>QMCD01000302.1_pt1 | contig 94099 bp, 60 predicted proteins | sample 1821841 | NCBI WGS metagenome assembly QMCD01 (sample SAMN01991225, study PRJNA193472) | Termite gut metagenome, whole genome shotgun sequencing project. | isolation source: worker | host: Macrotermes natalensis
CTTACGATTGCAGAGGGATTGCATAAAATCCATATCGGGGCGGCCATACTCGTTCCCGATAGCAAGCCGTATCGGCCATCGTAAGTCGTGCTATAGATCGAAACGCCCGGAGCGGCCACATCGACGGAATTCTGGCCGTAGTTGCTGTTGCTGGCTAATTGGCCATTTTGGTTAATTGAGGCAACAGAAATAACGTGAGCCATGTCGGTAGAATAATCCGACGGAAAATGCGGTATACTGTCATTGTTGCTGCCATTATTCCCGGCGGAAGCAACCACGACCACGCCTGCCGCACCAGCCCGGCGAATCGCTTCACCCACCGCCGGGTCTTCGGAAAGATAACCCAAACTCATGTTGGCCACGGCCACGTTCACGCCGCGGGCCTTGAGATTGATCAAATAATCGAGGGCGGCCACGATAGCGGTGGTCGAGCCGTTTGCGCCTTCAATCACTTTCAGGGGCAGAATTTTCACGCCCGACGCCGCGCCTGCCACGCCGATCCCGTTGTTTGCCACCGCCCCGATGATTCCAGCAACATGCGTTCCGTGGCCATCGTTATCCTTGACGTTGGCATTACCAGACACATTACCCGATGCACTGTCGCCCGCAAAGTTCCAGCCGTTGATGTCGTCGATGTAACCGTTGCCGTCATTATCTATTCCATCACCGGCAATTTCCGCCGTATTGACCCAAATATTCGGTTTCAAGTCGGGGTGCGTGAGCGCAATACCGCTATCCAGTACGGCCACCACCACGCCTGCTCCATCGGAAATATCCCAAGCGGCCTCGGCATCAATGGCATCGAAAGCCCACTGGCGTGCGGCGTCGGGATCGTTGGTGGCGGCGTCCGGTACGGGGGTTGCGGCCCTAGTCTGTAGCTCGGTGGGGGACAACTGCGTTGTTTTTTGGGTGTCGGCGATCACGGATCGCAACTCGTAATCCGGCTCGGCAACCCACGGAAGCGGCGAAACCGACAACATTTCGCGCACCTCCAGCGTCTCCAAGGTCAGCGTTCGACGCCGTCCGCCGCCGCGAAATGCTTTTTTCTTGCTGAGATGCCAAGGACACATGGAAAGGAAAGCCGGGAAACCGACCAAATGAAAGCCTCAAAAAAATCGCTATTCCCTCATCGTTCGCTATTCATTATACTCCGCCGCTTGGCAGGAAAAGCAGAAAAAATGAAAAAATATGACAATATTCGTTTTTTCGGCTTGCCAACACTATCCTTTATCGATCTTTAGAACAAGAAGAATCGATTTTACCCAAAAGGTCGATACATAAGATAGAACCGATATATTCCTTTCCGCATAAGAATTGAGCCGCCGGCATACTGTCGTGCTTCAATCCGGCGCAGCTTCCTTCGCGTTGTTGCGCATGGCCTGCTACTACGGCCCCTTTTGTGTGCGGAGGGCTATAGGATTGCGTGATCTTTCGAGAAATAATGGAGTTTATGATGTCCCGCGTACAAGAAAATGACAGCGTGTTGCAGTCCGTCCGTCGAGCTGCTTTATATTTCGGACTAGCCTCGGACGGGGCCGTGGGCCAGCAAATTCTGCTGTTGGGCGACGCGTTTTATGGCTATCGATTCACGGCCAAGGATTATACGGCCGTCTGGTCGGCCACGGATCAAACACTCAAAGTTTTCGACTTAAATGGTCGATGCCTTGGCAACTCGTTGCTGAACTTTCCCACCGGTCCCATGGTGGAAGGCCAGGGCGTGCTTCGATTCTCGGAAGAGCAACCGCGTCGGGCTGCTTGAGAAATGTCTGGGAACGGGCCGCTCAGAGAGAGACTTCAACTGAAAAAAAAGCCTCTTTCCTGTGTTCCCGCCCCCCCTCTGGAGTGCCGCACAAAAAAAGGGGAGCTTGCCCGAACACCGTGGCGCAATCCCCGGAACCGCGAGAGTCGTGCTCGAATCGCCTGTTCAAATTTCACGCGGATAGCAGCAATACGCTCAAAAAAACCCTAGATGTTATTTTCGCAATTCGTCATTGTCGGCACCGGCCTGCTGGGCACTTCGATAGGCTTGGCAGTCAGAGAACGTAAACTTGCCGAAACTTTGATTGGCGTTGATTGCTCCCGGCGCAACTTGGAGGCCGCCCAAGGCCGCCTGCTCTTTGATCGCGTGCATACCGAAGTGGAGGCCATTGAGCCGGTCGATGATGTCGTCGTTGTCGTTTGCGCGCCGGTTAGCGTCCTGTCGGATATCGTGAGGCGTACTCTCAAGCATTGGAACGCGAATAACGATGTTCTGATTACCGATGTGGGCAGCACGAAAGCGTCGCTGTGCCGTGCTATTGACGACCCTCGTTTTCTCGGCTCACATCCGATTGCAGGCAGCGAGCAAAGTGGCCCTGCGGCGGCAACGGCGAATCTGTTTGAGCAAAGAACGACCATTTTGACGCCGACATCCCGCCATTCTGACCAGGATGTTGCCAAGCTGACGCAATTTTGGGCGGCACTCGGCTCACTCGCGGTCACCATGACACCTGAACAGCACGACGCCATCGTGGCCGTCACCTCGCATTTGCCGCATTTGCTTTCAGTCGTGCTGGCCTCGACGGTATTGGAAAGCGAGCGTCCCTTCACCGGGAGCGGCTTTGCCGGCATGACGCGACTTGCGGCAGGTTCGCCATCGCTGTGGCGCGACATTTTGCTGGATAACAGCGACCATGTCCTCGCCGCCGTGCAACGCTTTGAGCAGCGACTTTCAGAATTGAAGTCCTTGCTGGGGGCAAAAGACGAGCAAGGCGTGGAAAAATTTCTGAGCGATGCCCTGGCGTGACGGAAAACAATCTCATATCGTTTTCAATTATCCTGAAGTCGCGTGAGTTGGCAACCGCAGGATTCGCGGATTTTCAACGTACAATTCAGGCTTATGTCTTGGGGTGCGGCTTGTCTGTTGTCGATACGGAAGGCCATCGCGTTGACCGCCGCCGCGCCGATGGCACGACATGGTTGATGAAGTGTCGTCAAGGAAACAGAAAAAAAGCGTGAATAACGCACGTCATCCAAGCCCACCACCCGTATCTTGCCGGGGATTTTGATGCCACGATCCAACAGTGATCGCATCAGCGTGGCCGCCGTGATGTCATTGGCGCAAATCACCGCTTCCGGCGCAAGCGACAAAAGTTCCTCAATCGCGGAGTCTTCGGCTGGATCGCCAAAGACGGTGTCGACTTCACCGGAACAGACGCCGGCATTTTGTTCATTTGCGGCAATTTTCGCCAAACGAAACCCGTGGATGCGTTGAATGACGGTCGACGCGGATTGACGCCGTGCAAAATAAACAATTCTTTTCAGGCCATGCTCAATCAAGTGGTTCGCTTGGAGATAGCCTGCCCGAACATTGTCGATCCCTACTAAATCGAACCGACTTCGATGCGGGTAGGATAGGTAATCGCGGTCGAGCATGACGACAGACACGCCCGACGCATCCAGCATGTCCGCTATTTGGGCATTGATGTCTTCCATGTCCTCGGAAAACTCCAGCGGTGCCCAAAACACGCCGGCAACCTGGTCGTCAATGTATTTTTTGCAGAGCACCAAGGACTTTTCCGCAGGAGTGTGTCCTTGCCGGGTTGGCACGTCGCCCCAAAGCAGTTTGAATTGATGCCGCTCGCAAAGACTGGCGATTTCGCTGCAAATCGGCTCAAAAATCTCCGTTTCGCCCAAACTGGGGATCAGTAACCCTAGCGTTCGGGTTTGCTGCGATGCCTCGGCGATTTTTTTTCTTGCAACAAAGGAACCCGCTCCCGCGCGGCGTTCCACGAGGCCCGAATGGACGAGGTCGCTCATGGCCCTCGCAATTGTCGGACGCGAAACACCAAATTGCGCCACAAGCTGAGCGTCCGTCGGAAGTTGCTGTCCCGGTATCAACGTATTTGTTTCGATAAGCGAAATGATATGATCGAGAACGGTTTGGTATTTTTTTCGTTTGGAAGACATAAAAAGCCTTTTGCGATATGGTTTTCTTTAATGCAGTGTCGAAAAACACTCGTTCTGTCGAATTTTAGATGGCTTTCCCAAAATGTCAATACATTATATTGTTTTTTGCCACAGATTTCCCATAAGTCCATACCATCAATGCAGTTGCAGGATTTATCATGGTATTTGCAGGCATAAAATTAGTTATTTACAAAGCAATATCTTTGCATTATGCCAGAAAATACAAGAAAATCATAAAAATTTTGTTGCATTCTTGATGGATTGCGGCTACAATGCCTGAATCGTTTGGTAAGTCAAGTCCTTTTTCTCGATTGTAGTCCATGCAAAGAACAATACAAATAGCATTATTTTTCGCCTTTTTATCTATGGTTTTTATGCCGGCATCGGCCACGCTCTCATTGGCCGCCGAAGATATTTTGATAGCCGACTTCGAGGGCGAAGCCTATGCCGCCGGTTGGAAGACCGAGGGTTCTGCCTTTGGCACAGGCCCTGCACTGGGCACACTTGACGGGCAAATGAATGTCAGTGGCTTTTCCGGCAAAGGTCTTGTCAATTCCTTTCGAGGAGGCGACGACGCAAAAGGCAAACTGACATCGCCGGAGTTCAAAATCGAGCGACCTTACATCTCTTTCCTCGTGGGCGGCGGCGGCCATGACGGTCTTGCCGTGCAATTGATCGTGGATGGCACGGTCATGCGGTCTGCGGCGGGAACAAACGTCGTGCCCGGCGGCAGCGAGCAGCTCGAATGGCATGACTGGGATGTGGCCGAATGGAAAGGCAAGACGGCAAAACTCCAGATCATCGACGACATCGGCGGCTCTTGGGGCCACATCAACGTCGATCACATTATCCAGAGCGAAAAAAAACATGCCCCCATGCAGCAAACGCTCAGCATCACGGTCGAAAAAGATTGGCTGCACCTGCCGATCACGATGAGTGCTCCGGCCGGCACCCCCAAAACGTGGGTGCGCGTCGAAGTCGACGGTGTTTGGCAGCAGGAGTTCGACTGTCATCTGACCGTTTCAGGCAAGCCGGATTTCTATGCCAATTTGTACGTCGCGCCGTGGAAAGGCAAAAAACTGGAACTGATCGCGGAAAAAATGCCTGCCGATTCGCAGGCCATGAAGATGATCGAACAAAGCGACACGATGGCCCAGGAAGACACGATTTACAAAGAAAGTGCAAGGCCGCAATTCCATTTTTCCGCTCGCACCGGTTGGATCAACGATCCCAACGGTCTGGTGTACTATGACGGCACTTGGCATGTCTTTTTCCAGCACAATCCTTACAGCACGGACTGGGGAAACATGACCTGGGGCCATGCCACGAGTTCCGATCTCATGCACTGGACGGAACAGCCGGCGGCCATTCACCCTGACCGGCTCGGCACGATTTTCTCCGGCAGCGGTGTGGTTGACTGGAATAATTCTTCCGGCCTTCAGCAGGGCGACGAAAAGCCGCTGGTGTTTTTCTTTACCTATCAAGGGCCGTCGGCGCGTTTCGGCAAGCCCATCACGCAGGGCTTGGCCTATTCGACCGACGGCGGGAAAACCTTTGCCAAATACGAGAAAAACCCGATCATCCCGCATATCATCGGCGGCAACCGCGACCCGAAAGTTATCTGGCATCCTGAATCGAAGCGGTGGGTACTGGCCCTGTACATGGACCGTGAGGATTACGCCCTTTTCGGTTCAAAAAATCTGAAAGACTGGGAGATGCTGTGCGAAATTAAAAATCTGGGTTGCTCCGAATGCCCCGATTTCTTTCCCCTGGCCATCGACGGCGACAAGAATAATGTCAAGTGGGTTTTCTGGGGCGGTAACGGCAAATACCTGCTTGGCTCGTTTGACGGCAAGGAATTCAAACGCGAATCCGAGCCGCTGACCAACAAATTCGGCGGCAACGATTATGCGGCCATGACCTTCAGTGACGCCCCGGACGGGCGGCGAGTTCAATTGTCGTGGATGAACACTTGGGGCGACGGCAGCGCATTCCAAGGTATGCCGTTCAACCATCAATTCACCGTGCCGCGCGAACTCACGCTACGAACCAATCCGCAGGGCAAAGTCCTGCTCTACACCGAGCCGGTGAAGGAGGTCGCGGCCATTCGCGGAAAAATGACCGAAGTTTCCAAGATTGCCGTCAAGCCGCGAGAGGAAATTTTGATTCCGAATCGCGCGGAACTGTTCGATATGGAAGCCGAATTTTCGCTTGACCAGCCGCGTAAGCTCGTTTTGGACATTGTCGGACGAAAAGTCGAGTACGACGCCGTGGAAAAATGGATCGCGCTGGACGGTATTCGCGCGCCCTTGGATTTGTCGGGTAAGAATCTCAAACTGCGCATCATCGTGGACCGCACGTCTATCGAAATTTTCGCGCAGGACGGCGAAGTGCAAATTTGCAAAGTGTTCCGCAATCCAAGCAATGCCGCATTCAAAGGCATTACGGTAACAAGCGAAGGCGGCAACGCCGCCGTGGAGAACGCAAAAATTTGGGAAATGCAATCCGTGTGGAATCAATGACCTAAAAACCGGTAAGGACGTAAACCTGATATATTCTTTCGTTTTTTTCAAAGGAGCAAAACATGAAAAACAATCGAATGTTAAAGTGGAGGGGGGGGGCAATCTGTAGGCATGGCCGCTCCGCCTTTACTCTCGTCGAACTTTTGGTCGTCATTGCGATCATCGGCGTCTTGATCGCCCTGCTTTTGCCAGCCGTTCAGGCGGCGCGGGAGGCGGCGAACCGAATGCAATGCGCCAACAACCTAAAACAGATGGGCCTCGCGGTCCATAATTTCCATGATTCAAAAAACGGGTTGCCGCCGGCAAGCGTCGGCTACTGTCGCCCGCCCGCGCAATTTATGATAGGCCCCTACATGGAGCTGCAAGGCGTGTACGATCTCTATACGCGCTCGGTCAAAGGCTCCGATAATTTCCGTCTCCAAATCTATCAGGGTCGTTTTGACAACGATGCCGAATTTTGGACCTACACGGAGCGAGAGCAGTTCGCCGTTCCGTCCTACGGCTGCCCTTCCCGCCGCAATTATGTCAACCTCGTCGAGCCGGAAGGTTGGGGAACAGACGGCCCCGTTGGCCCGCAGGGCGATTATGTGATGGTGATGAGTCTCGGCGTGGCCGAAGACGGAACCGCTTCACGAACCGTTCCCGTGTTCTGGGGAAACTGGTGGGAAGGCGGCTACAGCGATGCCCACTATCCTCACCATCGCGGCCCCTTCCGAGTGGCCCAGGTAACCATGCAAACAGGGCCGATGTCGGATGGAGAGGCGAATGGCGACCACAACAATACCGGCTACCAATCGTGGCAGCCCCGCGATAATTTCAACTGGCTTGCCGACGGCCTCAGCAATCAACTCCTCTTCGGGGAAAAACATCTCTACCAGAAAGAATTGGGCCGATGCCGTAAAGGAGATCAGCCCGAAGCCTGGGATTGCAGCTTTTTTGTCCCCGGCAATAACTGGCGAGAGCCGCACGGGGCGCGACCGCTGACTACGATCTATGGGCCGATTTCGCAGGGCGACGCGGTCTACTACCATGATCCGGGCGACGACAAAGTCACGAATCCCGACTTTTTCTCGTTTGGTTCTCCTCATCCGGGCGTGTGCCAGTTTCTCGTGGGTGACGGCTCGGTCAGACCTATTGCGGTCTCGGCCAACGCGACGACCGTTTGCCGCTTGGGTGATGTTCAGGACGGCGTCTCTGTTTCGCTGCCGTAACTTTTTTGATAGAATCTGCACGGTCTTCTTAACATACTACGAATTGTTCTTCATAAGGAGAAAAAATATGAAACGTAACGCCTTCACGCTTGTCGAGCTTTTGGTGGTGATCGCCATCATCGGCGTTTTGATCGCCTTGCTGCTGCCCGCCGTGCAAGCCGCGAGGGAATCCGCGCGGCGTATGCAGTGCTCCAATCATTTGAAGCAGATGGGTACGGCCTTGCACAATTTTCACGATGTCCGAAAAGGCATTCCGCCGACCACGCCCGGCTTTGCCCGACCTACAACGTTTATTTGTCTGTTTCCTTTCATGGAACAGCAGGCGGCGTGGGAGGCTTTGATGACGGTTTCCAACAACTTGGTCAACCAGACGGCCCCCGATGAGTGGTATGCGCTGACCGAGGACGTTCGCAACGGCATCGGCTCCGTACCCACGATGAAATGCCCTTCACGTCGCTCAGGCTTGCAGCTTTGCTCCACCGACTTTGCGACGGGCGACGCTTGGCGTGACGATCAAAAGCCCGTCGGCCCGCTGACGGATTATGCCGTGGTGATGAGCGTCGGCGATTCTGAAGAAGAAGATGGCAGCTTTGTCTATAAACGGGACAATGGCGGACATTGGTGTTCGAGTTTTGTTCCTTTTGATCGCGGCCATTATCTCCAACATCGCGGCCCGGTGCGCGTGGCGGAAGTCAACCGGGCCGATGTGAGCATGGGGGATGCGTTGGACCCCGGTCACGGCAGTTGGAAGCCACGCGACTCCATCACCTCTTGGTGGGCCGATGGAACCAGCAATCAGTTTGTGATCGGGGAAAAGCATATTCCCGCTTCTCGCGTCGGCCAATGCAACGGCATTGACATCGCGGGCGAAACCCCGGCCGTTCAGGTATGGGATTGCGGCGTACTGTATCCCGGCGATGCGTGGCGTGAGCAAATGGCCTACCGCATTCTGACGACGGAGCGCGGCCCGATTGCAAACGATGTCAATTGGGGTGAAAACGAGAACCCGGACGCTTTTGCCTTCGGGTCGCCGCATCCTGGTATCTGCCAATTTTTGGTCGGCGATGCGTCCGTTCGCAACGTGAGCGTGACGGCCAACCCGCTTACCGTTTGCCGCTTGGGCGACTGCCGTGACGGCATTTCCGTTTCGTTGCCGTAAACGTTACGCCACGCTCTGCTCTGTAACGACTATCCCCCCTCCCCTACAGGGGGCGGGGTAGGGCGACTGCCTGTCTTGTAAACATGTCAAAAACCAACCACACAAATAAAATGAAACACTATCCTATTCTTTTCGTCTGCGTTTTTCTGCTGGCATCAATCGGCTGCGGTAAAGGCTATATTCCCGTGAGCGGGACCGTGACCTTTTCCGATGACGGCAGCCCTTTGACGGCTGGAACCGTTTGTTTTGAGTCGGAGGCCGGCTATGGTCGCGGTACGCTGGATGCCCAGGGCAAGTATGTGCTCGGTTTCGACAAACCCGGCTCCGGCGTGCCAAAAGGAACTTACAAAGTCTACGTGGCCGACGCCATGATCCAAGACGGTACGACCGCGACCAAGGATTCCACCGGCACGTCTGCTCGACCGAAGTATAAATACTTGATCGACAAAAAATTCCATACCGGTAATTCTTCAGGCTTGACCTTTACGGCGGACGGTTCGCAAAAAACTTTCGACTTCAAGGTGGATCGAGCGAAATAAGTGTCACGAAGAGTCGTGGATGGAGCGTAACGCGGTCTCCGAGTTAGTTGATCGAACTCCTTTTTGTAAATCGCCATGCGTGCAAAAAACTTGCTCCGTGTGTGTGCGTTTTTGTGCGTTGCAATCATTATTTTTGCAACGACGACCCATGCCGCGGAAATTACTTTTTCGACTTTATTGGACGAGATGGTGGACAGGGCGGCGTTGTCGCAGTATCCCGACCCGGCCTATACGTGCAAGCAGTTCAGTTCGTATGACCGTCGTTCCGAAGCTCCGGCGGCCGGCGGTTGGTATTCCAACGATGATTATTCAAATTTCATCCGCGAGGAAACCAACGCAGGCCGAAAAGAGTGGGTCATGGTCGATGCCGAAGGCCCTGGGGCCGTGACGCGCTGGTGGATCACCGGCGACCGCTATGTCACGACCATTCGCATTTATCTTGACGGCAACGCCGAGCCGACCATCGTGGCCGGAGCCGATGAACTCGTCGGCGGCGAATTGTTGTGCGGAAAACCCCTGTCCGCCGACCGGGCCAGAGGGCGCAATCTGTACCTGCCTATTCCGTATCAAAAAAGCATCAAGATCACGGCGGACAATTTGCCGGAACAGGGCAAGTTTTATTACGCCGTGAACTATCGTACTTATGCGCCCGGCACGCAGGTGCGAACCTTTTCCACGGATGAGCTGAAAGCCTGCGCGGAAAAGCTGGAAAACGTGTCACGGCTGTTGCGGGGCGACGAGGAAAACCCGGAATCGTCGACCGGCGAGCGGATTTCTGTGATGGAACGCAAAGCCAGACTGCTTCCCCGCAGATCGTTGCATGTAAAAAGCGATGAAAGCGGCAATGTCAATCACGGCGAGCCTGCCGCCGTCGTCGGTCTGCAAGTCAAGTTGACCGCCGACGATCCCGGCCACGATTTTTTGCGGCGTGTGATTCTGAAAGCGTCGTTTGACGATCCAGCGGACGGCCCGCAAGTTTGTTGTCCCGTCAGCGATTTCTTCGGAAATGGCGTGGGCATCAATCCGCATCGCACTTGGTATAGCGAGGTCGAACAAGACGGCACGATGCGCTGCTTTTGGGTGATGCCGTACAAGAAAGGATTCGAGATTTCGCTCGAAAACTTGGCGGACATTCCCGTGACGGCGGAACTGCGATTGCAAACCCAACCGTTGGCATGGACGGATCGTTCGATGTACTTTCATTGCCATTGGCGGCAGGATCGTAACATGAATTTGCGGCGTGATCGCTGCGAGAAGGACTGGGAATTTGCCCGTTTGGAAGGCGAAGGCGTCTTTGTCGGCGATGTGCTGGCTCTGTGGAATCCCCAGACCGCTTGGTGGGGTGAGGGCGATGAGAAAATTTACGTGGACGGCGAAACATTTCCATCGCACCACGGAACCGGCACGGAAGACTATTACGGTTATGCTTGGGCCACGGCGGATTTTTTCGACGCTCCCTTTCATGCCCAGCCGCGCGTCGAAGGGCCTGTCAATTTCGGTCACACGACCAATCTCAGGCTCCGCGCACTTGATGCGATTCCGTTCACCAGGTCGTTCCGTTTCGACATGGAACTTTGGCACTGGGAGGACGCGCAGGTCGATTACGCCGCAACGGTATATTGGTACGGCAAGCCTGAAACGAAAATGCGGGGTCTACTTTCGACGGAACAGATGGCGACCGAAGTGCGGCAATCAAGGCCGTATCACTCGCCGAAACCGTTGCCAAAACTCAAGGGCTTCAATCTTGTCACAATGACCGGCGGCAATGCCCGAATGCAGGAGATGACCGATTTTGCGCCGCGAACGTGGAAAGACGACGATCAAGTGCTGTGGGAAAACAGCAAGCCCGGCGACATGATCGAGTTTGAAGTCGAAGTGGCTGATTCGGGAACGCAAACATTACTCTGCGAATTGACCAAGGCGTTCGATTTCGGAGTCTTCCAGTTTTTCCTTGACGGCCAAAGTATGGGGGAGCCGGTCGACCTTTTCAATCCGGGCAGCTTGCCCGACTGCGTGGTTCCCGCTTCCGTCGTCCTTGGAACGCGAGATTTGCAGCCGGGAAAACATCGAATCGCCGTCAAAAACGTGGGAAAAAACGAGCAATCCAAGGGAATGCTCTTCGGAATCGATACGCTTCGTTTTGTGAACATGTCTGGCCGATAGTTTGTCATTTACTTTGAAACAGTTACTTACAGGATAACATGAATGTGACTCCCAAAAAACAGATCGTTGCCATCGGTGAAGTGCTTTGGGACCTGTTTCCCGATGGGCGCAAAGTAGGCGGTGCGCCCGGCAATTTCGCCTTTCACTGCTCGCAACTGGGTGCCGAGGTCTTGCTTCTCTCCGCCGTGGGGGCCGACCCGCTGGGGCAGGAACTGCTCCAGTATTTCACGCAGATGGCCTTGCCGACCGAGGGCATTGTCGTGTTGCCCGATTATCCGACGGGCACGGTCCGCGTTGAATGCCGCGACGGCGAGCCTCGCTACACCATTTGCGAAGGGGTGGCCTGGGATCATATCAAAATCCCGCCCGATCTCCTGCCACTCATTGCCGAGGCGGACGTCTTTTATTACGGTTCACTCGTTTTTCGCACGGAAAAGATGCAAGAACTGTTTCGTCGCGTGTTTGATGTCATTCCCAAATCCGCCTTGAAGGTTTTCGATGTCAATCTGCGTGCGCCGTTTTATCGGCGCGATTCACTCATTTCGCTTCTGGAAAAAGCGAACATCCTCAAGCTCAATGTGGATGAATTGGCGATTATCTCCGACCTGTTGGACTGGCATGGCATGACACGGGATGAAAGTGCCCAAAAATTGAGGCAGCAATTCGATTACGATATGCTGATCTTGACCGACGGGCAAAGTGGTGCCTTTCTCTTGACCGATCATGGTCATTCACAGTACGCATCCGTGCCGGTCAAGGTGGTGGATACGGTCGGGGCGGGCGATTCGTTTGCCGCGCAAGCGGTGATGGGTTGGCTGGATGGTCACCCGATTGACGAAATCAACCGGCGCGCCAACGATTTGGCCGCCTATGTCTGCACTTGTCGCGGGGGCACGCCCCATCACGCAAATTTTTATGCTGCAAGGAGATAGCCGCGTACGGATTTCAGAAGTCCGTTTTATGGGTCAGGGGCTTTCCCTGATTTCTTTTGGATTTTTATGCTTATGCTTGCTTTGTACCACGCTCCCGGATAAAATACCGGACTGTTGTGGGCAATTGTCAGTTTCTTTGCCCCTTGAAGGATGATATTAGGTCGTTGTAAGTTTATCCAAACATTTTTTTCAAGGAGACCGCATCATGCAAAAAGCCGCTTGTGTCAAACTGGGGGGGGGGGGTTCTTTTTAAAAAAGGGAAATTCACTCTTGTCGAACTTCTTGTCGTCATTGCAATCATCGGCGTATTGATTGCCCTTCTTTTGCCTGCCGTTCAGGCCGCCCGCGAAGCTGCACGGCGAATGCAGTGTTCAAACAATTTCAAGCAATTCGGGCTGGCCCTTCAAAATTATCACGATACCAACAATTGCCTGCCCACCGCAACGGCGGCTGTTTGCGTTACAAATCCCGGCGGGGGATTGGTCATTTCCAATAATTACAGCGCACAATTCCACCTTTTACCCTTTTACGAAGGAGCTGCCCGATATAATGCCGTGATCAATTCGGACCGGAGCATGACTGTCGAAGGAGCGGTAAACGGTATAGCCAATACGGTCGAGCATCCTGCGAGGACGGCCATTCAGGGCACAATTTCGACCTTGCTGTGTCCTTCCGATCCGAGCAGCTCCGTTCCGAGCCTCAACAACAATAACTTGGCGCGTTGCAACATTATGACTTGCCGTGGTGATTTCCTTTCACATACCGCGAATATCGTACAGCCAAACGCGACTGATCCCTGGATGACGTGGGACAACGCCGCCCGTGCTCCGTTTATGATGATTTCACACGCCAATAATGACGCAGGTATCGGTACACCCAACAGCAAAAATTTCTGGCGTGGTTTTGAAGGCATTACTGATGGCACGAGCAACACGATGGCGGCCAGCGAGGCGGTTTCGGCGGAATCACGAGATTCCAAAAGTGTCTACGGGGCGGTCATTCGCACGAATTTTGTGATGTCAGGAGGGACGCGGACCGACACGTCCGCCCTTTCCTCGCCGCAGATATGCCTCGACATGCTCGCGCCGGGAGATCGCACCAGCTACAACGTAACCGGTACGACGGGCACGGGATCAGGCACGATTGCCGATGGCATTATTCGCGGCAACCTGTTCTGTGACGGTCGCGTCACCCGCGCCGGTTTTCAGTGTCTGCTTCCGCCGAACTCGCCTTCCTGCGTGAATAACGGAGATAATTCTTTCACCCGTGCGGGCGTTATGTCGGCCACGAGTCGGCATCCGGGGGGTGTGAACGCGGGGCTGTTCGATGGCTCCGTTCGTTTTGTGTCGCAAACCATCGCGTCAGGAAATGCCAGCAATACTCAGGCCATCTGCGGCGGAATGAGCACTTATGGCGTTTGGGGAGCGATGGCCACCATCGGACAGGGCGACAGCGTCTCCATGTAACCAGAATAACCATTGCCACACCAATCCGCTTGCGCGCAAAACACGCACCGCTTGCGCGAGTGTGACGAAAAACAATTTCGTAACGTGTTTGTATCCCCCCTTTCCCCCTTTGAGAACCAATGAATTGTCACAAATTACTTCATGCAAACAATCGTCCCGCTTTTACGCTCGTTGAGCTTCTCGTTGTCATCGCCATTATCGGCGTGCTAGTCGCCCTGCTTCTTCCCGCTGTTCAGGCCGCCCGGGAGGCGGCGAGGCGAATGCAATGTTCAAACAATTTCAAGCAATTCGGGCTGGCCCTTCAAAATTATCACGATATAAACAATGTTTTGCCCACCGCGACGGGTGCGTTGGTTCGGACGAATCCGAACAACGGCAACCGCGTACCGGCCCGAAATTTTAGTGCACAGTTTCATCTCTTACCTTTCTGTGAACGCGCGGCTCAGTATCAAGCGGTTGCCGGTTCCGATATCGCTATCGGTGTCGAGGGCGTTTATGGAGAGCCGTGGCGTCCTCTCGTTGCCGAAGGACAGCCTGAACTCCAAGCATTGCGAGCCAAAGTCACCACCTATCTGTGTCCATCGGACCCCAGTGTCAACGCGCCGGGAAATGATCGAGAATTGGCGCGGTGCAATATCATGACCTGCCGAGGGGATTATGCTTTGCAAAACGTCAAAGTTTTCGGTCCTGGCACGGCCAATGAGGCGATTACCAGAAATAATGCCGCCCGGTCCCCTTTTATGATTACCGCAAATAGCGATAATTCAGGGGATATTCACAATTTTTGGCGTGGCATGGAGGGGATTTTCGATGGCACGAGCAATACCATCGCCGCCAGTGAGTCCGTTTCGGCGCAGAGGGGGCAAACGTCCAGCGTTTTTGGCGACATGATTCGTATTCGCATGGGCGGGGCTGCCGCAGGCGCGGCACCGCCATCTGATTGTGTGAATATGCTTATGCCTGGTAGCTCGAAAGAGTACAACGTAACGTCGACCGGAGCGGATTCCGTGGGTGCCATCGCCAATGGCGTTCATCGCGGGAATTACATGGCGTCGGGCCGCATTACCCAATCGGGCTTCAGTACCATTCTGCCGCCCAACGGCCCTACCTGCGTCAATACTGGTGAAAACTCGGCTGATAACTTTGGTTTTTTTACCGCGACAAGTATGCATCCGGGCGGTGTGAACGCCGGCTTGTTTGATGGTTCAGCGCGTTTTGTTTCGGAAACGGTCAATGCAAGCAATACGGAAGACCTGGTCGGAATCAGCGTGTACGGCGTTTGGGGAGCCATGGGAACCATCGGACAGGGCGAAAATGCAACCTTGTAGCAATAACAATCATAACCGCCACACCAATCCACAATCATGCAAAAAACATATCGCTTATCGTTATCCCTTGTCCTCATTTCCTGTCTTGTTCTTTCGTTCGGTTGTCGGGGCGGTCGAGCCAAGCCCGAAGGCTTGCCGGATTTGCATCCCTGTACTCTGACCTTTACGCAGGAAGGCGCGCCATTGGTCGGTGCGAACATCGCCTTGCGCTCTTCCGATCCGAGCTATCAGTGGTCGGTCGGTGGCAGAACCGACCAGCAGGGCATGGTCAGTTTGGTCACGAACGGGTACTATGACGGTGCGCCGCTGGGTACGTTCAAAGTAACCGTCCGCAAAATCGTCGAACAAATGGAGGGAGAAAAAGTGGTCAAGCTGACTGATGTGATCCCCAGAGCCTTTCAAACCGCTGACACGAGCACTCTTGAACTTGAAATTGTAAAAGGTGCTAACACGCAGACGTTCGATTTGGGGAAACCCGCGAGCGTCAACATGCCCATCGAAGATTAAGTGGCATCGCATGTACATCTAAACAAGGAGCCATCCTGATGAACCCATTCCGCACCGGACTTGTCGTTTGTTGCGCTGCCTGCCTCACGGCGGTTTTTTGCGCTTGTCAAGCTCATTCAGCCGAGCCGACGAGGCCCAATATCGTTTTGATCTTGGCCGATGATCTGGGCTACTCCGATCTCGGCTGTTACGGCGGCGAAATCAAGACCCCGAACTTGGATCGCCTCGCCGCCGGAGGTATTCGTTTCAAGCAGTTCTATAACACGACACGCTGTTGTCCGTCGCGGGCATCGATCAATACCGGTCTGTATCCCCATCAGGCCGGCATCGGCGGCATGGACGGCAATCATCCGAACAACTTGGGTTACGAAGGTTTTTTGACAGATCGTTGCGTGACCACGGCGGAAGTGCTCAAGGCCGCCGGTTATCGCACGTACATGACCGGCAAATGGCACATGGGTAATGTTGAAACGCCTATTGAGCGGGGCTTTGACGAATATTTCGGTTTGTACCGGGGCCATTCTTCTTCCATGTACGACCCCGGTGCGCATGTTCGTTTCCCTGCTGACCGGCCATTGCGTCCGTATCGCAAAGGCGAGTATTATGCCACGGACGTGTTCACGGATTATGCCCTCGACTTTTTGGCGGAATCAAGAAAATTGGACGCAGACGGCAAGCGACCGCCGTTTTTCCTGTACATCGCTCACACTGCGCCTCATTTCCCGTTACACGCACCCAAGGAGGAAATCGACAAGTATGCCGAAACCTATCTCCAGGGCTGGGATAAAATGCGCGAAGCGCGTTACGCACGGATGCTCGAAATGGGCGTAATCGATGGCAATGTTAAGCTCACGCCGCTCAGCGAAGTGCCGAAAAACTGGGTCAATGTCCAAACCGGCTGGGCCGACAAGAAGAATCCCGCCTGGGATACCATTGACGCGGATCGCCGCGCCGACTTGGCCCGGCGCATGGCTATTTTTGCCGCGATGGTCGACCGCATGGATCAAAATATCGGTCGCGTGATTGCCGATCTCGAAAAGAACGGTGACCTCGACAACACGCTCATTCTGTTTCTGTCCGATAATGGTGCGTGCGCCGAGTGGGATCCGTGGGGCTTCGACAAAAATTCCGGCCCGCAAAACGTGTTGCACAAAGGCGAGGAACTCGAAAACATGGGCCGACCCGGCACGTACCACAGCACGGGCAGCGGCTGGGCCAACGCCGCAAACACGCCTTGGCGGCTCTACAAGCATTACGTACACGAAGGCGGCATTCGCACGCCGCTCATCGCCCACTGGCCTAAAGGGATCGAACGCAAAGGTGCTTTTGAATCCAGCGTCGGCCACATCGTCGACTTCATGCCCACCTTTCTCGAACTGGCCGGTGCGACATATCCTAAAGAGCGAAAAGGAACGCCGGTCATTCCTCTTGAAGGCCGGAGCTTGCTGCCTGCTTTTCAAGGCCGGCAAAACAACCCTCGAACGCTGTTTTGGGAGCATGAAAACAATCGCGGCGTGAGAGAAGGCGATACAAAACTCGTCTGGGTCGGCGAACGTGCCGTATGGGAATTGTACGATCTCAAATCGGATCCGTCGGAATTGAACGACTTGGCCGAAAAGCGGTCGGAAACCGTTGCGAAAATGGCCGAGGCGTGGGAGAATTGGGCCGAAAAATCGTTGGTGCGAAAAAAAGATGAACGAATCAAAGCGGACAAAACACCCGGTCTAAAATTGTATCTTGATTTCACCAAAGACGATGTCGAGGATTCGTCCGGCAAGGAAAACAAGCTCACGGTTCACAATGCGTTGCCCAAAGTGGCTGGTGGCCGAAAGTTCGACGGCGAATCCTACATTGATATTCCGCATTCCGAAGCGTTGCATTGCGTCAACACGCCTTGGGCCGTCGAAGCCATCGTAATTCCTGAAGCGAAAAACGGTGTGATCGTGGCCTGCGGCGGAAGCGGAGTCGGCTACGCCTTGGCTTTGGAAAATGGCTGTCCCGTTTTTGCCGTTAGGGGCGGTCAGGCCGTGAATCATGTTACGGGCGAACCGCTGCCCGCCGGAAAAGTCACGTTGCGAGCTTTCATTGACAAACAACACCGCGTGTCGCTTTCGGTCGACGGCCAAGAGGTTGCCTCCAAGCCCGATGCCGCCTTCGTCTCCCGTTTGCCAAACGAAGCAACGCAAATCGGCTCCGACCAAGGAACGATCGTGCTTGAATCGGCTCTGCCCAATTTTCAGGGCGTAATCGAGAGCATAAAAATTTTCCGTGAAACGATGTAACATGATTCGCGTTTTCCCTTTCCAAGTGAGGCCATGAAATCTCTCCGTTCCACATTGCCGTTTCTGGCGTGTCTTTTCTGTTTTATCTCAAACCCAGTGTTTTCAGAGACGGAACCGAGTACACAGCCCAACATCGTTGTCATTCTCGCCGACGATCTCGGCTGGGGCGACGTGGGCTGGCATGATTCCGTTATTAAAACGCCACACTTGGACGGCTTGGCCGACTCCGGCATGAAGCTGGAACAGTTTTATGTGCATCCCGTGTGCTCGCCCACTCGTGCCGCGTTGATGACGGGTCGCTATCCCATGCGCTACGGCCTGCAAGTCGGCGTGATTCGTCCGACAAATGATTTCGGGCTGGCCACGGAGGAACGCACGCTTGCCGCAGCCTTGAAAGAGGCAGGCTACTTTACGGCCATCTGCGGAAAATGGCATCTGGGCGAGCGTCAGCCGCAGTTTTTGCCTCTGGCACGCGGCTTTGACCATCACTATGGCCATTACCTTGGCGCGATCGATTATTATACCCACGACCGAAACGGTGGCCTCGATTGGCATCGCAACGGAAAATCATTGCGGGAAGAAGGCTATTCTACGGACTTGATAGCGAACGAGTCGATTCATCTCATCAAGAATCGTGACAAAAACAGGCCCTTTTTTCTCTACGTGCCGTTTAACGCCGTGCATGGCCCTTTCCAAGCACCCAAAGAGCCGGAGTTCAACGAACCCTACGGCGGTATGGCCTCGCCGCGTAAAGAATACGCCGCCATGCTTGCCTCAATGGATCACAATATCGGACGAATACTGAAAACGCTCGAAGAAGAAGGCTTGTCCGACGAAACCGTTGTGTTTTTCTCCAGCGACAACGGCGGTCCTGATCCGAAACGGATTACGAGCAACGGCCCGTTGCGCGGCGGAAAATTCCAACTTTACGAGGGCGGCGTCCGCGCGGCAGCCTGTGTTGCCTGGCCCGGTAAAATCAAGGCCGGTTCCACGAATGAGCAGGCGATGCACATCGTCGATCTTTTTCCCACCTTGGTCGGACTTGCGGGCGGACACTTGAATCAGCCGCTTCCTTTGGACGGCATCGACCTGAAAGCGTCTTGGCTTGAAGGCGAGCCGCTCGCACGAGATGAAATTCTTCTCAACGCGGGCACGTACACCGGAGCATTACGAAAAGGCGACTGGAAAATCGTCGTCAATGGCAATGTGGGGTCGAACGACCTGCCGCCGCCACGCCGGCAAATCAAGAATCAAACGCCCGAACAACGCAAGATTGAACTGTTCAATCTCGGCGAAGACCCTTACGAGAAAAACGACCTAGCCGGCCAACGTCCAGAAAAAGTGGCCGAACTTTGGAAATCTTACGAAAACTACGCCGATCAAGCCGTGCCCCATTTGAGCGTGCCCGACTTGCGGAATTTCAAAGCTCCCGAAGTGTGGGGCGAGTTCGATTGAGAAAACCATCGTGTGGAGTTAAGTACATCAACTATTTTTTTATGAAAGGTCAAACTGTGTTGATAAAACTATGCGTTAGAATAGAGAGGGGGGGGTATCTGCGTAGAGACTGTAGAGCTTTTACTCTCGTGGAGCTTTTGGTGGTTATTGCCATCATCGGTGTACTGGTCGCCTTGCTTTTGCCGGCCGTACAAGCAGCCCGCGAGGCCGCAAGGCGTATGCAATGCTCGAATAATTTCAAACAGTTCGGACTCGCCCTTCAAAATTATCACGACACGCATAATTGCCTGCTCGCCGCAAATGGGCCGTCATCGTCACCAATGCGGGCACGACGGATAAATACACGACGCCGCATTTCAGTGCGCAATTTCACCTTTTTCCGTTTTGTGAGAACGCGGCGCGCTATGATGCCGTGGTTCACTCGGACAATAGCATGAACGTCAACGGGGTCTATCGGGGCGGAATCAACAGTACGCCCGCCGTGGAAACGCACCCGGCGAGGAAGGCCATTCAAGGCAGAATACCGGGCTTCATCTGCCCTTCCGACCCCAGCGTATCGTCGGCGGGACTTGGAGATCGAGATTTGGCAAAATGTAACATTATGACTTGCCGCGGAGAGTTTCTGACTCATCTTGCCAGCATCAACAGAGCCTCCGCAGCGACTCCTGCGATCTCCAACGGGAATGCGGCGAGAGCACCGTTTATGATGACGTGCATGGGAAACGACGAGGGGGGCACTGACCCCGTCACCATGCGGAATTACTGGAAAGGCTTGGAAGCCGTTTCCGACGGCACGAGCAACACGATGGCGGCCAGCGAAGCCGTTACCGCGGAGAATAGTGACACGCAAAGCATTTTCGGCGGTGTGATTCGTATGACCATCACCCTTGCCATGCCCAACAACACGCCGCCGCAAGATTGCCTCAACATGTTAAGTCCGGGTGATCGACGTTATTATGCGGCGACCGGAAGCGGAAACACACATGGCATGATGGCGGCAGGCATTCTCCGAGGAGGCCAACTGTGCGACGCTCGTGCGGCCCGGACGGGCTTTTCCGCCAATCTCCCGCCAAATTCTCCGGCCTGTGTCGAAACGACCGGCAATGCGTGGGAGAAGACGGGCTTTTTTCCCGCGACCAGTCAGCACTCCGGCGGCGTGAACGTGGTCCTGTTCGACGGCTCCGTGCGTTTCGTTTCCAACACCGTGAATACCGGGTTGGCGGTCGACACGCAAGCCCCCATCGGAATCCCCAGCCCTTACGGCGTTTGGGGAGCCATGGCCACGACATCGCTGGCCGAAACCGCATCCATGTAGTATCACTTTGCACCAACCTCTGTCCGCGCGGGGGGCGGTAAACATCCCTTTTTTCTCGAATCATTCGCAAATATGAAACGTTATTGCACCGTGACCGCATCGGCTCTCTTGACCTTCGCATTTGCGACGGCGTTGTTCGCGCAAGCTCAGGCGTCCGAAAAGCCGAACTTTGTCATCATCCTCGCCGACGACTCGTCTTATCACGATTATGGCTGCTGGGGCAATGCCGATGTCAAGACACCCAATATCGACACGCTGGCCAAGGAGGGCATGAAGCTGACCCGCTTCTACTCCCCCGCCGCCGTGTGCTCACCGTTGCGTCAAGCCCTGCTGACCGGCATGTATCCGGTCAGAAACGGTGCGTACCCGAACCATTCCCGCGTTTATCCCGATGTCAAGTCGTTGCCGAATTACTTGGCCCCGCTGGGGTATAAAACGATTTGTGTGGGCAAGCAACATTTTAATCCCGTCGAGAATTACCCTTTTGACGAAACCATCGGCATGATCGGCGAAGACGGCCTCGGAAGGCGGCGGGCGAACGCGGAAACGAATCTCGAACGCCTTGAGCGTTTCGTCACGGAATCGCCCGAAAAACCTTTCTGCCTTTACATCGCTTCCAACGAACCGCATCATCCTTGGACGAAAGGCGATGCCAGCCGATACGATCCCGACGAACTGAAATTGCCGCCGTATTTTGTCGATACGCCGCAAACCCGTCAGGGCCTTGCCCGATACTATGCCGAGATCACACATCTCGACGGTCAGGTTGGCATGGTCTTGAATCTCCTTGAAAAGACAGGCCATGTCGATGATACCATCGTGTTTTTCTTCAGCGAGCAGGGAAGCAATTTTTTGCACTGCAAATGGACGCTTTACGATACCGGCGTTCGCGTTGCCGCCATCGCACGCTGGCCAGGCCGGATCGCGCCAAGCTCCGAAAACGCCGCGCTTGTCCAGTACATCGACGTGTTGCCCACGCTGGTCGAACTGGCCGGCGGTGATCCGAACGTTTGCGATACCGGGAAGCCCGATGCGACCGGGCACAAGGGCTTTGACGGCAAAAGCCTCAAAGGCGTGCTGCTCGGCAAAACGACGAAACTGCACGATTACGCATTCGCACAGCACACAAGCCGCGGGATTATCAACGGCCCTGAAGCCTATGCGACTCGTATGGTCACGGACGGACGCTGGAAGTTGATCCGCAACATCCACCATGATAAAATGTTCAGAAACGTTGTCATGAACATGGCCTTTTATCAATCTTGGCTGAAAAAAGCGGAAGAGGGCGATGCGTTTGCGAAAGAACAGACGGAGCGTTACGTCAACCGCCCGGAGTGGGAATTGTATGACATGCAAAGCGACCCCTTTGAGATGAAGAACGTGGCCGGCGACCCGGCGAACGCGGAAGTCAAAGCCAAGTTGGAAAAAGAGTTGCGCGATTGGATGGCCCGGCAAGGCGACGAAGGGCACGAAACGGAAATACAAGCTCTGGATCGCCAGCCAAAAGGTGACGCCAACAGGGCGACGCCGGAAGAAAGACGCTAGGTATCAATTTCAAAGTCTCGCTCATCGCAGTTTTTTCATTTTCTCCTCATAACCGTGAAAGCAAACACCCCCACCCCGATTATGGTCGCGGCATTATTTTTTGCCGGCGTACCTTTCGTCGTTGCACAAAATGCCACGCAAAATGCGACCGTCCCGACAAGGCCGAACATTATTCTCATCATGTCCGATGACATGGGCTATTCCGATCTGGGCTGTTACGGCGGCGAAATCCAAACACCCACGCTCGATTCGCTGGCCCAGGGCGGTATTCGTTTCAAGCAATTTTACAACACGGCCCGTTGTTGCCCCACCCGCGCATCGCTTTTGACGGGCTTGCATCCTCATCAGGCGGGTATCGGTCACATGGTCGAAGGCCACGATTTGCCCGGTTACGGCGGCGACCTTTTACCCTCCGCCGTGACCATTGCCGAAGTCGTCAAACCGGCGGGCTATTCCACCTATGCCGTTGGAAAATGGCATGTCACCGGCAATTTCACCGACGAAGGTCGCCACCATAATTGGCCGCACAATCGTGGCTTCGACAAGTATTACGGCATTATCACCGGCGCGACGAATTTCTTCGAGCCGGCCGCTTTAGTGCGGAACGATAAGCCCATTTCGCCGTTTAATGACCCGGAATACAAGCCGGAAGGCACGTATTATCTGACCGACGCCTTCAGCGACAATGCAGTGAAATTCATCAAGGAGCATAACACGGAAAACGCCGGGAAGCCTTTCTTTATGTACGTTGCATACACGGCAGCCCACTGGCCCATGCAGGCTCTGCCGAAGGATATTGAAAAATACAAAGGCCGCTACGACGGCGGTTACGAGCCGATCCGCCTAGCTCGATTCGAGCGAATGCAGGAGATGGGCCTGATCGACACACGCTGGGGACTCTCGCCGCAGGCGGGAAATTGGGATAAGGTCACCAATAAAGACTGGGAAGCTCGTTGCATGGAAGTTTACGCCGCTATGATCGACAACATGGATCAAGGCATTGGCCGAATCGTGGCCTCGCTCCAAGAAACAGGCCAGTACGAAAACACGGTCATCATGTTCCTGCAAGACAACGGAGCCTGCGCGGAAGGGGCCGGACGGAACGCTCGCAAGGATTACCCCAATCGCGTTGACAAGCCCGTTTATGAGCCGTACACCGACGATAAAATTGTTCATCGCCGCGAAGATGAACGACGAACCCGCGACGGTTTTCCCATTATTCAAGGCCCCAATGTCATGCCCGGCCCGAAGGATACGTTCATCGCTTACGGGCGTGGCTGGGCCAATGTGTCCAACACGCCTTTCCGGGAGTATAAGCATTGGATTCACGAAGGCGGCATTTCCACGCCGCTTATCCTGCACGCCCCTTCGATGATTGCCGATTCGATGAAAGGCCGCTTTTATAACGAATACGGCCAGCTTGTCGACTTGATGACGACTTGCGTGGACTTGGCCGGAGCGACTTACCCGAAAGACCGCAAGGGCGTGGCCGTCACGCCGATGCAAGGAACGAGCCTCGTGCCCGCCCTGCAAGGTGAAAAGCTGAAACGCAAACAGCCGCTTTTCTGGGAACATGAGGGCAATCGCGGTATTCGTGACGGAAAATGGAAGCTCGTCGCCAAAGGTGCGCAGTCGCCTTGGGAACTGTACAACATCGATGCGGACCGGAGCGAGCTTTATAATCTCGCTGCGGAAAACACGGACTTGGTTTCTCGACTGGCCGGACAGTGGCAAGCCTGGGCGGAGCGATCCAATGTTTTCCCCTGGCCTTGGGGCGACCCGCCGCGAGCCGAAGACGTCAAACCGGGCGTCAAGTTTGATTTGAACTGCGTCACCAGACGGCCTAACGCGAGGCGTGCCGTCCTACAAGACGTCTCGGAAAATAAAATCGGTTTCCAAGTCATCGGCACGCTGACGCCGTCCGCCGAAGGCACGGTTTTCGACGGAAAAAGCTGGATTGAAATGAAGAAAAACGGCGTGTTGAATTGCGCGTTTTCGCCGTGGAAACTGGAAGTCGCGTTGTCCGACCATGCGGACGATGGCGTGATTTTTTCGCATGGCGGGACGCAGCACGGCTATGCGCTGTTTCTCGAAAGCGGCAAACTTGGCTTCGCCGTCCGTATCGAGGGCAAGTTATTTGTTGTAACAGCACCGGAACCCCTCAAGTCGGTCGCCGAGATTTCTGCGGAAATCACGACCGAAAAAACAATCGTTTTGTTTGTAGACGGCAAAAAGGCGGCGGAAACGGAAATTCCCGATTATGTGCAACAATATCCCGCCGATCCGCCGATCATCGGAAATGACGAGGCCGGGACCGTGTCGGGCAGAGAACTGCCGCCCTTCCGGGGGACGATGCGGCGTCTCGTTATCATTCGCGGTGATTTGCCGAAAAATTGATTGAGGTCCCTCGCCCCGCCTTGCACGAGAAGGACGGACAACTGAATTTCATCTTGACACCATTTTCTGCCATGAGATTGATTCCGTTATCACTGATGTTGGCTTTTGTGGCCGCAGGTGTTTCGCTCTTTGCCGCCGAGGAAATACAGGCAGTCAAATCAAAAACGCCCCAATCGCCGCCGAACTTCATTTTGATGATCGCCGACGACATGACTTATTCGGACTTGGGCCTCTACGGCAGCAAAAATGTCGAAACGCCCCGACTCGATTCGCTCGCCTCGCAGGGCATGAAGTTCGACCATTGTTACAATGCCATTGCCATGTGTGTGCCCACCCGCAACATGCTCTATTCCGGCTTGTTTCCGGCGCGAACGGGGAGCTACAGGAATCACACCTACTCCTATCCGACGACGATCAGCATGGTGCAATATTTTCGCCGGCTGGGCTATCGCGTCGGGCTTTCCGGCAAGCACCACGTCGGGCCACGCACGTCGTTTCCTTTTGAAGATGTGCCCGGCCTCACGGAAAATTGCGTCAGTGCCACAGACGATTATTCGTTCGAGCATATCAAGCAATTTATGACACGCGACCGGAACCAGCCTTTTTTCCTCGTGGCAGGCTTCGTTCAGCCGCATGTGCCGTGGACGATGGGCGACAGTTCCGTTTTTGATCCCGAAAAGCTCGAATTACCCCCACACTGGGCCGACACGCCGGAAACGCGGCGATCCTACGCAAAATACTTGGCCGAGGTCGCTTTTCTTGACAAGCAAGTGGGTGAACTGCTGGACATTGTCGATGAAACGGGATTACATGACAATACCGTGGTGATTTTCCTCAGTGAACAAGGAGCCCAGTTTCCCGGCGCAAAGTGGACCTGCTGGGAGCAAGGCCTCCATGCCGGGGCCATCGTTCGCTGGCCGGGCGTGGTCAAGCCCGGCGCGGTTTCCGACGCGCTGATCCAGTATGTCGACTTCGCGCCCACCATGCTGGATATTGCCCGATCCGCAGGAGCAAAGCGGATCGGCTCGCCCAAACGTTACGATTTGGACGAACTCGACATGGACGGCAGATCGTTTCAAAAAGTTCTGCGAGGTGAAGCGGCGGAGCACGGCACGTATGCCTATGGCATCCACAACAATATACCCGAAGGCAATGCTTACCCGATTCGCTCCGTTCGCACCAAGGATTTCGCTTATGTGCGAAATTTGACCCCGGATGTGCCGTATTTCGTAAAATTTGTGCAGGCGTCGCCCGATCAGGAATACTATCCGTCGTGGCGACTCGCGGCGGAGGAGGGTCAAGATCGCGCGAAGAAGGCGATTTCCCGCAACGAGAACAGGCCCGCAGAGGAATTTTACGATTTACGCAACGACCCTTGGGAAATGAAAAATCTTGTGGATGATCCGCAGCATCAGGAAAGAATTGCCGAGCTTCGCCAGGCCTTGGATGAATGGATGAGGCAGCAAAACGACACCGGGGCGGCTATGGACGTTCCGATTGAGCGGCGTTAGAATGCGCACATGTCATCAGTTTCACTTCCCTTGCACATAGCGATTATCATGGACGGCAATGGCCGTTGGGCGAGGCGGCAAGGGCTTCCCCGTCATGCAGGCCACGCGGAAGGTGCTCGCCGTGTCAGGGAGATCACGGAGGAATGCGCTCGGCTGGGGATTGGGCAATTGACCCTGTACTGCTTTTCCAGTGAAAATTGGAAAAGGCCTCAGGAAGAAGTCGATGCCCTGATGACCTTGCTGCTCCATCACTTGGTCAGCGAACGCTCCACGATTATGGATAACAACGTCCGGTTGTCGATCATAGGACGCCGCTGCGGATTTTCCGAACGGATTCAGGCCGAGATGGATCAAACGGTTGGCATGTCCGCCGGGAATACGGGCCTCCGGCTCTGCTTGGCCTTGAATTACGGGGCACGCGCGGAAATCGTGGATGCGGTGCAAGCAATCGTGCGGGAAGGCGTTGCCCCGGAAGCCATCGACGAAGACTGTATCTCACGACACCTCTACACGGCAACGATGCCCGATCCAGATTTGCTGATTCGCACCGCGGGGGAGATGCGTCTGAGCAATTTTCTGTTGTGGCAGCTCAGCTACGCCGAAATTTGGGTCACACAGCAATGCTGGCCAGACTTTGACGTGCCGCTTTTTCTTCAAGCTCTCGACGATTTTTCAAAGAGGCGGCGTCGCTACGGCGGGCTTGAGGATAAGGAAACTTGAATCATCGGTGAATATTGAAATCCTGTATGAGAACGGCCCGTGTTTGGCGGTGAATAAACCGTCGGGGCTGTTGACACAAGCACCGCGTGGCATTGATTCGCTCGAATGGCGAGTCAAGGAGTACGTGAAAGAAGTGGAGAGCCGAGGCGACAATTGCTATCTCGGCGTGCCCCATCGGCTCGACCGGCCCGTGTCAGGCGTGATTCTATTCGGCAAGCATTCTCGCGCGACGCGCCGCCTCTCGGAACAATTTGAATCGCGGCGGATCGCCAAAACTTACTGGGCCGTCGTGGCGGGTCACGTCGAGCGGGATGCGGATACTTGGGTCGATTTCATGCGGAAAATTCCCGATAAAGCTCAAGCGGAAATCGTTTCGCCCGTCAAACCGGATGCCCGCGAAGCCATCCTGCATTACACCGCGCTCAACCGTTTCGCATTGAACGGCATTCCCGTTACACGTCTTGAAATCAAGCTCGAAACGGGCCGAATGCACCAAATCCGTCTTCAGTGCGGCACGCATGGCCATCCGATCCTGGGTGACGCGACTTATGGTTCGGACATTCCTTTTGGACGGCATTTTGATGACGAGCGCAAACGCGAAATTGCGTTGCACGCCCGTTCGATTTCCTTCGACGATCCCATGACGCGAGAACCTGTTTCGCTGACAGCCCCGCTGCCGGTGCTGTGGGAAGAGATGCTGATTTTAGGCCGATAATTCATCATGGCAAACGGCGGAAATTCAATTCTTCCTCGTGACCCGGACGTGCATCGTGCGGTTTCGGTTTTACTTGACGAGCTGTACGGATCAGGCGTTGCAAGTTATAAAAAATGGCATGAGTTGCTCCAATCTTCTTCCGGGATTGATGGCAACAAGGAACTTTTTGCCGTTCAAACGTATTTTGCCGGTTTGATTAAGCAAACGGCATTTCAGCAGATCGGCATAAAACTGTCCGACCCGTTTTTTTCATGGGCTGATTTCATGACAGCGGGATCGAAGCCGGTTTGGCATGACAAAGGCCGACACCGTAGCCTTCCTAGAGGCGAGAACTGCGAGTCAAAATGGGTACGCGGGTATGGAACGGCCACGACGCCCCCCGCTGTCGATCTTTTTGGCCCTGCGTATCAAAAGTTTTTTTCGGCGGCCACGCGAAAAGCACTGGGCGAATTTTACACGCCGGACTGGCTGGCCGATTATCTGGTCGGCATTCTCGACGACGAGGATACGCCCCTGCTTGATCCATGTTGCGGCAGCGGCGTCTTTCTTTTATCCGCCATTCGGAAGTTTTCTCGATACAATACGCCTGTCGATACGATTTTGCAAAAGATTCGCGGCTTTGATTTGAACCCGCTGGCCGTACTGATGGCCAAAGCGAATATCGCTCTGGCTCTTGGCATTACGGACGAAAAAAGCATTCCCGTATTTCAGCGAGATTCGCTACTGGATTCGCCCTTGCCGGAGGAAGCGGAGCGATACCGGCTCCTTGGCGATTGGCTCAATTGGGACCGGTTGCCACGGGAATACCGGGAAAAAACCAAGCCGCTTTGGAATCGTTACGGCCTGTTTAATTTGCCGGGAAATGAAGCGAGGCACGGCGGGGCAAAAAAAGAGCTGGCCCAGCTGATTATCTTACGTGTCGCGGACCGCTATCTCCGGCCAGGTGGAAAACTGGCCATGTTACTGCCGATTTCCGTTTTTCAAACAAAAAAAGCGGGCGAAGGCTTCAGGCGGTTTCGCCTGCCCGACGACACACCTCTGGGCATAGTACAAGTGGAAGATTTTTCCGCCATGCAAAAGCAGCCGTTCGGAAATGTCGGCACGAAGGCCGGGGCGATTGTGCTGACCAAAGATTCTGAAACCATTTTTCCGGTGACTTTTCGACGTTGGCCTGACACGAGCGGCGATTCCGTCAAAAAAATGATTGCCATTCCGTCGGAAAAAAACGCGGCCTCGCCGTGGCGAGTTTTTTTGAGTACCCAGTCCGACACCGGCGACGGGACGGCGTACCGGCATCTTGTTCCGACATTGCGAAAATCCGATTATCGCGCTTTTTTGGGGGCCAATACGGGAGGCGCGAACGGCGTATTTTGGGTTGAACTGCTTGGGCCTGTGCCGCTTTCGCCGCACTTGGTTCGCATTCGTAATCTCCCGCGTTGCGGCAAGCTCCCCTTGCCCGCGATCGAGGCCGTCGTCGAAGAAGAACTGGTTTATCCTCTGCTATGTTGGGGAGATGTGGAACGAGGTGGCATCAGAAAACCATCGCGTTTTATTTTGCTGCCGCAAGATTTGGCGCATCGCTGTGGCCTGCCCGAAGAATTGATGCGAGAAAGATTTCCTTTCGCGTTCGAATATCTGCGCCATTTCGAGCAGCCGCTGCGCGAACGGGCCGCCTTCAAAAAGTATCAAACCCACGCTCCTTTTTACTCCATGTATAACGTTGGTTTGCAAACCGTGGCCGAGATCAAAACGGTGTGGCGGCGTATGGACCGTATGCTCCGCGCCGTGGCCATTGAGCCGCTCGACCACCCTCTTCTGGGGCGGCGTCCTATCGTGCCCCAGGAAACGTGCGTGCTGATTCCCTGCCAATCCATGCCGGAAGCCCGATACGTCGCGGAAGCACTGAACAGCACTCGCGTGGCGGAAATCATTCAATCGGTCACAGTACCCGGCAGCAAAGGGTTCGGTTCTCCCGGCATTTTGGATTATTTGGGGATTCGGAGCTTTTCTGAAAATGCCGCCGGGAATGCTTCCAATTTTGATTTGGATGGTGTAGAATGAGGCCATCGGTTTTGCCGTGCACCGCAGAAGCACGCGGGCAAGCATCGCCCTTCACAAAAAAGAGGTAACACCATGCAAAGACGCGAATTTTTGACCAACGCGGGCCTCTCGGCCTTGGGCTTCCTTTCACTTTCTTCTCTTTCGCCGGCTGCGCCGGGAGACCGACTTGAAAACGTGGGCGAACGGCTCGAAAATGTTTTGTCCGGCGACAGGCGAAATGGCGGTCGCGGCATTCGTCGGCCCCGAATCTCCGTGCAACTTTATTCCGTGCGACAAGCCGCCGAGAAAGACTTGGCCGGTACGCTCAAAGCCATCGCCGAAATGGGTTATGAAGGCGTGGAATTTGCCGGTTATTACGGCAAAGACCCGAAAGACATCCGTACCATGCTTGATGATAACGGCTTGCGCTGTAGCGGCACGCATACCAGTATCGGCGAGCTGCGAGGCGACAAGTTCGAGAAAACGGTTGAAATCCACAAAACACTCGACACTCGCTACATCATCGTCCCCGGCGGCATTGACCGGGAATTGCACACCGTCGACGGTAACAGGAAAATCGCTGAGGAATTTAATCAGCTTTCGGAAAAAGCAAAGGCTGTCGGTATGGTCATCGGTTATCACGCTCATGGCGGCGATGCCAAAATGATCGAAGGTATTCCGGCCTGGGAACGCTTTTTCGACGCCACGGAAAAAGATGTTCTCATGCAGATGGACGCCGGTAACTACATGGCCGGTGGCGGCGATCCCTACAAAATGCTCGAAAAATTTCAGGGTCGGGCACTGTCCGTACACCTCAAGGAAACCGGGCCGAACATCATCGGCGAAGGCGAAGTCGATTGGGAACGCTTCTTCAAACTTTGTGAGACCGTCGGTGCGACACGCTGGTATGTCGTGGAAGATGAAGAGACGCCTGACAACTTGGAGCGAATCGGCCTCTGTTACAAAGCCATGGAAAAAATGGGCAAGACGCGGAACGACGCTGACGCGGATCAGGGAAATCGTCCAGCGCAACGGCGGCGTCCGAATCGCAGGAACCGGTAGATTGGTAGAAATTGATCGGACGTAAAACGACCGAGGAGCAGTTCCCCGGTTTCTTTGGATAACCTAACTTACGGAAAGGATGATTATGAATCGACGTAATTGGTTGACAAATATGCTGGGTGGTGCGGCCGTGGTGGCTGCGGCGATTCCCGGCGTGAAACTTTTTGCACAACAAGAAAATGCCGAACGACGTGGACAGGAACGCGGACAAGGCAGACGCAACCGCCCAGGAGCACAACGCACGATGACAACGCACGACAACGATTTCTTCTACAAAGACGGAAAATTCGACGCCGAGGCCGGTAAGCAAGCCTTCCGCGAACTGTTCCGTTTTCACCGCTACTCGCTGGCCGACGTGGTGGACGATCCTCGCTTTTGGGTCGTTGATTTCGGGCTGGGCGACTTCGCGCGGGTTGGGATGGGCGGCATTTTCTGGCTCAACGACAAAGAGAACGGCTATTTTGGCCACGAAATTTATCTCTTGCCGCTCCAGATGATCCCAGAACACAGCCATGTTCCCGCCGAAGACAAGCAGGCCAAGCACGAGTATTGGCAGGTGCGCAACGGCAGCATTTACAACTTCTCGTTCGGCGGCACGAAAGATGACGCCCTGCCCGAAGGCGTGACGTTGCCTAAATCGCAACTCGACGACGATGCCATCACCTGTTTTAAGTGGCAGGAGTTGACGGCCACGCCCGGCCTTGGCAAAGGCGAAGCGGTGCTCAATAAACTCGAAGAATGCCACTTTATGATGGGCGGTCCCGAAGGTGCGATTGTTACGGAATACGGAAGTTATCATTCTGGCGACGGTCTGAAACTCCGCAACCCGAAAGCGAAAATGTAGATGTTCTCCATTGGCGGGCGAGCCGGCTCGCTCGCCGACTCACTTATTAACCACTGTTCACGACTCCCATGCAATTTCTCCATTACGGTGTTCCGGTTTCGGAAAAGAAACCCGGTATGAATTTTCTCGAAGCTCTTGGCGTTCACGTTGTCACCACGGAGCCTTTTTCGATTGAATGGCTTTATTTCGAGCCGGACAGTCCGATGCACAACTCTATCAAGACCAAAAATCATGCGGCCTTTCAGGTCGACGATCTTGACGCCGCGCTGAAAGGCGGGACAGTGATATGCGAGCCGTTCGCCGCCGGGCCGGGCGTGAGACTGGCCTTCATCGAAATGGATGGGGCCGTGATTGAACTCATGGAAAGCAAACCTGCGGCATCCTGCGGTTGCGGTTGTGGACGTTGATTGACCGTGCATGGCACCTGTTATTCCCGCCCCCAGTCAAGGCGGCAGGCTCTGCGCGGGAATCCAGTCCCCTTACCCAGTCCCCCGCCTGCGCTGGGGGTGACACGAATTATCGTTTTTCTATTTTATGAACATTCTCGTTATCGGTTCCGGCGGGCGCGAGCACGCCTTGGCTTGGAAATTGGCCCAGAGTCCGCGAAGTTCCCGCGTTTTTGTTGCGCCCGGCAATGCGGGTACGGCGGGAGAGGGCGACGATGTCGAAAATGTTGCAATAGGTGAGCTTGACTTTCCTGCACTGATCAAATTTGCCAAGGAAAATAAGGTCGGTTTGACGGTCGTCGGGCCGGAGATTCCGCTTTGTGCCGGAATCGTCGACGCTTTTGAAGCGGAAAAATTGCGAATTTTCGGCCCCAATCGCGCGGCGGCCCAACTCGAAGGCAGCAAAATCTTCTGCAAAGAAATTTTGAAGAAAGGCAACGTCCCCACCGCGACGTTTTATTCGTTCGGCTCAGCCGGCGACGCTTTGGAGTTTCTTGAAGGCGACCGCGACCAGCCGATTGTGGTCAAAGCGGATGGTCTTGCGGCGGGTAAGGGCGTGTTTGTCTGCTCCGGTCGTAGCGAGGCAATGGAGGCCGTTGGGCGAATTGCCCGTGACCGTGAATTCGGTGATGCCGGAAACCGAATCGTGCTAGAAGAACGACTTGACGGCGAAGAAGCCAGTGTGCTGGCCATCACGGACGGTTCAACTATTCTGACCCTGCAACCCGCCCAGGATCACAAGGCGGCTTTCGATGGCGACACAGGCCCCAACACAGGAGGTATGGGCGCGTACAGTCCTGCTCCGGTGGTGGACGCTTCCGCATTGCAGTGGATCGAAGAACATGTTTTGGTTCCGACCGTTCATGCGTTAAATCGCAACGGGACGCCTTTTAAGGGGGTTCTGTACGCCGGTTTGATGATGACCCGGCAGGGGCCACGAGTTTTGGAATACAATGCACGCTTTGGCGATCCTGAATGTCAGCCGCTGTTAATGCGTCTTAAAACGGATTTGCTCGACATTTTCAATGCCGTGGTCGATGGGAGATTACACGAAATCGGCCCTTTGGAGTGGGATGCCCGCGCAGCCGTTTGCGTGGTCATGGCAAGCAAAGGCTATCCGGAACGCTATGAAAAGGGCTTTCCGATCCGTGGTTTGGAAGAAGCTCAAAGCGTGCCCGGCACAAAAGTTTTTCATGCAGGGACGGCCATCGCGGAATCCGGGGACATTATTAGCAACGGCGGCAGGGTACTGGGCGTGACGGGCTTGGGCGACACGGTTTCCGAGGCGAAATTGGCCGCCTACACGGCTGTACGCTGCATTCGCTGGGATGGGGCTTGGTGTCGCAAAGACATTTCGGACAAGGCGTTGCGGTAACGGTACGAGCCGGGAGCAGCATTCCCGTATGGGACAAGCCGCATGGGTCTTATTGCGGGGTCTTTCTTTTTCGTGCCAACATAGGCCGGGATTCCTCAATGAAACTGTTTTTCAAAGCCGCCGCCGAATGATCCGTTTCAATAACGGCGTCGCTTACCAGTTCCGGCGGGAAAAAGCTGATGACGGCTTGAGGTTCGGCAAGCAATTTTTCATATAACGCTGCCGGAGGCAAGCCGTCCGTTGTTGGCTTGGTCTCGGCCTGATACATGCCATTTCCCAGCTCGACCAATTTCGAGGAAGCCGACCCCCCCGATTCAGTTGCCGTACTGACCGTATCGGCATGGCCTGCTTGGGCGGCATCGTGCGTTTGAGAAAGCGAGTCAAAATCGAAATCCTCGCCCAAGACTTCTTTCGCGGTGGAAGAAATGGGTGAACCGCCCTCGTCGGCGTCCAAGAATTCGACTCCCCGGCTCATTCCCGCCGATTCCAATGCTCTGGCCACGGCGTCATCTTCGCTTTCCTCAAACAGGTCATCGACATCGTCGTTGTAACTGCCGAAAATGTCACCATCTTGGGCCGAATCCTCTTCGAGCCGAACAGAAATATCGCGGGGAACTTCTTGATCGGTTTCGCTCAGCATATTCTCAATGACATCGTCCAAGTTGTCAGTTTTGACAAGTTCCGTGTCGTCGAAAACGCTTTGGGGGCCGGAGCTGGCCATCGAGTCGATCACCGCCGCCTCAACGTCCTCCGAAGAAACGGCATCGTCCGTTGCCGGAGTATCCGGCATGGCGGACGGGGATTCCATCTGCGACGGCAACATGGTCTCCATTTCGACACCGGCTTCATCCTCCTGCACAGCGTTCGTATCATCTGGAACAGCTTGATCTTCCGACGGCGGATCAGGAGGTAAATCGGAGCCGTTCCGGTCGAAGGCCCTATCGACGGCATTGTCCGGCTGGGGATGAGTTTTTACATACAACTCCCTCAGACCCAGTGACAAGGTCGCCCCGACCGTCATGGGACACAGAACAAGCAGCAGAAAATACAGGAAATAAAAGCCCACTGATTATAGATACAAAGGAAAAACTGCCTACAAACTCCGCCAGTATATCGCACTTCACATCACAAATGAACCAAGTTCCTGAACAGGTTTGCTTGAACAGGGCACAAAGGCGAGCTATCGCTGCGGCTGCGGTGGAATGCGTCGCATGATCGGTGGCGTGCCGGGCACGTAAGCCGCTCGCTTCCGAAGCAATACATTGTACATCACACGGGATTGGCCTACCCAGGATTCGACGGCATTCCAGCCGACATGGTACGTCTGCGCATCAAGCATGGCCTGCCGAGGGTTGGTGGCGGGCACGGTCACAACTTTATAATCACCGGCTTTGGAATCATTACGTCGCACATAAGTGTAACGCGGCGGCGGATTTGTCGGGCCTCGGTTGCCCGCCTCGCTGCCCTGCCGTCGCGTCACCTGCGCTTCGGAAAGGCCGGAAAAACAAACGAAAAACAAGAGGGCGGAATGGAGGACGATGTGTTTCATGCCACGTTATCGAAAGGACGGTCCACCATGCTCCGTACCAAAAATGAATCGGGGCATGTTGGAACCGTTGCGTAGATGTTATGTGCAGAGGGACAGTTCTGGAAGCGAACGATGATAAACTGTACACCTCAAAATGGGGCATGTCAAATAATTTGCAGGCCGATGGGCGGCTTGGCCGGCTGGAATTGCCTAGTTGGAATACTGTCCACTTCGAGCAAAGCCCGCTTCCTGCTCCAGCGGTTCCTCTGCCGAAAAAATCGAATGCTCGGCCAGGGAATCCCCCGGCCTCAGCAGGGCGTCTGCAACGTGTTCGACCACGGGCGTCTTGCTTCGGGGCTTGGTTCGGGCAAAGCCGATACTTTCTCCGGCGTTTTCTTTGGGCATTGGCTCGACGGTGGGGATGGAGGGCAACGGTGAAACAGGCTCTTGTTGGACAATCTCTTCTGGTTGAATCGGTTGCGGAATAGGGAGCGGTGGAACGGGAAGCGGCGTCGGCTTACGTGTCCTCAGTGGCCTTTTGGCGATCAGAGCCTCTGACTCTACGGAAGGCGAGTCGGCGAACTGCCGTGACAGAGCATGTAGCGTCTCGTGAGGTTCTGTGTCCTTTTCCGTTCCGAGTTCTGTTTCATTGGTTTCGGTTCGAGGAGCCGTTTCTTTCACGGCCACCTCCTCCGAAGCCGACTCGGAAACCTTGGGGGGTACGAACAGGCTCAACTTCGGTTGCTCAGCCAGTAATGGAATCGACTGCGCGGCTTCCGGCAAAATCGTCGGCGAAATTGCCACTTCGGTCGGCAGTTCCGGCGGGCTGAACGACAGGGGACGCGTCTGAACCGCATCGCGGACGGGGTTGACGGACGCAAAACCCAAGGGAACCGGTTGCGCCGGCCTTACGACTGGCCTAGCCGTCGGTTCTCTTACCGGCTCCGCATACGCTGTCTCGATTTTTGGAGCTTGTACCAGTGATCCAAGATGATCTGGCGTGCTCCGCTCCCGTTGGTCGCTATTTTTTCGATTCATATCACTCCACACCAACTCCGAACTCGCTCTCGGTGATTCCAAAGCGGGTATCGCAGAGGGGGACGCAATGGCCTGTTCCGACTTGGTGGGATTTTCAAGGGCTGTGGTGGGCGGGAGTGATCGGAAGGCAAGCTGAGGGGGCGAATCTGATTCGGCAAGGCTGGCCAAGAAGGGATCAACGACTGTCGTTTCGGGCACGGGAATCGCGGTCGGTCTGACTTGGACTGCCGCAGTTTCGGAAGCGGTTTTGGTCGCAGGCACTGCCTCCACAGGGGCCGGCACGGGCAGTACGTCATCAACTTCGGTCGCGGCAATTTCCGTGTCCGCCGGTTTTTGTACCGGTTTGACCGGCGCAAATTTCAGTACCGTGGGCGGTAGAACTTCATCTCGCCTTGACTGAACAGGCTCTGCCACGCGAGGCTTTTCGTCTTCCTCGGTTTTGGCAATTTCAAATTTCATAACATTGGGTGCCGCCGCCAAAGCAAATTGCAGCTCTGAACGCTCTAAACCATCCTGTGCCGGTTCTGGGACAACGTCCGTATCAGGCTGCCATGTATCGAATGATAGACTCCGCACCGGCTCGGCGGCTTGGGCATTTTTCAACGAAAGCAATTGCTGTTTAAGCTCCGTCGCGTTTGCCGTCGAACGCTGTGACGTTTGTGTCAGGGTGATTCGAGAAAAGTCTGCCGTGGACACCTCGTCATCTTGGGACGCAATCCGTCGAATATCGGCGCGTGACGCCGTTTGCCTATGGGATGTTTCCACGGGAATGGACCGAACCTGAGCTGGGGAAGTATGTTTCCCGGACTCAGGCACGAATGTTGTACGTTTGCGTGGCATACGAACGGGCGATGCGTCCAGAGAAATGAGCAAAGGAGGTTGGGCCAGACTGGGCGGCGACAATTCTGCCTTCCCATCGGACACATTGATTGCTCCCGTTTCAACAGAGGCACCCGAACGCGGCGTGGAATTGTCGACTGTTTTGCCGTCCGTGCTGCCGCCAGGCTGTGTTCCGGCATGTTCGATCATTTCAGGGACGGAAGAGGTTCTCTGCGTGTCCGTGGGCGCGGGTATGTGCTTGAGTCCAATGGCAGCATACTCAGGTATCTCGTTCTGTACCGGTGTATTGTCCAGTGGAAGAACCAAGATGGGAAGCGGCGAAACGGTACTGTTGGTCTTGTTCGACACGCTGGATTCCGAGGAATTTGAAATGCGTTTTACCGCTTCCGGGAGCGGGCGGACCGTGTTGGATATTTTCGTTGGCGGGGAAGCCGGCAGTGAATCCTGCGGCAAGGATTTGACAGCAGGCCTTGATGACATCTCGGTCTTGTCATGGCCGGGCGTGGGCAGAGACGACACTTTGGGAGCGGAAAGAGCAGACTCTTTCTGCGGCTCGGCAGTACCATCGGCGGCTTCCAGACGAAGCAGCTCCTGCTGAATACGCGATCTCAGTTCTTTTTTGGTCTGCTCATTCATCACGACAGACGACGAATTTAGGCTTTCCTCTGTTGGATTGGGCTGAGTCCGTTCGATCACAACGGCTCGTTGCTCGGCAAATTCCGCCTGATCGGCGTTGCCTGCGGCGCGGCAAACTTTCGCAAGTTCCCGAAAGGCCAGTGCGTCACCCAACGCCAGCTTCAAGTAGCGCAAACCCTCCGTCTGTCGGTCAGGCTGCGTGGCCACGACGTGGCCGAGGTTAAAAAGCGCGCGGCGATGATCCGGCGCGACCACAACGGCCTTTTTCAAAATAATTTCCGCGTCATGGTGCTTGTTTTGATCCGAATAGAGTTTGGCAAAATCACAGAGGAGCGCGACATTTTTCGCATCATGCTGGACGGCTTCGCGGAAAAACCGCTCACTTTCTCCATGCTGCCCCTTTTTGGCGTGCAGGACGGCAAGCCGATGCAGGACAGGGCCGGCCAGATGGCGATCCTGATTTTTGATGATGATTTGCCGTGTCAGTTGAAGACACTTCTCGTATTCTTGGCCTGCCACGTCAAGTTTTCCCTCTCGCTCCGCTTGAATACCCGCCGACAACATTGCCTTCTGAGCGCGGATGTCTGCCTCCAATGCTTGTGGGGCACTGACAAGCTCGGTCGCCGAAAGTTTGCACACAAACAGTCCGAAAACGAGTAGCAATGACCACGGACGCGAAAAAAGCACCGGAAAACGCATGGAAACCCTGTCTCCTTATAGAGGGCATCACAATCTGGTAAGATATACCGAAAGTATCGGTTCTTCCAACATCGCAACTTGAAACTGTCCCCAAAAAAGAAAAAAGTAATTGTCTCCTATTTACTGCTGTTTCGCGCAGCACAATCGTAAAACATGCCTTTTCAGTGCTCAGTCCATCCGTTAGAATGATTTCGGGGCGTATTACCGGCCTGTCAGAAAATTTTGGCCCGTAGCAGTGCCCGGTCGCAGCGATGTGCAAACTATTCCAGTAGGGCCGTAAAAATGCTCCGGTGTTGGTTGTTCAATTTGATCTATTTCGGACTGCTTGCGGTTTTTTTGCCGCGATTGCTCTGGCGTGCGCTCCGACAGGGTAAATACCGTCACGGATTCAAGCAAAAATATCTGGGCCGAATCCCTCGCCGCCGCAACGTCCTGGCCGCGGCACGTTCCCGCGGTCGTGATGTGGAAAGTGATGTTAAAATCACCTGGTTCCACGCCGTAAGTGTGGGGGAAATCAATTTGCTTCGGCCCATCCTGAAAATGATTGCTGAAACCAAACCGGACTGGCTCTGTGTCATCTCGACGACATCGCAGACGGGCATGGAGCTTGCCCAAAAACTTTACGGCGAAAAATATACGGTTTTTTATTGTCCACTCGATTTTAGCTGGGCCGTTGACAAAGCGATGAGGCGATTGAAACCGGATTTGCTTGTGCTGGCCGAGCAGGAGCTTTGGCCAAACTTAATCGACGCCGCGAAGCGTCACCGTGCCGGCGTCGCCGTCATCAACGGGCGATTCAGCGAAAAAGGCTATAAAAACTACCTTTGGGTGCGCTGGTTGGTGGAACCTATGTTGCGGCAGATCGGCTCCATTGCCGTTCAAAGCGAAACTTATGCAGGTTGGTTTCGGCGACTGGGTGCGTCGACCAACGCAATCCGTGTGATCGGGTCCATGAAATTCGACGGAGCCAAGTCGGACCGCAATAATCCCGAAACGCGGCGTTTCAAAAAACTGGCCGACATTGCGGATGACGACATTGTTTTTTTGGCGGGCAGCACTCAAGCCCCCGAAGAAGCCTTGGCCCTCGAATGTTTTGAAAATCTCCGCAACGATTTTCCAAAGTTGCGATTGATCCTTGTTCCTCGACATCCTGAACGTTTTGGCGAAGTGGCCGCACTTTTGGAAGAAAAATCCGTGCTCTGGGAGCGACGATCCTCGCTTTCTGAGGCGGAACATGCCGAATCCGGCGAGGCCGATGAGCTGGAAGGTGGCAGCACCAGCAAAGCCGTCAGGCCGCGAATCCTGCTGGTGGATACGGTCGGAGAACTCGGCGGTTGGTGGGGAACGGCCACGCTCGCCTTCGTCGGCGGCAGCATGGGAAGCCGCGGTGGACAGAACATGATCGAACCCGCCGCCTACGGAGCCGCCGTCTGTTTCGGGCCAAACACAAAGAATTTTCGTGACATTGTCGACCTCATGCTGCGAGGTGATGCGGCGCGCGTTGTGCTTGACCAACGGGACATGGAACTTTTTCTCAGACAGTGCCTTGAAAACCCGGATGAGGCGCGACGGCTTGGGCAAAATGCCAAAGAACTCGTCCAAAAACAACTCGGTGCCACACGGCGAACATTGGATATGCTCGAAGAGGTTTTTCACAGGGATGAGGATGACTGAAAAATGCCGTCGATGAAAAATGAGTGACGAAGAACTGGGACTTGCCCCGATTGAAGACGAGGATGCGGCCAAAACGGTCGCGCCCGATCTGCCGTTCGACACCCAAGAGCGGCTGATTCCCGTCATTTGCTCCGCGTGCCGAACGCGACTCTATGCCGGCGAAAGCCAAGTCGGGCTGTGGAAAAAATGTCCCGACTGCGGCAGGCTCTCGGAAATTCTGGCCGTACCCGAAAAATTCATGCTCGTGGCCGACGATCCCGAAGCGGCAGGCGGTTACGGAATTACCGGGCCTGCCATGTCGCGGCGCGAAATTTTTCAGCTGCGAGCCGCTAATCAGCAGCGTGCGTCGGAAGCGGCGAAAGAAATTGCACGAAATCTGGCGGAAAACCGGCTCATAGCCTCCGCAGGGGCCACGATTCAAGAAGAGGAAACGCCGGTTGCCGAACGTATTCTGAACCAACTCTTGAAAACCAAGGAGGAAAAGGACGAAGAGCGGACTGCCGCAGAAAAAGAAGAAAAGATTCGTGCCGAATCCGCCGCCGTCAACCGGGCGGTACGGGAAGGAAAACTCGAAGAACATCTTGCCAAGTCAACGGGAGCACCGGACGATGCGCTGTCCAGAAAACTCGCGGAAAAACAGCGCAACTTCGAGGCCGCCCGACAGCAGGCCCCAAAACGACCGGAATTTCATCCGCCGCCGGTTTCGCAACCTGCACGGCAAATCAAGCCTCCCCCCGTTCCATCGTCCCTTGCATCGCTCACGCCCCCTCACGCACACGGGGCATGGGAGACCGTGCCAAACAAGCGGCGTGCCGTGAATGCAGGCTCGTTTTTCAGCCCGTTTTGGGACGCCCGATTCCGTCCTCGGCTCACGGCAATTCTGGTTACGGGGCTTATCGGCAATTTTTTCGGGGAAAAAGCCCGGTCGATGGTGTGGCAAGTCGTTTTTGACAAAGTTTATGAACAATATCCCGGATACGTTTACACGACTTGGGAAAGCGTCATGTTCGTCGGCAGTTTTTATGTCGGTGCTTTTTTTACCGCGATTTGGCTGACCATGCTTTTTTTGTTTGGCATAAGCCTTTTTCTGGAATCGGCGTCGGGCAAAAATCGCGTCGAAAATTGGTCGTCTTTCGACCTGAATTTCGGTTGCTCCTACGTATTCTGGTCGCTGCTGATCTTTTATGTATCAGGCTTTCCGGGCTTCCTTGTTTGGCAAGGTGCGAGCCTGCTTTGGCCGGACTTGGAAGCGTCGCTGATAGGACTTCATTATCTCGGCTGGTTCGTATGTTTTCCCGTTTTGTTTTTGTGCGTTATCGAATCGGACACGTTTTTCGGGCCTGCTCCGCGTCGCACACTGAAAAGCCTCCGTCACATGCCGGGGCTATGGCTGAAGTTCTATGCCGCATCGGCCTTGGTCGTAGGCACTCCGCTGACATGCCTCTTCGCGTTGATATTCGCCGGAACCGGCTATTATGATTCTTGGCTGATGAATTCCGTGTTTTATTACGTAGCTGGCTCACTCCTGCTCACGTTTTGCGGTTTTTTTGTGCTGCTCTATTTCCAACTCCTAGGCCGTCTTGCTTGGGCAACCAAAGCGGATCAGCCGGATTAACGTAATGTGCTCGGCGGCTTGAGCAACGGAATGCCGAGCACATTTTTCTTCGGGGTCATTTCCCGCTCCGATTGATCTTGTTCAAAAATGTGCCACATGGTTCCCACGAGCGCATCGCAGGAATCGGCGTGATGGACGATCATCGCCTCAAGCGACATCGGCGGCTTGGCCGCCCCCCAATCGGGAAAACGCTGATGCGCGACAATGATATGCTCCAAATGCGTGCGTAGAGCCGGATTGAGTTGAACTTCCCTGGCCGCTTCCCGCACGATGTCTCGCCCCAGCAGCGCATGCCCGATCAACTCGCCTTCCGTGGAATGACGCAGCGACCCGACTTCGGCCTCGTATTCGCGGATTTTTCCAATATCGTGTAATACGGCCCCTGCGACGACAAGAGGCTTGGAGATTTTTTCCCGCCAAGCCGGGTACATGTCGTGATAATGCCCCGCGAGAGCGACGGCGATTTTTGTTACAGACAGCGTGTGTTCCAGCAGGCCGCCGATGTAGCAATGATGATGCTGACGCGCGGCCGTGCATGTCAGCAACGCAGCCCTGTGATCCTTGAGAATCTTCGTGACAAGATTGAGCAACGGACCTTTGCCCAGTTGCTTGGTGGCGATGCCCTGCAACTCTTCAAGCATGGCGTCCAGCGAAAAAGGCGATTTGGGACGCAACGACAGAGGGTCGAAACCGTCCGCCTCGTCGCCCTCCATGACCGCCCGAATGCGTTTGACGTCGAGCTGAGGTCCGTAAACTTTATCTACCAGATAGACCGCCCGCAATTTGCAGAACGTGCCCGGTCGCAGCTCCCGAAATTCCTTGTAGAGCACGGTATCCGACCAAACGGGAAAACGAACCTCCCGAAAAGCGTCTCGAAAAACGACACGAAGATACGGTTTGCCTTCTTTCGTCTTGAGTAATTCTTTTTCGGCCAGCAGAGCAAAAATATCCGCCTCTTGCCCTTCTTCCATTTGATGTAACGCAGCGTGCAACGTGTTTGGCATGGTACTCTGTTTCAAATAACGATGGCAAGTGAGCCTTTTCGGGTCCGTGTATCAATTTTGACCCGGCCTGCGCTCCGTTCAAATTTTCCGCCTCCTCAGTTATCAATTCCGCTGGAGCGGAGCACTCGTGTACGGCGTTCTCATGCTTCGACCGTGCCGTTGTGTTTTTTCCTGCGAGTTTTCCTGCATTTCTTCCGGCAGCGTACCCTGATCCACGCTCGATTCTGTTGCTTCGGTGCCAGCCCCATACTGCGTGGCCGTCAAGCCTTGCACTTCGGCATGAAACGCCCTGGGCGCACCGGCCATCGTCGGCGAGGCTTGTGTCGGCGTCATTCGTGCGTTTCTCGCCTGAAGGGAATCCGATTTTTCCGCACGGAAAAGAGCAAGTTGCGAAATGCCGTCACCGTCGAAATCACCGACGACCGGCTTATCACCCGCTTCGCCGAATTCGACTTGCGTGTCGTAACGGAAATCGCCCGCCGTATCCAAGTGCCACACTCCATTGACGTAAACGCCGATTTTGTCGACACCGTCGCCGCTCCAGTCGCCCACGACGGGAATGCCGTTCAGGCCTTCCCCCTGCTCGGCACTGTCGACGTAAATGTCGTCGGCGTCCCACCGGCCATTGCCGTTGTAATCAATATACCACTTTCCGTTCCGGTAAATACCGATTTTCGTAATCCCGTCGCCGGAGAAATCCGCGCTGAATGCCTTGTCGCCTTCGCCCCCGTACTGGAAAACATGATCGATCAGATCGAGACGCACATGGCCGGCGGTTGAATGTTTCATCGCCCTGACATGGCTCGCATCGGTCATGACGGCCGTTGCCGGCGGCAAATTTTTCGGTCTGGCCGTAATCGTTACATTCAAGTCGCTGGGCAAACCCGGTTCGTCGACGACGATTTTCGCATCGTCGGACCACTGCGGTCCGAAAATACCGATATCCGCTTTACCGTCACCATCCCAGTCACCGACCACGGGCTGGTCCGAGGCCGTACCCAGTTCGCACCAGAGGTCTTCTTTGTCCCACTCGCCGTTGCCATTCAAATCGATGTACCAGTGACCGTTGTGATAGACGGCCAAGTTGGCCAGACCGTCGCCGCTGAAATCCGCCGCAAGCGGCGTTCCGCCTTCAGGGCCGAACGAATACCTTTTCGTCACCTTTCCGTTTTTGTCACGAATATACCAAGCGGATTGATTCATCGGCAACGGTTCCCATGCCACGGAAACATACTTTGCCGTCAAATCTTCCGTTTCGGCTTCGGCTTGTGTGGTCGCGTTGAGCAGCATTGTTCTTTGTGTGGCGGCCTGCGCGGCGACCACGCCCGCGGCTTCCGTTCTCGGATAACCGGCATTGACCACGCTCAAATGCCATGAATAACCGCTTGGCAGACCGCCGCCGCCGTAACCCGCCGTGAGCTGCTCGCCAATCGAAGGTGCTTGCCAGTACGGAGCACCGGCACCGGGTGCGAAACCGACACTCGGCGAGGGCCAATGCGTGTATGGCAAGCTGGGCGGCGTGCTCGGCTTTGGCGGAGGTGAGGGTGTGGGCAGGGGGTCCACCACCGGAATCGTTTCCCCGAAATTGTAATCCAAACCGTGATCGCCCGGTTCGACAAGGATGCCGGAAATCACGTCATTCGCGGGCAAACCACCGCCGAGCGAACCGACCGTTTCTTCGCCGTCGTCGTATCCGTCGGGCTGCGTTTCAGAAACTTGATACGTTTCGTTCGGATCGAGATTATTGAAGCGATAAAATCCGTCGGCATTCGTCGTGGTCGTCATGCCCGTGTTCACATACTCGCCCGCAACCAGTTTCCACAAAGTAAGTGTCACGCCACCGATGCCCGGTTCGCTGCCAGAATCGTCGACATCGCGCCGACCGTTTGGGTTGACGTCGAGATAAACATAGCCGCTGATCGAACCTTTTTCCGGGTCGGGATCAGACACTTGCTTTTCCCATTCGCCGAAATTGTAATTCGTGCCGTGTTGGCCCGGTGCAACAAGGATTCCGGCAATCACGTCATTCGCGGGCAAGCTGCCGCCGAGCGAACCAACCGTTTCCCCGCCGTCGTCAAAAGCGGCGGGTTGTGTTTCTAAAATTTGGTATGTTTCGTTCGGATCGAGATCGGCAAAGATGTAGAATCCGTTGGAATCGGTTTGAGCGGTGCGGCCTGTGCTGACGTACTCGCCGTTGACGAGTTTCCAAAGCGTGAGCGTCACGCCGGCAATGCCGCGTTCGCCGTTGTCTCTGGCACCATCTTTGTTGACGTCGACATAAACGTGGCCGCTGATCGAGCCTTTTTCCGGGTCAGGATCAGACACTTGCTTTTCCCATTCGCCGAAATTGTAATTCGTTCCGTGCTGTCCGGGTTGTACGAGAATGCCGGAAATTTTATCGTTTGCGGACAACAGGCCGCCCAACGAACCGATTGTTTCTTGCCCGTCGTCAAACGCGAGAGGTTGTGTTTCAGAAATTTGATACGTTTCGTTCGGATCAAGATTATTGAAGTGATAAAATCCGTCGGCGTTCGTCGTGGTCGTCATGCCCGTATCGACATAGCGATCATTGACCAGTTTCCACAGCGTGAGCGTCACGCCGCCGATGCCGCGTTCGCCGGTGTCTCGCGTGCCGTCTTTGTCGGCATCGACATAGACGTGACCGCTGATCGAACCTTTTTCCACCACCGGGACAGGCTTCTCCGTCTCGCCGAAATTGTAATTTTCGCCGTTTCCGCCCGGCGGCAGTGCGATTTCCGAAATGACGTCGTTTTCCGGCAGAGTTCCCGTTACGGCCCCGTCAATTGAGCCGACGCTTTCTCTGCCGTCGTCAAAATCAGTCGGTTGTGTTTCGCGCACCTGATATTTTTTGAACGGACACAGCCCGGTAAATTCGTAATAGCCGGTCGCATTGGTCAGGGCCGTCTTGCTCGTTTGAATGTAACGGTTATCCGCGTCACTCCAGACCCAAAGCGTGAGCAACACGCCTTCGATCCCGTTTTCGCCGGAATTTTTTGTCCCGTTTTTGTCGGCGTCGTTATAAACGAAACCGGAAATTTTGCCGACGCGATTCTCGGCAAAATTATAGTTCACGCCGTTTTCCCCGGAACCGAGCGTAATGTCATGGATTTGATCCTTGCCAACCGGTATTTCAACGTTAATGCCGCCGCGTTGCTCGCCGTCAACGGTGCCGACCGTATCCTTCCCGTCGCAATATCCTTCCGGATTCGTTTCCGTCACGCAATAAGTTTTGCCCGGTTCAAGATTCTCAAACGAGTAGCGGCCATTTTCATCGGTGACGGTGACGGCAACGGTTTCTTTTTCGCCGCGTTCGTTCAGGACGCAGAGCATGATTTCCACGCCGGGAATCCCTTTCTCACCGGGGTCTTTTTTGCCGTCGTTATCGTCGTCTTCGTAAACGTTACCGGAGATCGAGCCTTTTTTGTATTCGCCGAAATTGTATTCCTTGCCGTGCTGATCGGCTTCGAGCAGAATGCCCTCAATCGTGTCATTATCCACGGCGGGCAGTCGACCAACATAATTGTCGTTACGCCCAATCCAGCCGACCGAGTCTTTGCCGTCGAAAAAGCCGGAAGGTTGATCGACTTCCACGACGCGGTAGACTTGATACGGATCAAGGCCGTCGAACGAATACTTTCCGTCGGCATCGGTTCGCGTGGTCTTGCCAGCCACGTCGACGTACACGCCGCCCACGAGGACTTGCAGCTTGACCGTGACGCCCTGAATGCCTTCTTCACCCGCATCACGAATGCCGTCATTGTTCCGGTCATGGTAAACGTTACCGGCAATCGAAGCACGTTTCAGTTCGCCGAAATTGTAATGGTAACCATGTTCGCCCGCCCCGATATGAATCTCGCCCAATTTGTCCGGTTCGCGGGATTCGCCGACAATCTCATCACCAATCGTGCCGGGCGTATCGAGGCCGTCCGCGTATTCCTCCGGTTGCGTTTCAATCACCAAATACGTAACACCGCCGGGGATGTCGTTGAAACAGTACGAACCGTCCGCCGCCGTTGCGGTTGTCAAGCCCGTTGTCACATATTTTCCTGTGCCGTCCATGTAAAAGAGTTCAAGCGTCAGGCCGCCGATGCCCGCTTCACCGGAATCCTTGACGCCGTCATTGTTCAAATCTTCATAAACGAAACCGGAAATCGAACCGCGTAGCGGCTTTTGGGTTTCGAGCGTGGCCGAGGCCCCCGCCGTGTCCAGCGTGTTCGGCATGTCCGCGTACTCATCCGGCGGCAGCAATTGGTCAAGACCGGTTTCCTCGTTGAAACGGAACGCGTCGACCATCATACTTTTGTGGACGACTTTTTCATAATTCTTCGCCGAGAAGGTACTGGTAACGTGTGCGCCTTCCATTTCCTTGCCGGAGACGTGGCGATCCATGCCCATGCCGAGACCGCCGTGATGTTCGTCGATGTCGATTTTGAAATGGAATACTTTTTCGGACGTAAACCCGATGAAATCGATAATCAGCGTTTTACCGTCCTCGGACACGGTTGCGTGGGCAGTAATGCCATTGCCGTCATTTTCTTCCAAGTCCATGTCGAAATCATGGAACGACCCGTAGCCGTTAGGCCTTTTTTGACCATCGGGATTGAAAAAGATATTCGCATTGGAACCAAGGCCCGGCGTCTTGGTCAGGTCGATGACAACGCGGTCGAGTGTGGTTCCCTCCGCCCCGCCGTTCCACGAAACAATGAAGGTGTCGCCTCCGTCGTCTTCGCGGCTTTCCTGATAGCCTTCGTAATAATCCTCGTGGTACACCACGCCGACATTGATCGGGTCAGGTGCTTCGTAGGGCGTGGCGGACAGCAGTTCACGCGATTCCATTTCCTCGATGCGGCAAATTCTGTTGCGCAACATTTTGTTGTGTTTTTGCCGCTCTTGCGTTTTCGAGGAGGCAGGGGAGAAAATTTTGTTGAGCAGGGCCACGGAAAACCTCCATGTATTTCGGGCGGGGGTGAATGAGTTGAGAGTGGAGAGATGTGACAGCGGCGTTCTCCGTTCTTGTTCGCAAAGCTCCTTGGCACTTCAAAATTCTTATTGCTAAAAAGCCGTCGGTGTCGCCGGTGTTGCCAAAAACGGGTCGGACTTGGTTGCTTCTTTCTGTTCGTAAACGTTCGGTACAGCCGCATGGATGGCTGATGGAGACGGGGTGATGTCTTGCGAAATATCCCAAAACCGCACCGTTGTGTCGAAGCTCCCGGTGATGAGGCGTTTTGTGTTCGGTTCAAAGATCATGGTCGAAATCGTGCCCGTGTGGCCGAGCAACGTTGACGCTTCTTTGCCGTCCGCGAGATTCCAAAGCCGGATGGCATTGTCGCTTTCACCGGAGGCCAGCATGTCAGGGCCGCAGAACGCCAGAGCAAAAGTTTTGCCCGGCCGTTCCGGCAAGGTCTTGGTGATCGTGCCGTCCAGTTTGGCGAAGACAATGAAAGGGCCGTCACCGGCGAAGGCCAGTTGCGCGGAATCAGGACTGTAGGCCAGTGCATTGATCGGTCGGCCATCGGTTTTGATGTCGACCGTTTGTTCAAAGTTCGATGTATTCCAAACACGCACCACGCCTGTTCTACCCGCCACGGCGAGAAAATTTCCATCGGGTGAATAGGCGATGGCCCTATTGTTCGTGCCGTGGGTCGGTAGCGTTGTCGCCAATCTGCCCGTCGCACTGTCGTATATTCGGACGTTTGAATCAAAGCCGCAGACGGCAAAATGAGTTCCGTTGGGTTCAAACACGATTTTCCGCGTACCGCGAACCGGCTCCTTGTGCGTTTGTAACAGTGAGCCATCTGCCGTGTTCCATAACTTGATCTGGCCGGCCTGGTCGACGGTCACTAATTTTGACCTGTCGGGGCTGAAGGCGAGACCTCGCACCCAATCAAGATGCTCTTGGAGTGTGCCCCGTATTTTTTTTGCCCCGACATCCCAAAGCCTGACCCGATGATCATCACCGCCGATAGCTAAAAGCCGACCAGTGGCTTCCAAGTCGATACAAGTGATGACCGGTACTCGCTCTTCGGGGCCAAGTTCGTCGTAAAGGCTGACAGTTTCAACATGTTCCGGCGTGGTTTGGGCCGAAACTTCAATGCTCAAGCCGAGGCAGAGAGCGGCAACAAACAAAATGCTGGGGGGGCGATGGGACATGGGAGATTTGAAATGTTAGGTGCATGATACGCTGTTTCATCCCTACATATCGACCTAAAACTACAGATAGTCCAAGAAAATTCGATAAAATCAGAAAAAACAGCAAATTTCCATTAAATTGCCCATACTATTTAATTTAACAAATAGACTGGCAATGGAACTCAGTTGCCGGAAGGGGTCAGAGGAAACAAGAAGCGATTTCACCGGCGCAGACATGCGAACAAATATCAAAGAAGGCAACTTTCTTCTATTTCCACAAAAAAAACCATCGAAATGGACTGTGGCCCCGATTGCCAGAGAAACTTTCCGCACTACAATCAACTGTGCGGTTCAGGGAACATACATGAGCTCAGACAATTTTTCATGTTCCCTCTCGTGTGACAATCTATGTCTTTTATCCCTGGAGACTCCCCATGAACAAGCGACGACGACAATGGTGGAAGGGGCCGCATCTTGCGAACGCGGCGACTTGGTTGTTATTTTTTCCCTTGATCGGTCTTTGAACCGCCAGCGAGTTGCGTCTTGTGAGTGCGGATCAGCCTTGGTTGCACTGCCGGATGCGGCTCGCTGTTCAGAGTGTCCCCCTTGCCGAGAGATGTTGGGGCGGTAGAATGACGCTCTCTTTGGTCGGGCGGGCGGAATAGAGGTTGCCGGATCAACGAAGTGGCCCCGTCGTCTAGCGGTTAGGACACGGCCCTTTCAAGGCCGCGGCACGGGTTCGATTCCCGTCGGGGTCATTTGGGTTTTGCAGCGAGTGGTTTCCACTCGCTTTTTTTATGGCCGGGTCAAGCGATGGAGCATCGTTGCCGGCTTCTTGAGCATGAAAACCATGAAAAAATTCGTTCGCCCGGAAATTGTTGCTATGAAAGGATATGTACCCGGCGAGCAGCCCAAGGCCGGGGAGGCGATCAAACTCAATACAAACGAGAATCCGTATCGTGCGTCTGAAAAAGTCTACGATGCGATCCGTGAGGTCGCGGAGCAAGGGCTTTCCCGTTATCCCAATCCGGTAGGGCAGGCCGTCCGGGAAGCCGTCGCCCAAAAGTTCAATGTCATGCCCGACATGGTTCTGTGCGGCAACGGCAGCGATGACCTGCTGACGATTTTGACGCGAACTTTCGTCGGTAGCGGCGAACTGCTGCGGCTACCGTATCCGAGCTATATTCTGTACCGGTCTTTGGCCGAAATCCAAGGGGCGGGCAGCGATCAGGTGATGTTTAACCCCGACTGGACGTTGCCGGACACGTTTTACAGTAACCCGGCCACGCCGGACGACGTGCCGTCCAATCGGCTGCGACTGGCCTTCCTGCCGAACCCAAATTCTCCGTCCGGGACCGTGTTGTCGAAAGCGCGCATTTTGGAAATCGCCGAGCAGCTGCCCTGCCCGCTCGTGGTCGACGAGGCATACGCCGACTTTGCCGAAGACAATTGCATCGGCCTAATTGAAAAATGCGACAAGATCATTGTGTGCCGGACGCTGAGCAAGTCTTACGCTTTGGCTGGTCTGCGTTTTGGCTTTCTTGTGGCGGCCCCAAAATTTATCGAACAGATGCTCAAGGTCAAGGATTCCTACAACTGCGATGCACTGTCGATCGCGGCGGCGGCGGCGGCCTTGGGCGACGAAGAATGGCTGCGGGACAATCGCCAACGGATTCTTGCGACTCGCTCCCGCCTGACGCAGCGTATGCGGGCACTGGGTTTTACTGTGCCCGACTCGCAAGGTAATTTCACATGGAATACTCGTTCAGATATTCCTGTCAAACCCATCTATGACTTTTTGAAGGGCCGGGGCTTCTTGGTTCGTTACATGGACTATCCCGGCTGGGGCGAGGGGCTTCGCATCAGCGTTGGCACGGACGACCAGACCGAACGTTGCGTCGATGTTATCGCGCAATTTCTTGCCGACGATTCCTTTTCGCATAAAAGTTGAGCCGATATTCCCAGCGCGACGCTCGCGGTTGCGAGGCTTGTATCCGCTACGTTCGGGACGCCCCTCGGTTCGTTTTTGTGCGGCGCACAGTAGCGCGAGACCGGATCACGGATGCTGGACAAAATAATCGGAATGCTTCGGCCAGAGGGGGAAAAAAAGTGAAAATAAAGTCAATGCCAGTATGGCCGTCCCGATATACCCCGGCGGAAACAGACCCCACAGAATGAGTCCCGCCACGCCGCCCCAGAAATGCGGGCATTGCAGAAAAAGCTCCGGCAGAGGAAACCGCCGCAGACAAAGCGGCAAAAGCAGCAATAAAAAACAAGGAAAGAGCAGGCCGCGCAGCCTTTCGGAAAACGGCATTGCGGGCGGAACGGATCGCAGGCATATTTTTTCCAACTGGCCGGTGACACCCCCAAAAAGTTGCACGCCGTCTTCCGTGAAATGATCTCGCCACTGAAGCTGCGAAACGGTGGTCGGCGAATCGGTGAACCGGCCTTCTGCCGGGCTTGGCGGATAGGCGGAGTCTGCCATCGCAAAGTTTTTTGCCACCATATTTTGGTATGAAACCGATAGTGCCTGCAAAGGCTGGGCGATGTCTGTTGCGTCGAAATACGAAGCGGCGTTTCCTAAACCCGATTCAACCGAGTCGACGCCGGCCAGATCGAGTATGACAAGTTGCCGCTCGGACAGGTGGGGGGCTGCCGGCGGTAAATCCTGCAAGCGACCGGCCTGTAACTCAAGCGAATGCAGAATGCCTTGCCATTCTCGATTCCAGTGAGAATACCAGCGAAGAATTTCTTCTGCGCGTGTGGTTCCCAGTGCCGCGACATGCTCAAAGACCGTCAAGAGATGTTCCAGACGCCGCAGATTGAGTATGCACTGCGACCGGGCGGCATCGCTCCCGCTGACCGGAGTATGTAGTCCCATTTCGGTACGTTGCGTGCCCGACGCGCCTTTCCGAATGATGGCAACATCGAGTGGCCTGCCATTCCTACCTTGAAGCCCCTCCAAAGCGGAATCGAGCGTGATGGTCCAGAAAGTTTTGCGTACCGTCACATTTTCGAGGATCGGCATGGAAATTGAGCAGGGCACGCCTTGGGTATGAAATTTGGCCAAAGTCAGTGGCGTTGATGGCATTTTGTCGTTTTCATGTCCCAACGAACCTCGGAAAAGAATGCGTAGACGCTGGGGATAGTCGCTGGACCAGAGATTGATTTGCCAACGGTTGTTGGGCAGTTTCGTACCGCGTGCGGCAATGCCCGAACTGGCGACTTCGATCATGTCATAAAATGGGGGCATTTGCAAAATAAAACGGTCTTGGCCTCGGCTGATTAAATCGACTGTGGCGAGGCCGAACAACGAGCCATCGGTTTTGACGACAAAACTCACGTCAAAAAGTTCGGCAACGGACAGAGGGCTTGACCGAGAAATGATCGCAGAAAAATCGCTCGACATCACCCGCAAAAAAATCTTTGAGCCGTCCGCTGCCGGCGTAAAGGGCTTGAGAGGTTCACTTCCCGCCGCAGATTCCGATATGTTTTTTGCCAACGACGCCTCCAGCGACGAAATGTTGCCCGGTTCCAGTTCTTCGAGCATGGACAGATTCCAAGGAATCAATTCCCCGTCAATCTCCCATGGAAGAACAAGGTATCGTTTCACCTCGACGGAAGCGTCCCGATCCATTTCCCATTCGACCTTCGGCACGGAAACGGAGGTTCCCGACGTGTTGAGACTACCATGAATACGGACGTGCAATTTGCCTGCGAAGGGTGTTGTCGGCGTCAGTACGAGCACCGGCGCACCTTCGGCCTGCTCCAGACGCCAAGGCATGGCCGGCTGGACGGCGCGAATCGCGTACTGGTCATCCCAACGCAGCCTCAGCGTGTTCATTTCGCCTCCGGTGATTTCCCCTTGAAAATCGATACAGGCCTCCCACTCGCTACCGGCTTGGTGGGACAATACCGTTATTTGCTCGCCGGATACTTTGGGATCGTTTGGGCGGAGAAGAAAATTCGGCAGCCGTACCGCGTCGGCGGTTGCCTTCCATGAGCCGAGCGTTGCGAGCGTTCGCGTGGTGGCCGGGGTATGGCTCTGGATGGATTCTGTGGCCGAAAGCGGCGTTTCGGTAGGCGTCCAGTGTGCCACATCCGTTTGCATCTGCACGATTGCTGTCGCCGTCCGAAAAACGTGGAGCGTGCGACTTGAGACGTGAACATTTTTTAAGACGGGTTCAGGCAGCGATTGGGGCAGTGTCCCTAGCGTTTGTTCCGGCTCCGCTTTCGTCGCAAAGGTTCCGTCAATCGTGATCGAGAAGCGTCCCGAAGCGGCTTGGCGGAAGAATAGAACGCCCGTCCGATTTCCCTGCCCGTCCGGTTGCTCCGTCCAGCGCATGTCCAGCGGCTTGCCAAGCGAATCACGAAGCACGATTGAATCGATTTGCAGTGCGTCGGGCACGGAAAAGCGTTGCTGGAACACGTCTCCGCATGCCACGAAATCGGCTCGACTGCGAAGAAAGGATCGGCCATCCTCCAAGCGGACAGAGTAAGTCATTTCGACCTGCGGAGGCAATGCACGCGGTCTGACGGCCATGGTCCAAGAAGGCTCGGTTTTGGTGAGATCATACATGGCCAGCGGCGTGCCCTCCTGCAAGAAGCCGGATCGCTGTTCGAGGTCTCTGACAGACGCCGATTTTTGCTCATCGGCACTTTTCCAGCCTGCCCGGCTTTTCTCCAGTAGTCCGACCTCCGGGCAAAAGATTTCCAACAGCGGGTCCGCCGCGATACTCAGTGTCGCGTTGAGTGTCCGTGCGTTGAACGTGTCAAAGTTCGGCAAGCGAAATACGCCCACGCCGTTGAAATTTCGCAGTACGAAACCGGCATGGATCGTCACGGGACCGGAAACGGGTTCTTGGAAAGTGAGCCTGACGATTTCGTTTTGCGTGGCACGCAGACCACCGGGGCCAAGGCGATGCAACTGTTTTTCACCCGCCTCGACAGGATATTCATCACAACGAAACTGGCCGGAGAGCTGCCAATGCGGGTCTGTCAGGAGATCGAGATGACGGATACGTCCCGCGTCGACGTAAAAGGCGAACGTAGTCCAGATTTCGACCTGCGATGGTCGGGCCAGTAAATTGAAACGCTGCTCGACATTGATTGATGCGGATTCTCCTCGCTCCGGCTCGTCCGACCATGAAAAGGCGAGCGTGTCGACAGGCCCGATGCGGGCAACAAATTCCGGCTCTGTCGGTGAATTGACTCGGACGGCTCCGGTCCCGGAATGGAGAACGAGCGGCGGCGTTTCCAAGGTTGTCTTCACCCTCAACGTGGCATCGGTGATCTTGGGGATGGCCAATTCGACTTGGTTGGCATTGGGTTCGCCACGGCGTGTAATCGGGGGAGCCAAGGAAAGCTCCAGCCGATGCCGACCGGGCGAATCGTTTTCAATGCGGAATACCAAGAGCTTGCTTTGATCCTGTCCCGCCGGCACTGTTTGCCATATCGGTAAAATGGGATAGCCGTCCCAAGTGGCTCTGTCACGAAAAAGAGGCAGAGGCGGCAACGCAATCGTCGCATTGTCGGAACCGAGCACAATTTCCAGCAGAACACGGAAATCGTTTGCCAATTCCAATTTTTGGGTCAGGGGATTGAATAGAATTTCTCCTTGGTATTCCGCGCCGGCAATGCTCCAATTTTGATTTGCAACCGGGTCGGTCGGCTTATTTTGCTGTTCTAACAGTTTGAGCAGTTCATCAGGCACGTAGACGAGATTGCCCACGAGCCTCTGTTGGTCATCAACGGGAAAAAACACGCGGTGGGCCTCTTTCTGCACCGGTGTCACGGGGAGGGCAGACGGCTGAGTCGGCAACGTTCCCGCCGCCACGGACTTTTTGGAAATAGGCAGCGATGGCAGCGGCGTTTGGGCCGACACCGGGCCGTGGTACAACAAGGTAACCAACACAGCCGGCACGAGAAGCGAACTCAAGTGAGATGATCGGGCTATCGAATCGTTTTTGGTGTTTGCCGTTGACGCAAAACCGATGGGAAACCGTCGTTTGAAATGTTCGGCGACGAGGTGGAGATTCCTTGGCCGAACCATGCCAAAAGCCAGAGCGACGAGCACGCCCAAAAAAGCACCGCTGGGCACACCGGCGTGGCAGGGGGCGACCCAACGGGCCAGCAGTTCACAAAGCAGTAAAAGGAGCGCGAGAATGGCCGGGTGGGAAAGTGGTTTTCGTGAAGCCAGAAGCACTGTGGTCAGAAAAGCGAGCCAGTGGTAGGCAACGGAGCCGGCACGATGGGAAACGACGATCCCTTCGTCGGGGTCTTGAGTCATTTCAAAAGCATTCCAGTCCGGCGTGATTGACGAAAGGCGAACCAGCTGCGGCGCAATCGACCACGGCAGGGCGGGCGGAGAGGATTCTCGAAGCCATTGATCGAGAGGTATCCAGTGAGGCACGTCAAGCAAGGTCGCTGCCGGCTCATCCGCGTTTCCCGAATCTGGGGCTAAAAAGTCGGCGTCTCGGACAAAATAGACGCAGGGACCGATCGCGGTGGCCTGATCGTGCCGGTGATGTCGATGCCGCGACAACGACATCGCCAGTGACGCCGTGATATAAAACGTGTATTCGCGGATTTTGTTTGGCCGATCCTTGGTGGATACAAGCAAAATAAGACCGGCTTGTTTGAACAAATCAATTCCCCGTGATTGTGCCTGTGATCGTGACAGAGGGGAGATTTCTTGCCGCGATTCCGGCAGGGGTACAGGCGCACCGGGAAAAACTCCAAGGAGGGCTAAAGCCTTTGGGTCGATCAAGACGCGGACTTCAACAGCTCTGGCCTCTTCCGAGCGAAGGTCGGCCATACGATTCGCAAAATGGTCTTTGTCACCGAAACACGAACCCCAAGTCGGATTGTTTTCGATAAGCCCCGCGACGAAACGGCGGGGGCCGGCGTCCTGCAAAAAAGCGTTCTCCAAACTGCTTGGCGGACTGAGTTCTTCCGCGTCGGGAATGATTCGATCAAAAAAGAGCATGGCCGCCGCCGTCGCATTTCGGATGCGCTCCCCGTCATGCAGCAGCCTGTCCCAGTCCATTCGAGACAGAGGATCAAAAATGCTGCCGGACAACAGCTGATTCATCGCGTAGGAAAGTTGCGATCCTTGGCGTGAACCTTGTCGTTCGAGGGCATTGCCCGCCCCCTGTTTAGGCGAACATAGATCAAATTCCGGCGGGAACCACGCCGTCCAACCTGCCGAAAGAATCGGGGCGTCCGCCGAAGGATATCGTGCTTTCCAATTGCGTTGTCGAAGTAGCGGCTTTTCACGACTGCCGTATTCCAAAGAGAGGGTTACGAAGCGCGACCCATCGGGCAAGGACACCGCGACCACGTCACCGGGCACGTTACTCGGTGGCTCCACTGGAACGGAATTGGCGTTTTCTTGCCCGGCGGACTGCCCCGGCGCGTAAAAAATATCCGACGGCGACTGCCGCTCTGGACTCCACGTTTCCCGCCGGTCATCTCGCCAGACGGCTTGAACGTCCTCCGTGGTGATGCCTTCGGGGAGCCTGATGCGTAGTTTCTTCTTTCCCCGGTTTTCAACGAGAAACAGGGCATAATGCTTTATTGTGCCCCCCGGTTCAAATTGCGAATCGAGACGTAACGACCAAACCCAAGCGGAAGGTGACAAGGAATTCGAGGGCAGGCGTTTCAGGCACAACGACGACTGGCGTGACAGCCGTGGCTCTTCGTGTGGGCTGTAGCGAAAGGCGGCCTTGGTCTCTTCGTAGCGAAACCATTCCGTGGACGGGATGGGGATCGATTTGAGCCGGGGATTGACAATCTGATAAGGGAACGGTCCGGGTGACTCGATGAAAATCTCCCCGCGTTGGCTAGTCGCCAGAGGCAGTGACGCCAGCGGCAGAGGAAGCGTTTCAACCACGGGAAGCGAGGCGACCGCACGGAGGTCAAATGCTCCCGTTTGCGCGGCGGCCAAGCGGATTTCCCATATTTCGCCTTGCAAAGGGGCGTCGCCCGATCCCTGTGCCGGTTCGGAGAATAGCGTAGGAAACATCTCGCGGATTTCTTGGGCCGGAAGTGCGCGAACTTGCAGAGGTTGCACCGTTTCCGTACCGCTGCTCCATGTCCAGCGACCACGATCCGTGGCTCGTTCCGAATCCGTGTCGGCGGCATGGCCAGGCGAAAAATACACGTAGACGCGATCCACGGAGGAATCGACAGGCTGGCAACGGATATGGAAATCGATGTCGATTTCTTGGGGGTGAACCGTGGCAACGCCACGAATGTCTGACGAGTATCGAGGTGGCAGGTGCTCAAGGACAAACAGCGTGTCGCGTCCCTGAGTGTCTAGGGTGAAACAGTTGCCTGAAGCATCGTCGATGTAGCGTCGAACATGCCGCAGTTTGTCCGCGTTGTCGATTTCCATTTGAGACGAAAACCGTTCTTGATTCAGAATCGGGGCCTGTTGAAGGTAATACCGACTGTTCCACTGCCGAAGAGCGATGCCATGCGGGGTATCGTTGTTCGGCGGCAGCGAAAGCGGCAGCAGGCTGGAAAGCGAAAACTCACGTCGGCTCGCAGCTTGAAACCGGCCTGTCACTTGCAGCCTCCGCGTACCGCCGGGCAGGAGCGGTTTCTTCATCTGGACGATGAGGACGCGGGACGAATGAGGTGGCAAGGGGCCGTCCAATAACGCCTGTTCGTTCGCTTGCAGGTCGACGACATCCCAAGAGAACATGGCGTCCGAGGCGGGCGTATTCATGGCATCCGAAACGCGGACAGGGCATTTGACCGAATCAATGGTCCAGTTCGGCATGACGGGGAACCGCAACGTGTAGCACTGTCCTTCGGTGATGTCACAGTCCAGCACCATCTGGCCTCGAACCTCGCTATTCCCCCAGTCGATTTGGCTTGCTCCCGTCGTGGTGACCTTGGGCCGCTGTTGTTCCATATCGAGGGTCAGCGAGGCATCTTCGTCAAAAAACTGGAAAACGAACACTTCTCGATCCGAGAGATCAGGTGTCGTTCGCGGCATGACTTGGACCGCCTGCAACGCATCCAATTGCCGCACTTGGAGAGGCCGGAGAACGTGAACGCCACAACGTGTTTCTTTCCAAAATAATTGCGGCGAGGCGGAACGAATGCGTGGCAATATCCAGCCTTGTTTCTCGCTTTCACGTTGTGGAAGCGCGGTCATGGCTTGGAGGACTAGGCTGCTTGTTTCCCGCCGCTCAAACGAGGACAGATCGACATGAATTCGGATGCCTTGTTCCGTTGTGTCAAGCGGCGTCCAAGCCACGGGCTGCTCGCCGTAAAGAATACTGGTGATGCGCAAAGGTGTTTCCACGTCGATCAGCAGTTCGTTGGCCGGTGCATCGGCGGCATCCAATTCCATAGTGGCAGTCACTTCCAATCCCTGGGGAGCAATCGTGTAACGAACGGCCCACTGAAATGTCGTTTGCTGCTGGGAAGAAGGGATGGCCGTATCGGCGGCCACGTTGATGCTGGAACGGAAATGCTGGCCGGGCATGATTCGCCACCGGCGATGTGGCTCCGTAAAAGGGGAGGCCTCCTCAAGAGGTATTTCCGTGACTAAACCGACTTTGCTTGAAGGAATCAACGTGGCAGGCAGATCAAGCAGCATTTCAATGCCGATGCAGGGCGGCAACTCGAAATCGAAACACAGCCCTCCTTCAGGGGATTGCCGGCCACGTAACGACCATTCCAGCGGCAGGCGGCGCGACGGTTCGTTCAGAAAATCCGGGGCTAATACAAGCCTTTGTTCGCCGTTGGAATCGCCCACGATCTCCGTAGCGGGGCCTTCGGCCTGACGCGGCACGGTCGCCCAAAGATTCCACGGCTCCAAGGGAATGGAGCGTTTACCGGCGCGAAGGGTCGTGTCGGACAATTCCAAGAATCCGCGACCGTCGACCAGTTGAAGGTCTTTGAGTCGGGCCTGAAGAACAATGCGGGAAAAATGCCTCGAATCGGAGAGCGTATGGAATAAATCGGGCGTCTTGGGTGCTCGCTGCAAGTTCTTGACCAATTGTTCAAAAATCTGGCGATCAACCGGCCAGTACCGTGACGGCCCGAAAGGCCAGTCGTTGATGCGATCCTCCTGCATTCAATCGTTTCCGGCTCTTGTGCCGACATGGTTGGGCAAAAGGCAACCAAGATCGCAAGTCCGTACAATAAGATGGCGAACCGACCGACCCCGATTTGTTTTTTGTTCAGGTATTCCTGTGTCATTCTGATACGCCATCCTCCGTTGGAACGGCACTTGATTTTCGCCGGGAATCGTCGTCCATGATGACGGAATAGACCTCCGAAGGGTGGGAAGCGTCATTCCAAACTTGCGCTTTGGGCACGATCCATTGCTCTTTTTGATACAAAATACGATGGATATACAATGTACCCAAAGACAGCAAAACGCCGAACGAGGACGCTTGGAGCATAAGCACCACCGGAGCCGGTCTGTACAGTAGCATCGCCAACAGAGCCACCCCCAGTCCAAAAAGGGAACCGGGAAACCGCGTTTTGGGGAAATAGATCAAAATGAGGCCTATCACCAGTGCCAGACCGCTGGAAAATAGAACAATTCGTGATCGAGTGAGGATGCAAAGCGTGACGTTTGACGGCGGATGGAGGCTGCTGAATAAATACTGGTTCGACTCGGTCGGAATGGAATTTATTTCCGCAACATTCCCCTCGAAGCCCACGTCTTCAGGGGCTAGGACGGGAACTCGCCCCCAGAAAAATCCCTTAGTCCACGCCCAAGTATACTCAGGCGTCCAACCGCCGGGCACGCCCAGAATATGGCGGTTTTGCGGGAGAATGACCTGCCAGTATTCGTTGCGAACAAGAGTTTCCTCGCCAACGTCGAAATGGGGCAATTCCAATTCGACAAGCTGGTGCGGCATTTCAAACGGCGAAATTCTGTATTCAATCTCAATCAATACAGGCCTGCCTTGCTGGTCTTCCAGTGGGACGGTCAAATCGCCTCGGGACGAAACGTCCACATGGATCGGCTGCCTGTCTCGATAGACAAAAACGCGCCCTCGTGCCGCTTCCACCGGGAGCCGGATCAGAACGCGGTCACGCCGTTCGCTCGTCACGAGGAATGAAGCGCGATCGACCCGAATCGAGCCTGTCAGCCATGTTTGGAGCCATGCGCAATCAACAACGGTTGTGCCAAGGGAATCACGCTCGCCCGTCGAAATCCAGAGGGCAATCCGGCTCGGCGATTGCGTTGAACGGAATCCGGTGTCCGAAAGCGAAACGCTGGAATCGACCCGCGTCCAAAATTGCTGGGCGTCCTTGTCCAGAACCACTTGGAATCCCGTCGGTACGGTCATATTGATCTGATGTTCCGATACCGGCACATCGACAGGACGTAGAAAAGCAAGCCCAAAGGCCGTGGTTTGATCGTGTTCGATAACGACCGGAGGAATCGTGTAATTGAACACAACTTGAAACTGGAACATCGGCTCTGGAAGCTGGATGATTTTTTTGCTCCAGTTTTCAAGGACCGCCGAGCCGGGAACAGGCGGAGCGTCACGCAGCTCCAACGTTCTGCCGCCCAGTCTGGCCGTCAGAGTCCCCGCCGCGAGCAATGAGTCGGGAATCAAAAACGCAACCTGCTCCACAGGGACATAAGAAATATCATAGGCGACCACCTGTGCGACAAAATCGTCCGGCGCGCGCAGCCGTATTTCCGTCTGCATGGTCGCTTCAATTTTCCGCCGGTGAATTTGAATGTCAGCAACGAAAACGGGTTCTCCCGGCTCGGTCTCGTAAAACAAAGGCTCTTGCTGTCGCTCAGGAATATCCATAGTCGTGGTCAACATCCGTCGACTTCGCCGCGTCAGTCCGGTCGTGCGTTGCGGCGAAGCCGGAGCCGTGTTCGGGCGGGGTGTCTCCTCCCCGGCCACGACATCATTCAGATCGTCCAAGGGCGTGACTTCCACGTTGTTGGCAGCTGCCACCACCACAGGCCCGGTTTGCGTCCAGTCTGCCTGCGGTTGCGGGAGCGGTATGACCAGCCGCCGCTTTTTTTCTTCCATCGCGGCCTCCGGCAGTGCCGCCAGAGGCCGCGACGCCTTGAGTTCGATCTCGAATTCTCCTTCTTGCGGCGTTCGTAGCGGGATGGTCAGCAAACCGTTTTCGTCCTGCGTGACGCCAATCGAATCCACAATGCCGGGAGGCCCAATCTCATGGTTCCATTGCCAACCGGGGAGATGAATGGCCAATTTTTCCGTCGTGCCATAGACGACATAGGAAAACCGGGCCGACAAATGCAGCCGCCTTTGATCCACTTGAATTTGATATTCCGGCTTGACGTTAATTCGGGTTTGCGGCAAGACCATTGTGCCCTGAAGCAAAAACGGCTGGGTAAAAAACTCAAAACAGGCGTCCGCTCCGTCAGGCGGCATCCCACCGGTCTGCCCTTCCAAACCCAAGGAACCCGGTTCAACACGGCGAATCCCTTGGATCGGATTCCAAGTTGCTCGCATGTTGGGCGGAATGAAGGCGGCCAGCTGTCCTGTCTGCCGTTCCGCTTCGAGCACTTCAAAGCCACCCAAATCGCGGCGATCACCGGTTGCGCCGACTTCGTCTTGACGCAGCGTTTTGAAACGAACATTGACCGGCCCCACCGTTCTACGGGGAAGTTGAATTTCAAGAGAAGGGCCATCGCCCGATGCGGGGGACTCAAGCTGTCGAAACGTATAACCTCCCAAGGCGGCATATCGCTCCGCGCTTTCGCGGTCCAGAATCATTTCTTTGGGATATTTGATACCGACCCGCTCGAACCCCACCGTTCTACTCCGTACCGGCAACGAAACTTCGTAAGTTGTGGTTTTTTCATCCAGCCGGGCAAGAATGAGGGCATCATCCACGGAAAGCACCGGTCGCTCGTCCACCCTTTCCGCTTTTTGTTTGCGCCAGGCCATTTCAAATTCCGGTTTCAGCCCCAGCACTTTGAAACGTGTTGATTTCTCGTCCGGCGATTCCGTCGTATCCAGCATGGCCCCCTGCGCAATCGTGGCCACCGCGTCGGCTATCGGTACTGCCAGAACGAATTGCGATGTGGCGGCCTGCGGAAATGAAACCGTCAATCGGCTTTCTTCGTTGCCGATATGGGTCAAAGGAAACCACGCCGTCAACAGTATTTCGTGGCGCAGTTCGTTTCGGTTGTCCAGCGGCAGTTCCAAAGGAGCAGGATTCGCCGGCATCGGCGGTAAATTTCCGACCCTGGCCACCCCAATCGTTGGAGGATGGAGCAGGGCGAGATACTGGCCTGTCAACGGATCGGCCATGAGTTCCATAGAGCCTTGCCCGGCGTACCGATAGGGAATGGCCTGCGGTGCTTCTTGCAAGGGGAGTACGCCTTCTTTCAAGCCGAGCGGCACAAGTACGGAACGGTCGGCCACGGTCGTTAATACGATCCGAATCGCAGCCTCAACGCGATTGTCCACAACCGTGCCTGTCGCGGAAATTTCCTGCAAGACGTAGGGCGGGTTCGGCGATTGACGCTTCTTCAGGAGCATTTCTCGTATTTCGTCAAGGTCTTCCAAACGCCAGCCAGGTAAATGAATCTGCTGCTTGCCGTTGGTATTGAAAACGACAACGGCATCCACCGGGGCTTGGCGAATCACCGGAGAAATGGGGGAAGGGGCGGCCTGTTCCCTTTCGGACACGGGGGCATCCTGAGCGGCCACGTTCGTGACAAGGCACGAAAGCAAAAATACGAAACGCAGCGAATATGAGAGGAAGGCAGGAGCGAAATTCATGCGAGTTTGTATCCGAGCACCGGTTTCAGAGAACGAAGCACACGCCGTCTCTCCCCCATTCTACTCGATTTCAAGGCGGGACGCAATCAGCAACAAGATCATCAGAAACGGAGTCGGAGAAAAGGAGCCGGGGTGGAGCGCAATCCCCGGATGTGATGCCGCTCTTGTTTTCTTGACACATAGGGATTGTTTCAGTACACTGGCAGGCGGGGTTTGTTTACCATTTTCCACGAAACTCAATGCTTCCCCGCCATGCGTGTTTTTCTCGTTTTCTACTTCCTTTGTTTTTCACTCCTCAGCACCGGGACGTTTGCGGACTGGCCACTCTATCGGGGCAATGCGAGGGCGGACGGTTGTGCGACAAAATCCGTCACGCTGCCGGAGACACTCGTGCCGCTTTGGGAGCATCGCCTTGACACGGGCTTTTTTCAGGCCTCACCGATCATCGTCAGAGAAACCGTCTACATCGGTTCCAGTGATGACGGCATGTTGGCCTTCGATTTGAACGACGGCAAGCTGCGCTGGAAATATCCGCTTGAGTACGGCGTGCTTGCTCCGGCGGCGTATCATCGTCATCCGTCGGGGCAAGAATCGATTCTTTTCGGCGACACCGAAGGCGTGCTGCACGCTATTGATGCCACAACCGGTACGCTACGGTGGAAATTCGCCACGCTAGGTTCGATTGACAACAGCCCCAATGTCGATGCCCAAACGAATCGCGTCTTGGTCGGCTCGCAGGACGGTTCGCTCTATTCTCTGAACATTTCCGATGGCCAACTTGCTTGGCAATACAAGGCGGACGATCAAATTCGCAGCTTTCCGGCCAGCGTGAATCGCCGCTGCTTCATTGCGGGCTGTGACGGCAAGTTGCATATTGTCGATATGGATACCGGAAAACCGATAGCCCAAGTGGACATCGAAGCCCCGACCGGCTCCACGCCGGCCATTGCCGGAGACCGAGTTTATTTTGGGACGGAGGGCAACGAGTTTCTGGCCATCGATTGGCAAAAAGCCGAAATCGTCTGGCGTTATGATGCCAAGCAGGCGTTTCGCGCCCCGGCTGCCGTCAGCGAGGGACTCGTCATTTTCGGCGGATTCGACCGCACCGTTCGCGCGTTGGACGCAACCGGCGGCGAGGAACGTTGGATATTTCGGACGAAAGGCAGGATCGAGCATTCCGGCCCCACGGTCGTGGGAGATAGGCTCTACGTGCCCTGCTCGGATTCGTTTTTGTACGTGCTCGACTTGCAATCGGGCAAGAAGTTACAGGAAATCGAATTGCCCGGCAAGCTCTTGGCCTGCGCCGCCGTGGTTGACGGCCACCTCGTGCTGGGTACGGACGACGGCGTGCTCTGTTGTTTGGGCGAGAAAAAATGAACCGAGACGCGCAGACTCATTCTTATTTTTGTTCGTCAAATAACGCTTCGAGCGTCGCTTTCCGCGCGGGGCCGCCCAAGTCGGGGTGCAGGAGCTTGAGCAGCTCGAATTGCTGTCGCGCGTTTTCGTGTTGACCAAGGCGGCGGTGAATTTCCAAAATCCGCTGTCTGGCCGTCCACCAGCGTTCTGTTTTTTGCTTCGCTCGGTCGGCAATCCGTGTCCAAAACTGCAAAGCCCGTCCCAGAGCTTTCGGGTCATCCTGCTTCGACAAAATTTCTGCCAGCGTTTCCAAAACCGAAAGATCGTCGGGTGCTTGTTTCAACATTCCCGCCAACAGATCGACGGCCTGCTGCGTTTTTCCCGTATCCGCCAAGAGTTTCGCATGGACAAGTTGAAAGGCGAGTTTTTCCGTATCGGAAAGCGTTTCCAGCTTATCGGCATCGAATTGCGTGAGGATGGCGGCGGCTTCTGCCAACCGACCTTGATTTGTGAGGGCACGAACGAGCAAGGCCGACGCCGATGCCCTTTGGGACGGTGACAATACGGAGCTTCGTTCGGCGTCACGGAGCAGTGTTTCCGTAATGTGCAACGGCTCACTCGCGTTTGTTTCGTTTTTGGTTCTTCCGGCAAGATTTAGGAGGCATTCCGCCGCTCGGAGTGCGGCGGCGGCATCAGCGACATTCCATGAGTTTTCCTTCGCGTCCGCCAGCCGCTGTCGCATCCATTCCGCCTCGCGCCGCTCCATCATGTCGAGCGATGGCGTTTGGACGACGTAAAGCGTTTCAAAGCAACGTTCGGCGGCTTGAACGGCTTCGAGGCCGACGGTGGAATGATTGGGAATGCGTTTCAAAATCGCAAGAGCGTCTTCGATGTTGCCTTGCCGCTCGGCAAGCAGTGCGGCCTGGAGCAGGGCCGGCGGCACTTTGGGTGAATCAGGCCAACGGTCCGCATGTTCCTTGAGAATATCGACGTATTTATCCGGTTCAGCTTGATGTTTCTGTACCGATTCGGCTGCAAGGTCGACGGCTTTCAGATGGTATTCCTGCGATTCGGGCATGTCTGGAAAACGCGCCGTCAGTTTTCGCAACGCTTCGATCAAGTGTCGACGCGCGGGGGCCGCGTCCGCCTCCTCATTCTTGATTTTCTCTAAAACGGCGTAAAGTACGCCCGCCGAAGTGGCCGCGCAGCGAAATGCCGGCTCCATATCGCCTGCCGCTTCGGCCATGAGGCTTGCACGGTCATAAAGGCGGACGGCTTCGGAAAATTGACCGTTTTGGAACAAATCGTCGGCCAAGGCTTTTATCAGTTCAAGGTTCGCGCTCTGTGTATCGGAAAGAGGCGAAGCACTCAGAAGCATCCGAGCGCGGCGTCCCCAAAGCGGGCCGAAATCCTGCTGGATATATTTTACCGTTTCAAGAATCTTGGCCAGTCGCTCTTGCTGGGACAGATCCGGCTTATTGTTACCGATAGAGATTTCGGCGAGCATCAGCTCCAATCGGGCTAAAACATAGTCGGGGCATCGCGTCGCTTGCGGCGAGAGTGGCTCTTGGGAAAAATCGCGGAGTGCCTCTTCCACGGCATGGTTGGCCAGCAGATAGCGAATATGTTCCGCCTGGGCAAGGTATAAAAGCTCGCCGGAAAGGTTCGCCGCTTTCAGGATGGCAATTTGATCCAAACAACGTTCGTTTTCGCCGAGGAGTCGGTAACATCGGACAAGTTCAATTCTGCTGCGAAAAACAACCGGATCGACGATTCCCAGCCCTGCCAATTCGGTCAATATTTCAACGGCTTGATTCAAACAAAAAGTCCGATCATCGCCCGGCGGAAAAGACAAGGCGAGCGACACTTGCGCCAAACTCCATTGCGAACGAATGGACCAATACAAAGCCTGTACCTTGCTTGCCTGCTCCGCTTGGCCGGATATTTTTGCGCCCAGCACACTTGCTTCTTCGTTGCACTTTTTGAATTTCTCCAGCGAGTCATACAGCGCGTTGCGGGCCGGCTTCATTTTTTCTTCGCGTCCAACGCCCGGCGGCCCTGCCGGGGCGACCTCCGCTTCAAGACGAAGCCAATCGCCGAGGGAATAATCGGCAAGAGCCAGTTGTAAATGAAATGCGAGCCGGGCTAGGGATGTGTCCGTATCGACCGGGATGCCGGGACGGTCGAGTTGCAGTTCGAGCTGTGCCATGCCCTGACGAAGACGATCTCGACGCTCCGGTTCGGCCAAGACGATTTGCTTCGTACGGGAGCGTACAAGCTCCGCGGCAAAGAGAAATTTTGTTTCCGGCGTGAGTTCTTTCGCAAATTCCGTGTCGCAGAACAATTCGACCGATTCAAAAAGATTGCGGTCGACGAGTCCGCGAAGGAAGGCCGAATCGCCGTCCGCGAAAGAGAACGAGGACAGGCAAAAACCAATACCAAAAACACCGCCAAAAGCAAGCGATAAAGACAGTTTGTGCATGAGAGGCGGAAAGTTATGCCCCCGGTCAAGCGGTTGCCGGGGACGCCGCGTTGACGCGACACGTACACGCAGTCCCCGGAGGCGAACCCTCTAGGGCGATTCTCTGATATTTGTGTACGGCGGCGAGTGCCGGTGCGTAGCGACCAACGGGGGCGACGACACCGTACACGAATTTTTTTGATAGGCTCTAAAAATTCTGCGATAGACCGAGGCTAAACGTGTGGGCATTCATTTTTCGCCCTGACATATTGTAAATGTTGGCATCATATTCGAGGACGAAGGACGCCGTCTGTTCGCCGTCCAGCCAGAGATTCGTGCCAACACCCAAATTCAGGAAATCGTTGCCCAGCTTGACGCCGCTGACGGAGAACGGGTCGCTGCCCGACACGAACCGGGAGGCGGAGACCGGCGTGTCGTCGCCGAGATTTGAAACGTAGAACGCCCGCATCCGAATGCTGCCGCGCGAGCCGCTGGTTTCCGTGTTGAAGCCCACGCGGAGCATGGTTCGATTGAACGACATCTTGCTAAAGTTCAAGGCATAGAGGTAGCTGCCATAAGCATTATCATTGTAATAGGCGTTGTAGTTCTTTTCCTTGTAGCCGTCCTGCCACATAAACTGTGAATCGAATCCCAGCGTTGGCCGGAGAATGAAGGTCGGATGCAATTCGATTGGCCGAGCAAATTCCAAACTCAGGTTGAGCGTGTTGCCGTTCGTGTCGGCGATGTAGCGGTCATTCACGCCCCGTACATCGCTCAAACTATCGGTGTAAATGTTGGTGTTGTGGACGCGGCGGTCAAAATCGTATTGCTGGAATCCGGTTCCGATGAATCCCTTGACTTCAAACTTGTTGAACGGGGCGGCAACGAAATACAGGCCAAGCATGTAATCATCGCTTTTGACTTTATCGCCTCGCTGGTCAAGTTTGCCGTTGGCGTAGGCGGCAATGGCTCCGATGGCGGAATAAGGCGTCAAGCCCCACTCGCCGCCGACCATGAAACCGTTTCGCGTAATGTTGTATTTATCGGAATTGCCGTCCGATTCGGCGTTGAACGTCGTGTTGAAATAGTCGCCCCAGAGCCCACCGGCACGCTGCCTCGGCATTCGCTGGCCCATCGGCCCCATGGGACTCTGACCACGCACTCCCGGTCCCGCCACGCCTTTCCAATTGATTCGGCCACGGTCGCCGGTTTCCATCAGGCCATTGCCCCATCCGACGCGATTGAACAACTGTTCCGAGGGCGACCAGAGATTCATCATCGCGCTGTTGGCCCGTACAGACGCGCCCATTTGCCGCAACATGTCACGAATGTCAACATCGCTGTTCCGTTTGTCTCCCAGCGAGAACGCCAGCCGGGCATCGGGAAACAGCGAACTGTCGACGGCCTTGGCGACGGCGATTTCATTCTGGGTTTTGCCGCGCTCTTCAAAAAAGTCCAAATCTCGCACCACTTTGATCTGGGCTTCGTGCTCGTTGAACGGATTGATGAACACGTCGGTGATAGCCAGAAACGCTTGGTCGTACTCGATATTTTTGAAGTTGGCGCCTGCCGTGAATGAGCCGGACTGGATAATGGTGTGCGTCGTCGTCTCGTCGCCGAAAACGCTGTCGGGCAACACATGAATTTTCAGCGTGCCGTCCATTTTCGTGTTGTTGGTCACGATGACTAAATCGTTGCCGGTTCCGCGGATGGCCGTAGTGTTTTCGCCGCGATAACAACCAATGACGGTGTCATAAATCATGCCGTGCTGATCGACGTATTTCCCATCGGCGAGCATTCCGCTATGATACCGTTCCTCTTTCGGTCCGCCGATGGTGACTTCAAACACGCCGTACTGGCCGAAATCAAGATTGCCCTGAATCAGAATCGTGCCGATTTCCGCACCGTTTTTCGCACCCGGCGCAATTGTGCCGTTGTTCGTAAAGGTTCCCTCCCAACGCCAAACGTCACCGGTAACACCGTATAGTTCCAACATGGTTTCGTCCATCCAATACCGGCGCTGGTCGATGTAAAACGCTCCATCACCGGTAATCCGTCCCTCGTTGACCATTTTCGTCGTGGGACGGTACGGGGCGAGTTCCTGAGAGACGTATTCGTTGAAATCGGCGGCAACGTGGATTTCCGGCATCTTGATAACCGGTTCGGCGTCGGAGAAGATCGTGTAATATTCGCCGTCGATTTCGACATAGGACGGCACGGCATTCGTTTCGCCCGGCGTCAACGTCAACGTTGCGCCTTGATCGACCTTTACCTCGCTGACATAGGCCGTGTTGCCCAGAAATTCCGTGATTCCGCCGACGAAATGCAATTTCATGCTGTCTCGCCCCGGCGTAACCACGTCGGCATACACTTTGCCATCGCCCGGCCGGACGATTTGCAACGGCTCATAGCCCATGAAACCATCGTCCCAAGTCACGAATTCCCAGAACACGTCATTGTCGCCGTAGGCTGGGCTGACCCAGTAACCCTCGTCATCGGGCAGTGCTTCGGGATCAAACTCTTCAAGCCCCAAGTCTTCAGGATCGATACCTTCGAGATCAATGTTGCCCGGATGAAAACCGTTCCCTTGCTCTTCTCCCAGTGGGATGTAGATCACTTTTCTATCGTGGTCGACCCGGTCGACATCCAAGTAGAGAATATCTGGAATTACTTCATAACGGAAATAGTTGATGTTGCCGTTGTAGGTGATTTTGAAATTCTTGTCGACTTGTTGCGTTGCTTTTCCCTGCTCATCGGCTTTATAACCGAAGGTGATTGCCGTGACCACTTCAGGTGGCGTCATGGGGAAATAGCCCGCATCAGGAACACCGGGCGTCACGAATGTCCCGGTATCCTCTTGAGCCTCACCCGTTCCGGGGTCTTCCGGCACGACAACCAAGGGAGACACCGCTCCCGTCCAATGCGAAAGAATATTGCCGTTGATCTCGGCCCCCTGCATGATGTTGATGCGTTCCACGGCGGCGGTGTCGTCGATGTAAATGGCGGCACCGCTGCTGAAAGAACGTGTTTGCCCGGCGTCACTGTAAGCGTCGTCAATCGCCCACCAATGGTCGATGGGCAGGATTTGTCGTGCTCCGCTGCCTGTAATCGTGCCGTTGACGTTCAAATCGTTGACCAGCGACCCGTACAACTCCGGCAGGTAGCCGATGTTCAACAAATTGCCGCCCTCTTGGTCGGTAATGATGCCGTAGTAGTACGACCCTCTCGTATCACCGATCACCGGCGTTCCGAAATCGAAACCGACACCGATTCCGCCGGGACCGGTGGCTCGGACCGAACTTCCCTGTTGCAGTGTGATGGTGTGGTCTTTTCCATAAGCTGCCAAAATGCCAATACCGTTGAGGCCGTCTGTGCGGATCGTGGTTCCTTTTGCGAGCGTGAGCTGGTTGTTCATACCGTCGATGCGAATGCCCGCCGCACCAGGACCGTTGGCCCAGATCGAACCGGTCTGGACAATGTTCAAATTTTTCGCAAATAAATGCGCCCCAATTGCAAAATCGGCGTCATTTGCCCGCTTCATGTCGTAACGCTGATTTTCCTCATCCCAGTAGGCAAACCGCGAGTCGTTGTAAAAGGGTGTTCTGCCGTCGCCGTCAACATAAAACGACTTCCCGAAAAAATTCCGCCGTTCGACATCGTAACCGAGGTCTTGCATGACGGCCATTTCAATTTCGATGAAGCCGGAATAATTCCGGTAAGCCTGCCAGCTCATCAGCGAATTTGTCGTGTTGATGTGGCCCAGTGATCCTCCCAGCGTGTAAGCCCATTCAAACTCAAGCGGATAATCCCAACTGATGCCATACGTGTAGCCCAAGATCGGAACACCTCGGTTCTTCTGTTCTTTTGTCAAAGTATTATACTGTTTCCCATACCACAATTCCAGCGTGTTTTTTCCGACAAACGTGACCTGCGAGGGATTGCCAAAGCCGTCTCCCACGGCATTCGGTGCGCTCGGCGGCGGCGAATGCGGATCGCCCATATCGAAAATGGTGTCGGCATTGCGCCCGTCTGCCGGATCATCATAGCCGATGAGCTTACCACCCGTCGCCCCCGGCTTGGTGAGCGGTGAATTGCCGTTGTTGTCGCGGAGCCGCGAATCGTAGCGGGAAATGACTTCCGGGAAACGGAATGTCACTTCACCGGTGATCGGGTCGACTTCGCCGGCCGCACTGGACAAAATTCCTAGTGCGTGGCCCAGTTCGTGAATCATGACGGGCGTGAAGTCATCGGGCACGCGGCCCACTGCCGATTGATTGTCGGTCGTGAAATTCCAACCGGAACCTACGTTGATCGTCGCATGGCCTCCCCCGACCGGGGCTGCGGGCACGCCATCAACCATGATGGCTTCCGCGAGACTGACGTTGAAGCCATCGTCCGCGCTTTGAACGAACCCATTGGTTATGGCATTGGCGTTTCCTACGATGGCGTCGTCGTAATAAATTTCGAATATCACGGGCTGGCCGTCCGTCAACTCGCCGTGGGCTTTGAGCATGTCGACCCAATACTGCGCCGCTTCCTCAATGGCATCCATCTGCATCTGGGTAAAATCATCGCTCGACCCCTGATCCTGGCCATAAAAATCAAGCTGGAAGATGACATTGCCATCGTTATTCAGTATGTTTCGCGTTTCCTGCTGGGCATAGGAAGTTTGTCCCAAGATGAACAGGGCCAACACTGCAACGAGACCTAGGGGAAAAAGTGGCGCGCGTGAGGAAAAACTCATAGTACTTCCGTGACTCTATCTGTCTGTCCGTATTTCTATAAACATTGCCGAAGCACTGTCGGAAACACTGCCGTGAATTCAAACTTCCATGAACACGATCAAAGGCCAAGCCGAATCTTTACTAATCTAGGGAAGATAAATTCTGATAGACTTGCCCTATAAACAGGATCATTGGGTTTTATCGATACTTTCTGAATGCTTTCTGGACAAAACTTTCTCAGGAAGATATATTTTCGTCAAATAGTTCTCTTAAACGGCATTTTTTGACGTAAACTATCCATATTACCGCGCAGTCATCAGCGTGGTCGCTAGGCCAGTAGCTACGCGAACCGTATTTTCGTTGAATCCCCCATGACCGCCCACCCCGACACATCTTTCGCCTGGACGCAGCCGGAATCGCTCTCCGAGCAACTGCGGCAATGGACACAGACGGCCCCGGCATGGGAGCCTGCGTTCTTCTGCCGTGACCGCTCGGAGGTTTTCCTTCGCCGTACCTCTGCGCTGCGAAAACGTCTTGCCATGCCGCTGGTTGTGGCCATGCTCGGCGGAACCGGCACAGGCAAAAGCACGCTCCTGAACGCTTTAGTCGGCGAAAATGTCGTCAAAGAAGGCAGAGAACGACCCACTACGGCAGAACCGACATTGGTTTGCCACGAAGACATCAATCCGACTGCGTGGAGTGCCGATTTGGCCGGTTTCCGAATGGAGCAGAGGTCGGCGCAAGTCTTGGAACGTATGGTACTTTTGGACTGCCCTGACCCGGACACAACGGAAGATGAAGACGAGCGCGAAACGAATTTGGCGAGGCTGCGCAGGATTTTACCTCTGTGTGATATTCTCCTCGTAACGAGCACGCAGCAAAAATACCGTAGCCGCCGTGTCATGGATGAGCTTGCCGCCGCCGCGCCGGGCGCGCGACTCGTTTTTGTGCAAACCCATGCAGATAAAGAAGTTGACATACGGGAAGACTGGGCAAAATTGCTCGAAAATGACTACGAAACAGGGCGTATTTTCCTCGTTGATTCCGTGGCTGCGATGAAGGCACAACAAGAGAAAACGCCGTTGCCGTCCGAATTTTCCGAACTTTTGACGCTTCTGAGTCGTGAATTGAATGAGGAAGCCGCCTTGGCCGTGCGACAGAAGAATTTTTTCTCGCTGGCCAACCAAACGCTCGATGAATGCCATGCGGAACTTGAAGATCGCTGGCATGACGTCCATGTATTCCGCGGGCGAATTTCCGAAGAGCGGCGGCGTTTTGGTGACCGGCTTTCGGAAACGCTGCGAGACGAGCTGATCCGCGACCGCCGGCTTTGGGAGTCCCGGTTGCTGGGGCGTGTCGCGTCGCAGTGGGGCTACAGTCCGTTCTCGCTGCTACTGCGGCTCTATCAGGGGCTGGGCGGCCTCGTCTCCGGCGTTTTACTGGCGAGGGGCTTTACTTCGCCTTCGCGATTGGCACTATGGGGGACATACGAAGGTTTTCGATCCATCCGCAAGTGGGCCGACTCAAAAAAGCTGCAAAAATATGACAAAGGGTCCGGCAAAAATGCTGCGGTCTCTGGCCGAGACGAGGGCCGCATACGCGAGTCCGCCCTCATTTTGGCCGGTTTTGCCGCCGATGCCCGGATACGGAACGCAGTCTGCGAACCGGAACTCGTGCTGGCGGAATCGCGCCGTGCCAGCGAAGCCTTTGTTGCCGACATCACCGAGGAATTTGAGGTCATTTGTGACCGATTGACACGCCGAAATAGCCGTTGGTGGACGCGCGTATTTTACGAATCGCTGTTTGGGGTCATGCTGCTTTTCCTGCTGCTTAGACCTGCCAAGAATTTTTTTATCGACACGGTTTTTGACCCGAACGCGGCCATGTTTGGAATCGGTTTTTATTTCCAATCCCTGTTTTGGCTCATTGCGTGGGGTACGCTCCTTTTGGGGCTTTTTTCCTTGAAATTACGGCGCGGTTTAGAGCGTGAAATCAATGAAACCTCGGCACTGTGGGGACATTTGCCGGCTCTGAACCGGATTTTTGAAGCCGCCGAGACGGAAGGTAACCGCGTCATGGCGTTCCGTGACGAGTTGGACGTACTGCGGCAGCGTATTGAGCGGGTAAACCGTATGGCCGAAAAGCTCGACAAACGGCTTGGCCGGAAAAAAAAACACAACGGGTCTTGAATCCCCGAATCGAGCGGGTATGATACCCTGTGACGTTTGGCATTGTTTTGCGACCGCCTTGTTTGTGGTCGCGGGAGAGCGGATCAATGAGTAGCGAAGACCTTCCTTTCAGTTTGGATTTTCTCAAGGGGCAGTGTGGCGGCTCCAAGGTCGTGGTTGACATGGTGTTGGACGAATTTCTCAACCAAGTTCCCCACGACACCGCCGAGATGGAAAGGGGCATGGCCAGCGGCAATCTTGTCGCGGTCGGCAAGGCCGCCCATCGACTGAAGGGCACCGCCGGCACGATTGGAGCCAGCAAACTTCATCCGCTTTGTGCCGCTGTGGAACAAGCCTGCAAAAACGGTAACGCCGAGGAGGCTGCCACGCTCTATGTGCAACTCAAGGAAGAGGCGTTGCGTTGCATCGACGCCGTTCCTTCCGCCAAGTTGCAGATTTCGTAGCCGCCGGTCTTGCGCGCGACAGGCCGCTCGGTTTGCCTAATTTGCGGCGTTGGCTCCAGCTATCTTTCGGCAGATGGCCTCGGCCATTTCGCGCGTGCCCACCGCGCTGGGATCGTCGCGGTCGGCTTTCATGTCATACGTGACCTCTTGGCCCTCCGCAATCACCGCAGCGACAGCCCTCTCCAATTTTTCGGCGGCTGCAAACTCTTTCAAGTGTTTTAACATCAGCATTCCCGACAGGATCAAGGCCACAGGGTTGACTTTGTTCAGTCCCTTATATTTCGGCGCGCTGCCGTGGGTCGCCTCAAAAACGGCTCCATCGGGGCCAATGTTCGCGCCGGGAGCCACGCCCAGTCCGCCGACAAGGCCTGCCGCGAGATCGCTCACGATGTCGCCGTAAAGATTCGGCAGCACCAAAACGTCGTAAAGTTCCGGCTTTTGCACCAATTGCATGCACATATTGTCGACAATTCTGTCCTCAAATTCGATGTCGGTGTATTCCTTGGCCACTTGCCGCGACACTTCGAGAAACAGGCCGTCTGTGTGCTTCATAATGTTTGCCTTGTGAACGGCTGTGACTTTTTTCCGGCCATTTTCGCGGGCATAGTCAAAGCCGGCGCGGACGATGCGTTCCGTACCGCTCACGCTGATCGGCTTGATCGAAATGCCGGTTTCCGCCGGGCTGGTCGCTATCTTTTTCCCATCGGCCAACGAATTGATAACATTCATCAGCTCAGCCGTTTTCACATCGCCTTTCGCAAATTCGATACCGGCGTACAAATCTTCTGTATTTTCGCGGACAATCACGATGTCGACCGGATTCTGTGAATACAATGTCCGCACGCCGGGATAGTATTTGCATGGCCGAATGCAGGCGAAAAGCCCCAGTGCCTGGCGGAGATGGACATTGATGCTGCGAAAACCGGTTCCGACCGGCGTGGTGATCGGGGCCTTGAGAGCGCAGCGAGTGCGGCGAACGCTTTCCAGCACGGAATCGGGCAGCGGCGTGCCCGTCTTTTCCATGATGTCGATGCCTGCTTCTTGAACATCCCAGTTGATGAAACCGCCGCTCGCGTGAATGCCAGCGTCAATACATTTTCGGGCCGCATCGGCCAATTCCGGTCCAACGCCATCGCCGGTGATGAGTGTTACTTCGTGTGTCATTGTTAAAATCAATTTGTGAATTAAATCCTAGCCAAAGTCGATAAGCGAACATTCATAGTATAGACAATCTGCCCAAAAGATGAGTGGGGGCTGTGACGAGGCCATGCAATACGCTTTGCTCTTGACTTTCTCCGCGAAAATCGGTATTTACCGCTCATTGATTTTTGCACGACCACCTTGCAAGGAGAACACTCATGCAAACGAAACATTTTCGCCTCCTTCTGCTCGGCACGCTACTGTTTTTGGCCTTGCAGACCGTTACCGAAGCGCAATTTTTTCAAACGAAAGAGCAAAAGCGAAGGAATGCCCAGCAAAAAGCGCTGCTTACTTCGCTGAAAGAACTGGCTCCTACATCGGCGGAAAAAGAGGCCATCACCCATCTTCGAGCCGCCGCCATCGCAGAGTTCAATCCTCGTGAGGAACTCATGCCCAAGCCGGAGCAAGCAGCACCAGCGGCGGAATCGGACAACGACATTGGTGTGGATCACCGCGTTTATACGATTCCCGCCCCACTTGCCCGGCAAATCATGGCCCATCCCGCTTTTGCATGGAGCGGTTTGCCGATTCCCCTGAAAAACAGCGATACGTTCCAAACCATTGACTCCGTTCCCGCCGAACCGGGCTTCTGCCAAATCACCGGTGCGCCCATGCCGCTCCAAGTTCGACTCTTGGAAATGGGAAGCATGGAAAAATTGAACGCTTTGCTTCTGTCGCTTGATGGCGTGGAGTGCCTGCAATATCCTCGTGTGACATTCCCAAGCGGCCAGAGCGGCGAGATTCAGGATGCGTCACAACAGCCGTTCGTGACCAGCATTTTGCCTGTGGGAGAATCTGTAGAAGGAAGAATGGCGTGTCAACCGGTTATTCAGATTTTCAATGAGGGAGTGAACGTCACAACCAAGGCCACGTTGCTTGAAGACAATTCTTGCCGCATTGATTACGAAAATATCACATTGAGCAAAATAGAGAGTGTGGATATTGTCAGATTGGTGGACAATGGCACTGTGAACGGCAGGCAGTCGGGTGTTTCGCTTCAATCGCCCACGGTGACAACGCTGAGTTTGACGTTGCCGCCGGTGACGATTCCTGAAAACATGTCGCTGCTCGTGGCTGTGCCGGGCCTGCTTACAGAAGATCAGTCGGAAGGCAAATTCGTGCTCATCACGCCGAACCGAGAACAAGTGGAAGAATATGTGTTGAAGCCGGAAAGCGGCGTGGCGTATTGACGGCCAGGTCATGTTGGTGTTCTTGTGAAAGGCGACGTTCGGCGAGCCGAATTGGTTACTGCCAACACGCCATGCCGGCGGGAACAATGCTATTCTTGCCCTTATTTCCAGAATACGTTAGAATGCGTGTTCTGGCATGGTGTGGCAATGTGCCATTTTTTCCCTACGAACACAGAATTACGAGCACAGAATGCCGAAAAAAATTTTGCTGGATGTCGATCCCGGCATCGTTGACGCGCTGGGGCTGTGCATGGCGGCTTATGATCCCACGGTCGAGGTTGTGGCTCTGACCAGCGTGGGCGGCAGCGTTCCGGCGGCACACGCAGCTCGAAATCTTCAGGCCATTGTCGAGTTTCTTGATCCGCCGCGTTTGCCCCGCCTCGGAATGGGCAGTCCACCGGACAATCCGTCGCCCGTCGATTTTCGGCACGTTCACGGCATCGACGGTCTGGGCGGCACACCGTTACCCGTCGCGGAACTCCGAACGCAGCATCCGGCGGAAAAAGTCATCTGTGAAACGATACGCAGCGACCCGGAGAACGTGATGATTATCTGCATGGGGCCGCTGACCAACATTGCTAGGGCGATGGCGCGCGATCCTGAATTGCCACACATGATCCGCCATCTTTACATCACCGGAGGCACGCAGACAGGCCGGGGGAATGTCACTCCCTGCGCCGAATTTAATATCTTCGCCGATGTCGAGGCCGCTCGAATCGTGCTGAAATCCGCTTGCACGAAAACGCTCGTACCGCTCGATGTCACGAACCAAATTCTGTTCACGCATCGTGAATTGGAATTTCTGCCCGGCAGTGAGTCCAAATTCGGTTCGCTCTTACGGAGCATGTTGCTTCCGGCCTTGCGTGCCTATCAGCAGTGTTACGGCTTGGAAGGCATTCACGTTCACGATCTCATTACGTACATGGTGGCCACGCATCCAGAATGGGCGGCGTCGAAAGACATGGCCGTGGATGTGGAAACGGAAGGGCATCTTACCCGCGGCATGACCATTTTCGATCTGCGCAATATCCCCGCCTGGCCAGCCAACGTGGATGTCGTGACAAAAATCGATTCCCGCTCTATTCTCGAAGAAATGCTTGCCAAGCTGAACGACGCGGCCGGACAGATGGAGTGAGAGAGCGTTATCAGTCGTCCATTGTTTGAAAATGTTCCCGATAGCTGTCGCGTGGAAAATCCAATTCATCGTTCAGGTAATGGCTCAGTAGCGGAATGCGGACCGTGGCGTTATTCTCCTTGGACGGAGGAGATTGTTCCAACTCGGCCAGCAGTTGCAAATAACCGGCCAAGAGCCGATGCGTTTGCGGTGAATGGTGAATCATAAAATGAACCCAAGCCCAAGAATCTCGGTATTCACGATTTTCCATCTGGCCGATGTGCTCCAATTTTTCGAGTCGGCTCAACAACGGCACCGCACCGAATTTCGTGTTCCAGCGAATCTGCTTCATGTACGGATTATTCTCCGCGCGATCCTTGATCGGCACTTCAAAATACTTTGCCAGACCTTCGTCCAGCCAAATCGGCACGTCACGAATCGAAGCGTGAATGATGGCATGAGTCATTTCGTGCCGCAAATCGACTTCAAACTCCTCCGTGCGCTGCACTAGAAGCGTGCCCGGTTTGCCGTCGAGTTTGATATACAAGGCACGACGGTCGCGTGGCGCGTTGGGAAAAACTTCGCGCAAAAATTTCAAGTACGAACTTTCGTCGCGGAAAAGGCAAAGCTCGATTTTTTCTTCCGGGGCAGGCACGCCCATGTAAAGGTTCAAATCGCGCTGGAGCAACTTGATTTCTTCCAGGATCGATTGGATGGAGGTGAGCGGAAAATCCGACTGCACGACCACCACGCCGCAAACATCGGAATACGGGAGTCGTTTGCCATGCGAAGCGGTCAGGTCAATTTTTTTATTTTTGTCTTCTTCGGCCTTGGCTGGACCTGCCTTGTCACTTTCAGGATCAACGTGTTTCGCCGAAGCCAAATGACTCGCCCCTTGCCGTGTTTGCCGCATCGTTGGAAGCGGCGTGGCCGAACCGCTCCATTCGTCCCAACCATCAGGAGCACGAACAGAAGCCTCAACATTTCGTTCGACCGCCCTCGCCGTCTCATCGTTTTCGATGCTATTTTCAACCGGATAGTATTCAACCCAGTCCCGTGTGTCAAATGAGTACGAGGACAAGCTGGCAACGGTCGGTTCTTCCGGCTGGGCGGGCACTTGCTCCTGCTGCGGGGGAGCTATCGAATCCGGCTGAATGGCAGCGGGAGCCGTGGCCAGCGGCGTTGCCGAGGTTACTTGGGAGAGAAAGGGATCGGTAACTTTGCTCTTGGCGGCGGAATTCTGGGCGATTTTTCCATACAGTTGGCCTTCCGGCGGCAGCGGTGCCGTGACCGCTTTCTCCGCGACCGGCGTTGCAGGCCGGGCACTGGCCGTTGTGCCAACGTTTGGCGGAGAATTTGCCGCATCGGTGGACTTCGGCGTCGTGGGTTTTGCCGGCAAGGTCGCGGTCCGGGATGGGGCCGTCGATACCTTTTTTTCCGCTTCCTGCTTGGGTTTTAATCGTAGATTTTCAAACAGGCCGGTGAACATTTTTTGCACCGGGCGGTCTACTTTCGTCGTATCTTCCCCAATTTTCCGCTCTGCGGCTGTTTCCTGCGCAACAACTGCTACTACCGGTATCAGCAGAGCCAAGGCAAGGAGCAGGCAAAGCCGATGCCCTACCCGACTGGGAGCGGATGATTTGGGGAAACAACGGAAAATCATTGGGTCAAAGCCACACGAGGAACAATACAAAAAACTGCTTTTGCCGGTAATATCGGAATAATTGGCGCGGTCCGTGCAAGCGTTTTGTTAAAAAATCGAAAAAATACTGGAGCGTCACCCAATCTCACCCCAAGTTGTGTTGATGCGCCCTGCTAATACCGGTGAATTTTTCTCAGAAGCCAAATGCCGACGATTCCAGTGCAGATATTGGCAATCCAAACGGCATCCGGGGGCAGCGTGCCTTTTTTTGCCCCTTGCATTCCGAACATGAGGAGAGGATAGTAGAACAGGAGAACTGGGATAAAGCAGGCAAAAAAGCTGGAGAAGATATCGGCTTTTTTCATCCAGATGGCCAAAGGAGCACCCATCCAAATAAAGCATATACAGGCGAAGCCGGTGGCCCAGCGTCGGGGCGGTTCGGCACTGAGCCGCATGATACGCCGGTCGTGGTTGGCCGTCGTGAGTTTTAATTGCACGACTTCCGGGGTAAGCCATTGGTCGACGGCCCCCATCGAAGAGGCAAAAGTTCGCTGGGCCGCGATCTGACGATGGTTTTGCGCACGATCCGCCTCGGCCTTGCTTGTCTCGTCGGCAAGCATTTGGAATCCCATATTGGCCGGGCGCGTGATGGCGGAAGTGTCGTTGATCGCTTTCGGCAGCGGGACGCTGAGCGTGCGGACATTACCCCAGTATTCCGTACCTCCTTCAGCCCTCACCTTGGGATTGGTCAGCGAAATGTTGAGTTCCTGTGCGTTAAAATCGATATTCAGCTCAGCGAAATCGGCTTCGATGGTGGCCGCCGGCTTTGTCGTCGTGATCGTAGGCAAAATCAGTCTGCGATTCTCCACGCCTTTGACCATGATCGTAAAGTCCTTTTGGGGTGGCACATAACTATGCTTCCCTTTAAGTTCCTTGAGGATGATGTCTTCCGCCGCCCTGAAAATGACCGTATTGATACTCGGAATGGCCCAGGTGACCGCCTTTTCGTTGATCCAGACAGCAGCCAAACTGACAAGCAGCCCCAAAACCATGACGGGCCAGAGAAAAACCCAAGGAGGAACGCCAAGCGACTTCAGTGCAGTGACCTCGTTGTTGCCGGACATGCGTGCGAAAAAAGTCGTCACCGCTAACAGCAGGGTCATCGGCAACGAAATTCGCGTCATGGCAATGGCAACGAACGGAACAAGCTGAACGGCATGAGAAAACGGCAACCCCTTGGAAATGGCCTCCTGAATCACGCCGCCAACGATCAACACGGAAGTCACGGCGATGAGCGCAAAGACAAAAGTGTACGTCAGTTCCCAAAGAATGTACCGATTGATCGTTCTCATATCTGCACTCCGCACCAAAAATGAACCGCGAGACTTCCCTGAGCAAGAGGGTTCCTGAACACGGCAACGCAAGCCCGATGGCCACGAGTATCGCGCGCGAGTCGGGTTGGAGCCGGCAGCTCAAATTTTGCGAGGACAGGAATGGTTGTCGCAAAATCCAAGTGTTTGTGTCGGCGGGATTTTCACGATTTCAGAAAGCTGTGTCAAGAGCAAAGGACGCAACATGTTATTCGCCTACTTATACTGTGCAAGTTAAAATCCGGAATTGATCTTTCCTAAACCGCCTGAATTGGTGTAAAACATGCTTTTCCAACCACGGAGGAGCCATGGAAACCCGATATCGAACGCGAAAACGGCAAATTGAGAAAGATGCGAAATCCGAAGGCCCGCCGGTTCCTGAATTTTTCACGGGCACGGAGGAGGAGCAACATGCGCAAGCCGTTGCCATCGAGGCCCAGACGAAACATTTTTCCGTGATTGCCAAGCAATACACCAAACCGGGAACGACGACGCTGGAGTTTGAAGCGAAGAGCGGCACGAACGCTCAAACCTTTGATCTTGGCAAAGCGGTGAAAGATCAGATCAAGTAGTTTTGCGAAGGCAACGATTTTCGTATGTCGCGCGGTCGAGTGCCGTGACCTATCACGCAACAGAAACGTTTGCAGATGGCGTTCCACTTGCCCTGTTTTTCGGGCAAGGCTGCGCCGCCGGAAAGCGTTTTTGCACGGATATTGGAGTGCTTGCAGGAAGGTCAGGCTATCGATTTTCGGTTTTTTGCATGGCCGAACTTCTTGTTATGTCATGAGCGATTCAGGAAGACACCGATTGATGATTTCATCGACGATTTCGTCAAGGCTACGGCCGTCGGTGGAAACAGTCGCCTGCGCCGTTTCTGCGTACAAGGCATAGCGACGATCAAGCATTGTCTGAATTTCCGTCAGCGGCGGGAGGGCCGTCAGGCCGGGCCGCTTTGTTGCCGTGCTCGCATCCCCTTGAAGTCGGACCAAAATTGTCTCCGCCGAGGCTGTGAGCCAAACGACATGCCCTGCCCCACGAAGTTTCCGGCGGGTTTCTGGATTCAACACGGCTCCGCCGCCCGTGGAGAGAATGATCGGTTCCTCGGCCTTGTCCAGCATGTCGGCTATCAAGGCCGCCTCCAGCGCGCGAAATGCAGACTCACCGTCTTGGCCAAAAATTTCCGTAATGGCTTTACCGGCCCGACGTTCAATTTCTGTGTCGCAATCCAAAGAGGGAATGCCAAGACGCCTTGACAAGCTCCGTGCAACGGTCGTCTTGCCTGTTCCGCGATAACCGATGAGGATAATGCTGTGCATGAATGGATGCCTTTTCGCGTAAAATTTGGGCCGGATGTGCAAAATGTCCGGCGCACTGCAATTCTGAAATACGGCGTAGAGTCTCCGCTTGACTGCCCTGCGCACGACGCCTCGCCCCGGCCAAAGGTGGCACGAGAGCGTGCCGCCTTCACGGATTTTTGTGGCGGTTTTTTCGTTGCTTACTTACGTGAGATTCAGTTTTGATCTGTCGACAAAGGAAACCTCAGCTCGTTTCATCGGCTTCCATTCGTCTTTCAGGCAATTTTCCGGCAAAACTTCGTACACAAAAAGCCAGTTTTGATCAAAATCACCTTTGTCGTTCAGCAATGTTTTTGCGTGTTTGACAAACAATGCACACGAACACGCTTGTTGTTTCTGTTCAAAATACAAGTACGCCAAAAGCATGGCAATACAGCTTCCGGTCTCAATTATTTTTTGGGCCTCCAACTCCGCTAGCTCAAACTTGTATTTGATTGCAAAATATATCGCGTAACTTACTGCTTCATAGTTGGCTTTCTCCAATTCCGCTTGAAATAATTTGTTAGAAAAATTAGCGATAATGCGTTCGTCACATTGTAGAGCGACCAAAACAAATTCGTCTAACAGTGGGACTAGGTATGGGTAAATACACGCCAAATGCAGCATTGTTTTCGTATAATACGTCTTGGCGTTGTCGGTCAGTTTTTTCTTGTGCAGAATTTTGATCGTATACTTTGAGTATGGAAGACTTTTCACTATTTTCGTGCATCAACTCGATAGCCAAGTCCAGTATCGCTCCTACTTTTTTGTAATTGACACCATCGTCGGCATCGCCTAGGTCAAATAACTCGAGTTTCCTGCGTCATCGCGGTTCTGCGGTCTGTGGTCTGTGGTAATTTTTGAATGGAGGTCTTTTTATGACTCAGTGTCAACCCAAAAAACTGTAATTGTTGATTGAGTTCGACAATAAAACGCTCCGCTCGTTCGTATGTTTCCGTGTAACAGTCGTAGTCGTCGATATTGCGAATATAACCGCCCCAGTCTTTGCGATAAAGCTCGTGGTCCACCGTTGTTAAAATGATTGCCGATAACAAGTTCGATGCATGCGGACCAATTAACAAACCATGCGTTTCACCGTGGTTGATATTCTGGGTGAAATGATCAATTTGATTATACCATTCCTTGCTATCTTTCTTGCCTTGATGTTGTTTGGCTTCAGGTTTTCCAACCAATGCCCAAGACAAAGCATGTGTGTAAATGTTTGGGAAGCAAGTTGAAATATCCGCTTTGGCTAAATAATATTTTCCGTGCAATAAGTCGACTTCGGGACTTGGATCAATGCGCCAATTCTTATAGTTCATCTCGAAAAGATGCGGTTTGTCGAAAATTCTGCGGAGATGAATATGGCTGATTTTGTGTGTATGTCCCGCTGTTTTATCTCGAAAATGCCTTTGGATATTCGCCCAGTTGTCCTTCAGACGTTGGCACAATCGTTGATACGCAAACGGATGTGGAATGGCCATCTTACGTGGTACATTTGTGTCGCGAATACTTTCAAAAACGATGCTTTGTCTTGGTGTGTCTGCAAATGGGCACGGAGGTGTATATTTGAAAAATGGTTCCGATGTCAAAAACGGCGGCAATTTTTCTGCAAAAAGACCATGAGCCAACAAACCTTTGTAAAGCTCATCCGGCGTGATCTCAATCGGAATACTCGGCGTATGATTTTGCAGCAGTGATGAATTGCATCGATTTTACAGCCTCCTCGCCCTAATTTCCCCCACAACCCTCTCGACAAACTCTGCCAGCGCGATCTCGCCCAGTTCGCCTTCTTTGCGACTTCGCACGGCCAGCGTGTCGTTTTCCATCTCCTTCGCCCCGACCACACAGAGATAGGGCACGAGAGCATGTCGGCCTTCGCGGATTTTCGCCCCGATCTTTTCGCTTCGTAAATCGCAGCACGCCCGAATTCCTTTTTCGTGCAGTTGCGATTCGACTTTTTTTGCGTACTCCATAAACTTATCACTCACCGTCAGAATCCTGACCTGCTCTGGGGCCAGCCAGGTCGGAAACGCCGCCGCGAAATGTTCGATCAGTATCCCGCAAAACCGCTCAAACGAACCAAACGGCGCGCGGTGAATCATCACCGGCGTATGCGGCTTGTTGTCCGGACCTGTGTATTCGAGGTTGAACCGCTCCGGCGACGGCAAATTATAATCAAGCTGCACCGTACCGAGTTGCCATTGGCGGCCAAGGCAATCGCGCACGATAAAATCTGCCTTCGGGCCGTAAAACGCCGCCTCGCCCTCCGCGATTTCGAGGCTCGGCAAGTCCATGTCCTTGCAGACTTTTTCGAGGGCTGCCTGAGCTTTTTTCCAATTTTCAGGATCGCCCACGTATTTGTCGCTCTCCCAATCGCGGAAACTCAATCGCACGCGATAATCCTCAAAGCCCATCGTTTTCAGCACCATTTGCGTCATCTCCAAGCAGTCGCGGAACTCGCTTTCCACCTGGTCTTCCGTACAAAAAATGTGAGCGTCATCCTGCGTGAAGCCACGCACGCGGGTCATGCCGTTTAGTTCACCCGACTGCTCGAAGCGATGCACGCAGCCAAATTCCGCGATCCGCACCGGTAAATCGCGGTATGAACGCGGTTTCTGCTCATAAACCATGACATGGTGCGGGCAGTTCATCGGTCGCAACAGAAATTCGTCACCGTCCTGCATTTTGATCGGCGGAAACTGGCTGTCGGCGTAATACGGGTAATGCCCGGAGGTCTTGTACAGCTCGATATTGCCAATCACCGGCGTGTTGACCGTCATGTAGCCACGCTCCGTCAGTTCCTCCATGATGAATTTTTCAAGCTCTCGCCGCACGATCGCGCCCTTGGGAAGCCAAAGTATCAAACCCTGTCCGACACGCGGGTCGACGGCAAACAGTTCATGCTGCTTGCCCAGCACGCGGTGATCGCGTTTTTTCGCCTCTTCCAGCCGGTTCAGATAATCATCGAGGTCTTTTTTGTCGAAAAAGGCCGTCGCATAAAGCCGCTGAAGTTGTTGTTTGCTTGCATCGCCTTTCCAGTACGCCCCGGCAACGGACATGATTTTGAAGGCCCCGATGAACTTCGGCGATGGAATGTGCGGGCCACGGCACAGATCGATAAATTCGCCCTGCCGATAAAACGAAACCGTTTCTTGGTCGGCCAGACCATCGTTCAAGTGCTCGACTTTCAGTGCCTGGCCGGTGCTCTGCACCATTTCAATCGCTTCAGTCTTCGGAACTTCGAGACGCTCGAACTTTTCGTCGAGCTTGATGATCGCGGCCATTTCCGCTTCGATTTTTGCGAAATCTTCTTCGCCAAGTCGGTGATCCGTGCTGTGTTGATCGAAATACAGATCGTAGTAAAAACCGTTGTCCGTATTCGGCCCGAACGCGAGTTGCACGCCCGGATACAGCCGCATGACCGCTCTGGCCATGATATGGGCGGCGGAATGACGGAGAATGTCGAGTGCTTCCGGGTCTTTTTTCGTGAGCAAACGCAGGTGGACGGTTCCACTTTCCGGCAGGCGGCAATCAACCCCAACGGCGATGCCGACCGTTTTACTTTCTGCACAGCAGGGGCAAGCATCACCGGAAATCACGGCGGCGACGGTTGCTTTGGCCAAACCGGCTCCGATGCCGGCGGCGACATCGTAAATTGTTACGCTTTTTTCAAATTCTTTGACGGAACCGTCGGGCAGGACGACTTTGAGCATTTTGTATTGACTCCGAAAATGGAAGATCGGTCTAGGAAACCCTCATTGTACCATTCAGGGCGGAGGCGACCAATCCCCCGTTTTTTGCCGCTTGCGCGAGAAAGGCCTGCATATCGGCCTCATTACAGACATCGTTACGACGGCTTTTTTTGCTCTGTCCTGCCCGAATTGAAACGCGGCGCGACGGGCATGATGCGGATATTGCGAAAATCGATGTTCGTTTCCGCCGTCGGGGCGAGGAGCTGGAGCGTGCCCGGCGATAGGAACGGGCCTGATTCGGACGGGGCTGAAGCGGGCCTCGTGTCGTATCTTTCCGCAACGGGAATACCGTTGATCCACGTTTGGAAGCGGCGATCCACCGCGAGGAGCGTGATATGATTCCACGTTTGATCTTGCGGGCGAACGTAGCGTCCATTACGGATCAAGCGGAACGAACCGGCATCCACGCCTGCGATGGCATCTCGATCCGCACGGGTCGGGAAATTCTGGAGCGAAATTTCATACCCGCTCTGCGACAGGCCGGGCGTGGAACGGAAAAACAGGCCGCTGCGACCGGAATTGAACGCGATATTGTACTCAAACTGGAGTACGAAGTTGCCGTAGGTTCCCACACTCTCCACCACACCGGGGCCTCCTGACAACTGCATCGCTCCATTCATGGCAGGCTTGAGCTTTACGGCGTCGCTTTGAGCGTCGTTCGGTTGCCTCCAAAACTTTTCGGGATGCACGGCGTCGATGAGGGACAAGCACGCGCCGGGTTTCCAGAAGACGTTTCGGAAACGAACATCCCCTTTGACAACAAGGAGGCCGATATAGCCGTAGCCGAGCGGAGCGGGGTCGACGAATATGATCGGCGGGTTCTGATTGACCGTCACCTGTAGCCGCGTCCCCTCAAACCGGGCTTGAAAACGAGTCCAAGTCGCACTGCCCGGCAAATTACGGACATTTTTTTGGCCCCCTCGCTGTAGTTCCGGCGGCAACAACGCATGGGGATCGAGTGGCTTTCTGCCCACGACGGCACCGGGAGGTTGCGAGGCATTTTCCGAGTTCAATGTAATTGCGTAACAGGACGAACGCAGATCGGCGGGGTCGGGCGAGGTTCGCAGCAGGAGATAGGCCTCGGCTTTTTCTTCTGCTTGATATTCAAAAAGAATCGTTGAGTCCCCGAACTGGCTTGTCGTGTAAAGGAGGCCGGGTACATGCGAATTGCTCCGTATTTCACCGATGGGAACGTCGTCATTCTTGACTGTAAAACGACCGCCGCCATAAGTACCTTTCTGTTGCGTTTGCCAGCCGAACAAGGTTTGGCCGTCGAAAAGGTGGCACCAGCCATCGCGCAGCCGTTGCGGCGTGATGGTCATGGCCGGAGTGATCGTGAACAGGTTTGCGTCTCGCTCGGCCTCACTGCGTTGTTTCAGCCGAAGCAACTTGGCCGCTTCACGTTTTTTGAGCGTTTCCTGGTCTTGCGGAGAGAGCCTCACCGAGTCACGAACGACGAGTGCCGATGGATTAGCCGGCTCGGTAGGCTTGGTCAGCGGGGTGTCATCAGTCTCTTTCGGGTTCAACAGTGGAGAAACCGCCGTGCCCGCATCGGGCGTCGAATCCGCAGGAGCCGAAACATGGGGAACGAAAGCGTTGGCATTCTCAAGAGCTTGGGGATCGAGAGTCTGGGGAAAATTGATGTTCAATTCCCCCATGATGCCATGCAGGCTCTGTAAGCCACGTCGCATATTTTGCCGGGCATCGGCTTCCGCGCGAATCCGGCTCCATTCCTCTTCCAAGCCCAATGTTTTTAGCCTTTCGCTCTCCGCTTGCCTGCGAATAATTTCCTCGCGTGTCATACCCGGCAAGGTACGATAGGTCATGGTCGAACGTGCGGCGGGCACGCCAAAATTCGTTCCCCATTGGCTTGGCTTGGTTGTATTGCCGCCGTTCCATTTCGGCGCGAAGGGCGTGCCAGTCTCTTTGGTCGGGTCTTCAATTTGCGGTGCCCCAAACAGCGGGTTTGGGGCGTTCAGCATGTTGCCCGCACCTCTGTCTGCCGGGTTCAAACTCTGTTGCGAATCCCAGGGCGATCCGGCGGGACTCAGTACAGGCCGGTCCTGTGGCGCAGCGTAGTCGGACAAGATTTGTCCCGGCAAAGTCCGCGCCCCCGCCAAAAGGCAGAACAAGAATGAGGCGGCGAGAAAAAATCGTGACATTATTCTTGGGCGGTCGTATTGGTGAAGATGGCTCACCTAGTATTTTAGCACGTATTCCACGCCGAATCAAGGAGTTTTCCAAACCGGAACGATATGGTACAATGTGGCACAGTGTCTGCTGCGGCTGTTCTTACAAAGTCCCTGTTCTCAGGCAAAAGGCGAAATGTCGCAAAATCACCTTGGCTTTACACGGCTTGGCTTTACGCTGCTTGAACTGCTGCTGGTGCTGGCGATCATCGCCGCGTTGGCAGGACTGGCCCTGCCACTTGTGCAACGCTTGGCCCTACGAAGCCAAGTCCGAAGCACCGCACAGGAATTGCAATCGCTTTTGTATCGGACACGGCAAGAGGCGATGAAGAGCGGTCAGGCCATGATCTTTCGATACCGATATGACAGCCCCGTCTACGAAGTGTTGCCCAAGGACGTTTTTGACCGGCGTGAGCAAGACCGCGAGGGCTTGGGCGCGGTGGCGACAGGCCCGGAGATGCTGGATGAGGCAGCACCATCGGAGATGGAAGTCGCCGACGGCGTCTACGAAAAAATGCTGCCGCACAACATCATCTTCGGATCAGCACCGCCGCTTGGCGCATCGTCTGACGCCGTAGAATCCGCATTGGACGGCGATCCGCTCGCTGACGCGAATAGTGCTGATACCGGCCTTCAGTCCCACGCTTTTGAATATAAAGACCCGGCAGAGGTTTTAGACGATGGCTGGTCGCCGCCGATCCTGTTTTTTCCCAATGGCAGGACATCCCAGACCACGTTGGACATCCGAACCGCGACCGGCCACCGCTTCAGCGAAACGCTTTTTCTTCGTGGCCTGACAGGCACGGCCGGACTGGTCGAGAAAAAATAATGGCATGTTGCTCTTGTTTCACACACTTGTTTCAAGTATAGTGTGCAACGGAATGGCGTGCCGCACGGCGGCGCGTTGGCATTCCACTGGTTGGTCATTAACTTTCATCAGGAGACCTGACATGAGAACAACGCAATTGTTAATCTGGGGGGGGGGGGGCATCTAGGGCAATCTAAGTCGGAGATGGTGTCTCCGAATGGTCGCCGTGCCTTTACTCTCGTTGAGCTTCTTGTCGTCATTGCGATCATCGGCGTTTTGATCGCCCTTCTTTTGCCTGCTGTTCAGGCCGCCCGCGAAGCCGCACGGCGTATGCAGTGTACGAATAATCTCAAGCAACTTTGCCTTGCGATTCACAATTATCACGACACGCATCTGGTTACGCCGCCGGGTCATATCTACCTGCCGGAAATTTCCGACCGCGGTGCTCGTCCCTATTGGGGCTGGAATGTTTTTGTTTTTCCCTTCATGGAGCAAGCGGCACTCTATGACGCTCTGGGTGTCAACAACCGTTTGCTTCAAACGGTGTGTCGCGGCAACAATCCTACCGGCACGAAAAACACGATCACGCCGGAAGATTTGATTCTTGTCCAGGCAATCATCCCTTCGTTGCGTTGTCCGAGCGACCCCGGCAGCTCTCTTTGCGATGATACGACGTCTTTCGGCTGGAACAATAAAACATCGTATCTGGGCACATCCTTGGCTCTCGCGTCCGACACCGGCGCACGACACAACCCGGTTGCCAAGTCCAATTACGCGGCTTGCTTCGGCTCCGTCAACGCCTACGACGCGGATCAGGTCTGCATTTCAGGCAACGATCCTCACAGCGTCTTTTACGCCAACAGCAGCATGTCGTTTGCGAAGCTCACCGACGGCACAAGTAATGTCTTTTTCGTGGGCGAAGCGGCGACTTCCGTCGGTGATATGCAGTATTTCGCCGCGTCATGGCTGGGGGTCGGAGCACCGGGAACAGTCGGAGGCAACGGTCCCAACCCGCAGAAGCCCAGTGAAGGTGCTTCCTGTGCGTATCGCACCCTGAAACGGGCCAACTACGCAATTTTAATCAACACGACATCGTACAATAATGCCCACAAAGGATTCAGTAGCAACCACATGGGCGGAGCCAACTTTGTTTTCGGCGACGGCTCGGTGCGTTTCATTTCCGAAACCATCAACCCCGACATGTACGGCGACTTGGCCTTGCGGGATAGCGGCAAGACGAAGAGCTGGTAAGACCTGCCAAGATCGTTTCCTGACGGATTCCTGAACCGGTCCGCCCCTCACCCACAGTACGGTATTGGTCGAAATACGACTTTCCACGGATGGGCGAGGGAAAGGGCAAATGACTCCTGTGATGCCTCTACACTCGGCTGAAGACATGCTCTTAGGGCTGGTTTGATTTTTCTTTTTTTCCCATACCCTTACCCCATGAAAAACATATTTTTTCTTTTTTGCCTCTGCGCCATTTTACTCGTCGGCTGTAAAAACAACCCGGCCCCGGCCAAGGTGAATGGCATCGTTACCTTGGACGACAAGCCCGTCGTGGGTGCTGAGGTCATTTTCAGGCCTGTGGACGGTTCGAGAAGCTCGGTGGGCTATACGGACGACGCCGGGAATTACTCGCTTCGCTTTTCCGCAAGCCTGACCGGGGCGGCCGTGGGAGACCACACGGTCACAATCACCACGGGCGAGGCGGAGGCATCGGGTTCACCTGATGCTCCGAAAGAAACCATTCCCGCAAAGTACAACAAGAATACGGAGTTGACCGCCACGTTAAAGGCGGGCAAGAATACCGTAAATTTCGCGCTGACCACGAGTCCCTGAGCGGGTTTCCGTCAGCCGCTTCCTGCACAACTCACGCCATGCCCTTAGAACCAGAGCACAAGCCGCCCATCGAGCATGTCGGGCAGGCGGCGATGTACGGTCTCGTCGATTTCCCGATCGTGGTATCGCGTGCTGAAATGCGAAGCGATAATCGCTTTGTTTTGAAATTTTTCTTGCCGCTTCACGATGTCATCAAGATGAATGTGACCAAATTTATGAATTTTGTCACTGCGATGCCGCTTGGCCACGAAGGAAATTTCGAGAATTAAAATGTCGGCCAGATACATTTCCGGAGATTCATCCAATGCCTGCGGCGTGCTGTCGCCGAGATAGGCAACACGCGGAAAACGAACTTCCTGCGACACTTCCACGCCGGAAACCGCGAGATTCCGAATTTCCGTTTCGCTGAGATGAACATATTCATCCCTGAGCCGGCGGCGGCGTTCCCAGACGACATAGCCTACCGAGGGAATCGTGTGAAATGTTTGCACTGCGGAGACCACGGTTTCCCGCGACAATTCAAATTCATCGCCCGGTCGCACGCCGATGACGTTACAAGGCAAACGTCCATGATCCAAACGCTGAAAAGCGTACAATAGTTGCTTGGCCGGCCCGGCCATTTCTTCCGGCACGTACACGTCGGGCACTTCCATTTTCATCATGCGGCGGCGTGCGACATAGGCAGGCAGCGCCAGCAGATGATCGAGGTGCGTGTGGGATACGAACCAGCGCGGCGTGCCCATAAAGGCCCAGGGCTGCGAACCGAGGTCAAAGCCGAGTTTCAGTTCGGGAATGCGCCAATACGTCTGCATGGCGGCACGGGAAAAGCCTTCGACGGTCAGATTCCCAAAGGTCTCGCTCCGAAAAGGCTGGTCGCTGTAACGTAGTTCCTCGGAAAAAGCAGGCTCGGCGGGGTCTGGCATAGAGAATTTGCTATAGGACTGGTGTTCTAATCGTCATGCCCGCGAAGGCGGGAATCTAGGTACTCTCCCGCTGTATTTCTGGAGTACGGCTTCCCCAGAGGGACGAGGAATAGTTATTGCTCTTCACAAAAAATTATTCACTTTCCTGTAACTCCGGTTTCCAAGTTCTCAGTGCCCAGATAAACAGGCCGATGAGGAAAAATGCGCCGGGCGAGAGCACCAACAGGCCGTTGGGCTGATACCAGCCGCCATTCGATACCGTTTTCATAATCTCAACGCCGAAAATTGAGGGCGACCAACCGAAGAGCGTGCCGCTGCCGAAAAGTTCGCGGACAAAGCCCACTGCCAGCAACACGACGCTGTAGCCCAGGCCGTTGCCGAGGCCGTCGAGGGCACTGTCCCAGATATTATTCTTGATCGCAAAGGCCTCTGCCCGACCCATCACGATGCAGTTTGTGATAATCAAACTCACGAACACCGAGAGCGACTTGCTGATTTCAAAGGCGAACGCCTTCAAAAATTGGTCGACCACAATGACCAGTGAGGCGATGATGGCCATCTCGACGATCATCCGAATCGAGCCGGGCGTGATTGTGCGGATCATGGACACACCGACGTTCGAGCCGATGGTCACGAGGATGACGGCAACGCACATGGTTAGCGAGGTCGACATCGATGTTGTGACGGCCAAGGCTGAACAGATGCCGAGCACCTGAAGGGCAATCGGGTTGTTCTTGAATATCGGTTCGAGAATGAGGTCTTTGGATTTCATGGGATGTCAGAATTTTCGGAGGAGCATTAACTGTCCCTCGTACCCCTTCGGGAAGAGGAGAGCAATGATTACTGTTTGCAATACGATTTTCATGTCATTTCTTCATCGGAAACGCTTTTTTCGCACGTTTGTTTCGGTATTCTTCGGGGATTGCGTCGCCGGGTTTCCACGCATCCATGAAGTTGCGTGAGTCGGCTTTGTTCTCCGCACTTTGGCTTTGGCCTAGCCGCTTTTGCACGGCCGCCCGCATTTTTTTGACGTGCTCCGGCGGGTTGTCCACGAGACTCTGCAATTTTTCCCACTGCTCGTCGGTCAACACGTCGAACATTTTCGTTTTCAATTGCGTTGCCAAAATGTTGCTTTGCGTTTGTATTTCTTTCATGCGTTTTGCGAACTCGGCACTGGCTGCGAATTTTGTTTCGGTGGCCGGGCCGTCCTCTTTTGTTTGCAGGTGCGTCTCCCGTATCAACTCGGAATGCGTCTCACTATAACCGTCTGCGATCTGGTCGAATTGCGGCTCCAATTCCTTTCGGATGGCCAGCATCTGTTTTTTTTGTTCGTCGGAAATGCCGAGAATTTGTAACGAATCCAAAGGCAGAAACGGCGATTGGGACATGGTGGCCAGTTGGTATTCCTGCGCTTTTCGTTTTTGTTCCTCGGTCAAGACTTCATCCACAGCCTTGAGTCGTTGTGCCGTGTGGGCCTCAGACATTTTCGTTTGAAGTTCAAAATAACGCTTTTCAGCCTCCAGGTCGGGATTGTCGCCGAAAATCTTGCCGCTTTGCATCAGTTCGCCCATTTCTTGGACTTCCGGACTTTGCATAGACACCATGCTTCCCTGTATCCTACTGAATTGTTCTTCCGTCACGCCCAGTGCTTCGCGGAAGGTCGGATTGTGCAACAGCCCATCCGTCATCGAGTTGATTTGTTCGCCGTGCCACTGCGATTTCAACTGGGCCTTAAGTCGCGTCGTGAGCATTTCCTGATACGCTTTGGAGCGGAACATTTTCAACGCCTGCGAGGCCGGCTGCTGAGCCTGCAATGGCAAAACGAAAAACACCAGAACGAAAAGGCAAAACAGGGTCGGTTTTGGATTCATGGGCGGAGTCAGAAAAAGGAGCCGCAAGTGCGGCGACGCGCAACTTGCGGATGCGTTTGCATATCTACTCACGACTGGCCAAGAACAGTTGCAGAATGTACCAGAAGAGCAGGAAGAGCGAAGCCAGCAGGGCCAGCGAGGCGGCGGCGTGCTGGTCGGTCCGGTAATGTAGCATGACGTTGGACGTGTCAAACAAAATGTAACCGCAGGCGAACGCAATGCCGATGTAGCAAATTAGCGTGGTGGGCACGCCACTGAAGAAAATCGAAAAGATAATCAGGCCAAGCAGGGCGAAGCCGGCAAAAACCAAGGCCGTGCGGAGAAAGGAAAAATCTTTCCGCGTCACAAAAACGGCCAGCGTCATCAGCGCAAAAAGTCCGCCGGTTGCGAAACCTGCCGACATGATGATCTGCGGGCCGCCAAGCACGAGGGCCAAGGCCAGCAGCGGAAAAATCAGCGCGGAAGCAAAGGTGGCATAAAGCGCCAAGCCCGCCACTTGGGTACTCATGCTCGTCGTGTTTGAGGCCCACTTGTTGGCCAGCCACTGCACGGCCATGAATAAGACCAAGACAACGATCCATGCGGCACCGCCCATCATCGCGCCCAGTTTCATGGCTCCCGCAATTCCGAAGATGCCGAAGAGGGCAAATTCGATGACCACCATGCTCAGTACGGCGCAGGCCAGCCAAGTGTAGGTGCGTGCGATGAACCGTGAGCGTTCTTCGGCACTAGCGGCAGCGGCAAAAAGATCGGTCGGGGCACTAAATTCGTTGTTGAAATTATTGTTGTTGTTGTAATTGTAGTCGTTGCGATTCATGTCGGCTCCTTTCAAACAGAGTTCGATCCGTGTTCAATCAAGCGGTTTTGACAGGAAAAAGTATCCCTATTGTACACGGCGGATGCCCTTCACGCCATAGACACGGAACAAAAAAGTGGAAAAAGGTTGCACCGAGTCCACAAAATTGATATATTGGCATTACCGTTGGCATTGCCAAAAGGTGTATTATCATTTTGAAACCAAGGAGATGAGGCATGACGAAAAAGAACCGAGAATCGAGACGCGACTTTCTGAAAACCGCCGGTATTCTGGCCGCCGGAGCCACCTTTGCCGGAACGCTGAACGTGGGTCGCAGTGCCTATGCCCAGGGCAGCGACCAGATCAAACTCGCCCTCATCGGCTGCGGCGGTCGAGGCCAAGGTGCCATCCGCGACAGGCTTCGGGTCGGCGACAACGTCAAAGTGGTGGCCGTCTGCGACGC
>QMCD01000070.1_pt1 | contig 91876 bp, 73 predicted proteins | sample 1821841 | NCBI WGS metagenome assembly QMCD01 (sample SAMN01991225, study PRJNA193472) | Termite gut metagenome, whole genome shotgun sequencing project. | isolation source: worker | host: Macrotermes natalensis
ACCACGGGCGCGCCTCTCACCGTGCTGTTCCGCAACGAGAACACCCGTTCGGGCGACTATGCCCATCTTGTAGAGCATCCCCGTCCTTCGCACGCCGATCTGGTGGCCGCGCAGAAGTTCGGCGGACACAACGATCCGCGCGGAGGAGGCCATTTCTCGGGGCGTGTGACCTTGGGGCTCGTCGCCGCAGGGGTCGTTGCAAAAAAAATACTGTTTTTGGACACGCACCCCCTGAAAAACGGGGGGTATACCCCGAAAAACATCGTTTTTTCGAGCGAGATCGTCGAAATTGGGGGGTGTGGCGACAAAAACAGCTTCGACGAGGTGATCGCCGCCGCCGTGCGGGACGGAGATTCGGTCGGCGGGGTGATAGAGTGCCGCGCGGCAGGAGTGCCTCCGGGGCTCGGCGAGCCGTTCTTCGATTCGGTGGAGAGCGTCGTTAGCCATCTGATGTTCTCGATCCCGGGTGTCAAGGGCGTGGAGTTCGGCAGCGGTTTCGAGGGAGCGCGATGGCGCGGCTCCGACAACAACGACCCTGTCGTCGACGCGCAAGGAACAACCTCGACGAACAACGCCGGGGGAGTGAACGGAGGCATCACCAATGGGGGTGAGATAGTCGTGCGCGTGGCCGTGAAACCCACAGCCAGCATCGCCCGCGAGCAACAAACATATAACTTTTCGACCGGCCGCGTCGAGCCTCTGAAGATAGGGGGCCGCCACGACGCCTGCATCGCCCTTCGAGCCGCGGTGGTTGCCGAAGCCGCCCTCGCAATAGCCCTCGCAGACCTTAAAACCCTACATACATGAGCGTTCTCGGAAACATACTCTGGATAATTTTCGGCGGACTGATACTCGCGTTGTTATACTTCGCGGGAGGCATCCTGCTGTGTATAACGATCATAGGTATTCCTTTCGGAGTTCAGGCCCTCAAGATAGGGGCGTTCGCGCTGCTGCCTTTCGGCCGGACGACCATAGTGAGTGAAAAGGGGAGCGGATGTCTGGCCGCATTTTTCAACATCCTGTGGATCGTCACTTTCGGGGTTTGTCTCGCCGTCGGCCACCTTGTGGCGGGTGTGCTGATGTTCGCCACCATCATAGGCATCCCTTTCGGCCTCCAACACTTCAAGCTGATGGCCGTGGCTCTGGTGCCTTTCGGACGCCGGATAGTTTCGTGTTGACCGTTATAAGGTCTTGAGAATTTCGAGAAGCAGACGCCAGAACTTATCTACGGTCGCTATCTCGAGCCTCTCGTCGGGTGAGTGGGCGCCGAGGATCGTAGGCCCGGTCGACACCATTTCCAGATGGGGATATTTTTCGAGGAACAGTCCGCATTCGAGACCGGCGTGGATCGCGCGCACCTTTATCGGTTTGCCGAAGAGTTTTTCATAAGCCTTTTTCGTCATCTCCAACAGATGAGAGTCGGGGTTGGGCGCCCAGCCGGGATAGCCCTCCGAGTGTTCGACTCTCGCTCCGGCAAGCGAAAAGACAGCTTCCACCGCCGTCGCAGTCGCCCGCTTGGCGCTTTCGACCGACGAACGCTGTGAGGTGGTGACGACGATCTTTTCTCCTGCAATCTTCACGGATGCAAGGTTGGTGGAAGTTTCGACCAGTCCCGGTATCGCAAAACTCATCGCCTGCACCCCGTTGGGTACTCCCGCGAGTGCAGAGACAAGCCGCCGCACGGTATCGCCGTCGATGACCGTCGGGGTCGCCGGAGCAGGAGTCAACGAGACCCGAACTCCCGCGTCGGAGTTTTCGAGTTCGGCGCGAATATCGCCATCGAAACTTTCCACGAACTTGATGAAATCCGCGGCCTTATTCCCGGGCACGGCCACCACGGCACGCGCCTCCCTCGGAATGGCGTTGCGCAGATTGCCTCCGTCGATGCCTGCCAAATGCAAGCCATGACCGGCAAGGCCACCCCACAACACCCTTGCGAGAATCTTGTTGGAGTTACCGCGCCCCTTCTCGATATCGTCGCCGCTATGGCCGCCTTTCAGGCCCGAGACCGTGATCTCGAAGAATTTGTGTCCCTCCGGCGCGGGCTCCGCGGTGTAATCGAAATAAGCAAGCGTGTCGACTCCTCCCGCGCAGCCGATGAACACCTCGCCCTCGTCCTCCGAGTCGAGATTTATCAGATATTTGCCCGTTATCATGTCGGCCCCGAGGTTGAAAGCCCCCGTGAGGCCAGTCTCCTCGTCGACGGTGAAAAGGGCTTCGAGAGGGCCGTGCTGCGCCTCGCCGTCGATCAGAAGCGCCAGCGCCGCCGCCATCCCCAGACCGTTGTCGGCGCCGAGGGTCGTGCCGCGCGCCTTCACCCAACCGTCGGGCGTAACATAGGTCTCGATGGGGTCGCGATCGAAATCGAACTCCACACCCGAATTCTTTTCGCACACCATGTCGACGTGGTTTTGAAGCACCACGGTCGGGCGCCCCTCCATTCCGGGCGAGGCGGGCTTCAGGATAACCACGTTATCCACCGCGTCGCGGCGGTATTCAAGGCCGTGCCGCTCCGCGAAACCGACCAGCCATGCCACTATTTTTCCTTCGTTTTTCGACGGCCGCGGTACGCGCGTGATCTCGTCGAAGATCGTCCAAACCGCTTTCGGTTCGAGTTCTTTCAAATTATTCATAATCTTATTCCTCCTCTTTTATCTCGTTCCTGTCGAAGCGCTCGAAATAGTCCATGCCGCGCTTATCGAGCGCCCGGGCGCGTCCGCGTGCGCGTTTCTCCTTAAATTCTTCGAGGGACTTCACGGCATAGTGGTTGATGCGAACATCCCCGCTCAAAGGTTCGCGCCGTCTCCAGTTCCTGCTGATCTTCCCGCCCCTCACATCGACCGGAGAGCCTGTCAACGCCAATCTCGCCGCTTCGTGACACCCCGTCATGCAACCCACGCGCCGCGGGTCGATAAAACTCTTTACATGACGGTTCGTCTCGTGGTCGAGCCGCGAATGGTGTTTGAATCGTTCCATCACCCCTCCGGGCCTCCGAACCTTCTCCCCGCCGCTACCGTACACGAGCCAATTCACCTCCACGACCGGATAGGGTTCCATGCGCCGCAGAAAATCGAGCAACCGCACGCCGCCCGAAGTGACGATGAATTCGTCGAGATCGAGAAATATGAGCCAGCGCATCTCCAGCCTGTGCCGTGCTATGCAATCGTCGTAGACAGGTATCTGCTGCCGCTGTCCGGGCACGAAAGTATACTCGACCAATCCCTCGGCGATGTAAGGGGCGAGCACGTCGGCGGTATTGTCCGTCGAGTCGTTGTCGTAGATATAGAATTTTTCGACCCCTTGCGCCCTGTGCCACTCGATCCACTCCTTAAAATATGAGCCTTCGTTCTTGGCGATGGCGCACACGGCGAGGTAATACCGGGGAGGCGGAAGTGTTTTCCGGTTCAGCGTGAAGCCCAGTTTCAGAAGACGCCACGGCCCGTAACGCAGGAGCCCGCGCCATCGGTTCCTCTCCATGCGGTGGGGAATGACGCCTGCGACTGCTTCGGCCAACGCCTTTCTGACGTGCGGTTTCATCGTGCCCTGTCGTACGCTTCCACGCCGCTGCGGAGAAAAGCGGCATATTTTTCGATATCGAGGTCGTAACCGTAGACAGGAACGAGCAGTTCGCCCTTGCCGTCCAGGAGCAGGTAGGCAGGTTGCGCGCTCACTCCGTAGCGGGTGTTGACTATCCATGAATTTTTGCGCCCGAGCGTCTTCAGTACCTTACCCGCGGGAGTCGTGAGCCGGTCGGCTTCGGACAGCTGAGTGCGGTCGTCGGAATACAACGCGATCACGATGTACTCCTCGCGCAGAATGCGCTGAATCCCGGGATCGACCCAAACCCTGGCCTCCATCTCGCGGCAGTTGACGCAACCGTGGCCGGTGAAGTCGAGGAAAACGGGTTTCCCGGCCTCGCGCGCGGCGGCCATCCCCTGTTCGAAGTCGAAATACCCGCTCAACCCGTGGGGCAGGTGCAGGACGTCGGAGTATTTTGTTTTTTCAGAAGAAACCACCCCGTCAGCCGGAACGGCTGCCACCCCTCCAAAGGAGGGGAATCCACTCCCCGAAATAAAATCTTGCGTCGAGAGGGGCGGCAGATAGCCCGAAATGCCTTTCAGAGGCGCACCCCACATTCCCGGAACGAGATAAACCACGAACGAGAACACCGCGATCACGAGCGCCAGCCTTCCGACGCCGATGTGCTCGACGGGCGAGTCGTACTTGAAGCGTATCTTTCCGAGCAGGTAGAGGCCCAGCAACGTGAACACCACGATCCATATTGCGAGATAGACCTCGCGGTCGAGTATGCCCCAGTGGTAGGTCTGGTCGGCGACGCTCAGGAACTTCAGCCCCAGCGCGATCTCAACGAGGCCGAGGATCACCTTCACCGAGTTAAGCCAGCCGCCGCTTTGGGGCAGCCGGTTCATAAGTCCCGGGAAGAACGCGAGTAGCGTGAACGGCAGGGCAAAAGCCGCGGAAAAGGCAAGCATCGTGAGTATCGGCGCCCAGAATTCGCCCTGCGTCGATTTTATGAGCACCGTTCCGACGATAGGCCCCGTACACGAGAACGATACCAGCACGAGGGTAAGTGCAAGGAAAAACACACCCACCAGACCGCCCTTTTCGGCGCCGCGATCGGAACGGTTCACCAATCGCGAAGGCATTCTCATCTCGAAAGCCCCCAGCAGCGACGCCGCGAAAGCCATAAAGACTAAGAAGAAGAGCACATTGGGGATCCAGTGTGTGGCCAGCCAATTGAAGATGTCGGCCGTCACCGCTTCTCCTCCCGCAAAACGTGCGATCAGAATGATAACGGCGATGGGCAACGTGTAAAGGGATATGATGAACAATCCGAAGACCAGGGCCTTGAAGCGTCCCGCCGCGGGGCTCCCGTCGCCCTTCATAAAGAACGACACCGTCATCGGCACCATGGGGAAAACACAAGGTGTAAGCAACGCCGCAAAACCCCACAGGATCGCCTCGAGGATCATGGCCCATATAGAGCCGCCCCCGCCACGAGCGTTGTCCGGTGTTCGGATCGCCTCATTTTCAGGACTCAGGACTGTGGCTGGATCGCCTTTCGGGCCGACGGGCAGGGAGAACTCCCAAACCCCGCGGATGCAACCCACCTCGTCGCGGCATATCTGATACTCGACCTCGCCGGCAAGAACGGCTCCCGGTTCCAGGACGCGCACCCTCTGTCCGAACTTGCCGAGCATCTTGTAATATCCGGTTTCGAAACCGAAAACCGCGTCGTGTTTATGAATCGGTTCCCCTATTTCGTAAGGCTCGCCGAGGAGTTCCGTTCCGTGCGAGGCGGAGAAATCGAATCCCGTGGCGAGGCCCGGAATGGTGTAAGGGCCCAGGTCGTACAGATGCCACTCGGGGGTAATGAGCGCTTCGAACACCACTTCGTACTCCCCTTCGACGCCTTCGACGGGTGTGGCCGAAACACTCCACCCGGCGCTCCCTTCTGCGGGCTGAGCCCGAAGATTTGAAAGTTGAAAGTTGAAAGTTGAAAGTGATAAACACAATAAAAACACACGCAAAAACTTTCGCGTCAGTCTGTTTACCACATTATCTTCTTTTTCTGGATTGCCTCGGGTCTTCAACCCTGACAATAATGTCCTGCGCAGTCTCACTTTCAATTTTCAACTTTCAATTTTCAACTTATTTCACCGGCGCATGTTCCAGAGCGTCGACAAGGAATCGCCAGAACCTCTCGACCGAGGCGATGTTCACCTCCTCGTCGGGCGAGTGGGGATAGCGGATGGTGGGGCCGCACGAGATCATGTCCATCTCGGGATATACTCCTCCGATGATGCCGCACTCGAGGCCCGCGTGAACGGCGGTGATCTCGGGTTTCTCGCCGAAAAGGCGCTCGTATCCGGCGGCCATGGTCTTCAGGATGGGCGAGTCCATGTTGGGATTCCATCCGTCATAAGAGCCGGTCAGCTCACAATTCGTTCCGGTGAGGCCGCATAGCGCGACGATGCGTTCGGCAACGAATTCCTTTTCGGAGCGCAACGACGAACGCATCAGGGCGTGCATTTTCACACTCTTACCATCGGAGACCACGCGCGCGAAGTTGTTGGAGGTCTGCACGAGCCCCGGCATCGAGGTCGACATCTTGACCACTCCGTCGGGCACGATGCACACAAGGTCCATAAGGTTCCGGGCCACGGCGGCCGGGATCACCTCTTTCGGATAGTCGGACGCGTGGACAACTTTCAGCGAGATGTTGTCCTCGATATCCTTGAATTCGCGGATGAAGGTCGCTTCCATCTGCCGGACGGCCTCCTCGAAGGTCGCCAGATAGTCGCCTTTTACGAGCAGGGTGGCTTTGGCTTCGCGCGGAATGGCGTTGCGGAGACCCCCTCCGTCGATGCTTGCAAGTTCTATCCCGGCCGCAAGATGGGGACGCAGGGTGCGCGCGAGGAGCTTGTTGGCGTTGGCCCTCTGCATGATGATCTCTATGCCGGAGTGGCCGCCCTTGAGACCTTTGACCTCCACGGTCACGGCCGCGTAGCCTTGCGGTGCGGGCTGGGCCTGGTAGGGCATCTCCATGTTGGCGTCGGTGCCCCCGGCACAACCCGTACAGAGTTCATGGCCGCGCTCCGAGTCGAGATTTATCAATATTTCGCTGCGGAGTTCCCCGGCCTCGAGGCCGAACGCGCCCTCCATTCCGGTCTCCTCGGTGGCGGTGAAAAGAGCCTCTAAAGGGCCGTGCTTTATCTCTTTGGATTCGAGTATTGCCATCATTGCCGCCACACCTATGCCGTTGTCGGCGCCGAGGGTCGTGCCGCGGGCTTTCACCCTCTCGCCGTCGATGTAGGGTTCTATGGGGTCTTTGGTGAAGTCGAACGCGCGGTCGCTGTTGGCCTGCGGCACCATGTCGAGGTGGGCCTGAAGCACGATCCCTTTACGGTTCTCCATTCCGGGAGTGGCGGCTTTGCGCACGATGACGTTGTTGGCCTGGTCGACAAAATGTTCGAGTCCATTGCGTTTCGCAAAGTCGACGATAAAGGCGCGGATCGCCTCTTCGTGATGCGAGGGGTGGGGAATGTTGCAGATCTCTGCGAAGTGGCCCCACAGGGCGGTTGGTTTCAGGTCGGTAATTTTCATAATAATTTTTTCTATTAGATAATTTGATGATTTGGTAATTTGATGATGACTATCGGTATGCTTCGCATGTATACTATTTCTGTGCGTCGCCCATTATCAAATTATCAAATTACCAAATCATCAAATTAATCTCGATATCATGTTTTTAGTGTTCTCCTCGATCTCGGCGAGGCGGTCGGCGGAGTGGGGTTTGTGGAACTTTTCACCCGTGATGTTCTCATACAGTTCGATATATCGCGCGCTGATATCGGCGACGATATCGTCTGTCATCTCGGGAACCACTTCACCCTCGCGGCCCTGGAAACCATTGTCCATCAACCATTCGCGCACGAACTCCTTGGAGAGCTGGCGCTGCGGCAAACCCTTCTCGAAATGATCCTCGTAGGTGTCGGCGTAGAAATAGCGCGACGAGTCGGGGGTGTGGATCTCGTCGATCAGGGTGATCTCGCCGTCCCGGTGGCCGAACTCGTACTTGGTGTCGACAAGTATCAGGCCCCTGCGCGCCGCCATCTCGGCTCCGCGGGCGAACAGGGCGAGGGCGTAGCGTTCGAGCGTTTCGTAATCCTCGCGCGAAACGAGGTCGCGCTCGATGATCTCCTCTTTCGATATGTTCTGGTCGTGGGCGCCTATCTCTGCCTTGGTGGTCGGGGTGACGATAGGAGAGGAGAAACGCTCGTGTTCGCGCATCCCGTCGGGCAGGCGCACGCCGCAAATCTCTCTCGCTCCGGCCTTGTAATCCCTCCACGAAGAGCCGGTGAGATAGGCCCTCACGATCATCTCCACGGGAAAGGTCTCGCATCTGTACCCGGCGGTGACCATCGGGTCGGGCGAGGCTATCTTCCAGTTGGGGCAGATGTCGGCCGTGGCGTCGAGGAACTTCGACGCGATCTGATTCAGAACCTGTCCTTTGTAAGGTATTCCGCGAGGCAACACCACGTCGAACGCCGAAATGCGGTCGGTCACCACCATCACGAGGTAACGGCCGTCGATGTCGTACACGTCGCGCACTTTACCGACATAGAGGCTGCGCTGCCCCTCGAATTTGAAATCTGTTTTAACTATCGCTTTGTCCATCTTTATTGAATGCTTTAACTATTTCCTTGACCAGTCTGTGTCTGATTATGTCGCCTTCGTCGAAGCGCACCGTCGCGATGCCTTTCACGCGTGAGAGCAGATCGAGGGCGCGCGCGAGTCCCGAATCGGAGGCTCGCGGCAGGTCGATCTGGGTCAAATCGCCCGTCACTATGAACTTCGCGCTCGGCCCCATTCGTGTCAAAAACATCTTGATCTGCGACAGGGTGGTGTTCTGCGCCTCGTCCAGGATGACGAAAGCGTTGTCGAGCGTGCGGCCCCTCATAAAGGCCAGAGGCGCGATCTGAACAGTCCCCTCTTCGAGGTATTTCGCGAGTTGCGCACCCGGAACCATATCGCCGAGAGCGTCGTAGAGCGGTTGAAGATATGGATCGAGCTTCTCCTTCACATCGCCGGGCAAAAACCCCAGCTTCTCGCCCGCCTCCACCGCCGGACGCGTGAGGATTATCCTGCGCACCTGTTTCTCTTTGAGCGCCCTGACGGCCAACGCGATGGCGGTGTAGGTTTTACCCGAGCCCGCGGGGCCTATGGCGAACATAAGATCGTGGTCGGCGGCCTTTTCGACAAGCCGCCGCTGGTTTTTGCTCTTGGCGCGGATCACGTTCCCGCCCACTCCGAACAGGATAACATCGTCGGCGTTGGGAGCCGCTATCTCTCCCTCACCGGCGGAAGAGCCTCTTCCTGCCGCCCCGAACGCCTGGCGCACAACCTCGCGCGAGATGTGGTGATATTTCAGATAGTAGTCCACCAACCCTCTGAGCCGCCTCTCGAAACGCTCCACCTCGCCCTGGTCGCCGAGTACCTTGACTACGGAGCCGCGCGCAATGACCTTAACCTTAGGCGACAGGGTCACCATCTCGTCGAGGTTGGCACCTCCGGGGCCGTAGAAGTCCCGCGGATCTATGTTGTCGAGCGTTATCTCTTTTTCCAGCATAGGCACCGCTAAAACATGAGGCCGACACCTATCGACCAACTCGAAAATTGGCTTTTAATGCCCTCCCAATCCTGGCCCTTGAATTCCATCTTTTTGAAGTCGCCGTGATAGCGGCCGTCGATGACAAGGGGCCCCAGATCGACGCTCGCACCCACGGCGTAGCCCACCGCGGGACGCAGAGGTTGCATTTCCATGTCGCCGCCGGTCGTGCTGAAATTATTCATCAGGTTGAACACCGGGCCCGCCTGAACCCGCACGAGACTCACCTTGAGGCTCAGAAGCAGGGGCACATCGACCGTTTTCATGCTGATCTTTGTCACATGGCTCGAGGACGAAGCCCGCGTTCCAGGAACGGGTCGTAGTTTTTCTCCTTTGAGATTGCTTTGCGAGTAGACCACCTCGGGCTGGAAGAATAATCCCGCGCCCAAAAGTCCGTCGCCGAAACCGATAAGCCTGATGCGCGACACCACTGCCGCGTGCCAACCGGGGTTGTTTTTGCCGTTTATGAGGCCGAGCGCCTTCGTGTCCATGCTTTGCGCGGCCACTCCGGCGCGAACGCCCAGTTCGAACTTCTGTGCCGCCGCCTTCTCGGTCGCCGCACCCAACGCCAGCGCCGCCGTCAGCGCCAATATCAATGCTTTCTTCATTGTTGTCGGTATTTGTTTGATGCAAATGTATAAAAAAAAGCGCAACCCCGACATGGAATTGCGCTTCGATTTTGCATGAACGAAAACTTATTTCGCCGCGTTGCGTTTGTCGTAGTGTTTTTGATAACGGCTCATAAACTTATCGACGCGACCGGCGGTATCGACCAACTTCATCTTGCCCGTGTAGAACGGGTGCGAGGTGTTGGAAATTTCCATCTTGTACACGGGATAGGTTTCGCCGTTCACTTCGATGGTTTCTTTTGTCGAAACGGCGGACCTCATTGGACATGTCTTTGAACGCGACTATGCGATACTTGTCCGGATGAATTCCCTTTTTCATTGTGTTTTCCTTTTATTAGTGATTCGTATTGAGGCGCAAAGATAAAACAAAAACTCATAACTCATAGCTCATAACTCATAATTTTTTACCGGTCACAGATTTTTCGGACTGATCCATAGAAACTCCGGACGCGTTATAACCGGAAGACTCCGGCTCGCTCGGGATGATAATAAAATGTCCGGCGGAGCGCTCTGGGGGAAACACATCCGCCGGACGGGGGACTTGTTCAAGTCCGGGTTAGCCTTCGGTTATCTGCTTTGCGGCTCGCGGGAGCCGTACCGTCGGTTTGCAAAGTCTGCTTTGGGAAACTCTCCGCCACAAAGATAGGAAAAGTTTTTGTTTGCTTGTTATATCAAGTGAAAATAATTCTATGTTTTACGTTTTTTGTGTTCATATTATGGAACACAGACGACGTGACGATAAAATGCTACGGCAGATCATGGACCGACTTCGGGCGCTTCGAAAAGCGCGTGGACTGACTTTGGATGCAGTTCGAGTGGATACGGGTATCGACCTCTCATACTATGAATCGCGTCTTACCAATCTATCGATCACCACCATCGCCATTTTGTGTAGTTATTATGAGATAACGCTCAGGGATTTTTTCGACGGAATAAATCTTTCCGACGATTTGAATCAATGGAGTTGATTACAGACACGTGCCATTGGCCGCTTTTCTGCGGCCTCTGTTTTTATTGATCGAAAAATCCGACGGAGAGTGTTATATGCACATTTCTACCGGGCCAGAGGGATTAGATTTTTATTGCGATGCTTTTAACATCTCGGTACAGAGATAGGAAAAGTCTTTATTGCAATTGAAATTTCAATGTAAAATATTTTCGTTTTCTGTATATTAGCTATGACACATAGAAGACGTGACGAGAAAATGCTTCGGCAGATAATGGGCAGGCTTCGTGAGCTTCGTAAGGCGCGTGGACTGACTCAAGAAGCCGTGCATGAAGATACAGGTATCGATCTTGCTTTCTACGAATCACGTCTTACGAATTTTTCGATTACCACCATCGCTATTCTGTGCAGTTATTTCGAAATAACACTCCGAGATTTTTTCGACGGGATAAATCTTTCCGACGAATTGAATCAATGGAGTTGAAACAGGCATAAAGAGACCCGGGGTCGCTGAGAAACGGCCCCGGGTCTTTAATATCCTATTTTATTAATTGGCAGTGGGTTTCCCCTCCAAATACAGCGTGTCGTAACTCAGATCGGAATTATTGGACCAGGCGACACTGCCCAAAAACATGGAGACAGAGTCGAATACTTCCCTGTCTTTCAACGCCCGGAACACCTCGTAATCCAAATACGGCTTCATGTCGAAACGTCGCCGCTCTCCGTTTTCGAACCACAGATCGAGCACGTAATCGGGTTCGGGATTCACTTTTATGACACGTGGATTCACAATATCTATCTTAAAGGTTCAATATTGAACACTGGTCTACCATTCACCGCCAGATCCCAATCCGCCAAAAGATCTTCTCTGCGAATTTCGATCCATGCTTGAACGACTTTCAATTTTCCCGGAGGGAAACTCCCTGCCAAAACATCTCCGTCGGGAATCGAAAGTACAACATTTTGTCCCTGATAATTGGCGTGAATATGTGGCACCGAGTGTTGTTTATTATCGGTGTAAAACATGGAAATAATTATTCCATAGAACATCGAGATGGTCGGCATTTTTTTCCTGTTTTCACAAAATATTACTCATATTTTCCACTTTTCAACATCGCCACCTCCTTGTCGGTGAGGAAGCGCCACTGGCCGCGGCGCAGATTTTTCTTGGTCAGGCCGGCGAAATAGACGCGGTCGAGTTTGTGGACGCCGTAGCCCAACTCCTCGAAAATGCGGCGCACGATGCGGTTGCGCCCCGAGTGTATCTCGATGCCCACCTCCTTGCGGTTGTCGGGCTTCACGAAATCGACGGCGTCGGGAATTATCACCCCGTCGTCGAGGTCGATCCCGTCGCGCGCGCGCATAAGATCGGCGCTGGTGAGCGGACGTTCGAGCGTCACCTGATACACCTTTTTCTTGTTATGCGAGGGGTGGGTCAGCTTTTCGGTCAGATCGCCGTCGTTCGTAAGAAGCAACACCCCGACGGAACTCTTATCGAGCCTTCCCACGGGATAGATACGTTCGGTGCAGGCGTTGCGCACGATGTCCATCACCGTCTTTTCGGCGTGGGGATCGTCGAGCGAGGTTACGAAGCCCTTCGGCTTGTTGATTATGATATAGACCTTGCGTTCGTTGGAGAGGCGTTCTCCTTTCAGGCGGATATCGTCGCCGGGTTGTACCTTGACCCCCATTTCGGTGACGACGTTGCCGTTGACCGTCACTTCGCCCTTGGAGATCAACTCGTCGGCTTCGCGCCTCGAACATTTGCCCGACATGGCTATGTAGCGGTTCAGGCGCAACTCCTTGCCGCTGTCGGTGGTGCTGTACGAAGGGTAGAACTCGGGTTTCGCGCCGGGGTCCATACCACCTCCGCCTCCGCCTTTCTTGACGTAAGGTTTCTTCGGGCCGTAAGGTTTCTTGGGCCCGTAGGGTTTGGCCTGATTGGCGCCATAGGGACGGTCGACTGCGGGACGGGGCGAGTAAGGTTTCCTCTCTCCGTACTGGGGCCTTTGGCCGCTATTGTTCTCGTAGGGTTTTCTCTGGTAGGGGCGGTCGGGTCTTTCGGGAGAGGTCGACGGGGTATCCCAACGGTTGAAGTCCCTTTCGGCGGAGGGACGGTAACCTTCGCGCGGCCTGCGTTCGGAATTTCCGCCGATAAATCTGTTATCGGAGGAAAAATTGGGATTGTATGAGCGTCTTTCGGGTCTGTCCCCTCCGCCCGGTCTTTCGGGTCTTTCGGGTCTGTCGCCTCTTTCGGGCCTCTCGATCTGCTCGCCCTCGGCGGTTCTTTCGATTCGGGGTGAGCGTGTTACCGCCTCCACCGAAACCGTTCGGTTGCGGCGGCGTTTGTCCCTGGCGAACTCCTCCACACCGCTCTCCCTCTTCTTGTCATCGGAATCTCTCACTCGGATAATTTTTATGGGGTTGAATTATATGACAAATGTACTACTTTTGCACCACATGAAAAAGTATATTCACAATTTTGATACCATCCCCGACAGAAAGGGTACCGAAACACTCAAATTCGACGCGAGAGAGAGAGTTTTCGGCAACGGGGAGGTGATCCCCATGTGGATCGCCGACATGGATTTCGAGTGCGCCCCCCCGATCGGCCAAGCTATCCTCCGGCGTGCCGCCCACAATGTGTACGGATACGATTTCGGAGGCGAGAGGTGCGTCCCTTCGCTCGGCCGGTGGCTCGGGCGGCGTTCGGGATGGAAGGTCGATCCCGCGTGGTTCCGTTTTTCGACCGGTGTGGTATCGGGACTCGGTTTCGCGGTAAGGGCCTACACCGCGCCCGGCGACGGGATCGTGATCCAACCGCCTGTCTACGCGCCGTTCCGCATGATTACCCAGGATAACGGCAGGCGTGTGATAACCAATCCTCTGCGTCCCGTGAGCGATAGTTATGAAATGGATTTCGTCGACCTCGACCGGAAATTTTCCAAGGCGCAGGCCATTATACTTTGCAACCCTCACAACCCCGTCGGAAGGGTCTTCACCGAGGACGAACTCCGCAGGGTCGGAGAACTCGCCGAAAAGCACGACATCACGATAATTTCCGACGAGATACACAGCGACCTTATTCTCTCCCCGCACAGGCATCTGCACATCGCGGCTATCGACGGAGGGCGTTTCGCCGACCACACCATCACTTTCGTCGCTCCGAGCAAGACCTTCAACATCGCCGGTCTGGCCACTTCGGCGGCGATAATACCTTCGGAGAAGATGCGCCGGGCGTGGGACGCCGAATATGCCCGTACACACATTCCCGACGGAACGACTTTCGGCCACATTGCGTTGAGGGCGGCCTACGACGAGTGCGAAGAGTGGTTGGAGGAGGTTTTACTCTATCTGCGCGATAATGTCGATTACGTCCGCGAATTCATCGCCGGAAATATTCCCGCCGTGCGCACCATGCGTCAGGAGGGAACCTATCTCATGTGGCTGGATTTCCGCGGCCTGGGTTTCCCCTCGCACGGCGATCTGATGGAGTGGTTGGCGGGTGAAGCGGGACTGGGCCTTTCGAGCGGCGCCGATTTCGGCCGCGAAGGTATTGGTTTCGCCCGCATGAATGTTGCAACGAACCGCGCCACGCTCGAAAGGGCGATGATGGGGCTCGCAAACGCGATACGCAAATTGGAATAGGGACTGTTCGTTGCAATTTCACCGAAGGAGGCCCGCAAGTCGCCGCACAGCGGCGGGGCGGATTAAGCCGACCGAGGTAATGTTGCAACGAACCGCGCCACACTCGAGAAAGCGATGGCCGGGCTCGCAAATGCCGTGAGCAAAAGATAAATACTATTCCGTCAGAAACCGGAACACCGTCAGAAATTAGCTTTTTTATTTGATCTCGCCGAAGCGGACATTGCGTTCGCCGCGCACGACGCGCCATTTGATCCAATTATATAAATGGTAAAGTAGCGGAGCGAAGCGGCAGGCCGTCGTAAACACTTTGTCGCGGAAAGAGACTCCCGGCGTGGATACCGCCTCGCGGTAGTATCGTCCGAGCAGCGCGCGATGTTCGGTGTGGAATGTCTTTCGGGAAACAGGATCGCGATTGTACCGGCGGTTCATCACCAGCAGATACCTCTCTTTGTAGAGCCGCCGCACCATAGTATCGGCGTAAAGGCGCGACACTGCTTCGCGGCGGGCGAATTCGAGTCTGTCGTCCATCGCCCCCGTCGCCCAACGCACGTCGAAGCCGCGGTTCATCACGCTTTCGGGATGGATATAGTGATAGTATAGCGCCTCGCGGGTGATGGCGACCCGTCGCGCCGCACCGAGCAGACGGTGTACGACCCATTGATCCTCGTCGGTGTACGATCCGGCGGGAAAACGCACCCCGGCCCACACCTCGCGGCGGTAGAGTTTATCCCAGATATAGATACTCGCTTTCGTATAAAACTTTTCGAGCATTTCGCGGCCCGTCAGCACCGTCACGGATTGCGGCGGCGGAGTGGGCAGACTTTCGGCGTCGCCCTTCACGCAGGCGCACTGAGCGATGTCGCAATCACCCTCGACACACAGTTCGAGTAGTCGCGCCAGCATTCCCGGAGCGTAAAAATCATCGTTGTCGCAGAAAGCGATCCACTCGCCGCGTGCCGCCACGATGCCGTCGTTGCGCGCGGCCGAAACTCCCTCGTTATTCTTGTGGATAACCCTCACCCGGGTATCGCGGGCGGCGTACCGATCGCAGATGGCTCCGCTCCCGTCGCGTGAACCGTCGTCCACCAGGATCAGTTCCAACTCCTCGTGGGTTTGCCCTAACACCGAATCGATCGCGCGTGCAAGATATTTTTCGGCGTTGTAAACGGGAATAATGACCGAAATCAGCGGATCGGGAGTCGAAGAACTCGTAACTCGTAACTCGTGATTCGTAATTTCTGTCATAACTTCGTGCCGATATAAAACAGGTCGAAAGCGCGATCCCCGACGGGGCCGAGGCGGTAATCGTCGGGAGAGATGCCGCGAGTGAGGTCTTCGTTTTCGGCGAGCAGCCGTCGGCGGTTAAGGCGGTTCGCCACGTCGTAAGGCATACGCAACATCCATCTCGGAAGCCGGAGCCGAAGGTCGAGCGGATCGAAGCGGGAGATGCGCCGCACACCCTCGCGGTTGCGCTCATAGTATTCCATCGCGCGCTCACCCCCGAAAACACCCATCGCCTCGACCTTCTCGAAGCGGCTCTCCATGAGATTAGTGAACTGTCCTGCGGTGTATTCGCGAACGTGCCACGGATTGCGCGTCAGCGACATCGGGGCGTTGGGAGTGGTGACGATGAACTTGCCGCCGTGCCTGAGCACGCGCCTCACCTCGTCGAGCAGTGCAAAATCGTCGCGAATGTGTTCGATCACCTGGAACGAGATCAAGAAATCGAACGAGTTGGACGGGAGCTCTATCGGCGGCACCTTCATCCGGCGGAACTCGACGTTTCCCGGCAGGTCGATCCCCTCGGGCGGGTGTTTGTCGACGGTGATGAGCGTCGCGGCGACGGGCGATATCACCTGCACGCCGTAACCGTTCCCGGTACCTATTTCGAGAACGTTGCCGTGTACCCTTTTCGCCGCCTCACGGTATGCCAGCACCGAGCGCGCCAACACGAAGTTGTCGCTCTCGTCGCTGTGCGAAACACGCTGGGCGGTACTTATCATAGCCGTTTTTCGAGGTTAAGACTATCTATCAGGTAGAGTATCTCGGCCTCCCGGTCGAAGCCGTATCGGGCATACTGTTCGGGAGAGAGCATCACATCGGGCCAGAAAACCTTCGCGCGCGGATCGTCGGCGGGCAGGAACACCTGCGCCGCATTGGAGATCGAACCTTCGATCCCGGTGTAAGGCAACTCGAACGGCGTCACCTCCATAAAGGTGTTGGGCGCCTGTTGGGACGGAACGCCCACGAGCGTAGCCCCCAGCTTCCAGAGATAGAACGCATAGTGGAACGCCGCGCTGAAAGTACCCGAATTGGTCAGAACGAACACCCGCTCGGGAGTGTAGATCGCTCCGCCTGTCGTGGTGTCCACTTCCGGCATCTCTTCCGATTCGAAAAGAAATTCGCCTAAGCGGAGGTTGCTTCCACGCTCGGCATTGAACTCCTCGAGCGTCGTGGAGTATTTCTGCATATACAGCGGCGAGATCATCGTATAGAACTGCGCCCCCATCGGCGTTGTATGGTACTTCTCTCCATATAGTTGATAGAGCGTCTGGTAGACTATCGGTGTGAAACCGCCGTCGTTGTCCCTCAGGTCGATCACGAGATATGGCGCCCCGGTGTTCTTCATTTCGGTGAGCATCTCGGCGAACGTCTCGTAAAGCGACGGAAGCGCCGCGATCGCCTCGTCCTGATCCTCGGGCATGGGCTGCCTCAACACATAGTCGTAAATTCGCTTCATAAAAGCCTCCCAACCCGACATATTGGACTCGCGCGCCATCTCCATCGCTTCGCGGGAAACGATGCTGGTCCAGCGGAAGAGCATCATCCGTTTATCTTTGTCGACATAGCCCCGGGTCATAATACCGCTCCTGTCGACCCCCTTCCACTCGGAACGCAGGATCATGGTCGAAAAATCGATGCTGTCCTGGTCGCGATACTCTATAGTGGCCGTTTCGATCTCGCCCGAGGGAAATTCGAAACCCACCTCCGTGCGGGTTTTCACCTCGGGGATCAACTGTTTGACACCATCGAAGAAACCGATGCGCTGTCCGAGAACCTTGTAGGCTCCGTATTCGTTTTCGACGGGGGTCAGGCGGGCGACGCGCTCAAGCAGTTCGTCCGTCGGCACTCCGCCGATACTCACGATGCGCGCACCCATAAACTCTTTCATGTTTTCGGGAACGATGGTCGCCATCAACCCGTCGCCGGCGGGAACTCCCTGAAGCGGGAACTGAAGCCGGTACTGCGGCGAATCCGCCGAAGACAGTGGGGAGATGCGCGTGTGGCCGTCTTCGAGACGGGCGAGAAAGGCGAGCGCCGTTTGCGAGAACTGCTCCGCGGTGGCGCCACTCTCACGCAGGTTTTGCTCGATCCTGTGTGCTTCTCGCTGGAAGAACACCCGTCCACCGAAAGCGGTATAGGGGTCGGGGTGGGTCTCGACGAGATATTTGACAAGGCATTTGAAATCGGCGGCAAGAGAGTCGCCGGGAAGTTGCTGTCCGTGCAAGGCTCCGCCGCAGAGCATCGCAAAGAGAGAGAGAATGATAATTTTTTTCATCGTTTCAAAATTTGGTTTCGCATCTTTTGACGTGCGGCGATGCGAAAAGTTACAAATTTTTTATCCGGGTTTCGGTATCGGTCGCCGTGACCTCTCCTTTTTTCATCAGCATACCCAGAGCACGCTTGAAAACTTTCTTACTCATGGCCGTCACCAGGGCCACCTCTTCGGGAGAGCTGCGGTCACCCAGGGGCAACACTCCTCCGCGCTCCCTTATGATTTCGAGCAGACGCCCGGCGGCATCCTTCACCTCGTCGTAACCTTGTTTCTGAACGGCCACGTCGATGCGTTTATCCTCGGTGACGCGGCGCACGAAGCCTGTGAGCCGGTCGCCTATCTTAACCGGAGCGAAAAGCTGGTTCTTGTAGAGCATTCCCCAATGGCGGCCGTTCACTATGACCCTCCAACCTATGTCGCTCGCCGAAGCGGCGATAAGTTCGACCTGTTGGCCCGGCTCGACCCCGATCTCGTCGTTGGCCACCCGGCTGCGTAGCCTCATCGAAGCCACCGCGCGTCCCGTGATCGAGTCTTCATACAGATATACAAGATATTTGTGCCCCACCACGACGCCCCCCTGCTGGTTGCGGTTCGGAAGGAAAAGATGTTTAGCCGCAAGTCCCCAATCGAGGAACGCACCGTGGTCGTTGCGGTCGACCACTTGCAGATAGGCGATATCGCCCACCACGGCGAGAGGCTCCTCGGTCGTGGCGACAAGGCGGTCTTCGGAATCGTGATAGACAAAAACCCTCTTCACATCGCCCTCTTTGTCCTTCAGGGAGACGTATCTGTTGGGGAGCAACACCTCGTGCCCTTCCTCGTTGGTAAGATAAAGCCCGTAGTCGGAAACCCGTCCGACCGTCAGTTCGTGATATCGCCCCGCATTTATCATTTTTATCCGTTATTTAGCCGCGAAGGTACGAACTTTCGCGCGATTTTCGTATCTTTGTAGAGATGGGGCTCTCTTTTAGCATAATCGTCATACTTCTCGCCTCGGGTCTCGTGGTGGGTTTCATCAACACTCTGGCCGGCGGCGGGAGCGCCATTTCACTGACGGTGTTCATGGCTCTGGGGCTTCCCGTACATGTAGCCAACGGCACCAACCGCATCGCGATCCTGATGCAGAACCTCTCCTCGACCGCCACTTTCACCCGAAAGAAGATGCTCGACTGGCGCAACGGCGTTCGTCTGGGCATTCCGGCGATCGTCGGCACGGTAGCCGGAGCGCAGATAGCCGCCACCATCGACGAGGGGATATTCCAGATATGCCTTGCCGTGGTTATGGTGTCGGTGTTGATATTCACACTACTCGGCGACAGGCTGCTGCACCGGAGCGGAGCGGAGATACGCCACATCCGGCCCCTGCACTATGCCGTGTTCTTTCTGATCGGTATCTACTGCGGCTATATCTTCGTGGGAACAGGCTACATCGTTCTTCTGGCCACGATGGGAATGCTCCACATGGGCATCGTGCGTTCCAACGTCATCAAGAATTTCATAATCCTGCTGGCCATTCCCTTTTCGCTGTTGGTGTTCATGCTCAACGGCGAAGTCGATTACGCCTACGGCCTCATCCACGGCGCGGGCAACATGGTGGGGGCGTTCCTCGCCTCGCACTATGCCATCGGCTGGGGAACGAAATTCCTGCGGTGGTTCATGGTGGCCGTGGTGCTGGTGTGCCTCGCCGACGTGGTGGGCCTTATCTCGATCCGACAGTTCGTGCTCTCCATAATCCGATAACGTTATGAACATGAAAGAATTGACGCCCCTCGAAAAGTCGGTCATCGTCGACAAGGGCACCGAACTCCCTTTCAGCGGGGAGTATCTTTACAACGACGCGAAAGGAAAATACACCTGCCGCCGATGCGGTGCGCCGCTCTATCGTTCGGAGGACAAGTTCGCCTCGATGTGCGGTTGGCCCAGCTTCGACGACGAGATACCGGGGGCGGTGAAGCGTTCCCCCGACGCCGACGGGATTCGCACAGAGATAACATGCGCCGCCTGTGGAGGGCATCTCGGCCACGTGTTCGAGGGCGAGGGGCACACCCTCAAAAACCTGAGGCACTGTGTCAACTCAGTCTCAATGACCTTCGTGCCCGACGAGGGCGAGACCGTCACCCGCCCGGGAATAGAAACCGCCATCTTCGGAGGCGGATGCTTCTGGGGCGTCGAGTACATGATGCAGCGGGAGCCGGGAGTTCTTTCGGTGGTCTCCGGTTTTATGGGCGGCCATCTGCGCCAGCCGAGCTATGAGCAGGTTTGCACCGGCGCGACGGGCCATGCTGAGGTGGTAAAGGTCGATTTCGATCCCGCGATCACTTCCTACGAGACGCTTGCAAGGCTCTTTTTCGAGATACATGACCCCACGCAGGAAGACGGCCAAGGGCCCGACATTGGCCCCCAATACCGCTCGGTAGTATTCTACACCACCGAAGCCCAGCGCGAGACCGCCGAAAAACTCGTGCAAGAATTAAAGGAGAAAGGCCACCGCGTCGTCACCTCCATCGAGCGCGCCCGCACCTTCTGGCCCGCCGAGGATTACCATCAGAACTACTACATGCAGAAAGGCACACAGCCCTATTGCCACGCCTACACCAAGCGGTTCTGACAGGCGGCGGCGAGCCCTAATTCCAATGTGGGAATTGTGTCTTGTCGAGATCGAGCGCGGCGATCTTTCGCAGGTCGTTCTCGTCCAACACGAAATCGAAGATGTCGAGGTTTTCCACCATCTCCGCTCTTTCTCTCGTGCGGGGGATGGTGACTATGCCTCTCTGCACGATCCATCGCAACACCACCTGCGCCGGGCTTTTACCATGTTTCTTGCCGATCTCGACAAGAGTACTGTTCGTGAATATCTTGCTCTCCTGCCCTTGCAGGTTGTTACCTCCTACCAACGGCGACCACGCCTCCATCTGTATTCCTCTTGCTTCCAGATCGCGCTGCGCTTCGAACTGCTGGAAAAACGGATGGGTTTCGATCTGGTTGACGGCAGGCGTCACCTTTGCATACGCGGACAATTCATCCAGTTGCTCCGCCGTGAAGTTGCTCACTCCGATAGCGCGGATCTTTCCCGCCGCGTAAAGTTCCTCCATCGCCCGCCACGAACCGGGAATATCTTCGCGGGGCCGCGGGCGGTGGATCAGCCAAAGGTCTATGTAGTCCACACCGAGTTTTTCGAGCGAGGTTTCGAAAGCCCTCATCGCCTTCTCGTAGCCCATATCGTCGGCCCAGAGTTTGGTGGTGATGAAAAGGTCTTCGCGGTCGATGCCGCTTCTCTCGATCCCCTGCCGGATTCCCTCGCCCACCGCGGCTTCGTTGCCATAGGTGGTGGCCGTGTCTATCAGACGGAAACCCACACAGATCGCCTCCGCCACGCTTTTGGTGGCAACCTCTCCGCCGAGGGTGTTGGTGCCGAAGCCGATTATGGGCATCTCGACGCCGTTGTTGAGCACGACCCAGGGAAACGGGGTACTCTCTTTCGTTTGGGATACTCCCGGCAGGACACTTGCCATCACGATAACGGATGCCAGTGCAAAGATCATTTTACAATTCATGGTCAGGTTGGTTTTCTAATCGGATATGACTGTGAAAAATTATTCCTGGAAATTTCCGCTACGGCACACGAACCACGGGTTCACGAGCGACTCCTTGTTGTAGGCGAATTTGCCGAGGTCGGGCAGCGATTTGGTTGTGCCGCCGGTGTCGGAAAGGATTATCTCTCCCGCCGCCGTGTCCCATTCGTAGGTGTCGGAGGTGCGGACATAATAGTCGATGTCGCCCTCGGCCAACATGCAGAACTTGTAGGAGCTTCCCTGCTCGACGATCACCGCGTCGGGAAAACGCTTCTTCATCTCCTCGAGATGGATCTCGGTGTCGGCGTTCCTGTGTGAGCGGCTTACGGCGATCCTGAGCGGGCTGTTGCATTCGCGCTTCACGGGCAACTCCACGGCTCCCGCGAAAACCTCCCCGTAGGAGAATTCCGCCGCGGGATCGGGCGTCACACCGGTCTTCATAAAAGAGCCGTGCCCCTTCTCGCAGAAATATATTTTATTGAACCACGGAACATAGATCACCCCCACCACGGGGCGGTTGTTGACCACGAGGGCTATATTGACAGTGAATTCGTTGTTGCCTTTGATGAACTCCTTGGTGCCGTCGAGCGGGTCGACCAGCCAGAACATGTCCCAGTCGCGGCGCTCGTCGAAACGCATTTCGCGCCCCTCCTCGCTCAACATGCGTAGGGCCCAGATACTCTTTGATCGCGGCGTGCGCCTTGCGGTCGGCTTCGGTGATGGGGGTAAGATCGCGTTTGAGGTCTATATCGTAATCGCCTTTCCGGCGGTACACCTCGAGTATCGCCTCCCCCGCCCTCAGGGCCGCGTTGTAGGCTTTGGGCACCAAAAGCTCCCTTTGAGCCGCATTAAGATATTTACCGTTTTCCATAATCGTTCACGCTGACTTAACGCATAAAAGTATGAAATATTTTGGTTTCTGCAAAATTATCTCTACATTTGCATCCCAATTTATACACACAATGTACGTCATAGTAGAAATAGCAGGTCAGCAATTCAAAGCTGAGAAGGGTCGGAAACTTTATGTTCACCGTCTTAAGGAAGATGAAGGATCTTCCGTAAGTTTCGACCGGGTGCTGCTAACGGATTCCGACGGTCAGGTCAAGGTAGGCACACCTGTTGTAAAAGGGGCCTCGGTGCAAGCTAAAGTGATTAAACACCTCAAGGACGACAAAGTCCTCGTGTTTAAGAAGAAACGCAGGAAAGGGTATCAGAAACTCAACGGCCACCGCCAGTGTCTGACCCAGATCCAGATCGAAGAAATTGTTGCTTAACCCTTAAAACCGAAGAGACAGATGGCACACAAGAAAGGAGTAGGTTCCTCGAAGAACGGCCGCGAGTCGGAAAGCAAACGGCTCGGCGTGAAACTCTTTGGCGGTCAGTTCGCGAAAGCGGGCAACATCATCGTACGCACAATCCGGGCGCGGGCGTCGGGATGGGTAAAGATCATACCCTGTTCGCATTGGTCGACGGAACGGTCGAATTCACCAAGAAGGTCGGGGGCAAGTCTTATGTCAGCGTAGCTCCCCTGGCCGAATAATCGCCCGCGGGATGCAGAAACGAAAAGCCACCTTGACGGGTGGCTTTTTTTGTTGGTATTTATAATATCCTACGATTTATCATAAATAAAAATGGACCAATGTAAAAGATAGGTGGCGAGATGTAATTCCCGTTAGGGAATATCTCTTGGCAGAAGCATGATTTGTAAAGGATACCTCGGACGAAGATGACGGTCGGAGATGTGCAGGTCTGCCCGTCGTCCGTCGTGAACGGATATGCATTCACGGCGGACGACGTGATGATCTACGGATGTTCGACCCTTGTTTTCGTCCGCGGTTTCGGGACTGCCGGGGGTTTCTACCGATAGATACATCCTTACAGGATGCGTTTGTCACTAAAACACTATTCCCTCCATCCGGTTTTACATTAATCAATAAAAATCCGGCGGAGAGTTCTTGGGGGGTTCTTCCGCCGGACGGCTTAATTTTTATTTAAGCCTGGGTTCCTAAGACCTGCTGTTTGGGTTTGTCCCGCACAAAGGTATGAAAACTTTTTAAATTCGTGGCATATGCCACGGATATTTTTTATGAATCCCGTACTTTGTAACTGATATGGCTAAAAGACACGATGAAAAACTGCTCCGCCGGATCGCGGAGAGGCTTCGCGACATCAGAAAGGAGCTGAAGATCACGCAGGATGTCGTCAAGGAGGAGATCGGTGTCGCCATCTCGGAAATCGAAGGAGGCAGAATGAACCCGACTATTATGACGATCGCCATTCTGTGTGAATACTATGACGTTACCCTCGAAGAGTTTTTCAGAGGGATCGAAGCTAAAGATCTGATACAATATAAATAAAGCGTCCATGGGCGCTTTTCTTTTCGAGGGAAATGAAAGACCGGCCCTTTCGGACCGGCCTCACACCAATCAATCTTTAATCTAAACTGCTGAAAATTTTGGAGAGCCTCACGGCGGTCGGTTTTGTCGTCACCGTCGTCTTACCTTACGGGCGAGATATTCATCGGCAAAAGGATGCGTACTTGCGAGCGTACTCTCGAACGGGTCGAACGGATCATCATTCTTGTTTTCATGGCTTTGTTTTTTTAATTGTTATGTTTTTTATTTGTTTTGCTTTAGTGTCGCTTCTTGCCCTTTTCTATTGCCAACGGCGTGCCAAAGTATGTATGTATTTGTATGACAGCCTGTTAATGTGTGACTACGGTTAAACAAGATGTAAAGGTTTTTTACACTCTCGTAAAGATTTTACACAAAAACCATCTTCACAGGCGTGGTCGGAAGATTGTCACAATGTCATTTCGTGCTGTTCGGGGCATCTTTTTTGTGTAAACCATTATTTCCGGCGACCTGTCCGGTTAAATGCTCTAATACGCGATCGTTATGAAAAGTTCTTTTCGTTTTGCCATCCTGCCGGCGCTCGTGTGCGCCGTCGTTCCGTTCTTGAGCTTTGCCTGCGACAGATCGACCCGTGGAGGCGATCCCGATCCCGGCCCCGATCCCGATCGTGATCGTGAAGAGATAGTCTCGTTCTTCTCCGCCCATCTGACGGGCGGCACGGCCTCTTACATGGAAGACTCCTCCATCGACATCGACGACATCGCAAGACTGCAGACCTTGGTGTGGGAGGCCTGGAAAGAGGCCAACGACGTCTTCGACGAACAGAAGCTGATCGCCGCCACCCCGTTGTCCCAGGGAAACTCCGGCTCGTGGAACCTTCCCGCCGATCTCGAACCGAACGCGGTGATGAACTATTACTGGGGCACGAAGGGCGACAAACCAGGTGCCGGTTATCCCCTGTTCCTCTATCTGCACGGCTCGGGCGACCGCGACAGCGAATGGACGGGCGGCCGGGAGAGGATGCTCACTTTCGACGACGCGCCCTCCATCTATTTCATTCCGCAGATACCCAACACCGGCGAGTGGTATCGCTGGTATCAACGCTCGAAGCAGTTCGCCTGGGAGAAGCTCCTCCGGCAGGCCTATCTGAGCGGGGAGGTCGACCCTGACAGGATCTATTTCTTCGGCATATCGGAGGGAGGTTACGGCAGCCAGCGTCTGGGTTCGTTCTACGCCGACTATCTGGCGGGAGCGGGGCCCATGGCAGGCGGCGAACCGCTTAAGAACGCCCCTCCCGAGAATTGCCGCAACACGGCTTTCTCGCTGCGCACGGGAGCTAACGACACGGGATTCGGCAGGAACGTCATCACGGAATACACCAAAGAGGCCTTCGACGCGCTCGAGGCGTCGTCGCCGGGAGATTATGTCCATTTCATCGAGCTGGTATCCGGAGCGGGGCACGGCATCGACTATAAGCCCACCACCCCCTGGCTCGCACAGCACACGCGAAACCCATATCCGAAGCGCGTGTCGTGGGAGAATTTCGAGATGGACGGCCGCTACAGGAACGGATTCCACAATCTGCTGGTCGGCGAGCGGTCGAACGCCGACGCGACGACCCGCACCCACTATGAGATGACAATAGAGGGCAACGACATCTCCCTCGACGTGGAGCTCGCCACATACACCGCGATCGAAACGCTCTCCTCGGGCGTGGAGTCGAAGTTCGACAGAAGCTACGTGCCCGCCGGAAAGGGAAAGGTGACGATCTACCTGTGCGGAGAGTTGGTCGACCTCGCCCGGCCGGTCACGGTCACGGTCAACGGTAAAAAGGCTTTCGAGGGAGTGGTGGAACCCCGGCTGGAACATATAGTGAACAGTTGCGCGGCGTTCTTCGATCCCGCGCGGCTCTATCCCGCCGCCGTCGAGATCGATCTGGAGAAATTGTAGAGAGGTTTTGCATCTCGACCAATAAAAAAGCCTCCCGCGGGAGGCTTTTTACTGTTTTACGTTCCATTCGTGCAGATCGGGCGAGAATTCGATACCCTTGAAGAAATCTTCGAGCGTGATTTCGAAATAGCTGCACAGTATGGCGATGGTGGTTATCGTCGGATTATATGCTCTTGTCTCATATACTTTGACTTGAACGCCCGTATCCATATACACAGCGTCCTGGGTTAAGCCGCGCGCTTTTCTTAGCTCGCGTATCCTTGCCACAACCTCCCGAATCAGCTTTTCGTCTCGTCTTGGTGTCATAATTAGACACAAAGTACGAGATTCGTTAAAATATTTTGGTTTAGCGTGCTCTACTTTGTAGAAAAGTCTATACCTTTGTGACGCGATCCTTTATTGAAGGTGGGTCTAAGGAAACCCCCAGGCTTTAACAAAGCCGATCCGGCGGCAGAGTGCTCACGACACTCTCCGCCGGATGTTTTTACATCGGTCCGCTTTTGAGGTGTTCGAGGTATCGGACGGATAAAAAAGTGGGCTTCCGCCCTCCGTGAAAGAAATCTATTGATATACTACCGTTGACGTTAGCTAATAATCCAGAGGTTTTTAAGCCTCTGTGGAAAATAGATTCCTTGAGACTAATTGCCGTTGGCTTTAGCCAACGGATAAAAAGACCCTCCGAACTTCTCCGGGCTTTAGCCCAAATTACCGCACTACGGTTGGGCTAAAGCCCGGTTTTATGTGTCCGGGACTCTATGTCCGTCGGTTAAAACCGACGGCAATATTCGATGTCGCCTCGGCGGGATGCGGTTTGTCGCTAAAAACTTGCTTCAAAATTCTCACTCTCGCTCATTTTTTGCTACATACCGGCGACCTTAGAGCTTGTTTGGAATTTCCCACTCTTGCTCTTTCCTGCCCTTTTTGCCCCGCTTTTCACCCGCTCCGCGCCACATAGGAGCCGCTATGCGGCTTCTCGCGCGCGAAAAACGGAACAAAAATGACTATAAAATAGCTTCGGCGGAAAAATCCAAACAAGCTCTTAGTCGTCGATATCGCGCAGATTGCCGTTCAGATCGAACGTAAGCTCCAGACGGTTGTTGAGGTTCACATCGAAATAGCGGCCGTCCCTCTCTATGTCGCGCACACGGGCATCGGGATAATGTTCGCGAAGGAACGAGGCGACCCCGGCCGGCAACGCCGCCTCGGGAACGAACCCCCGGCGGCAATCGATCTCCGTCCACTGTCCGCGTGAATCGAACTCGATCTGGGTGCCGTCGCTGAAGATCACATCCCACGTGGTGAAAAGTCCCCGGTCGACCGTCGCGAGGGTTACTTTCGCGTCGGCGAAGTGGGTACCGATGAATGTGCGCGCCGCGGCGGGAAGCTCTTCGAAACGAACAGGTCTGTCGTAATCGGCCATCGCCGCGGTGGCGGGCAGAAGGGCGGCGAAAAGGATAAAAAGTTTCTTTTTCATGTCTTTGTGTTTTTGAATGTTAGAACTTGTTTGTCGATACAAAGTTCCGACACAAAACTGAAGAGATTCTGGCTTCCGGTCATAAAGTGACGGAAAAGACATGCTTTCCCTCCACAAAATCGTATGAGATGCGCAGACCGTACAACCGGCAAATGGATTCGACGAGGGCGAGACCGAGCCCCGAGGAGCCTTCGCCGGTTCCCGCGCGGTAGAAACGGCGGAATATAACCACTGGATCGAGCGGGCCCGCGGCGGCACTGTTGGACACCGACACCTCGCGCGGAGATATCTTTACGTCGATGCTTCCTCCCTGGGGCGTATGCACGAATGTGTTCTTGAGCAGATTGCCCCACAGAACCCCGGCGAGAGTTTCGTTCATGGCAACGCGGAAAGGCGCCGTCTGATGCAGATCGACCTTGAGGCGCCTGTGGGCGTACACTTCCGAATAATCCTCGACAAGACGCCGTAAAACCCCTCCGGCATCGACCTCGACACTGTCGGGGAAACCACCGTTGTCTATACGCGCGAGCATAAGTAGCGTGCGGTTCAGAGCGGCCAGCCGGTCGAGCGTGCCCATCGCCGTCCCTATCTGTTCGAGTTGGCCTTCGGTGAGCGAGGGATCGCTCGCGAGCATCTCCAACCGGCCGCGGCAGACGGCTATCGGGGTTTGGAGTTCGTGGGCGGCGTTGCCGGTGAACAGCCGTTGCTGGTCGAACATCTCGCCCGCGCGCCTTGCCGATTCCTCCATTGCCCGCGAAAGCAGGCGGAATTCGGTGATGTCGGTCTTCACGTCGGGCGGCGGCACCTCTTCGCCCGGACGCACCTTCGAGAGCCACTCCAAAAGAGCGTACAGGGGACGGAAACTGCGGCGCACGATCCACGCGTTCACGGCAAGGACGGTGCCGAGCAACAATGCATAAAGGATGAGTATCCAAACAAGTATACGGTTCTGAAGATCTTGTTTCTCGAAGCTCGGAATGGCGACGGTGAGCTCGAAAACGCGGTCCGCCCCGTCGCGGAAAACGGTACGCAACACCCTCGCGGGTTCGTTCTCCATTCGCGAGGCGATCCACACCTCCTCGTCGGTATAGCGTACGGAGGAGACGCCGGCGGCGTACTCTTCGGTCACTTCGGACAGATGGTAGGTGTTATTGGTACCGTTGTCCTGCGCCGGGAGGGATTCTCCCGTCAGCACCCGGGCTATCAGATCGTGGGCGTAATCCTCGAGGCTGTCGTCGGTCTCGTCGTTTATCTCGGCTGTGAGTATAAAATAGAATCCCACGGCCCAGCCCGCCATAATCGCGAGCAACGCCACCGAGAGACGCCGGATTATCAGATATATCAGCTTCATGGCACGAGCAGTTTATATCCGAACCCGTACACCGCCTTCAGTTCTATGTCGGCTCCGGCATCGTGAAGTTTTCGGCGCAGGTTCTTGATCTGGGTGTAGATGAAATCGAAGTTGTCGGCGCCGTCGATGTGATCGCCCCACACCGCCTCGGCAAGGGCTGTCTTCTCGACGAGCAGGCCGGGCCTCCCCGCGAAATAGTTCAGGATATCGTACTCCTTGCGGCTCAACTCGAGGGCCCGGCCTTCGACGGCGACCGAAAACGCGTCGGGGTCTATGGTCACATTGCCCAGAGCGACGGTACGCTGGCCGCCCCTCTGTTTACGCCGCAGAACGCTTCTTATCCGTGCGGTGAGCTCGGCCAGATGGAAGGGCTTGGCCAGATAGTCGTCGGCGCCTCCCTCGAGACCCGCGACCTTATCCTCTATGGCGTCGCGCGCCGAGATGATTATCACGTTGCCCTGCTTCCCCGCGCGGCGCAACTCCTCCAGTAGCCTCAGGCCGTTGCCGTCGGGGAGCATCACATCCAGAAGGATGCAATCGTAGTCGTAATCGGCTATCTTTCCCTCCGCCGCACCGTATGTCGCGGCCGTTTCGACCACGTAGCGCTCCCCGACCAGAAATTCCGTGATCGTTTCGCGCAATTGCCGGTTATCTTCTATAACGAGAATTTTCATTACGAAGCGCAAAATACGAATTAATTCCGTATTCTTTCTGAAGCCAGCCCCCCGCGGCAAAAATACGGCTCTTTTTTTGCATGGGAAATTTTGCTAAATTTGCATCCCAATGCAACGCGACAAATATAAATACCTCCACAGCGTAAACTCGCCCGACGATCTCAAACGACTGAGTCTCGATCAATTGCCCGCCTACTGCGAAGAGGTGCGCCGGTTCATCATCGAAAGCCTCGCCCGTGCCCCGGGACACCTTGCCTCGAGCCTCGGGGCGGTGGAGATCGCCGTTGCCCTGCACTATGTATTCGACACTCCGGAGGATAAACTGATATGGGACGTGGGTCATCAGGCCTATGCCCACAAGATTATCACGGGACGGCGCGACGACTTTTCCACGTTGCGCAAGATGGGAGGCATCGCGGGTTTCCCCCGGCCGGAGGAGAGTCCTTACGATCCATTTATCGCGGGACACTCGTCGACCTCGATCTCGTCGGCTCTGGGTTTTTCGACGGCCAACCGGCTGGCGGGACGCAGCCAGCACGTCGTGGCGGTGATAGGCGACGGCGCCATGACGGGAGGTCTCGCTTTCGAGGGGCTGAACAACGCCGGAGCCTCTAAAAGCGACCTTCTGGTGATCCTCAACGACAACCGCATCTCGATAGACAAGAACACCGGCGGCCTTTCCAACTATCTGGTCGGCATCACGACATCGCCCCGGTACAACCGTCTGAAAACCAAACTGTGGACGATGTTCCCTCCCGGCTCGTGGATCAATCACGCGTTCCGGAAGACGGCGGGCACCATAAAGCACGGCCTGTTGCAGCAAAGCAACCTTTTCGAGAGTTTCGGCTTTCGATATTTCGGCCCCGCGGATGGGCACGATGTCGTCTCCCTGGTGAAGGTGTTGCGCGATCTGCGCAGCATAGGCGGTCCCAAGTTGCTCCACACCGTAACCGTCAAGGGCAAGGGCTACAGCCCCGCCGAACTCGACCAACCCACCTGGCACGCCCCCGGGAAGTTCGATCCTGAGACCGGTGTGCGTCCGCCGGGCAACGGCGAGGCGCGTTGGCAGGATGTCTTCGGAGAAACGTTGTTGGAGTTGGCGCGGGAAGACGAACGCATTGTAGGGATCACTCCCGCCATGCCGACCGGTTCGTCGCTCAATATCATGATGGCCGAGATGCCTTCGCGCACTTTCGACGTGGGTATAGCCGAGGGCCACGCCGTCACTTTCGCGGCGGGGTTGGCGGCGGCCGGAATGGTTCCTTTCTGCACCATCTATTCGTCGTTCCTGCAACGCGCCTACGACAATATTATCCACGATGTGGCCATCGAGGGCCTCGGAGTGGTGCTCTGCATCGACCGCGGAGGCCTCGTGGGCGAGGACGGAACGACCCATCAGGGGGTTTTCGACATAGCCGCCCTGTTGCCCGTTCCGGGCATGGTGATCTCGTCTCCCATGGACGAGTCCGAAATGCGTTCGCTGATGTTCACCGCCTCCCGTGCCGGAGTGCCTTTTGTAGTGCGCTATCCGCGTGGATGCGCTCCGGGCGAGGTCGAATGGCGCGGAGAGAAGTTCGAAGAGGTGGAAATTGGAAAGGGGAGGTGTTTGCGTTCAGTAACCGACCACCCCGTCCGCTCCGCGGCCACCCCTCCACGGGAGGGGAACCACCCTGTCGCCCTGTTATCTTTCGGGCCGGTCGGGAATTTCGCCGCCGAAGCCATCGAGCGCGCCGCCGCCGAAGGGATTTCCGCGGCCCATTACGACCTGCGTTTCGCAAAACCCTTAGACGAGGATCTTCTGCACGAGGTCGGGAAAAATTTCAAGCGCGTGATCACCGTCGAGGATGGGGTGGTTCGCGGCGGAGTGGGAAGCGCCGTCGAGGAGTTCTTCGCCCTCCACGGTTACGCCACCCGGGTCGAGCGCCTCGGCGTTCCCGACCGCTTTATCCCCCACGGTTCTCCCGCCGAACTTTACGCCTTGTGCGGTTACGACGCCGAGGGAATTCTTTCTGCGATCCTTAAAAAATAGCCGAACCGGAAAGTTCACCGGAAAAATCCGGCGGTCGGTGTTCCTGGGGGGGGAACACCGCCGCCGGACGGCTTTGTTTAAGCCTGGGTTAGCAATACCTGTTATTAAGGCATCACGGTACAAAGGTAATATTTTTTCGATATAGATACATCGATGTATCTAAAAATGTTTTATGATTCGCGTCCTTTGTATAAAAAGATGCGAAAAAGCGATCATAAAATACTTCGGCAAATTGCTCTACGGTTTCGTGAGCTACGGAAGGAAAGGAAGCTCACATTGGATGCGGTCATCTTTGATACCGGCATCAACATCAAAAGAATCGAATATGAGGGCAACAGAAATCTCTCTATCGACACTATTACCAGGTTATGCGAATATTACGAAGTGACCCTCGAAGAGTTCTTCAAGGGGCTGGGTTAACACCATAAAAACCCGGCGGAGAATGTCGTGAGCATTCTGCCGCCGGACGACTTAATTATTTAAGTCTGGGGGGTACTAAGACTTGACTTCTTAAAGGATCATGGCGCAAAGATAATGAATCTTTTTACTTCCGACTCCATGGTCGTAAATAATATTTTATGATTTTGCGTCCTTTGCATCATCCAAGATGCAGAAAAGCGATCATATCATAATTCCACAAGTTGCTCGGCGGTTTCGCGAAATCCGGAAAGAGAGGAGGATCACTCTGGAAGCGGCTACGTTCGACACCGGGGTCAATGTCGCAAGAATCGAATACAGCAGTAAGAATCTATCCCTTGTCACTATCACGAAACTGTGCGAATACTACGAAGTGACCCTCGAAGAGTTCTTCAAAGGACTGGGTTAACACAAAAAAACGGCGGAGTTGTTAGCTCCGCCGTTTTTTGGATCATACAATTCTTATAACAAACTCCACGCGACGGTCAATCCCGCCATCACGATAGCCACCATCGACATCAGCTTGATGAGGATGTTAAGGCTGGGGCCGCTGGTGTCCTTGAACGGGTCGCCGACGGTGTCGCCCACGACGTTCGCTTTGTGAACCGAGCTACCTTTGCCGCCGTGGTTGCCCTCTTCGACATATTTCTTGGCGTTGTCCCACGCGCCGCCCGCGTTGGCCATGAACACGGCCAGAACGAAACCGCACGAGAGCGAACCGATCAGAAGACCCATCACGCCCGTCACACCGAAGATGAGACCCGTCAGCACCGGAGTGATGATGGCGAGAACCGACGGAAGAACCATTTCGCGCTGAGCGCCCTTGGTTGAAATTTCGACGCAACGAGCGTAGTCGGGAGTGGCTTCGCCGGTCATAATGCCTTTGATCTCGCGGAACTGGCGGCGAACTTCTTCCACCATCGAGCCTGCCGCACGACCCACTGCCGACATGGTGAGGCCGCAGAACAGGAACGACATCATAGCGCCGATGAAAGCTCCCGCAAGCACTTTGGGGTTCATCAGGGTCACGTCGTAGTAGACCATAAAATCGGTGAACGAAGCCTGGGCCATATCGGCTACCCCCGTTTTGGCGAGGAAGTCGGAAACGGACTCTCCGCCCAGACGTACAAGGCCGATCTTTATCTCCTCGATATAGGAGGCGAGAAGCGCAAGGCCCGTGAGTGCCGCCGAACCGATGGCGAAACCTTTACCCGTCGCGGCGGTGGTGTTGCCCAAGCTATCGAGGGCGTCGGTACGCTTGCGAACCTCTTCCCCGAGCCCTGCCATTTCGGCGTTGCCTCCGGCGTTGTCGGCGATGGGGCCGTAGGCGTCGGTGGCGAGGGTGATACCCAGCGTCGAGAGCATACCCACGGCGGCGATGCCGATACCGTACAGACCCATACCCACGTTTTCGAAGTTACCCTGCGCGGCCAGCAGATAAGAGGCGATGATGCCGACCACGACCGCGAGAACGGGAATGGCCGTCGATTTCATACCCACGCTGATACCGGCGATGATGACCGTCGCGGGGCCCGTTTCGCCCGACTTCGAAATCTCCTTGGTGGGTTTATACGACTGCGAGGTGAAGTATTCGGTGGCCTGACCTATGACGATGCCTACCAGAAGACCCACAACGACGGCGCCTGCGATCCAGAGCCAGTTCTCGATGCCGAGAGCCCACAGGATGACACCCGATGCAATGACGATAAGTGCCGAGGCGAGGTTTGTTCCGCGGCCCAGCGCTCTCAGAAGTTGCTTCATGGTCGCATTCTCTTTCGTCGAAACCGCGAAGATGCCGAGGATCGAAAGTACGATACCCACGGCGGCGATCAGCATCGGCGCCACGACATATTTATATTGCATGGTCACGTCGCCCGAGCCCGCCCATGCAGCTGCTCCGAGAGCGGCGGTGGCGAGGATCGAACCGCAGTACGATTCGTACAAGTCGGCGCCCATACCGGCCACGTCGCCCACGTTGTCGCCCACGTTGTCGGCGATGGTCGCGGGGTTGCGGGGGTCGTCTTCGGGAATTCCCGCCTCGACCTTACCCACGAGGTCGGCGCCCACGTCGGCGGCCTTGGTGTAGATACCGCCGCCCACGCGCGCGAACAGGGCCTGCGTCGAAGCGCCCATTCCGAAGGTGAGCATCGTGGTTGTGATGATGGTGAGCTTGTGTGCCGGGTCGATGGCGTCGGCGGGAACGAAGTGGTTCAGCACCAGATACCAGAGTGAGATGTCGAGAAGGCCGAGGCCCACGACGACCAGACCCAACACGGCGCCGCTTCGGAAAGCGACTTTAAGACCGCTGTTCAGAGAGCGGCGTGCGGCATTTGCAGTACGCGCCGAAGCGTAGGTCGCCGTCTTCATACCGAAGAAACCGGCCAGTCCGGAGAAGAAACCTCCCGAAATGAACGCGAAAGGAACCCAGCCGTTTTGCAGGTTGAAGCCATAGGCCATCACCGAGAACAGAGCCGCCAACACGACAAATACGATGAGCACCACCTTGTACTGCTGACGGAGATAGGAACTCGCGCCCTTGCGAACGTAGAGTGCGATCTCGGCCATGCGTTCGGTTCCTTCGCTCTCTTTTTTCATCTGGCGGAAGAACCACCAGGCGAACGCCAACGCCAGCACCGACGCCGCAGGGATGATCCAGAAAATAGGAGTAATCATAGATAGATCGGATTAGTTAATATGTTCATTGATTTTTTAGACGAAATTGGCGCAAAGGTAGTAAACAATTACGAATTACGAGTTACGAATTACGAATTCCTTGATTTGTGATTATTCCTTTATCCCCAACCCCTGTTTCGAGGCGTAGAGCACGGCTATGGAGATGCGGGCCTCGGGTATGGCGCGGGCGATCGCCTCGGCGCACGAACCTATCGTCGCACCGGTGGTCATCACGTCGTCCACAAGCAGGATGTGTTTTCCTTTCAGGCGTTCGGGACGGCGCACCGCGAAAATTCCTTCGACGTTCTCCCACCTCTCGTGATGCGTCGAGGTCTGTGTCTGGCTCGGATTGTTGATACGGCGCGCAACGGCGCGTGTTTCGACGGGAACCTCCATACTGCGGGACATGCCGCGCGCAATGTATTCCGACTGGTTGTATCCGCGCTTCAGGGTCTTGCGGAAATGGAGCGGAACGGGAACGATGACATCGACCCCGGCGTAAGCGTCGACATCCGCCAGCACACGCCCGAACCATCGTCCCATATCGCGCGCAAGGCTCCACCTGCCGCCGTATTTGAACGTGTGAACCACCCGGCGGAAACCGCTTCCGTCGGAGAACCACAGAAAAGCCGTTGCGCCACGAACCGGCACGAGACCCCAGAAGCGCCTTGCGACGGGATTGTCCGCCTCGTTCTCATATCCCGTCAGCGGCATCTCCCACTGGCAGGCGGTGCACAGAAACCCCGCACCTTCGTGCATGACCTTCCCGCAGGCCGGACAGACGGGCGGGAACAGTAGCGAGGCGATATCTTTGAAGGGAGAAAACATACGGTCGTTTTCGCGCTTGGATCAGCTGAAAAAAACGGCCCCCGGCTGTTTTGTAAACTCTCACATTCAGCAAAACACACAGAGTTTGAAACACAGCTCTTACCGAGGACCGAAATCCTCGAACTGAGTTTCAAACTCAAATTTGGTACTGAATGCGAGAGGAGCAAAGATAATTAATTTTTTTTGACTAATTTCGCAGAAAAGAAATACACGATGAAAGCGATTGTCGAAATAAATCTCAATTCGCCGCAGGCAGTATCGCTGTTGGGATTTCTCGAGTCCCTGCCTTACGCAACGGTCAAGAAAAACAAGCCCGACCCTATGGCTTCCCTTTTGGATGCCGCCGGGCCAGGGGCAATGACCATTGAACAGGGTATGGCCAAATTTGACGAGGCTGTTCGTAAAGCTTACGCGAAATGACTCGCCACATTGCTCTGTCTGCTCAATTCGTAGAAAAATTCGACGAATTGGCAGTCTATCTCGAGAGTGAACTAAAACTGTCGGAGAGCGCTGTGTCGGCCTACAAGGAACGTTTTTTCGCTTTTCTTCGTTCTTTCGGTGCGGATGTCGATTATGCTCTTTGTCGTTTTCAGCGTTGGCGGGCCCTTGGTTATCGTTGCGCGGTATTCGAGCGAGGTTGAGTGATAGCCTACGAGATAGTTCCGGAAGGCGTCATTGTCCGCGATATGATGCACGGGAAATTACTTGCGGAATAAACATAAGTTATGAAATACAAACGGGTTTTACTTAAACTGAGCGGCGAGTCTTTGGCCGGGAAGAAGAAAGACGGGTTCTCGACCGAAGTGTTGGCCTCTTATGCCAGGCAGATAAAGGAGGCGGCCCATGCCGGTGTGCAGGTGGGAATCGTGGTGGGCGGAGGCAACATCTTCCGCGGGATACAGGGCGCAGGAAAGGGATTCGACCGGGTGAAAGGCGACCAGATGGGGATGTTGGCCACGATAATCAACTCGCTGGCATTGCAATCGGCCCTCGCCGATGCCGGAGCGAAGTGCAAAGTGCTCACCTCGATCCGCATGGAGCCCGTGGGCGAGTTGTTCTCGAAGGACAAGGCTCTCGAATACCTCGCGGCGGGATACGTCGTCATTATCGGCGGCGGCACCTCGAATCCCTATTTCACGACCGACAGTGCGTCGGCGCTCCGGGGCATCGAGATCGAGGCCGACGTGTTGCTGAAAGGTACCCGGGTGGACGGGGTCTACACCGCCGATCCCGAAAAAGACCCTTCGGCCACGAAGTTCGACGCCCTGACCTTCGACGAGGTATATGCGAAAGGACTGAAGATCATGGATCTGACGGCTTTCACCCTCTGCCGCGAGAACGGCCTTCCGATAGTCGTTTTCGACATGGACACCGAGGGAAACCTCGCCCGAGTCCTGAAAGGGGAGGGTATCGGCACACTGATACAATAATTACGAGTTACCAATTACGAATTACGGCTACGCGCTATCTATTCGTGATTCGAACTCGCAAATACACTCGTAATTCTTAATTCCTAATTGAAATATGGAAACAACTCGACAGATCTTAGACAATTGCAGCGGCAGGATGCAAAAAGGCATCGACTTTCTGGAAGAGACCCTGCTTAACCTGCGTGCCGGCAAGGCGAGCGTGAATGTCCTCAACGGCATCATGGTCGACTACTACGGCTCTCCGATGGGCATCGACAAGGTGGCCAGCGTCAACGTTCCCGACGCGCGCACGATCCTGATCCGCCCCTGGGAGAAGAACATGATCAACCCGATAGAAAAGGCGATCATCAACTCCAACATCGGACTCACCCCCTCGAACAACGGCGAGGAGATACGCCTCACGATCCCCCTTCTGACCGAGGAGAGGCGCAAGCAGATAGTCAAACAGGTGAAGGAGGAGGCCGAAAAGGCCCGCGTGAGCCTGCGCAACTGCCGCCGCGACGCCGTCGAAGCGTTCAAGAAGTCGCAAAAGGAGGGTATGCCCGAAGACGAGGCCAAGAACGGCGAGACCGAGATCCAGAAGGTGTACGACAAATTCTCCAAAAAGGTCGACGAAGTGGTCGCCGCCAAGGAGAAAGAGGTGATGACGGTGTAGCTCCCCGGCAAACGCTTCTGTAATACGGCGCAGGCTTATCGGCTTGCGTCCGTTTTTTTGTTTCGTATATTTCTTTTGCCGTTGCGTGCAAGATTTCGCTGTTTCGTGATTTATATATGTAATCACTATTAAAATCGAACGGTTATGAAAAACACAATCCCATTTTTAGCTACGGGAGTTGCGGCTCTCATCGTGCAGGGCGGCTGCTCGTCAGCCGACTTGGCGGACCTCAACCTATCGTATGGTGGTTCTTACGCGGGGTGGGAACAGTCTCCATACGGCGAAAAGTATGAGGATTACGGCGAAAACCCCTTTTCCGATGTCGCCGAAGTTCCCGTTTCGACTTTCGCGGTCGATTGCGACGGCGCATCTTTCACCAATGCGCGGCGATGGTTGAGCTTCGGCCAGAAACCGCCCAAAACAGCGGTTCGCGTAGAGGAATTCATCAACTATTTCACTTACGACTATCCCGAACCCGGGGCCGGGCACAACGTTTCGATCGAAACCGAGATCATCCCCTGTCCGTGGAACGGGCAGCATGATCTGATTCGCATCGGATTGAAAGGCAAGGAGATTCCACTTGCCGGGTTACCTGCCACGAACTATGTATTCCTTATCGACGTCTCGGGCTCCATGAATTCTCCGGACAAACTCGGCATACTCAAAGAGGGCTTCCTGAAACTCACCGATGTGCTCGGAGAGCAGGATCGCGTGGCCATCGTCACCTATTCGGGGAACGTCTCGGTGCTGTTGCCGTCCACCCATGGCGACCAGAAGGATAAGATCCGAAAAGCGATACAGAAATTGTCGGCGGGCGGTTCGACGGCGGGCGGCGCGGCCATCGAAATGGCCTATGAAATTGCTCTCGAAAACTATATTCCCGATGGCAACAACAGGATCATCCTTGGCACGGACGGCGATTTCAACGTGGGCATTTCATCCGACGAAGAACTTGTCGAACTGATCGAAGGCGAACGCGATAAGGGGATTTACATTACGGTGCTCGGTGTCGGCGGCGGCAACCTCAACGACAGTATGATGGAAAAAGTTGCCAACAAAGGCAACGGAACATACGAATATATCGACAACGCCTCTCAGATCGAGAAGGTGTTCGTAAACGAACGTTCGAAATTCTATGCCGCGGCAAAAGACTGCAAGGTGCAGATCGAATTTAATAGCGTCATGGTCGAAAAATACAGACTTATAGGCTATGAAAATCGCGTGATGAGCGAAGAGGATTTCGAGGACGACACCAAGGATGCGGGCGACATAGGCGTCGGACAAACCGTTACGGCTCTATATGAGGTCGTCCTGACCGATTCCTCTGCCGCCCTGCCCTACGCTTCGATGGAGGTTCGTTACAAAAAGCCGGGAGAAGATCAAAGTGTTTTGCTCTCCGCCGATATAAATTTTCAGGTACGCAACACTATGGAGAATGGTGATCCCTCGGAATCGAACTTCGCGGCGGGAGTCGCGGCGTTCGGAATGTTGCTGAAAGAGTCGAAGTATGCCGGTTCTGCCGACAAGGATATGGTGCTTAGACTGTGTGGTGGCTCTCTTGCCTTCGATCCTCACGGTTACAGGCGGGATTTTGTCGAAATGGTGGAAGAGACCTCGTTTTAACGGACAAAAACACGAAACATCAGGCCCCGCCTTTTTCGGCGGGGCCTGATGTTTTCTATTCGACGCCTAACCGTTCCAACACCCAATTCTCGAACCGGGCGTGCTGTTCGGGGAAGTGCCAATGGGCCGTCTCGCGATAGAGGGCGAGCTCCTTCGGCGCGGCCATAACGTTGTAGGCCGAGAAGGTGGTGGTCGGAGGACACGCCCGGTCGTTCAATCCCCAGGTGAAGTAGCCCGGAACCGTCATGGTGTGGCAAAAATTCACGGGATCGTAGTATTGCGAGGTGCGGGTCTTCTCCTCCAGACCCGTCATTTCGGGACGCAGGCCGGGTGAGCCTCCCGGACGGCCGTGCAACCATCCCGTCATGTCGCACGCTCCGGGATGGCGCGCTGCAAAGCATTTGAGGCGCGGATCGAGTCCCGCGGTGACTATCGCAAGCGCTCCGCCCTGGCTTCCGCCCATCACGGCGGCGTTCTCGCCATCGAAAGCGTCGAATGAAAAGAGAAAATCGACAGCCCTCTTACAACCCAGATAGACCCGTTTATAGTAATATTTGTCGCGGTCGTCGAGATTAAAGTAGGCGTAACCGTTCAATCCCGCCGAAGCGAGCGACGGATAGACGGCGGCGGGCAGATTGACAGGAATACCGTGGATGCCTATTTCGAGGGTTATCACGCCTCTTTCGGCCAGCGAGGTGTAGCCCGTGAAGCGGTGGAGTCCCGACCCCGGAACCTGAAGCACGGTCGGGTATTTCCCCGGAGCGCGGGGCACACACAGCATCCCGTAGATGTAGTTGCCGCGTGCGGTGTTGTTGAAACGCACGTGATAAACATCGACCGTGGGGGTGCAAAGTTCTGGCTGGAGAGTGAGCAGCGGTTCGAGCGGAACGTCGGCCACCGCCGCCAGAGCATTGTCCCAGAACTCCCGGAAATCGTCGGGCAGGGTCTGCGTGGGACGTATGTTCTCCATGTCGTAACCTACGTTGGCGTAGTCGGAATAGCGGCGTCCATCGGTCTCGAAAGTCGCGCGCAGTGTCTGGAAACCGGGCACTTTCATACCCGGAACCCTTACGGTCGCCTCGCCTTTCCGGTCGATCTCCACCCGGCCTTTTTTCACGGCGGGAAAACCTTCGGGGCCATACTCGTAAGAGAGAGAGACTCCCGTAAGAGGCACCTTGTCGCGCTCGACCGAAAGGGTGAAAACCGCCTCCTCGCCGCTGCGGTAACTCCAGTCGGAGTGGTCGGGCGACACCCTCACCGTGTAGAGCGTCTGCGAAGGCTGGGCGGCAAGACCCCAAACGCATATCGCCGAGGCCGCGCTTAAAAGTATCTTCCGTATCATTTCAGTGCGGGGAGTATGTGTTTCCAAACGAGATCGAGTTCGGCGCCCATGTCGTGCGCGTTGGCTGTGAGAACTACGACAGCATCGTGGTCGGGAATCACCACGATGTACTGGCCTCTTGCCCCGTCGGCACGATAGGCGTTGTGCAGGCAACGCCACATCTGATAGCAATATCCTTGTGTCCAGTTGTTCGCAGGATCTTCGAGGCTCTCGTTACCCGCCGGGCCCGAGGCGATCTTCCACGACGAAGCCTCCGCTACCCAACCTTCGGGCAAAACCCTTTCGCCGTTCCAGACGCCGTCCTGAAGGAACAGTTGGCCGAACTTGGCCATATCCTCGGTCTTGATGTACAGTCCCCACCCCCCGCAGGCGATACCTTCGGGGCTTTCGTCCCACCGGTAGCCGGTGATGTCGAGCGGCCCGAAAAGACGGGTCTCGAGATAGTCGGTAAGTTTCTGTCCCGACACCTTCTGCATTATTGCCGACAGCATGAACGTCGCCATCGAGTTGTAGCGGAAATTGGCTCCCGGCGTCTCTTCGACCGGAGCGGACATGAACGCGGCGATCCAGTCGTCCTGTCCCCTGCGCTGAGGTTCCCGCACCTGTCCCGTGGACATGGTCAAAAGGTTGCGAATGGTCATCGCGTCGAGATTCGGGGAGTGTTCGGCGGGAACCTTCTCGGGAAAGAACGATACCACCTTGTCGTCGAGAGAGACGAGCCCCTCGGCGATCCCGAATCCCACGGCCGTGGCGGTGAAGCTCTTGCTGACGGAGTTCATGATGTGCGGGGTGTCGGGCCCGGCTTCGTCCCACCATTTCTCGGCAACCACGCGTCCATGGTGTAGCACCATGATGCTGTGGATGTCGAGACTGTCGGCAGTGAACGCGGCCTCAAAAGCGGCTATCGCGCCCTCGTCGAAATCACCGGCCGAGGCTTCGGCACGAACGAGTTTCCCGTCGGGAGTCGTGTTGACGGCTTTTTGAGGAGCCGGGCAGCAGGAGCCCATCACCCATACGAGCGCAAGAGAGAGGATAAGCAGTTTTTTCATAGTCTGAGGATTAATCGGTTTGCTCCAAAGGTACGAAAAAAAGCGAGCCGAAGCTCGCTTTTTCTTAGAACTTGTTCGGACTATTATGTCAAGTCTCTTACTTTATCGCTTCGAGGGCCTGCCGCAGGTCGGCCAGAATGTCGTCGATATCCTCGATGCCGACCGAGAAACGGATCAGGTCGGCTGGAACACCCGCCTCGACCAACTGCTCGTCGGTGAGTTGGCGGTGGGTGTGGCTCGCGGGATGGAGCACGCAACTGCGCGCGTCGGCCACGTGGGTTACTATCGCCACGAACTTCAACGAATCCATGAACGCCACCGACACATCCCGTCCTCCCTTCAGGCCGAAAGTCAGAACGCCGCAAGTTCCGTGCGGCATATACTTTTGCGCCAGATTGTAATATTTATCCCCCGCGAGGCCCGGATAGTTTACCCATGCGACCTCGGGCCGGGCGGCCAGAAACTCCGCAACCCCCAGCGCGTTCAAACAGTGGCGTTCCATGCGCAGGTGCAGCGTTTCGATCCCCACGTTCACCAGAAACGCGTTCTGCGGCGACTGTATCGCGCCCAGGTCGCGCATGAGTTGCGCTGTCGCCTTGGTGATATAGGCTCCCTTGCCGAACGCGGCGGTGTAGGTCAATCCATGATACGACTCGTCGGGAGTGGTCAGTCCCGGGAACTTGTCGGCGTGGGCCTCCCAGTCGAAATTCCCACTGTCGACTATCGCGCCTCCGACCGCCGTCGCGTGGCCATCCATATATTTGGTGGTCGAATGGGTGACAATGTCGGCGCCCCACTCGAAAGGAGTACAGTTGATGGGCGTCGGGAAGGTGTTGTCGATGATGAGGGGAACTCCGTGCGAATGGGCGATACGGGCGAACTTCTCGATGTCGAGCACGTTGAGCGCCGGATTGGCTATCGTCTCGCCGAACAGCGCCTTCGTCTCGGGCCGGAACGCTTTGCCTATCTCCTCTTCTGAAGCGTCGGCATCGACGAATGTGACCTCGATGCCCAGCTTGGCCATCGTCACCGAGAACAGGTTGTACGTTCCGCCGTAGAGCGCCGAAGCCGCCACAAAATGGTCGCCCGCCGAGCATATGTTGAAAATAGCGTAGAAGTTCGCCGCCTGTCCGCTCGACGTGAGCATAGCCGCGACGCCTCCTTCGAGTTCGCAAATTTTAGCCGCGACGGCGTCGTTTGTCGGGTTTTGCAGCCGGGTGTAGAAGTATCCCGCCTCTTTGAGGTCGAACAGGTCGGCCATCTGTTGCGAAGTTTCGTACTTGAAAGTCGTGCTTTGGTATATGGGCAATACTCTCGGCTCTCCTTTTTGGGGCTGCCAACCGCCCTGGACGCAAATCGTCCCTTTTTTTCTCTTCACGTTGCTCATTATCGTTCCTTGGTTTGGGTGCGGATGCAAAGTTATTAAATAATATTAAAAATCGCGCTCCATGTCCTACGGAGCGCGATTTCGGGTATGAATACCTCCTGTCCGCAGAAATCAGAACCGGAAGTACTCCTTTGCGTTATAATAAGATACGCCCTCCACCAACTTGCCGATGAAATCGATCTCCGAGGCGGGAAGCAATCCATTTTCGACATCGTTGCCCAAGAGGTTGCAAAGTATGCGGCGGAAATATTCGTGGCGCGGATAGGAAAGGAAACTGCGGCTGTCGGTGAGCATTCCCACAAATCGCGACAACAGGCCCAGATTCGAGAGCGAGTTCATCTGCGCTTCCATTCCCGTGCGTTGATCCAGGAACCACCATCCGCTACCCATCTGCATTTTGCCTGCTATGCCTCCTCCCTGAAAATTGCCTATCATCGTGGCCACAAGGTCGTTGTCCCTCGGATTGAGGTTGTAGATTATGGTGCGGGCCAGACGGTCGCCCGTGTCGAGGCGGTCAAAAAAGCGCGACATTGCATGACCCACGGAGTAGTCGCCTATAGAGTCGTACCCGGTGTCGGGCCCCAAGCGGCGCATCATGCGGGCGTTGTTGTTGCGCATGGCCCCGTAGTGGAACTGCTGCACCCATCCTTTGGAGTGATCCATCAGCGCGCCGTGGTACATCATCGCCGACTTGAACTTGTCGATCTCCCCAGGGCTCAACTCCCCTCCGCCGTACACCTTGTTGAAAATTGCGTCTATCTCGGCGTCTGTGAAATCTTCGGCATAGAAACCTTCGGTGCCGTGGTCGGAGAGGCGGCAACCCTGAGCGTCGAAGAAGTCGTGGCGGCGGCCCAGCGCCTCCAGAAGATCGGTGAAAGTGGAGATCGAAACACCTGCCGCATCCGAAAGACGCTCGACATAGGCGCGGTAGGCGGCGGGATCTTCAACAGCCATCGCCTTGTCGGGCCTCCATGTCGGAAGCACCTTTACTTCGAAGCCCTCCTCGCGGAGTGCTATGTGATGCTGGAGCGAATCGGCGGGATCGTCGGTGGTGCAAACGGCCTCGACTTTATATTTCCGCATCAGTCCGCGCGCCGAAAATTCGGGAGTGCGAAGTTTTTCGGTGCATTCGTCGTATATCTCGCGCGCCGTGGCCGGATTCAGCAACTTATCCACGCCGAAAGCCGTCCGCAATTCGAGGTGTGTCCAGTGGTACAGGGGATTGCGCATGGTATATGGTACCGTTTCGGCCCACTTCTCGAACTTCTCCCAATCGCTCGTGTCGCGCCCCGTGATGAAACGCTCGTCGATGCCGTTGGAGCGCATCGCTCTCCATTTATAGTGGTCGCCGGAGAGCCATATCTCGCCCAGATTGTCGAACCGGTGGTCGCGAGCGATCATCGCCGGGTCGAGGTGGCAGTGGTAGTCGATAATGGGTAGCGAAGCCGCATGTTCGTGGTAGAGCCGCCGGGCGGTGCCGTTCTCCAGCACGAAGTCTTTGTCCATAAATTCTTTCATCGTTTGCAGGATAGTTTTGGTCGTGTCATGCAAAAGTAAGAAATTTATCGAGCGGCGGCATGGAAAAAACGACGGAAGTTATGGAGCTTTCGTCAATGGCGGGATTTTCTTATGTTAACTTCGTCAGAGGATCGGTTTGCGAAAGTCCTCCGCCGCACTGCTCCGCCGCAGCGCGGCATCCTCCCAGGCACCTCTCCCATTGACAAGACAAAGGCAGGGAAAAAATCCCCCGCCTTCGTCTTGTAGCGGGTCGGGGACTTAACTTCGCGCCTTCGTCGCTCGTTTTCCTCCTCGCGGCTCGGCATAGTCCACAAGCGGCCTCTGCTCTCGCTCGCAGCGTCGGATGAACCCCTGGATTCCGCGTCCCCTCCCATTAACAAGACAAAGGCAGGGAAAAAATCCCCTGCCTTCGTCTTGTAGCGGGTCGGGGACTTGAACCCCGGACCTCATGATTATGAATCATGCGCTCTAACCAGCTGAGCTAACCCGCCATTATCCTCAAAAGAGGATGCAAATGTAGTGTAAACCGAGAGAAAATGCAAATTTATTTATAATTTTTACTTCCTTCTCCCCGGTACACATGTCTATATACTCTTGCCCGGATCACGACGGCTATATCATATCGTCCGATCCGTCTATGTCTTCGAAAAATTTTCCGAGAGATATCTCGTAATATTTGCAGAGAATGCCTATGGCGGTTATGGTCAGGTTGGTGTCTCTCGATTCTATTCTCCCGATGTGAATACCTGTATCCTCGGTTACAATAGCCTGAGAAAGTTTCCGATCTTTTCTTATCTTGCGAAGTTTATCGGTAACCTGTCGAACTAATTTATAATCACATCTTTCCGGCATAAGTGATACAAAGAACGGGAAACCACGGAATTTTTATACTGCCATCGCTGTAAGTGTTTGAAAAGTTTTATTACCTTTGCACCGCGATGCTTTATGTATCGCGGTCTCGCGAACCGATCCGGCGGAAGAGTCCCCCCCAGAAACTCTCCGCCGGATTTTATTCGGAACCAACCCCGATCAAAAAGAAAAACACCCCGAAAGTTTTATCCGACTTTCGGGGTGTATTTCATCAAGACGGTGGTCTTTTTTCAGTTAAAAACCGCCCGCCCGTGTCAGCGGCTGTGCAACCTGAGATCGGTGCGCATGGTTTTTTCTTTCGGAGATATTTCCTTGATCGTATCGGCCGAACCCTTCGCAACGGGGGCTTGCCGGGGAGCATCGAGGCTCTCCGCACTCATCAGTTGCATGGTCAGTTGCTCGTCGCCTATATTCAGCGTCCGGCTGGTCGGCCGCTCCATAACGGCGCTCGACGAAGTTGCCGCCGGAGCCAGGGAAAGCGGCTTCATGCTGACGAACATGTACTTCTTGGAACCCACGTAATCGTCGAGATAAGTCGAGCCGTTAGCGTACTGCGAGTTGAAGAGCAGGAACATGTAACCGAACACGCCGTCTGTCGAATAGGGGCTTGCCGACCAGTGCAACGTGTCGCCGATATAGCCTATTCCCAGAGAGTTGCCCCCCCAGTAGAGCGACATTCCGTCGTAGAGTCCGAACATCACATAATTCGACCGGTACATGCCCACCGACTGGGGTTCGACCACGAGCATATGCCTGTCTTCATCCCAGAAAGCGCGCAACTCGGGAGAGAAGTCGCGAATGTCGGAGGTTCCGGTTATCAGCACCTCCCGGTCGTTCAGGCGCGAGATGTCGATACGGTATTGAACCGTCGACTTGGTCGTGGTGCTCGTCCCCGTTTCCACGGTCGCGGTCGCCATGAATGCACCCAGAAAATCGTCCATGGTCTTCGTTCGATCGAAATCCTCGGAGAAATACCCATACGTGGTCGCCTCCTGACTGACGAAAGCCGTGTCGCCGAACCGGTTGGTCATGTGGACGCCGATCCTGTACGATGTGCCCTGATCGAGACCCTGGAACACTCCGTACCGTCCCTCTTCCGAGAGCATCACTTCGATCACTTCCGCCGGAACGACAGTACCCAGATCCACCGTCATCTCCTCGTAGGTCATGCCCAGTCCCTCCATGAAATAGTCGGCTATCGCGGTCGGCAGACAAAGGTATGTCATGCTTGCGACGTTGCGCACCTTCATGTTCCAGAACATATCCGTATAGGGAGAATAGTTAGTGTTGTTCTCGGCGTTTATCCATTCGAACATATCCACTATCGGAGCGTACACGCCGTCGGGATCGGAGGTGAAACGCTCGGCGTAGAGCGCACCCGGCTGATCGTCGTCGCCATACGGCACCGCGACGGCGGTGTAGTTCCCCGCCGGGACGTTCCACAACTGCTCGTTATCGTCGTACAGTGTCAGTACGGGAATCCCCGTGCCCGTACTGTTTTCGATAAGTTGCCGACGTATCTCGGCTATCCTCTGCGAGCCGGCTTTGGTGATGTCGCCCGGCACGACGGAGGCTATATACGACTTGACATAGTCATTGGGGTCGAACCGTAGTTTAGGCGCTCTGAAACCCGTCTCCGTACTCTCGATGCCCATGAACGATATTTCGACGGCGGGAGTCGTGTCGGGCTCCGATTCGAATACAAGGGTCTCCGTACCCATGGCGAAGTAACCGGGGGTAACATAGTAGATAAGGTAGAACGAGAAGGTTCGGGTTCTCTCGTCGAAGGTACACGGATAGGAGCCGTAAGCCGCCTGATCGCCGGTGTAGGCGGCCATGTCCGAAACGAAGACATATTCGTTATAGGTCGAGTTGAAATAGCCTATCGACTGCGGCGGCACCGTACAGCGGTTGGTGCGGGTGTCGTGCATGAATCTGAACATCACGCCGCTCGCCCAATCCTTCACGCGGTAGATGGCCGTACCGTCGGCTATTCCGACAGCCCTTTCGACCTCCAGTCCCGAGTCCCACCCGGTGTAGTAGAGCGAGTAGTTGAACGTGGCGAGTTGCGGGCTCGGCTGTCCCTGGCCGTCGACGCGCATAAACGTCTCCCACTCCAGTTCGAACGACGCCGACAGGGTCACTTTGTCGCTGTATTGCGACACTTCGGGAGAGGTCTCGTCGACATACTCTTCGCGCTCGGCAATGACCACTTCTGTCTTGTAGCTGGCGCCCATCTGGAAACCTTCGAGGTCGACCGCCACGGGTACGATCACCGAAAATTCGCCTTCGGGAATCGTTACCGATGCCGGTATGTCGAACAGTTCGGGATTCGTGCCCCGTTTCGCAAGGTAGACCGTATATTCGCCGCCGTTGCCCGTGCGGGCGATCTCGAGGTCGATGACCCCCGACGTGGCGTCTTTCGGGAACTCCTTGTCGACGTTCGACTGGATAAAGTGTATGGCCGTGGCGTCCTTCGCTTCGGGAGTGTAGACGGCCCCTTGCTGCGATTTATCGCAACCCCCGCAGAAGAGCAGAAGCAGCGCGCTTAAATATTTGGCTATGCTTTTCATGGTCTGTTAATTACGGGTTCTGGTCTCCTTCGTTGATATTCGGATTGGCGTTGATCTCTGCCTGCGGAATGGTCATCACCCAGTCGTAGGTGTCGGCATTCGTGAGGTTCACTCCTCGGCGCGCCATACCCGAGATGCAGTCTTCGGCAAATCCGTCCTCAGCCCTGCGTTCGACGCCCTGTCCCAAGCGGCGTACATCGAACAGACGGCCGTATTCGCCCCACAGTTCGATCCGCCGCTGTGTGATGATGTCTTCGAGCAGCGAACCGGTCCATGTATTGGTCGTGGCCCCGAGGAGCACACCGCTACGGTAGTTCGCATTGTACTGCGGGTCGCGAGGGGCCATGACGGTGTTCATCAAATCTCGCGCAACCTGAACGTTGTCGGTAATGGTCTCCGAACGCAGGGCCGCTTCAGCGGCGGTGAAGTACATCTCCTCTAAGCGCATGTAGATGTAGTCGCCCAAACGGGTGCTGACATTGCTGAAGTTGAATTTCATGCTGATAAGAGGAGAGTCCTCGTTGTCTGGATCCCACCACCCGCGGCGAATATCCTGCGCGCCTATGCGGTTGTAGAGCTGTTCGTTGATGAGCTTCGGCGCCGATTGCGCGTACTCGCCGTCGGCGTTGTCCATGTGCATAAAGAAGCTGGCGTAGATACCCGACTGGTCGGCGACCTGAATCCCCGCGCCCCACATAACGTTGGGCGTGTCGAGCGAGTTCATGCCGTTCATCAGGTCGCTGCTCGTGCCGACGGTGTAGCCGCCTTCTTCGATCACCCTGTTGGCCGCCGCGTAGGCGCCGTCCCAATCGCCCGTGACCAGGCACAGGCGCGATTTGATGCCCAAGGCGGTGTAGAGGTTCATGTGCGACTTGTTGCCCGTGACCAGTTCGCTCTCCTTGCCCTGCTCCAACAGTTCGATCGCCTTGTCGATATCCAGAGCTATCTGGTCGTAGACCTCGCGTAGCGTACCGCGCGGTTTGCCCTGGGTTTCGATGCTCGTGCCGGTAGTGTAAATCGGCACGCCCGGATCGTCCCACCGCGATATGCCGCGTATCGGGTTGTAGGGTGCGCGGGCGAACCACGTGGCCAGATTGAGGTAGCTGAAAGCACGGATCGCGTAAGCCTGCCCCACGACATGGCTCACATCGGCCGTGCCGCCGGTCATGGTCTCCTCGCGGTCGATGATGTAATTCACGCTCGCTATCCATTTGTAGTTGGCGTACCACACGTCGTAGGAGCGGAACATGGAACTGGTGTAGTTCATCTTCACGTTATAGGTGTGATCGTGCCAGAACCAGCCGTTCCCCTGCCCCTGCATGATAAGGTCGTCGGCCATGGCGTCGAGAGCAAGGTTGTAGGCCGACACGCCGAAGCACTGGTGGGTGTTGTCGGTCGTCGACCATCCGGCGGTGAACATCGAGCGGTAGACGCCGTTCAACGGGATCATGGCCGTCGACGCCGCTCCGAGCAGTTCATCGCCCGAACCCGAATCGGTCGGAGCGAAGTCGAGGTCGCACGCGGTCATCCCCAGCGTTGCTAACGAAATAATGCCGTAAAATATCTTTTTCATAGTGTCTTCTCCTTCGATGGGGTTAAAAAGTGAGGTCGAGACCCACTGCGATCACTCGCGAGGGCGCATAACTGTAAGCCACGCTTCCCGAAAAGTTATACTGCGGGTCCATACCGTCCATGTGGTTGAACATGGCTATGTTATCCACCGATGCGTAAAATCTCAGCGAGGTGATATCCAGCTTTTCCGACCATCTCGAGGGCAACGTATAACCCACGGTGACATTCTTGATGGCGAAATAGGAGGCGTCGATGAGCGAGTTGTCGGTCGCGGCGTAGGTACCGGCGACCTCGAGCATCGGAACGTCGGTTACATCGCCCGGCTTTTGCCAGCGGCGCTTGACATTCCTGTGCCAGTTGTTGCCCGCGTACTGCACATACATCGACGAGTAGTAAAGGCCGTCGTAGAGTTTGCCTCCCACGGAGTAGGTGGTAAGGAACGAAAGGTCGATATTCTTGTATATCACAAAATTCGAACCGACGCTGCCGCTGAAAAGAGGTTCGCGACTCCCCATATAGTATTTACTGGGTGTGGCCAGCGAAACGTCATCGGTGATGAACTCTTCCGCGCGCACCATTTCGGGATTGCCGTTATCGTCGTATCCGTTCCTCCAATAGGCGTGATAGAGCTGTTTTCCCGTTGCGGGATCGACTCCGGCCGCCTTGGAGACATAGAATGTGTTGATCGGCTTGCCTACCTCTATGCGCCGGATCCCCATGTCGATAAAATCCTGGCTCCCGGTCAGGGCAAGCACCTTGTTGCGGTTGAAGGCCCCCATCAGGGTCGCATTCCAGCGGAAATTTTCCCTGTCGAAGACCGTGCCGCGAAACATGACCTCGAAACCGCGGTTACGCATGATCCCGATGTTGTTGTTGTACGACTGGAACCCTGTCGAGAGGGGCATCGGATTGTCGAGCAGCAGGTCGGGCGTCCGGCGGTTGTAGTATTCGAGCGTCACGTCCAAGCGTCCCCTGAAAAGCGATGCCTCGATACCTGTGTTGAAGTTGCCGTTCTTTTCCCATGTTACGTTTTCGTTCGGCAGGCTCTCGGGGAACGCACCGGGCTCCGAGCCGTTGGGCCATGTGAAACTGTAGAGGCCCTGCCACGCGTAATAAGTTCCCACGTTGTCGTTGCCCTGCCATCCGAACGCGGCTTTGAGCGTCAGGTTGTGCAGCCAGTCGACACCTTTCAGGAACGACTCTTCGGAGACGCGCCACGACGCACCCGCCGACCAGAAGTGTCCCCACCGGGCATCCGGATGGAAACGCGACGAGGCGTCCGTACGCCAACTGGCGTCGACGTAATATCTCCCCCTGTAGCCGTAATTTACGCGCGACAGGATCGACTCGATGGCGTAATTGTCGGAATAACTGCCGTTACCGGTAGTCGTCACGGCCGGATCCAGTTCGTCGAGCCCCTCCACGATACCGCTCTTCTGCCCGCTGGCGTAGTTGTACCGGTAGCGGTAATACTCGTGTCCCGCGAGCACGTTGATCGAATGGTCGCCGAAAGTGCGGTCGTAGGTCAGAAGCTGGTTGAACGTGTAGCTCAGGGTGCGGGTGTTGGTTTTGCCGATGCGTCCCCCTTCCTGCGCGGCGTTGCCGTGGTATTTGTTGTAGACGCTCGTGCTCTGATAGTCGTTGAAATCGGTACCGAGGTTCATCGTCAGTTTCAGCCCGTAGAGCTTCGCATCCTCCCGGGTCGTGCCCAGAGTGACGTATCCGCGCGCCGAGAGCGAGTTGCGCTGGAAATAGGCCTTGTTGTTGAACAATTCGGCCTTCGAGTTGAACCCCTGGGCCGAGGGACGGTTGGCGTAACCGTTGTCGTCCTCCTGCCCGTATTCGTACTGCAACTCTCCGTTCTCGTCGAGAATGTTCTCTCCATCCATGTCTTTCAGGTAGACGGGATACACGGGAGCCATGAACTGCGCCGTGTACCAAACGTTGGAGGTCGAGGTATCGGAGAAACCCTGATAATCCGATGTCATGTGGGCGAAGTTGGCGCTCATGCCGATCTTGAACCAGTCCTTGGCCTGAGTGTCGGCGTTAACACGTCCGGTGTAGCGGGAGAAGTCGGTGTTTTGCAGAATACCGTCCTCCTGATAATAACCCATCGAGACGAGGTAGTTCGAACGTTCCGAACCGCCGGTGACGGAGAGAATGTGCTCGGTACGCAGAGCCGCGTTGTTGGATATCTCGTCCATCCAGCTCTCGTTCCACGCCGCCTCGGCATCGGGCCTGATCTTGCCTGTCGATTGATCTATAAGCGTCTCCCACGAATGGGTTTTGTACGGATTGTAGTATTCGGGATTCTTCAGACCTCCTATCTGTTGACCCAGATTGTTCGCCGCGAAACGGCTCGCGCTCTCGAAGTCCATGCCGGTAGCGTACTGCGCGCTGTTGCGCAACGCTTCATAGCTCAGTTCGACATAATCGTTCATGCCGAGCAGGTCATAGCGCTCGAGGGCACGCGAAGCCACGCCCACATTGCCTTTATACGACACCCGGACATCTTTAGCGCCCTTCTTCGTAGTTATTATTATAACTCCGTTGGCGCCGCGCGCCCCGTACAGAGCGCCTGCCGAAGCGTCCTTCAGCACCGTCATCGATTCGATATCGGCGGGATTGATCGCGCTCAGCGAACCGTCGTAGGGCGTTCCGTCCACCACATACAGAGGAGACGACGAGGCGTTGATCGAACCCATACCGCGTATCATGACAGAAGCGCCGTCCCCCGGCTGTCCTCCGCCCGACGACACCTGTACGCCGCTGACCGTTCCCTCGAACGACTTGGTAACGTTGCCCACGACCCTCTTCTGAAGTTCGGAACCCCGCACCACGGCCGCGGAACCCGTGAACGACTCCTTCTTGGCCGTACCGTAAGCCACGACCATCACCTCCTCGATAATTTCGGCGCTGCTTTCCAGCACGATGTCTATCTGCGAGCGGCCTTCGACGGAGACTGTGACCGTCTGGTAACCCAGAAGGGAAACCGTGATCGTCGCACCGGCGGGTACGCCGGAAAGAGTATAGGCTCCTGTTCCGCCGGTGATGGTAGCCTGCGAAGTGCCGTCGACAAGGACCGTGGCCCCGATGACCGGTTCTCCGTTCGCGTCCGTCACCACACCGCTTACCGCGGCGTTCTGTGCCATAGCGGACACGGTGCCCACGAGCGACAATACGGCGCACCAGATAATTACTGCTATCTTATTCATCAATTACTCTCCTATTTTAAAATCTGCAGATTTTTAACGATCGTCCTCGGGTCTTCGTTGAGATTCAACCTTTCGGGCATTTTCGGTGCGACCGCCGGAATTTCGATTTGTTCGGAATAGTCGACCGCCGTCCCCTCGAGAGGATACAGGTTCCCCGAGCGGGTGTGCACTGCGGCGGGAGCTCCGGCGGGAGCGGCCGTGGTCATCACCGTCGCCCATCTGGTGCTGGTGTCGCCTACGGAATTCGTCGCGGTGGCAATGAACGTGTATTCCGTCAGGGGAGAGGCATTCCTGAACACCATGGCCAAACCGCCGCCGTTGATGTAAGGGATGTTCCCCTCCGCCACGTCGTTTCCGCGTTCCTCTACGATACGCGCGTAATCGGATGTCCCGTAGCCCGCATTCGCGAGTGCCTCGCTACTGAAGAGCGCGTAGCGGCAAGCGGCCACATCCAAACCCCTAATCACACCCAGAACCGTATCGTGCGTCTCGCCCGCCTCCTCGTCGGTAACCGCTCCGGCCGTGAACCACGATAGCGACTCCATCTGGGTCTTCGTGCTTATCGAATTGACGCTCAGTATCTGTTCTCCGCTCGTCGAAGTGGCCAGCGAAGAGAGCGTGTACGAAATACCGGGGTTGCACTCCGTTATCACGTTAAAGCCGTCGGGGCTGTTTACCACCTCTATGACCGACGGGTCGAGAGGCAAGGAGTAGTTCTCGTCCGAAAGAAACTCTGTGATGGCTTCCACATCGTTGGGATCGGGGAAGATCAGGTTGAAAGTACTCGTCGGCAGGGTACGGTAACGCAGATTCACCACATCCGTACCTTTCCAGATGGTGAATATCGAATTGGTACAGTTGAACGGCGACGAAATATAATAATCGTTGGTGATCATGCAGGTCTGCCGGAACCAGTCGCCGCCTCCGAAGTTCGGCCCTTTGGAATAACCGTCGGCCGTGGTGCGAACGCGCGTGTGCGACAATTCGGTTGTGATCTCGCCCGACAGGTTCATGCCGAACGCGATGATCTCATAGCTCAACTCTTGTGTCAAATTATACTCCACCATCCTTTTGGTACCCGACTCGAGCATGGAGGCCAACGCGAGTTGGATGCTGATGCCCCTGCTCTGCGCGATCTCGATTATCGCCTGTCGGCACTGTTCGAGGAATTCCGCCTCTTCCCCTTTGATCCTCTCGTAAGAGGACGCCGGAATGACCTCGTAGTAGTAGGTCATGTCGTTGGCGGTGTATATCTCGAATATCATCGCATCGGAGATCACATCGATCGGGGAGATCACTATCGCAGGAATATCCTGCTCGGATACCGTGAACACGAGCTCTTCGGCGTCGGAACTGTTGAACCGGGTGGCGTCGCCGGTCAGCGCCCGCACCCGGAAAGTATATTCCCGCGATCTTGCGAGACCGCTCAGCGTGACCTGCCTTTTGTCGGTGGTCGTGGTCTTTCCGTCGATCGTGTATTCGTACGAGGCCGCTTCCGGAACATCCGTCCAACTTATCAGCGTGCGCGACGAGTAGGCGCTGCCGAGCGTTACGGTCGGCTTTGCCAACTGTTCGATATCGTCGGTCGTGACGTGTACATAGGTGTATGGAGAGTGGGCGGCGGCGGTGTTTTTCGGAGAGGCTTTTATCGCGACGACATACTCTCTTTGACGCTCCAGTCCGTTGAATACTATCTCGCGATCGGAGGTAGTGAACTCTTCGCCGCCGTCGAGCGAGAAGATGTAGCTACCGGCTCCCTTGACCTCTTCCCAACGGAGTGTGAAGCCCGTTGTGGTCACCTCGCTCACCATGACCTCGGGTCTTTGGATCGTTACGGCTTCCGGATCGGTTTCGCCCGTGCCGTTGTTCGAACAGGCGCCCACACCGCACATGCAGAAGAGACCCGCGACAGCGGCTGTCGCATATTTATATAAGGAGTGCATTCCTTTTCTGGTTTTTATTAATGAACTATAACTATTGGACGGTTATTTCTATCGGTTTGCGAATGGCCACACCGTCAGAAACGACTACCGTGGCTTCGCCCCTCTTAAGGCCTTTGATCCCCATTACTCCGCCGGAGAGCGAAACCTCGACTATCGAGGGGTCGGAAACCGTGTAGGTCAACACATCCGTCGAGAGGAAGTAGTCTTCCATATCGACGCTGACACTTTCGCCCGCATCGATCGTTTGCGCCGGAATGCCGCCTGTCTTGTCGATGTTCAACAGCAGTTTGTAGGTGTCCAAATAGCCGACACCCATCTTGCCTCGGTACATCTCGTATTCGCCGACACAGAATCTGTCGATCGGCTGCGTGCTGCTCAGCAACGCCTGCCGGAGCACCTCTCCCGTCAATCCCTTCCGTTTCTGGTCTCCGTAATAATATGAGATTGCCAACGCGCAGGCTCCCGACACGTGCGGACTCGCCATAGAGGTTCCCTGGATCGATTCGTAAGCCGAACTTCCGTCTTCCGCGACACTGGTGCTGTAGACGCCGCCGTAGGTGCCGCTCAAACTGACGTCGCCGCCCGGAGCGGTCAGCGAAACCATTTTGTTGTAGTTGGTGTATAGGGCCGGCGTGGCTAAATAGCTCATCGCGGCAACACTCACCACATTGGGATCGGCCGCCGGATAACCGTTCTCGTTCGAGGAGTCGTTACCCGCCGCGAAAACCACGATTCCGCCCGCCATAGGGCCTGTCTGAACCCCGTTCTCATCCATACCGGCGTAGGTGTTGAAGTATTGGATGGCGCGGGTGAGAGCCGAGTAGGAACCCTTGCTCCAGTCGGTGTCGGAAATGGTTCCCGCCGTATATCCCCAACTGTTCTGGCAAATGACGGCTCCGTTGTCCGCGGCATATTTCATCGCGCGTATCTGGGCCGAAAGTCCGCCTCCGCTCGAACCGGTTTGCGATTCGCCGAGTATCTCGCACGACATGATCCTCACCCCGTCGCCGTTCCCCGAACCGCCCGCCACGCCGCAAACTCCGGTACCGTTATTGTTCACGGCGGCTACCGTGCCCGCCACATGCGTGCCGTGCATAAGTTCTTGCGAGAAGGTCAGTTCTCCCGAATTGATAATGAAATTGAAGCCGTGAAGGTCGTCGACGTAGCCGTTCCCGTCGTCGTCGACACCTTCGGCGCCGTTCTTCTCGGCGGTGTTGATCCACATGTTGTCGGCCAGATCTTCGTGGTCGTACTTGACACCCTGATCCACTACGGCCACTATGACGTCGGGATTACCCGTGGCGAGTTGCCACGCGGCGTAAACATTGGCGTCGGCGCCGACCCGCGTCTGGTTGGTTCCTACATTACCCGTGTTGTTGTAGTGCCACTGCATCGTTTGCGAACGCGAGCTCTCGTTGAACGGGAACGCCTCGCCACGCAGGGATTCGCCTGCCGCGCGAGTTCCGACACCCGCCTGCGCGGTCTCCCGCGTATGATCCGAAGCGACCGCCTCGAGCGAATATTCTATGATCTCGATCTCGGAGCACGCCGCAAGCCTCAGGGCCATGTCGCGGGTAGGCACCGAGGGATCGTACTTGGCGTAGTACCACAGGTGCAGTCCTTCGCGGCGGGTTCGCTCTTCGAAACGTCCGGAGGGGGGAAAGAGCCGCTCTAAAGAGACCGTACCGGCCTCGTTGAGAATACGGTCGATCTCGGAGAAACCGCTGTGGCTCGCGCCGCCTTCCGAAGTGCGGGTACCGCCCTCCGCCGGAGATGCCGACTCCCTGAATTTTATGATGATCTCTCCGCCTATGGCGCCGGACGATGCGTTGACAATAACAGGGCCGGTGGCTATGACGCCACCGGATCCGTTATTGTCATCTTCCTTAGCGCATGCAACCATAGCCGTCATGGCCGCGGCTGCAAACACTATTTTCAGAGTACCTTTCATGAATATGATTTTTATACGTCAGCCTATTCTTTCATACAACGTACCTGTGCCGAGTATACAGGCTCCATCGCGAAACATTCGGCCCAGTTGTAAATGAAATAACCGGTATAATGAGCGCCTACCGTGGGCCTGTGTTGTGTTGTCCAATACATTCCGTAAACGCCAGTATTGGCATTTATGGAGGCTTCGTTGATAGAGACCGTACCCACGGCGGGATAGTAGTCGCCGGTATATTTCCAGGTACGGCCGCAATCTTTCCATACGTTCCAGTCGTAATCGGGATGCTCGCCGTTCTCGTCGTACTCGGCAATCGCTCCTCCGTTTCTGATCGTTCTGTCGCCGGATGCATTTCCCCATGTATACGGACCGGGAACTCTATAGCCCACGGGGCACGGGTCGAATATGGTCTTCTCTACATCCCACAGCTTCGAGTCCTGAACCATGGGAGAGTCTTTATCCACACAGAACCACTGATTTACATTGGCAAACGGAGTGATATAAGTCATGGGGTTCTGCGTGGCATACGGAATATTCCCGGGAACGTTCATCTCGGGAGAGGCAGGCTGATGGTAAATCCATGAGCCCGATCCGTTGCCCACTTCACTGTTGGGAACGTTGTTTTCCGGCACATTATAATAGCCTGCAGGATCACTGGTAACATACGGAGTTCGAGACGCGGGGAACGGATCTTTGCGTCCCCACTGGTAGAACAGGCCGCGGTTGTTGACATCCATCGGCTCGTTGTTCATCGCGCCCAGATTGCGGTCCATAATCCGGCCGATCACACCTGTCTCGTTAGCGTGGTCGTTTACCTCGATCTCGTCGTCGAGCACCCATATGTGCCAGCTCCAAAGAATATTTCCTTTGACGTCGTAGGCGGCGATCAGGGCATTCCCCTGGCTTCGTCCCGTCGAGAAGGATATGTATCCGTCCCCGTATGTGGGTATTCCGTCGATGATCTCGCGCGAAAGGGTTTTATCCCCGTCGTTGCGTGCTTCCCACAAAAGATCGACATAGGCGATGCCGGTGATCTCGACGCCGTGTTTGTCGATGTAGGTACTCTGCCCGTCGCCCTCGCCGCCATTGCCTTTAACGGTGGCGTCGAACTTGTACTGGCCGCCTGTTCCGGCAATGTAGCTGTTGGCGGTACCGTCGGCGCTGAGATTGATGTTGCTACCGGTACGCTGTACTATCTCGGCGGTGGCCGAAACCTCTTCGTCGTTCTTAACGCCCGTCACGGTGATCGAACCGCTCTTGGCCTCGGGAGTACCGTTCGCAGAAACCTCGATTCGGAGGTTATCCTCCTCTTTGGCGACGGTGAACCAATCGCCCTGGGTCGTGTATGACCACTCTTCTGTGTTGGTCGCGACTATCACTACGGTGGATCCGCCGTCGACACCGAAAACGAGCTTGGGGGTCGACAATTGGATCTTGGCCGGTGCGTCGTATTCGTCCTGCGGAACCTCGATCGTATCGACACAGGCGGCCAACATGCCGCACAGTGCGAAGATGGAACTATATATCGGTCTTTTCATGATTTTTAAGTTTTATTCGGATTATTTCCATGCACTGGGTATCGAGTTGTAATCGCTGAGGCCCGTACAGCCTGCAAAGCACGAAGTCTTGGCGCCGTCGACCGATTTCAGACCCGAAGCCACCGCGTTTTCGGCAGTACGGTCGTAGAGATGGTACTTTACCCCGGCAACCGTTTTGTAGGGCGACTCCCCGCTGAGCGACGAGCAGTTCAGGAATGCGTTGGTGGCGATGTTGATGAGGGCCATGTCATCGAAAAGAGAGGCCGGCACGCTTTCCAGTTCGGTACATCCGCTGAACATGTTAGCAATGCTGGTCGGTTTTGTGATACCTGCGAAAATCCCTTCCGGAATGCTCTTCAGCGAAACACAATTCTGAAACATGTTCGTCATCCCCACACCGGCGATGTTGATCATTCCGTCGAAAATACCGGCGGGCACGGTCGTTATCGAAGAGCAGCCGTTGAACAGGCTTCCCATCGCGGTAACCTTGGTCATTCCCTCGAAAAGACCGGCGGGAATACTCTGTAGCGAAGAACAACCGTTGAACAGGCTTGCCAGTCCGGTCACGTTGACCATCCCGTCGAAAAGATCGGCCGAAACGTTTTGTAGCGAGGCGCAACCGTTGAACAGGCTACCCAAAGCGGTGATGGCCGTCATTCCGCTGAAGAAATCGGCGGGTACGCTCTGCAGTTTGGAGCAACCGCTGAACATGCTCGCCACCGTGGTAACGTTTTCGGGGTTGATAAAGAGACCGGTCGGTATCGTCGTAAGCTCTTTGCAATTCGTGAAGATGCCGTTCAACGCCGTGGTTCCGTACGAGCAGTTGAAGATGCCAGTGCCGACGGTCGTGAGGGTGGAGCATCCTGTAAACATGCTGGCATAGGTGGAGATCGTGGTGTTCGTCGCGAACAGGCCCGAGGGAACGCTTTGCAATGACGTACAGTTTGCGAAGAGGTTGGAGACATTGGTGGCGGGAGCCTTCAAGCCGACGAAAGCACCGGCGTCGATGGTCGTCAGGTTGGAGCAACCGTTGAACAGATTGCCGAGGGCGGTGGCGTTGGTGTTGTCCGTCCCGAAGAGTTGAGCGGGAACGGCTTTCAGCGATTTACAATCCTGGAAACAGTTCGTGTAGGTCTTACCCGCCGTTGCGAACAGGCCGGAAGGAAGGGTTTCGATTCCCGAAGACTTGAACGCCGTGGTGAAATTGCCGTTGGTCAATCCGTCGAAAACACCTGCCGTGAGGGTCTTGAGGCTCGGGCAGTTGGCAAAAGCGAGGGTAAGATCGATTGCGGCGGTGCTCGGTCCGAACGGTTTACCCACACCGGCCAGCTTGACACAGCCGTCAAAGAGGCTCTTGCAGTTGGTAGTGGCGGTGATGTTGCCGAACAAACCATCGGGAACCGTCACGAGTTCGGGACAGAGATTGAATGCCTTTTCGTAGTTGGTGATCTTGGTGTTGGCGGCGAACAATCCTGCAGGGATAGTCGTGATGCCCGAGTTTGCGAAAAGCGTCGTGGCGGTGGTCGCATTGGTCAGGGGTGCGAGAACATCGGCCGGAACGGTCGTAAGGGCCGTGCATCCGTTGAACAGCGAGGTGATGGTGGTAATGGCGGAAGCGCCAGTGAAGGCTTCGGGGTCGATCGTGGTAAGGGACGTACAATTCTGGAACATCGAAGAGATGTTGGTTACTTTCGCACAACCGTCGAAAATACCTTTGCCGATTTTTTCCAGACCGGTACATCCGCTGAAAAGGCTTGAGAACGAAGTTACGTTCACCAGACCGCTCAACATGTTGTCGGGAATCGCGGTAAGCGACGTGCAGTCCTTGAAAACATTGGAGAAACTCGTGACCGCGGTGTTGGTCGCGAAAAGTCCCTCGGGAATGGACTGCAACGACGAGCAACCGTTAAAGAAGTCATTGAACGAGGTCACTTTGTCGAAACCGTCGAGAAGTCCCGCCGGGATCGCCTTTAGACTCGAACAACCGTTGAACATACCGTAAAAAGCCGAAGTGACGATCGCTTGGGCTCCCGATTTTGTAAACAGACCGGACGGAATAGTCTCCAGTTCCGCGCAACCCGAGAAACCGTTAAACCATTGAACTGCCGCGGAGCAACCTTCGAACAGGTCTTCGGGCAGGGAGGTGATCTTCGTGAAGCTGAGAACCTGACGGAAGTCGGTGCATTTGTCCTTACCCTTGAACAGTCCCGCGGGCACGGATTCCAGAGAGGTATTGAGGAAGGCCTGACGGAAGCTCGTTACTAAAGGATTGTTATCGAAGAAACCTTCGGGAATGCTCGTCAGAGTGGCCGTAGTGGAAAAGAGTGCGTTGAACGTGGTGATCTTTGGGTTGTTCGCGAAAAGTCCCGCAGGCACGGTTGTCAGATATGTATTTGTGAATACCTGAGAAGCATCTGTCAATTCCGGACAGTTGGCGAAAAGGTCTTCATCCACCTCGGTGAGCGACGTGCTGGCGAAGACAGCCTGGGCATTGGTCATCGCCACGCAATTCTTGAACAATCCTTCCGGCAATTTCGTGATCATCCCGGGTCTCCTGTTGTTTACATTATCCGCTGAGATCGCTCCGGCGTTGCCGAATGTATAAATAAAGGTTGTCGCTTGGGTGGCATATTCGAACAATCCTTCGGGAATAGCCTCCAAATTGTAACAATTGCGGAATGCGTTTTCAAAGGAGGTCACTTCGGCGAACGCCTCGATGTCGTCGGTGGCGATCCGTTCCAGATATTTGCAGTCCATGAAAGCATTCCTCAATGAACGAAGGCCGACTTTCCCCCAGTTGAAAATCTCCGTGAGTTGATGTTTTTGAGGGCTCGCGCCGCTTCCTCCGGCGTTGAGCGAAGGCACCGAACCCTTGACCGATACGATATAATAGTCGGAGTTTTCGTAAGCGTGCGTTGGGTACGTTCCCTTAAAATTCTCTATGGTTCCGTCGCCCCAGTCGATGGTGACGTCCGCTTCCTGATCGAATGGCAAGATCGCATTCAAGACGGAGGATTCGTTGACCCCCACATTAAGACCTATAATTAGAGCGCTGGGATCGAAGCCCGTCTGCGAGACGGAGATCGTGAGGGTTTTCATGTTGGCCAGGCCGTCGCCTGCCGTTACGGTTACGGTCACCGAACGCGACTGCTCGCCTCCGTAAGGTTCCGCTTTGAATTTCAGGCCGCTACCGGTCTCTGTGACGGTAAGCCAGTCGTTCTCTTCGACCTGATAGGTCCACTCCCCGAAATTGGTTTCGATGGTGATCTCCCTTTCGCCGACCGGAGTTCCAGTGAAAGGAACACTCAGAGCCGAGGAGGTCAGAAGCACGGCGCGGTCCTGAGAGATGCGAATCTGTTCGGTGGCGGGAGTTTCGGCTCCGGCGCCCGCTATAAGGGTGATTACGGTTTCGCGGTCTTCATACGTTTCGTTCTCTTCGAGCGTGAGGATAAGATCGTCGCCATCCTTTTCAACCAACAACCACGGACAGGCCACGGTCTCGAACGTCCAATCCTCGTAGCTCGAAAGGATCGCCAGCGTCGTGGTCAGTTCTCCGACGGCCGGCATGGTCAAATTGTTCAGGCCGTCTTCCACCGCGATTTCGAGCGTACCGTAGGCGTTTTGCGTAACATCGATGGTGGCTGTCTTGTCGCCCGCGGTGATCGTTACGCTACCGGTCAGCATCTCGGTCTCTTTATTGCTTTCGCAGATCAACGTGATCCTGTCGGTCTCGGTATCGGCTTCGATGGTGAGCCAATCCCCATTCTTGGAAAAGCTCCACAGGACATTGGTGGTGATATCGACCGCCACTTTGCCTCCAATGCTTTTGAAAGCGACGGCGGCATTCCTGTCGTCTTCGGCCGAGAACCATGTGTTTTCGGAGGAGATACCCAGTTCCGCCACCACGGTGGTCGGTTCTTCACCCGGTTCGGGGTTGAAGTAGGTAATCGTCTCCTCGGTACAGGCGGTAAAGGCTAACATCGCCGCCGCCAGACTGTATATCAACTTTTTCATATGGGTTTCGATTATTGGTTAAACGATTTTATCATCTTGTGAGATTCGGGGTTCGTTTTTGCGACGGCGGCTGTGGGAATCTCCGTTCTTACTAAATACATCTCTCCGTTGCCGTCCGACATGGCGTAATAGAGATCGCTGAAATAGAGGTAACTTCCTGCTTCGTATGCTATCAGGCCGAATCCCGGGTAGTCGGCGGTGAAGCCGCTCAGGATGATGGCGTCCTGCTCGTTATCGTCGTCGTCTTTCGCCCGTCCCGGAGTACCGTTGATTATGCTGGCCTGGAACGCACTGGTTTCGACATTCACTTTTATAGGATAGTAATAGCGCGTGATGAGCTGCGAACTCCGGGAGTATGTTATCTGCATACAGATATTGCCGAGCGGAATGACCAGCGTATTGTTCTCGCTGTCGTACTCGGCCTCGATGACCGTTCCCTCCGTGAAAAGGTTCTTAATGTTGAAACTCTTGCGGTATTCTTTCTCTTCGATGGTGCAGAACGTCGCCGTACCGGCGGCGCCGGCGGGTTCGCCGTTATAATACCAGTTTTCGGCACGAAGCCCGTAGTCGCCCAACAATTTATAGTACGGATTGTCGCTACGGCTGATCTGACGGACGGCCACGCTCTGGTTTTTGACCGAGCCTTCGAGCGACGAGGTAACGGTTATGGATGCTGGACGTTCGTCGCCTCCGTTGGGTTCGGAAACTATGGTAATGGTGTTGCGTTCGAAATCGGGTGTGGCCGTGAGCCATGTCACGTTGCTTTCGACGTCCCACTCTCCGTTGGTCACGACGGAGATGGTGCTCGAGTCCTCCTCTGAGTCGAACACAAGTTCTTCGGGAGCCACGACCGTCAAACTGACCGTCTGCTGCGAAAAGGCCTGCTCGATCACGATCTGTTTCTCATCGACAGCCGTCGTTATGACGATCGTCGCACTACGTACACCCGAAGAGGTGTTCTTCCCGACCGATATGGTCAAAAGACCTTCTTCGGGCGTTAAGGTCACCCAACCTTCTTCACAGGTCGAGGTCCACTGGGACGGAGAGACAATGGCAACGCTACTGGTCCCGCCTTCGGTGGCGAACGGGACAACGTCTCTCGAGAGGATGATCACATCGGCGATCCGATCCTCGGTCTTCTCGCTGCATCCCGTCGTGAAAACACCGGCGGCGGAAAACAGGAGAGTGCCCAACAGGGCAAAACATTTTCTCATAGTGGTATTGTTTAGTTAATGGGTTATAGCTATTTTTCAACAATTCGGCTACAAACGTAATAAAAAGGTGTTAAAATATCAATATTTGATACCTGTTAATGTAAAAAAAACACTATTTATGATAAATTTATCTCTGTCGAATGAAATTTTTAAGAGCCTGTTTGGATTTTCATAGTCGATCACGACACCGCGGTCCGGGAGGCTTCCGACACCGGACCGCGCTTTTCTTTCTTGCTAATTGTACATGCGTCGCTTTTTTGTTACCTTTGTGGAAAACATTCCCGAATGGCTCTGTTCGAAGTTACCGGAGGGCATCCCCTCAAAGGCGAGATCGTCTGTCAGGGCGCCAAGAATGAGGCGCTCGAAGTTATTTGTGCGACTTTGCTCACGAGCGAGCGGGTGAGGATCTCGAATCTGCCGAGCATCGTCGACGTTTTGCAGCTCATCGAACTGTTGGAATGTCTGGGGGTCGAAACCGAGCGCCACAGCGAGGGCTGCTGGTCGTTTCGCGCCGCCGACATCGACCTCGACTACATGAAAACCGACGATTTTCGCGAGCGGGCTACCCGCCTGAGGGGATCGGTGATGATAATGGGCCCTCTGCTCGCGCGTTTCGGCGAGGCTCATCTGCCTAAACCCGGTGGCGACAAGATCGGACGCCGCAGGCTCGACACCCACTTCATAGGTTTTCAGAAGCTGGGCGCGACCTTCGATTTCGACGCGGGCGACGACTTTTTCACCGTCTCGGGACGCAACCTTCACGGCGCGTACATGTTGCTCGACGAAGCGTCGGTGACCGGCACGGCCAACATCGTGATGGCCGCCGTGATGGCGAAAGGCTTCACCACCATCTATAACGCCGCCTGCGAGCCTTATCTCCAGCAGCTTTGCGAGATGCTCAACCGCATGGGCGCGCGCATTTCGGGCATCGCCTCGAACCTGCTCACCATCGAGGGGGTCGAATCTCTCGGCGGCACCGACCACCGCTGCCTTCCCGACATGATCGAAGTGGGGAGTTTCATCGGCATGGCCGCCATGACGCGCTCCGAGATCACGATCAAAGATGTGGCTTACGACCATCTCGGCATCATTCCGCAGCAGTTCGCACGCATGGGCATCCGCTTCGAGCAACGCGGCGACGATATTTTCGTTCCGCGGCAGGAGCACTATTGCATAGAGAGTTTCATCGACGGAAGCATTATGACGATTGCCGACGCGCCGTGGCCGGGCCTCACGCCCGACCTTCTGAGCGTGTTCCTCGTGGTCGCCACCCAGGCGCGGGGCAGCGTGCTGATCCACCAGAAGATGTTCGAGAGCCGCCTGTTCTTCGTCGACAAGCTCATAGACATGGGTGCGCAGATCATTCTGTGCGATCCCCATCGCGCCACTGTCATCGGCCACGACCATAAATTCCGCCTGCGGCCCACCCGCATGACCTCGCCCGACATCCGGGCCGGTGTGGCGTTGCTGATCGCCGCTCTGTCGGCCGACGGGGTCAGCACCATACAGAACATCGAACAGATCGACCGCGGATATCAGAACATCGACGGCCGCCTGAATGCCCTCGGTGCGAAGATCGAACGAATAGACTGACTCCCGCAAAGACCATTACAGGCGGTGTGAAATTTAATCCGTAAAAAACATACTTTATGAAAAAAGCAATTTTGTTTATCGCCGCGGCGCTCATAACTTCGTCCGCAGTGGCCCAACAACCGGCGAGAGAGTATCCCGTTCCCGCGCGAATGTCCCCCGAAATGACCGAATTCTGGACTCCGCAGACCCCCGTCGTAACTCCCGCTCCCTCCTGCGACATCACGGCTCCCCCCTCTGACGCCATCGTGCTGTTGGGCGAAGGGATCAACGAATTCGTGACCGCCGACGACGGAAGTCCCGTGAGGTGGACTTTCGAAAACGGCATTCTCACCTGTGTCCCCCGCGGCGGTGTTATCGAATCGAAGCGATCCTTCGGCGACTGCCAGTTGCACGTCGAGTGGAGCGCCCCTACGGAGATCGTCGGCGAAAGCCAGGGCCGGGGCAACAGCGGTGTCTTCTTCGCCGGAGGGCTCTACGAGGTGCAGGTTCTCGACACCTATCAAAACGAAACGTACATCAACGGCGCTACGGGAAGCATCTACAAACAGTCGCCGCCATTAGTGAACCCCATCCGCAAACCGGGCGAATGGAACACCTACGATATCATCTACAACGCCCCCCTGTTCCGTGAAGAGGACGGCAAGTTGTTGCGTCCGGGCACCGTCACGGTGTTGTTCAACGGCGTTCTGGTGCAGAACAACTTCACCCTTCGCGGCACCACCGAATATATCGGCCATCCGCGAACAGTACCTCACGGTAAAGGCCCCATCCAGCTTCAGGACCACAACAATCCCGTCAAATTCCGCAATATCTGGATCCGGGAACTTTAAGCTGCACCCGTTTTGAACGTAAAAGCCTCCTTCATCGGGAGGCTTTTTCTATTTTGTCGAGAGCTTTCTCCCTGTATTTACGGGATATCTCTATCGGGATATCCCCGAGCCACACCACATGTCCTTCGATACGCGTTACCTGAAGGCGGTTCACGATGAAGGAGCGGTGAACGCGCACGAACCGGTCGTCGAGCGCCGCTTCCCATCCCGATATTTTCATACGGGTAGGATATTTCTCTCCTCCCCGAACGACCACCGTCACCTCGTCGTCGCGCGATTCTATGTATAATATGGTGTCGAGTTCGAGCGTCGTTCTTTTGCGGTCGGAGGTAAAGGTGATGAATTTTTCGCGTACAGATTCTTTTCCTTCTGTCATCAGCCTGCTTTTGATAAAGTATTCGCCCGAAAGCAGCGCCCCTATCAAAAAACAGATGAAAAGGGGGTTCGTCACGATGCCCGGCGGAGTTTCGGTGAAAGGATACTCGATGTTGAAATAGACGAAAAATATCCCGAGGTACTCGATCAGCATCACCGTCAAAGAGAAATATATGGTGTCGAGAATTCCCTGCCGCCGGTTCTTGAAAGAGATGTCGCCCGCGAAATATTTGAAGAACAGCACCCCCGGAAGCATCATCACCGACATAAACAGCGCCCTCGGAAGCGAACCCATCACGCTCCACAGCACGAGTGCGACGAGCATCACCGCGACGCTCCAATACAAGGGTGTGAACCAGTGTTTCATCGCCTAAAAGTAACGATTTTTTAGCGGAAACACCGTGCCGGTCGAAGGCTTTTCCACGAAAAGGGGGATTCGACACCCAGAGCGGAGGATTCGACACGGTGCGGGAGAACTATTTCGCACCCCTGCGATGTAACTTTGCGGTGAAGTCAAACCACAAAAAAACTGAAGCCATGTTTAAATTATTCGTTGAAGGAGGAGCGGGATGGATGAGCGTCCTCACCCTCGAACTTATCGCGCTGTTGCTCGCGGCGTGGAAGGCTCCCGCGTGGGTTAAAGAGATAGGGCTTATAGCCCTGATGACAGGGATCCTGGGCACCGTTCTCGGGATGATGGGCGCTGCCGAGTCGATCCACGCGGCTGGAGATGTCTCCCAGGGCCTTCTATGGATGGGAATCCGTATCGCCCTGATCACCACCCTGTACGGTATGGTTATCTACATCGCGTCTCTCGTAATCCGCATCGTACAGAAACCGAGGCTGCTCTGAAAAACAGAAAGCCGGAAATTGAAACAGAGCCCCAAAAGTTATACAAAAACTTTTGGGGCTCTGTTCAAAAAGTGGACTCTGTAACATTTCGTTGTTTCAACTCCATTGATTTAAATCGTCGGACAGGTCGATTCCATCGAAAAAATCCTTGAGAGATATCTCGAAATAACCGCATAAGATAGCAAGAGTTGTTATCGTGATGTTTGTACCTCGTGATTCAATGTGTCTGATATCGACATTCGTGTCTTCATAGACCGCATCCTGCGTCAGTTTCCGCTCTTTCCGAAGTTTTCGAAGCCGGTCTATGATTTGCCGAAGCAATTTTTCATCACGTCTTGGTGCCATAATGATACACCGACTTCTCTTTTTTACTGTATCTCTATCACATACGGCAGTCTTGCTTGAACGCCTCCCTCGTCGAGCATTTCGCGGAGGGATTCATAGTAGCGGAAAGATTCGCCGAGTTCGTCCTGTAAAACCCGGCGGCGTACCGAAGACGAAAGGCCGCTAAAGAGGGCGTCGAAGGGCGAGGGCTCTCCGACCACCTCCCAGAGGCGGAAATCGTCGGCGATCCCCACCCTGTCGGCGGCAAGCGAGATAGCGTCCACCAAGCCGCCATACCCGTCTATCAGGCCTATTTCGAGCGCGTCGGCTCCGGCCCACACTCGTCCCTGTCCGATGGCGTCGACAGCCTCATGGGTCATGTTACGTCCGTCTGCAACGCGTCCTACGAAGGTCGAATATACTTTCTCGACCCCTTTTTGGAAATAGGCCAACTCCGTCGTCGAGGGAGAACGGAACATGAAAACTCCGAGATCGGAAGATTTACCCGTTTTCACGACATCGACCGTGACGCCTATCTTATTCTTAAGCGCGTCGCCCACGTTGGCGAAGAGGCCGAACACCCCTATCGAGCCTGTGAGAGTGGCGCGGTCGGCAAAGATCGCATCGGCCGGAGCGGCGATATAGTATCCTCCCGAAGCGGCCACGTCACCCATGGAAACGATAAGCGGCTTTTCGGCTCTCAGCCGTTCGAGTTCGCGCCACATCACCTCCGAAGCAAGTGCGCTGCCGCCCGGGGAGTTGATTCGCAATACAACAGCGACGGTCGAGGCGTCTTCTCGTGCTTTACGGATCTTTTCGACCATCGAGGTGCTGCCGACCTGCCCTGACCCACCGGAACCGGAGACTATATCTCCTTCGGCATAGATAAGGGCTATCTTGTTCTTGGAAGAGTAATCCGGACCCGCTACCTGCGCCACATAGTCGCCGAACGACGCGAAATCGGGTTTTTCACCCTCCGTCTCGCCAAGCCGCGCGGCTATTTCGTCTTCGACCTCATCCTCGTATAAAAGTCCGTCTATCAGCCCTTTTTCAACGGCGGCGGCGGAAGAGTCGATCGCAAGAGCGTCGGCCCAAGCCTGAAGATCGGCTTCAGATATACCGCGTTCGGCGGCGATATCCCCGACGATCATTCCCCAGATCGAACCCAGCATTTTTTCATACTGGAGCCTGTTCTCGGGGCTCATTTTATCGAGAATGAACGGCTCGACGGCGCTCTTGAACGAGCCGTGGCGCACCACGACGGGTTCGATGTCGAGTTTATCCAGCAGTCCCTTGTAGAACATCACTCTCGATGAAAGTCCCGACCATTGGACCTCGCCCGCGGGATTGGTGTAGATCCTGTCGGCCACCGAAGCGAACCAGAGGGCGATCTGGCTCCACGCCTCCTGATAGGCGACGATGAATTTGCCACTCTCGCGGAACTTCACAAGCTGGGCGCGGATCTCCTCGGCCGAGGCGAGCGACATGGAGATATTCTCGTCGAAATTCAGATATATTCCTTCGATGCGGTCGTCTTCGGCAGCGGCCTGTATCGCCTGTATCGCGTTGAGCAACGTGGTGTGTGAGGCCATCGACATCTTTTGGAAGTCGAACCCGTCGAGGGGCGATGACGAGGGCGAATCGGTTATCGTCCCCATGTTGAGTCGCAACACCGACCCGGAGGAGATCACGGCGGCGGGCGAAGAGCCGAAAGAGGCCACCATTCCGACGATGATCATCGTCCAGATCATAATCACGAGCCCGAAGCCCACGACGACGGCCAGAAGCGCCGCAAAAAAGGTTTTAATAAAATTCATATGGTCAGGATTTATGTGTGTCTCAATTTTTTTATTCGGATGGCCGTTCCACAAAGGTATTTATTTTTTGTATTTTTGTTATTCATAAATCGTTGCAGATGATAAAAAAAGAGAGGATCATCGAACTTTTGGACGGCGTTGTCCATCCCGAAACCGGCCGCGGCCTCGCTTCGGGGGGATATGTGGCCGACGTATCCACGGAAGACGGGAGCCTTGACGTCGTGCTGAAATTTCCGCGCCCGCGCGATCCGTTCGCCTCTTCGTTGCGTCGGCAGGCCTCTTCGGTTCTCACGGCCGCCTTTCCGGAAACAACGATCTCCGTCGAGCTTTGGACGCCCGAAGCCGAACCGAAACCCGAAGTCTCGAAACGCCTGCCGGGTGTGGCACGGATAGTCGCCGTCGCAAGCGGCAAGGGAGGCGTGGGCAAGAGCACGGTGACCGCACATCTTGCCACGACCCTCGCTGCCGAAGGTTACCGGGTGGGGGTCCTGGATGCCGATATTTACGGTCCTTCACAGCCCGCGTTGTTCGGAGTCGGGGACTATATGCCTGTGGCCGAGGGGCCTGACAACTCCTCCGCCATCGTTCCCGCCGAAAGCCGGGGTGTTAAAATAATGTCGATAGGTTTCTTCATCTCGCCCTCCGACGCGCTCGTGTGGAGAGGGCCGATGGCGACCAACGCCCTGAGGCAGTTGATCCGTCAGACGGCCTGGGGAGAGCTCGATTTCCTTCTCGTCGACCTGCCTCCCGGAACGGGCGACGTTCATCTATCGATCGTGCACGAACTGGAGCTCGACGGTGCTATCGTCGTGTCCACCCCTCAGAGCCTCGCCACCTCCGATTCCCGGCGCGGGGTAGAGATGTTCCGCACCCCGGGGGTGGATGTTCCGGTGCTCGGAATGATCGAGAATATGGCGTGGTTTACACCCGCCGAACTTCCTGATAAGAAGTATTTTATCTTCGGAGAAGGGGGTGCGCGAAGACTTGCGGACGATCTCGGGATCGCGTTTCTGGGCGACATCCCCATCGTAATGCCGGTATCGGGAAGCGGCGAAAAAGAGACTCTCGCCCCGCCACCGCATCCCGCCCTCGTACCGTACTACGAAGTTATCGCGCGGAGGATTGTCGATAAGTTTTCGAAACCTGTCGATAACCCGTTATAAAACTGTCGGGAACTTTCAACAGTTCCCCAACCCTCTTTTTTTGTTAAAACTTTCGATCATGAAATCACAACGTGTGTTACAAAACTGTTAAAACAATCAATGGTGTCGATATGTTAAAAACAGTTATAAACAATGTTCATAACCGGCAAAACAACGGTCGGTAAAGGCGCTTCGGTTTGTCAAGTCCTCCGAAACTAATTTTAATAACTATTTTTACGGCGGCTTCCGCGAAAACGATCGACATTTTCAACACCCATTATTATTATTGTTTCTTTTAATTTATTTAATATATAATAAAAAAATAAAAATGATCGCCGATAAGATTTTCGAGTTGAAACGCGCGAAAAATGCCATCATACTCGCCCACTATTATACCCGCCCCGAAGTTCAGGAGGTTGCCGATTTCGTGGGCGACTCGCTCGCCCTGTCCGAAAAAGCCGCGGCCACCGACGCCGACATTATCCTCTTTGCAGGGGTCTATTTCATGGCCGAGACGGCCAAAATTCTCTCTCCGGCCAAAAAAGTTCTCATCCCCGATCCCGAAGCTGGCTGTTCGCTGGCTGCTTCGTGTCACGCGGCCGAATTCGCCGCCTTCCGCGCTGCCCACCCTGATGCCCTCGTGGTCTCCTATGTCAACACCACGGCCGAAATAAAAGCGCTTACGGACATTTGCTGCACCTCCACAAACGCCCTCGATGTGATAAAGTCGATCCCCGCCGACCGGCCGATAATCTTCGCCCCCGACCGTAACCTCGGCTCGTACCTCCGGAAACAGACGGGTCGCACGAATATGATCCTGTGGGACGGAGCGTGTCATGTCCATGAGGAGTTCTCCCTCGAAGGCATCCTCGCCCTGAAAAAACAATATCCCGACGCTCCGGTGCTGGCCCATCCCGAATGCCGCGAACCGATCCTGATGGTCAGCGATTTTGTCGGAAGTACCTCCGCCATACTGAATTTCGCTGGACACAGCCTTGCCGACACCTTCATTGTCGTTACCGAGCCGGGGATCCTGCACGAAATGCACAAGAAATATCCGCACAAAACTTTTATTCCGGCCCCTCCGGTCGACTCTACCTGCGGATGTAACGATTGTGTATATATGAAACTCGTCACCCTTCCGAAGATTCTCGCCGCACTCGAAACCGAAAATCCCGAAGTCATCGTTCCCGAAACCGTTCGTGCCGCCGCCGAAAAATCGATCCGGGCGATGCTCGAACTTAACTGTTAATTCCATATCTTTGTAACCTTATATTAAAATCCGAACATACTATGAAAAAGTTTTTAGTCGCCTGTGCGGCGATGTTGTTCATCCTACCGGCGAGCGCCGACGAGGGAATGTGGTTGTTGCCGTTCCTCAATAAATTGAATATTAAGGACATGAAGGCCAAAGGGCTGAAACTCAAGGCAGAAGATATCTACAGTGTTAACCACGGATCGCTGAAGGACGCCATTGTTATCTTCGGCGGAGGGTGTACCGGCGAGGTCGTTTCTTCCGAAGGACTGTTGCTCACCAACCATCACTGCGGTTACGGTCAGATACAGGCTCTGAGCACCGTCGAGAAGGATTATCTGAAAAACGGGTTCTGGGCGATGTCCAAGGCCGAAGAGATACCCGCGCCGGGTCTTTCGGTGACCTTTATACGCCGGATGGAAGATGTGACCGACCAGGTGTTGGGCGAGGCGGCGAATATGGGCGGAGGCTCCGAACGCGATACCATAATCGAGGCCAACAGAAAGAAGCTATCCGAAGAGATGGTGGAAGCGTATCCGGAATACCAGGTAGAGATTCGTGAATTCATGGGAGGAAACCAATATTTCGCGATCATATCCGAACGTTACACCGACGTGAGATTGGTGGGCGCTCCGCCCAGCTCGATGGGCAAGTTCGGAGGCGACACCGACAACTGGATGTGGCCGCGCCATACCGACGACTTCTCGATGTTCCGCATCTACGCCGGACCGGACAACAAACCGGCGGCATACTCTCCCGATAACAAACCCTATCAGGCTCCCGTGCATCTAAAGATATCTCTGAAAGGGGTGAAAGAGAACGATTTCGCGATGATAATCGGCTTTCCCGGTACGACCGACCGTTACATGACCACCTACGAAATGAAACACCTGATCGACGTCGCGAATGCCAACCGTATCTATGTACGCGGCGAGAGACAGGCGATCCTGATGGAGGACATGCTGGCCGACGATGCCGTGAGATTGAAATACGCGGCGAAATACGCTTCGTCGTCCAACTACTGGAAGAACTCTATCGGGAAAAACAAAGCTTTGATAGACAATAATATACCAGAGCTTAAAGCCGCTCTCGAAGATCGTTTCCAGGCGTGGTCTGGCACTCAGAACTCTCCCGAACAGTACCATCTCGCACTGCCGAAGATCAAAGAGTCGGTGGAAGCAACCTCCGAAGGCGAGGGCATCTATCAGTTTATCATGGAGGCACTCTGGTCGGGCGTCGAGATAGTGCCGCTCGTGTCGAGAATAGGTTCTGTGGTGAAGGTACAGGATGGCAGCGTCGTTAATAAAGACGAGGTGATGACCGTTGCGGGTAATTTCTACAAGAATTACAACGAGCCCACCGACCGCAGGGTTGCAAAACGTATGCTGGCCATCGTTCGCGAAAAGATACCCGCCGAAAACCTGCCCTCTGTCTACGCTCAAATAGACTCCGTCTTTTGCGGCAATATAGACGCCTATGTGGACAACCTCTACGATAACACGATTTACGCTTGCCCGGAACGTCTTTCCGCCGCTCTCGAAAACTATAATACCGATACCTTCGCCGCCGACCCGGCTGGAGAGCTCTCCGCTTCGATCCGCAGTCTGGCCATGTCCATTTCCATGCCGCTCGTCGCAAAAATTCAGGAACGGGCCGATTGGCACAGAGTCTATATCAAAGGTCTGGCGCTGATGGATCCCGGCACCAAATACTATCCCGACGCCAACTTCTCGATGCGCCTCACCTACGGACAGGTTCTTCCTTACGATCCGCGCGACGGGGTCATATACAAATATTACACGACCCTTAAAGGTGTTCTGGAAAAGGAAGATCCCACTAATCCTCTCGAATTCACGGTGCCCGATAAGTTGAAGACGGCTTATGCCACGTCGGACTACGGCCGCTATGGACAGAACGGAGAATTGAGGCTTAATTTCCTGACAAACAACGACATAACCGGCGGAAACAGCGGTTCGCCCGTTCTGAACGCACGCGGTGAACTGATCGGCCTCGCCTTCGACGGAAACTGGGAAGCTATGAGCGGCGACGTGGTGTTCGAACCCACACTACAGCGCTGTATCAACGTCGACATCCGTTACGTTCTTTGGACTATCGAAAAGTTCGCCGGAGCGGGTCATCTGGTACGCGAAATGACGGTTTTGCAGTGATAAATTGACAAATGGAAGAAACCATAAAGGAAGTTGAGGGGACGGAGCGTTCCCTCAACTTTATAGAGGAGATAGTCGAAAAATATATCGCGGAGGGCGGGAGGGAACTTCAGACCCGTTTTCCGCCCGAACCCAACGGCTATCTGCACATAGGCCATGCGAAGAGCATTTGCCTCAATTTCGGTTTGGCCAATCGTTACGGAGGCAAGTGTAACCTGCGTTTCGACGACACCAATCCGGCCAAGGAGGATGTCGAATATGTCGACTCTATCAAGGCCGATATCAAGTGGTTGGGCTTCGAATGGGCCTTAGAGAGATACGCCTCGGACTACTTCGAGCAGTTGTACGATTGGGCGGAGGAGCTTATACGCAAAGGCAAGGCTTATGTCGACGACCAGACCCAGGAGCAGATCCGAGCCACACGCGGAACGATAACCGAGCCGGGAACGAATAGTCCGTGGCGCGAGAGGAGCGTCGAGGAAAATCTCGATCTGTTCGCGCGCATGAGGGCGGGCGAGTTTGCCGACGGAGAGAAGGTGTTGCGTGCGAAGATCGACATGGCACATTCCAATATGCTTTTCCGCGACCCGATCCTTTACCGCATCCTGCACACCTCACACCACCGCACGGGCGACAAGTGGTGCATCTACCCGATGTACGACTATGCGCATGGCCAGAGCGACAGCATCGAGCGGATAACACACTCGATCTGCACGCTGGAATTCGCGGTCCACAGGCCGTTGTATGATTGGTTTATCGAGGAGTTGGGTATTTTCCCCTCACACCAGTACGAATTTGCGCGCCTGAATCTTACCTACACGATCATGAGTAAGCGAAAATTACTGCAACTCGTACAGGAAGGTGTGGTCCGCGGCTGGGACGATCCGCGTATGCCGACAATCTCCGGGATGCGCCGCAGAGGATACACTCCCGCGGCGATCCGTGCGTTCGCAGAACGTGTGGGTGTTGCTAAGCGCGACAATGTGATCGATCTCGGCCTATTGGAGTTCTCGGTGCGCGAAGACCTTAATAAGGTCGCTCAGCGGCGTATGGCCATCGTGAATCCTCTTAAAGTGGTGATTACAAACTTCGACGAAATTGATTCTTCCTCCCGTCAGGAAGTGTTCCCCGTGGAACAATCGAGTAAAAAGGGTCGAACGGAAATGGTCCGTTGTGTCAACAACCCCGAAGACGAAAGTGCCGGAACCCGCGAAGTTCCCCTCACACGCGAGATATACATCGAGCGAGACGATTTCATGGAAGACCCACCCAAGAAGTTTTTCCGTCTCTCTCCGGGTGGAGAGGTTCGCTTGCGGTATGCGTATCTAATTAAATGTGAGGAAGTTGTGAAAGACACATCGGGAGAGATCGTTGAGTTGCGTTGCACTTACGACCCGGCTTCGGCAGGCGGAGGATCATCGGACGGACGTCGCGTGAAAGGAGTTATTCATTGGGTTTCCGTTCCTCATGCCGTTAAAGCCGAGGCGCGCCTCTACTCTACCCTCTTTAATAAAGAGAGCCCCGAAGACTGCTCGGCATGTGAAACTTTCCTCTCTCATCTGAACCCCGAATCACTCGTGACCTCGAAAATTTATATGGAACCCTCACTATCCGACGCTGTTGTAGGCGAGCAATTCCAATTCGAACGAATAGGTTATTTCTGTAAAGACGCCGACTCCGTGAAGGCCGCACCGGTGTTTAATAGGACGGTCACCTTAAAAGATTCATGGGCTAAGCAACAAAAGTAGAGTTGTTATATTTCAAAACAGGAGGGTTGTTCCACGTGGAACTTTTGCGGGTGTAGTCCGCAAAAGTCACCGACGGAGGCCCGGAGGTGCCGCATAGCGGCGCAGGGATAAGCTGACGGAGGTAATAAAAAGAGGAAGGGGAGTGGTTTGTTTCAAACCACTCCCCTTATTATTTGAGCGAAGATGGTCTTACCGCCCGAAAAAAACCAACAAAACATTGATGTCCGCCGGAGAGACCCCGGGAATTCGCGACGCCTGTCCTATCGTAGTCGGACGGATGCGGGAGAGTTTTTGACGAGCCTCCATCGTCAGGGAGTTCAAAGAGTTGAAATCAAACCCCGCCGGAATAGCGACCTCTTCGAGACGATGCAGTTTTTCGGCGATCAATTTTTCACGTTCGATGTACCCGCGATACTTGATCTCGATCTCGACTTGCTCGATCTCTTCGGCCGAAATAGAGTTTGTCGATATAAAATCGCGCAGTGGAAGTAATTCTTCAGTGACCTCTTTTAATGATATTTCACCGCGCGAAAGAATAAAACTGAGCTTGCGACCTTGCGTTAAGGGCACGGAATTGCGCGAAATCAAATAGTCGCGTAAATCGTCCGGAGAGATGCTCAGTCCATGGACGAAAGAACGAAGCGATTCTACGTTCGATTTTTTTTGCTCGAAAATCCGCCATCTTTCGTCGTCGACAAGCCCTATTTCCCGCCCGCGCGGAGTCAATCGCAAATCGGCGTTATCCTGGCGGAGCAAAATTCTGTACTCGGCACGGGAGGTGAACATCCTGTAGGGTTCGTCCACTCCCTTGGTGACGAGGTCGTCGATCAGCACACCGATATACGCCTCGTCGCGTCGAAGCACGAAAGGCTCCAAACCGTTCAAAAAGAGGTGGGCATTGATCCCCGCCATAAGTCCTTGCGCGCCCGCTTCTTCATATCCGGTGGTTCCGTTTATCTGCCCGGCGAACCATAGATTCGGAATGAGCTTGGTTTGCAGGGAATGATTCAACTGCGTAGGCGGAAAGTAATCATACTCAATGGCATAGCCCGGCCGGAACAGATGAACGCGCTCCAGACCAACGATGCGCCGTAGCGCCTCCATCTGAACCTGCCACGGAAGCGACGACGAGAAGCCGTTCAGATAGTATTCGTTAGTCGTAAATCCCTCAGGCTCAAGGAATAGCTGATGAGAGTCCTTGTCGGCGAAGGTGCGTAGCTTATCCTCGATGCTGGGGCAATAGCGCGGTCCGATGCCGCGGATCGTCCCGTTGAACAGCGGCGACTCGGCAAACCCGGTCCGCAGTATCTCGTGAACCTCGAGCGACGTGTTGGCTATATAGCAGGGCAACTGCTCGCGGACGGGTTCGGTTTCGGGCGAGAACGAGAATTTCGAAGGCTCCGCATCGCCTTCCTGAACTTCCAGCCGCTCGAAATCTATAGTACGTCCGTCGAGCCTTGCGGGAGTTCCGGTTTTCATTCGCCCGGCCACGAAGCCCAATTCTACCAACCTTTCCGTCAGGCCTTTAGATGTTTTCTCGCCGATCCGTCCGCCTTCGATCTGCGCCCGGCCTACATGAATCAGCCCTCCGAGGAAAGTCCCGGCGGTCAAGATCACCGCCTTTGCCTGAAATTCGACCCCAAGCGCGGTCTTAATTCCAGACACAAGACCGTTTTCCGCGACAATATCCACAACGCTGTCCTGCCACAGGAACAGGTTCGGAGTGTTTTCGAGCACCCTGCGCCACAGGGCTGAAAAATGCGTCTTATCGCACTGCGCGCGCGGGCTCCACATGGCGGCCCCTTTCGAACGGCCGAGCATCCGAAACTGAATGGTCGAACGATCGGTGATTATCCCCATCTGCCCGCCAAGAGCATCTATCTCTCTGACAATCTGTCCTTTGGCAACCCCGCCTACGGCCGGATTGCACGACATTGCCGCAACTTTTTCCAAGTCCATAGTCACGAGTAGCACGCACGATCCAAGACGCGCCGCAGCGACCGCCGCCTCGCATCCGGCGTGTCCCGCGCCCACGATGATTATGTCGTATTCGAGATTCATTTTTTCAAGAGACGGGGTTTTCAGGGAGTGCGGATAATAGAGGTTACATAGCGTCGATGATATTGTCGATCCTTGCGGCGAGAGACTCACGCAAACTCTCCGACGGACAGTGGTTTATGATCTCAGCGGCGAAACCCTGCATTTGCATCCGGCGCGCCTCGGCTTCGGAGACGCCCCGCTGACGCATATAGTAGACCGCCTCTTCGTCGAGCCGGCCGATCGTCGCGCCGTGCGAACATTTCACGTCGTCGGCGTATATTTCGAGCTGCGGACGGGTGAAAATATGCGCGGTGTCGCTTAATTGCAGGTTCTGATTTCGCTGCACGGCGTCGGTGTGCTGTGCTCCGCCCGCAACGTGAACCATGCCCGCAAACGAACCCGTCGCCCCGCCCGCCGCAATGCCTTTAATGAGTTGTCGGCTGAGGCAGTCAGAGGATAAATGATTGACATTCACGTCTATATCGGCACGTCCCGCCGACTCCCCCACCCCCGAGGCGATATAAAGCCCGTGAAGATGGAATTCGGCGCCTTCGCCCGCGAGATCGACCGTGAGCGACAGCCGCGCGGCCTCTTCCACGGCCAAAACGAATGCCGTCATATGCAGTTTCGCCCCCGCTTCGAGCACGAAATGCGCATTTTGGATTCCGGAAGAAATAAGCAAAGGCTCAGCATTACATATCCCTTCAGCCAACTCGATGACCGATTCGCAATCCGTAATTCTTGGCTTTGCCAAGCGAGGATGGCTCGATTTGCGTAATTCGTAATTCATCATCTGTTGATGAGCCAATCGTACCCTTCCGTTTCGAGTTTCAGCGCGAGATCGCGGCCTCCCGATTCGATGATTCGGCCCTTGTAGAGCACATGCACAAAATCGGGTACAATGTAGTCCAACAATCTCTGGTAGTGTGTGATAAGCACGATGGCGTTGTCCGCCCGGCGCAGGCGCGAAACACCCGTTCCGACCACCCTCAGCGCGTCGATGTCGAGGCCGCTGTCGGTCTCGTCGAGCATGGCCATGCGCGGCTCCAACATCGCCATCTGGAATATCTCGTTCTTCTTCTTTTCTCCACCCGAGAAACCCTCGTTCACCGAGCGCGAAACCATCGACGGGTCGAGTTCCACGAGGGCCGCTTTTTCACGCACCAGACGCAGGAATTCGGCTGCTGAAAGCGGCTCCAGCCCTTGGTGGCGGCGTTTTTCGGCCATCGCGGCCTTCATAAAGGCGGCCATCGACACCCCCGGAATTTCGACCGGATACTGAAATCCGAGGAACAGCCCTTCGCGCGCCCGTTCTTCGATACTCAGAGCAAGAAGATCACGACCCTCGAACAGAACGGAACCGCCCGTTACCTCGAAACGCGGATTGCCCGCCAACACCGACGCGAGGGTGCTTTTACCCGAACCATTCGGGCCCATGATCGCGTGTACCTCGCCCGCGCCGACTCTCAGGTCTATGCCGCGAAGCACCTCCCGCCCGGCCACCGAGGCGTGTAAATCTTTGATCTCTAACATAATTCACATATTATGAATTATGAACTATAAATCACGAATTTTGAGTAGCATCTGTCCGTGTTAACTCGTAACTCGTAATTCGTAATTCGTAATTTTATCCTACACTGCCTTCGAGCGAGATCGCGAGTAGCTTCTGTGCCTCGACCGCGAACTCCATCGGTAGTTTGTTCAACACCTCTTTTGCATATCCATTGACTATCAGTCCCACGGCGTCCTCGGTCGACAGACCCCTCTGCCCGAGGTAAAACAGCTGATCCTCATTAATTTTCGAGGTCGTGGCCTCGTGCTCCACCACCGCCGACGAGTTATGCGTCTCGACGTAAGGGAAAGTGTGCGCACCGCAGCGGTCGCCCACGAGCAACGAGTCGCACTGCGAATAGTTGCGCGAGCCCACGGCCTTCGACCCCATGCGAACAAGGCCGCGGTAAGTGTTCTGCGACTCGCCCGCCGAAATGCCCTTGGAGACTATGCGCGAGCGAGTTCCGCGCCCCAGATGGATCATCTTGGTGCCCGTGTCGGCCTGTTGCCGCCCGGCTGTCATCGCCACCGAGTAGAACTCGCCCGACGACCCGTCGCCCGCCAGCACGCACGAAGGGTATTTCCACGTTATCGCCGAACCGGTCTCGACCTGTGTCCACGACAGACGGGCCCTCTCGCCCTTGCATAACCCTCTCTTGGTCACGAAGTTGAATACCCCTCCCCTGCCCTCCCGGTCGCCCGGATACCAGTTCTGAACGGTCGAATATTTCACCTCGGCGTCGCGCATGACCACGATCTCGACTACCGCCGCGTGTAGTTGGTTCTCGTCGCGCTGCGGGGCCGTGCAACCCTCCAGATAGCTAACGTACGCTCCTTCATCGGCGACTATCAACGTTCGCTCGAACTGTCCCGTCCCGGCGGCATTGATGCGGAAATATGTCGAAAGTTCCATCGGCGAGTGTACTCCCTTCGGGATATAGCAGAACGAACCGTCGGAAAAAACCGCCGCGTTCAGCGCCGCGTAAAAGTTGTCGGTGTAGGGCACCACGCTACCGAGATATTTGCGCACCAACTCAGGATAATCCCTCACCGCCTCCGACATCGAGCAAAAAACGATCCCTTTTTCGGCAAGCGTCTCCTTGAAAGTGGTCTTTACCGACACCGAATCCATAACCGCGTCGACCGCCACCCCGGCAAGCATCATCTGCTCTTCCAAAGGGATTCCCAGCTTGTTGAACGTCGCCACAAGCTCCGGATCGACCTCGTCCATGCTCTCGTGGCGCGGCCCCGAGCGCGGCGCGGCGTAGTATATAATATCCTGAAAATCAATCTCCGGGATATCCAGATGCGCCCACGTGGGCGGCTTCATCCCGAGCCAGTGGCGATAGGCCCTCAGCCGGTACTCGAGTAGCCATTCGGGCTCGCCCTTTCGCGCCGAGATCAGCCGCACCGTCTCTTCCGAAAGGCCGCGCGGAATGGTCTCCGTGTCGATATCGGTCACGAACCCGTATTCATACTCCCGGTCGGCCAATTCGCCGATTATCTTGTCGTTCTCGTTGCTCATCCGACGACAAAGATATTCGTTACTTTTTTGATGGGCAAATTGTTCTTTCTTTTTGCCGGTCAAAAGAAGCAAAAAACGATCCGTGCTGTTACCTGTTCGAGGTATGGGAGATTTACAGTAGATTCGTCACATCATTGACCAGTTCGCCGTCGAACAGGTTCAATGTGCGGTGTGCATAGGCGGCATCGTGCTGGGAGTGGGTCACCATTATCACCGTGGTTCCCTCTTTGTTGAGTTCGTCGAGAAGCTCCATCACCTCCTTGCCGTTCTTCGAGTCGAGGTTACCCGTCGGTTCGTCGGCGAGGATCAACTTTGGGTTGGCGACCACGGCGCGGGCGATAGCTACTCGCTGCTGTTGTCCTCCCGAGAGTTGTTGCGGGAAGTGTTTCGCACGATGGCTGATGTTCATCCGCTTCAGGATATTTTCGACCATTTGCTTGCGATCGGCGGCCTTGATGTTCAAATAGATGAGCGGAAGTTCCACATTCTCGTAAACATTCAATTCGTCGATAAGATTGAAACTCTGGAACACGAACCCGATATTTCCTTTGCGGAACAGTGTACGGTCCTTTTCTTTGAATTTCCCCACTTCGTGGCCGAGCAGTGAGTATTCTCCCGACGAAGGGTTGTCGAGCAGGCCGAGAATGTTCATCAGCGTCGATTTTCCGCAACCCGAGGGTCCCATGACCGCCACGAATTCACCTTGCTTTACTTCGAATGAGACTCCGTTCAGAGCGACGGTCTCGATCTCTTCCGTGCGGAAGATCTTCTTCAGATCGTTAATTTTTAACATCATGATTTTTAGGTATTTTACTTGTTCCGATTATTCTGACTTTAACATTTTCACGGGGTTGGTTCCCGCCGCTCTCCAAGTTTTGACAAACTCTGTGACGTATACGATGAGGATGACCGCCACGCCGCCACACGCGAATATCCACCACGGAAGACCTGCCTTTTGTTGGAACATCTGCATCCAGACCGACCCCGCGAAATAAGAGCCGACAATCCCGACAATCACGGCGGGTAGCGTCACGATGGCGGCATCCCGCGCTATGAGCAATATTATGTCGCCACGTCCGGCACCGTTCACCCTGCGGACGGCTATCTCCTTGCTTCGGCGGCGTATCTCGTCGCTGAGATACCCGATAAGACCCATCAGGGCGATGAAGAGCGTTACCAGCGAGGTGAGTATCATCGCGTTGCGAAATTGTCTTTCGAAAATGATCCTCTCATCCACAAGCGCCTCGTAGATCATAACCTCGAAGTGTTGTGCCTTGTAGAACGAATTGATCTTTTGGGTGAGTATATCTTTCGTTCCGGTATCGACACGGTTAAGGCGAATCATCATATACCCGCTGTTATACTGTCGCTCCGAGTCGGTGAGGAATTCGCCCGTATTGTGGTAAACCAGCGGAGGTATGCGTCCGCTGTCGCCGGTCCAGAAGTTCTTCACCACGCCGACTATCGTATAGCCGGGAAAAGCCGGATCGTCGTCGTTCGTGATGTGCTTCCCAATGGGACTGTCCGTCCAGCCGCGCATCTCGACATACTTCTCGTTCACTATCACCTTGTTTCCGGCATCTTCCGCCACAAAATTACGCCCATCGACTATCTCCATTCCCATCACCGGGATATATTCGTGGTCGATAATGCTGTAACTGCACGGGAAGAGGTATTCGCCGGTGATCTCGTCGAATGCCGGTTGGCCGCCCAGGTTCCATATCGGCAGGTGGTATCCTATGCCGATACCCTCTACTTCGGGCATCGACATAAGTTCGCTCTTATACGCGGTTATCGCATCGATTGTGCCGATCAGGGATGTCACGGCGAGGTCCTGCCTGTCGTAACCGTAATCGCTATTCGAAAGGTGGTTGTATTGCCTGATGTTAATCACAAGGAACGATACGACGAACGTAACGCAAACCAACTGTATGAATATCAACGTCTGTTTCCATCGTCTCCTGTTGGCGGGTATCCCCCTGAAGGCAATGCTCACGGGAATGGATGCAAATATGCGAGAGGGCACGATGCCTACGAACAGGAACACACCGAAGATCACCAGCAAAGGAGCCCAAATGCGCTCCCAGGCGAACAGTTCGGCAATGGGGATCATGGTCATCGACTCCAACTGCTCATCGAAGCAGAGAACGATAAAGGCCGCAAACGCCGAAGCCACCAGCACGATCAACAGGGTTTCCCACAGAAATATGGAGAATATATCCATCTTCTTCGCCCCGTTCACTTTCAGCATCGCTATCGTCTTGCCGCGCTTCATCAGCATCGAGATCGAGATCAAAACATAGTTCATACAGGCGATGAAGAGAGTAAGCAAAACGATCAGCGAGAGCAACATGGCTATCTGTAGGATGGTGTTCCCTGTTGTATAGGCATCGACGAGGGGAACAAAGAAATAGGTTTGGTTCCACTCCTTCATTTTCCCGGTCATTCCGTGACGGTCGAAGAAGCCATCCAGCTGCGCCTCCACTTGGGCGATGTCCGTTCCTTCTCGCAATTTGATGTAAGTCGGATAGTTGTCGCTGCCGCCCCACTCCGTGTCGTAGCCGTCTCCGGCCACCGCCTCGAACGAGCCGAGTACGTCGAATTGGAAAAGATGCGTGTTGCGAGGAATATCCCTGAATATGCCCATTACGGTGAAAGGCAAACGGTTGTCGCGCAGGAGTATCTCGCCCACGGGGTCTTTGCCCGAGAAAATCTTTTCGGCGAACGATTCCGAGATCATAATGTTATTCGCATTACGGAATATCTCGTGGGGGTCTCCCTTCACGACACCGTAGTCGAGTACGTCGAAGAAGCAGGTATCGACCGACAGCAACCGTCCGTCATAGTAGCTCTCTCCGTAGTAAAACGCCTCCGTTCCGCGCTGCATCAGTCGTGTGGAGACCTCTATCTGGGGCATCTCCTCCCTCATCGCAGGAGCTATGGGTGCGAACAGGCCCTCTCTCATACCACCCTTTTCGGTGTTGTTCCACATCTGGTAAATCCTTCCTCGTTCGGGAATGAACCTGTCGTAGGAGAGGTCGTGGGTAACGTATGAGAATATCAGTAGTCCGATAAACAGCCCCAAAGAGAGGGAGATTATCCTCGTAATGTTGTTGCCTCTCGATTTGAAGAGGTAACGAAACGCGTATCTAAAACTATTCAGCATCAGCTTCTAATTGCATCTATCGGGTTAGCATTTGCAGCGCGCGAGCTTTGCCACAGCACCGTTGCGAAGGCGGTGATGAAGGCAAATGCTCCGGCGGCGACGAAGATCCACACGGAGAGGTCGATACGGTAGCTGTAATTGGACAGCCACCACCTCATCACAAGCCAGATCACCGGTACGGAGAGTATGAAAGCGACGAGCACGAGCCGCATAAAGTTGAACACCAACCGGCGAAGCATCTCGCCGCGTGTGGAGCCGAACACCTTGCGAATGGCGATCTCCGAGGCACGTTGCTGTATGAAGTAGGTGGACATGGCAAGTAGCCCCAACATGGAGATCAGAATCGCGATAAAGGTGAAGATTATAACGATGGTGTATGTTCTTTGTTGATCGCCGTAAGCCTCCTTTATCTCGTCCCGCATGAATTGTCCGTTGAATTCAAGCCCTCCGGTGAGCCGCTCGTAAACCCTGCGCACATCTTCAAATGCCGCGTCGGGGTCGCCTTGCACCTCCACCAGGAACGACCAGGGGAAGAAAGGCGCTTCTTCGGGATGGATAATCACCATTACCGGCGGAAGTTGCGGATCGAGCGAGAGGAGCGAGCCCACACGGAAATCTTCTATCACGCCGCTGATGGGCATCTGCTCTCCGAAAGCCCTCGTTATCGTCTCCCCATCCTTCAATCCCAGATCGAATTCGGCGATCTTGTTTACCCACACACCTGCGCCCGAGCCCAACTGATTGTCTTTCAACACCTCTATACCCATCATTCCCATGAAGGCAGGGTCTCCCCTGAATATCTGAAAACTGATATTCTTCTCCTCATATTGGATCGTGAAGTTACTGCCCCTGTTGAACGGATGGCCTTGGACGAGCGACACCTCTTTCACCGAGGCAAGTTGCTTCAATTCGTTCTTGAATGTCGTCACCTGATCCATCGCCTGAAAACTTGTGTTCGGAATGTCGATGATGTTTTCGGTTTTGTAACCCAACGGCGCCTCTATCATGTGGCGTATCTGGAGCAGCATCGTTAGCGAGGCGGCGATTAGAGTGATGGTGATCACGTTCTGGAAGACGATGAATACCCTGCTGAACACCATCTTGCTCCGGTGGCGGAAACTGCCCTTGACCACGTCGACAGGCTTGTAGCGCGAGATGAACAGTGCCGGGATCACTCCGGAGATAACACCCATTATGAGTATGAGAGCCAGGTATGCGCCCGCACTCGCCCACGACACGTCGCCAAGAACATCCAGCCGCCTCTGAAGGATGTCGCCCGCCACATTCTGCAACGACATGGCGAACATGAAACCCATAACGAAAGCAAATGCGCAGACGATGATCGATTCGAGGATGAACTTGGAGAATATCTCGCCGCGAGACGCTCCGAGCAGACGGCGCGAGGCCATCTCCTTGGCCCGGAACCCGGTCTGTGCCACCGTCAGGTTTATGTAGTTGACGATGGCGAATATCAGTATCAAAAGACCTACCGATATGAGTATCGACACGAGAGAGAAGTCACCCTGGCGCATACCCGAAGGACTTGGCGGCAGCTTTGAGAAGTAGAACTCATCCATAGGAGTGAGCGTGACCGTATCTCCCCACAAACCCGTTTCATAGACCCAGAAAATCTCTTTGAAATACTCCTGCATATCGGGTATTTTGGCCGTAAGGTCGGTGCCCGGATGTGTCATAATGAACAGCACGACACCTCCTGCGTTACCCATACGATCCTTGGAGATGGATGCATTGAAATATGTCTCCATATTCTCCATACTCATAATGATATCGGCCTGGTCGAACAAAGAGTTGCGGAAATCCTCGGATATACCGGCGACCACGACCGAGATACTGCCCTCGGTGCCGGCGGCGTAGGGCTCGTTCTTAGGGACGGAGGCGGTGATCGTTTGTCCTATCGGATCGGTGTTGCCGAAAGCCCTGCGGGCGAACGCTTCCGAGACGATCACATCGGTCTTCGTGCTGAGTATCTCCTTCGGGTCGCCCTCGATCATCCGGAACGAAAAGATATCGTAGAATGTGCTGTCGACCAACAATATTTTGGTATCGTAACGGTCATTGAGAACCTCTACCGCCGCTTTCTGTCCCGCCGCCGCCGATATCTTCTCTATCTCCGGATAGCGGTTCTGCAAAAAGGGCGAAATTGCATAGGGCGAGCCTATGAAATGGTAGTAGCCGAGCGTGGTTATGCGGTCGCGGTTCGCCTGGAACTTATCGACCGACAGCTCCTGCGTTGTGTAGGTCGCAATGAGAATGACGAACATCAGCGAGATCGAGAGCCCGAAGATGTTTATCGCCGTGTATAACTTGTTCCTTGCGAGGAACTTTGAAAACGACCTGAAATTTAACGGATTAATCATCGTAAGCTGTTTTTTATTTTGTCAATATCAGTATATCGCTGTCCCCGAAGGCGTCGTAGCCCGAGACTATCACCTTTTCGCCGGGAGTGAGGCCGTCCAGCACCTCGTAATGTTGCGGGTTCTGGCGACCTATGTTTATTTCGCGCTTGAACGCTCTGGAGCCGTCGGGCGCCACGACATATATCCACTTTCCGCCGGTCTTCTGGTAGAACGACCCGCGTGGTATCATCACGGCCCCGGTGGGCTGGCCGAGTTGAAGGTTGAGGTAGTAGGTCTGGCCGCTTCGGATGTTCTCCGGCCTGTCGGCCGTGAATGTGAAGTCGGCTTTGAACTGTCCGTTCCGAACCTCGGGATAGACCTTTTGCAACAGCACGCCGAAAGCCGTTCCCTGGCGGTCGAACATGGCTTCGAGGCCCGTCCTGACGCGGTCGATATAGTGTTCGTCCACCTGCGCCTCGATCTTGTAGTCCGACAGGTCGTTGATCTGGCCGATCTTCTGCCCCATAGTCACCGACTGGCCGAGAACCACGTCCAGCAGGCCGAGTTCACCGTCGATGGGCGACTTGATGTGCAGGTTGTCGATCCGCTGGCGGATAAGGATCATGTTGCGCTGCATGTTGTCGAGGTTGTCATTCAACTGCTCTATCTGCACCGTCCGGTAGATGGAGTCCTGCTTCTGCCGCTCCATGATAAGGTCGCGCCTGGTCACCGAGAGATCGTAATCCTCCTTCGAGGAGAGCCACTCCTCGCGCGAGATCAATTTTTCGCGGAAAAGTTCTTCGTCTTGTATGTGTTTTCGCATCTTGCGCTGCACGTCGAGGTCGAGTTGAGCTTTTTCCTGCCGCAGATTGAGCTTATCCTGCTCCATCGTTATCATCGTGTTGCGCAGGAAGTTCTGTTTCTCGGCAAGCTGCGCCTCGCTGTCGAGTATCTGGAGGTTGAGCTGATTATTGCTCAGCACGATGATCACGTCGCCTTTTTTCACCGTGGCGCCCTCTTCGACGATCCTCTCTTCGACTATACCGCCTTCCAGGGGGCTTAACTGCACGGTCGTAATGGGTTGCACCTGTCCCGACACCCTGATGTAGTCGTTGAACTCACCCGACTCCGCCGCACCGATGGTCACGAGGCGGGAGTCGACCCTGAGCGTCGATGAATTGTCGCGAAATATCAACCAGGCCACAAGGCACAAAAATACTATTCCTGCCAGCCATGGCCAATTTTTCTTGTTCAGAACAGACCTCCAGCCCGTCCTCTTTTCGATCTTTCGATCCATCCTTTGTGTTACCTCTCTGTTTTCCATATTGTGTTTTTTGCGTTTTCCAAAATTCATCCGCGAACTTCACAGCAGACGGATGGTTCGGCAGTCGCCTCGAATCAATTTTTTTACCTAATTGCTAAAATACATCCGCTCGCTTCACAGCCTGCGGATGGATTGGCAAGTAAGCCTCTTACTTAAATAATCGATCAATTTACTCATTCATATTATCTTATCAACGGTTTCCCGGCGTAGTATTCCATCATACGGGTTTTGATAAGATACTGCAAATGCGCGTTGAGCTTCTTCGACTGCGCCTCCAACAGGCGGTTGGCGCTGGTTTGCAGGTCGAGGGCGGACACCACCCCCTGTTCGAACTTCTGCGTGATTGCCTTGTGAGCATGTTCCGCCGCCTCGACCGTTTTGGAGGCTTGAATAAACTCCTTGCCGTAGCCCTGCATCTGGCGGTAGTTCTGTTCTATCTCGCTTTGAAGCGATCTTTCGACCTCGACCAGATTCTGTGCGGCTATGTTCATGCTGTTGCGGGAACGGTTCACCGCCGTGTGTCGGCTGAGACCGCCGAATATCGGTACGCTGAGCGTAGCTCCGAAGTAATAGCCCCGTTTGTTTGACAACTGTGAGGCGAACGACGGAAGATCGGGTGTTACGCGGTCGTGGTAGAACGAGGTCGAATAACCGCCGCCGATGTAAATACTCGGCCAGAGATTCCCCTTGGTCGCGCTGAAATTCAACTCCCTGTAACGCAGGTTGAATTGTGCCGATTTCAAGCGAGGGTTGATCTCCATGGCCTGCGAAATAACATCGTCCACCGGGGTATCGGGACCGTTTCGAAATACACGGACTTCCGTATCTATTGCGAGCTCATCGACCACGGGATAGTTCATCCTCTCTTTAAGGACGATCATCGCCTGGTCGCGCAGGTTCTCCTGCTGGGTGAGGGTGTAATCGTCCGCCGCCATCTGAGCCTCCAACTGCAACCGCTCGGCTGCGCTAACGATTCCCAACTCCTCCTGCTTGCTCCCTTTGCGGTGATTTTCCGAACTTGCCGCCAACTGCGCGGCGGCGAATTCGGCGGCCTTCGAGTAATAGACCACATCGAAATACGCCTGCATAACTTCCAGAGCCACCTCGTCCTTAACCTGCTCGATCTCCTCCCGTCCCATTGCCACACCCACGCGGGTCGCCCGGTAGGCGTTTATCTTGCTCAGCCCGGCGAACAGAGGCATCTGCGTCGAGAGCGAATAGCTATTCGAGAAGTTGTTGTTATTGGTGTAGGTGTTGGTCTCGGGATCGATGGAACGTCCGTGGTTGCTTGTGGCCGACACGTCGCCCGAGATCGAGGGGAAGAGCGATGCGAGAGCCTCGTTGCGGTCCTGGCGATAATTATCGTTGGTGTAGTCCTGCTTTTTCACCCTCGTACTGTTCTCCACGGCCCAGGCCATACACTCGTCCAGCGTCATCGGGACGGTTTGGGCGGCGGCATTTGTCAATAATATTGACATTACAATAATCGAAAATAGCCTTCTCATAGGTTTTTAGCGGTTTCGTTCATCTATTCGTATGATTACCTGCCACCACCGTGCCACAACTCTAATACGCTTGACAAAGAGCATGTTATGATTTGAACAGGTTGAGAAAATGTCAATAATATTGACACGGGCGTAATTTATATGGACAAAAATATGTCCGACATAGAAAAAACCCCTACTTTTGACTCGAAACATAATTTGAAAAGGCATGGCAAAGGAAGGTACCATATTGATCGTGGATGACAACAAAAGTATTCTTTCGGCATTGGAGCTGCTGCTGAAAACCTATTTCGACAAGGTGGTGATCTCCTCCAATCCCAACCGGATCGACTCCGCGCTCCGGGAGGATAAGCCCGATGTGGTGTTGCTCGATATGAACTTCTCGGCGGGCATCAACACCGGCAACGAAGGGCTGTTTTGGCTCAGGCGCATCAAGGAGCAGCGCCCCGAAGTCGAGGTGGTGCTGTTCACCGCCTATGCCGACATCGACCTTGCGGTGAGAGGGATCAAGGAGGGAGCCTTCGATTTCGTGTCCAAGCCGTGGGATAACGACAAGTTGCTGGCCACGCTGCAGGGCGCCTACAACCTCCGTCGATCGCGCCGGGACGTGAAGCAACTCAAGGAGATCAAGCGGGAACTTCTCAACGAACCGACCATGTACTGGGGTGACAGCGGCGCCATGAAGCGGCTACGTGACACGGTCGAAAAGGTTGCCGACACCGACGCCTATATCCTGATCACCGGCGAGAACGGCACGGGCAAGGAGATGTTGGCCCGCGAGATACACAAACTCTCCTCTCGCCGGAGCGAGTTGATGGTCTCGGTCGATGTCGGGGCACTGACCGAATCGCTCTTCGAGAGTGAGCTGTTCGGCCATGTCAAAGGAGCCTTTACGGATGCCAAGACCGACAGAGCGGGCAAGTTCGAGGTCGCTAACCACGGCACATTATTCCTCGACGAGATAGGCAATATTCCTCTCCACCTTCAGGCCAAACTGCTGACCGCCATTCAGAGCGGACAGATCACCAGGGTCGGCAGCAACACCCCTGTTCCGGTCGATATACGGCTCATCAGCGCCACGAACCGCAATGTGGTGAACATGACCGCTCAGGGGACATTCCGCGAGGATCTGCTATACCGCATCAACACCTTCCACCTCGACATTCCCCCTTTGCGACAGCGAAAAGAGGATATCGTGCCTCTGGCGGAGATATTCCTCGCGAAATATGCCGCCAAATACAACAAACCCGTGTCAAACTTCAGCCGGGAGGTGAAAAAGATGCTCACGGCCTACTCCTGGCCGGGCAACATCCGTGAATTGCAACACACGGTCGAGAAAGCGGTCATCCTCTCCGGCGGTCAGGCAATAGGTAGCGACCTCCTGTTGCTCGACACGCGTCGCAAAGTAATCGATGAGGAGGGATTGACACTTAAAGAGATCGAGATAGAGGTCATACGCAAGTCCATCGAGCTCCACGACGGCAAACTGTCGGCGGTGGCTCAGCAGTTGGGCATCACGCGGCAGGCTCTCTACAACAAGATAAAACGCTACGATCTATGAGTACAAAAACTTTCGTATCCGTCAAAAAGATGATGTTGTCGATCGTGCTACTCGCCATCGGAGTCGCGGCCATTCCTCTTCTCTTTTACTTCGGACAGTATCAATACACTGTGATAGCATTCGGACTGGTGGTATGGGCGGGATATCGCATCGTCACGATGTACACGAAGTCCATCCACAAGGCGATGTTCCTGTTCGATGCTATCGAAAACAACGACTATACTTTTCGTTTCCCGGAGGATATGGCTGTGGCGGACGACGCTGCCTACAACAAAGTCCTCAACCGCACAAAAGAGATTATCGGCAACGCGACACGCGACACGAGAGAGCGGGAGAAATACTACGAACTGATCATGAACACCGTTCGCACGGGAATAATCGTGGTGAGCGATTCGGGGGGCGTCTATCAGGTCAATGGCGAGGCGTTGCGGATTTTCAGTCTCCCCGTATTCACGCATATCGGTCAAACCCATCCCATCGATCCGGTTATCGCCCGGGTGATGAAAAGCATAGAGCCGGGCGAGAAGCGCAGGCTCACATTCAACAACGAGAAGGGAGAGGTGTCCTTGTCGCTGACCGCGTCTGCGGTGACGTTGAGAGGAAAACCGATGAAACTCATTGCCATCAGCGACATCGACAACGAGTTGGCGGAAAAGGAGCTCGAATCGTGGATGAGGCTGATCCGGGTCCTGACCCACGAGATCATGAATTCCCTTGCGCCGATCACATCGCTCAGCAATACGCTCATTCGCCTGAACCACAATAAGGATCCCGAAATTACGCAGGGGCTCGAAACGATCAACACGACGAGCAAGAACCTTATCTCGTTCGTCGAATCGTACCGCAAGTTCACCAACATTCCCGTTCCGGACAAAAAGCCGTTCCTGCTTATGCCGATCCTGGAACGGGCGGTCGCCCTTCAGCGAACAGACAACAGCGTCGGGATTTCGCTGTCGGTGGAGCCGGAGGACACGCTGCTTTACGCCGACGAAAGCCAGATCACGCAGGTCGCCATCAACCTGATAAAAAACGCTGTGCAGGCCGTGTCCGGACGCGAAAATCCCCGCGTAGAAATATCCTCCCGCATCGACGAGTCGGAAAACATTGTCGTTGACATAAGCAACAACGGAGGCGCTATTCCCGCCGAGATCGCCGAAAACATCTTCACGCCATTCTTCACGACCAAGGAGGACGGCACGGGGATCGGCCTGAGCCTCTCGCGCCAGATAATGCGGCTCCACGGAGGTTCGCTGCGCCTCACGTCGAACACCGAGGACAAGGTTGCGTTTACACTGGTGTTTTGAGCAAAACCGCTACGCTTGGATTTCCTGATAACTCTTTTCCCGCGGTCACCGACCGTGACCGTTCCATATCCCCGTCCGCCTTTTTATCCGTCGCCTTCGCGTAAATCCGCGTGGCGAGGATGCTTTTGTGTCTCATCATCCGGCCGAAAAATAATCGCGAACGGCCTTTGCCCGGGCTGCTTGGAGTGGATTGCCTTGAGTTTGGGTCCGCTTACGACCCCACCAGCGAGCCCGTTGTCTCGCCACATGCACAT
>QMCD01000039.1_pt1 | contig 91484 bp, 92 predicted proteins | sample 1821841 | NCBI WGS metagenome assembly QMCD01 (sample SAMN01991225, study PRJNA193472) | Termite gut metagenome, whole genome shotgun sequencing project. | isolation source: worker | host: Macrotermes natalensis
TTCAGGAGCCAGTCGATCGCCGGCTGGTTGCCGGCCTTGGCCGCAAACATCAGCGCCGTGTGGCCCGTAAGGGTCTGGGCATGAGTAGCCTGAAAACAGCCAATGAAAGGTTTCGCGCCAACAATCGAAGTACTCATTTTTTTGGATTAAAGGCGATGCCAGCGAGGCAATCCGGATTGCGTTCCTTGAAAGCGAACGACAGCTCTCCCCAATGCTGAATGGCAGTATACGCTGTTACATTGTCAGGATGACCTCGGGGAGTTTCGGTGATCGTCATTTCACCGTAATAACGCCGGACTTCATCCAGGCGGACGCAGGCGCCTTCGATATTCAGCACCATGAAGCCGGGATCCACTCCCTGCCGCTTGATCCGCAAGTCAACTTTTGAAATGATCACTCCCCCTTTCAACTCAATGCGATCGCTCGCATAAAACTGGAACACATCATTGCCTGTGTAATCGGTTTCAAAAAGAGGGGCTGATAACAGAGCCTCGATTTTGGCTTTCGAGAACGGCACTTGTTTCGCCAAGGCTTCAATCGTTTGCCACAGATTCATGGTTACCTGGTTCATGGATACTTCCTTTCGATTCGATTTCGTCGCATACGCACAGCCTGACAGGCCAACCAACAGCGCGAGTACCAAAGCTCGCCGAGACGGACTATTTTTTCGGTGGAAAGGTTTTGTCATAGAAGTGGCCCCATATATCTGTACAGAAATATTCCGAAGTTAGGTGGCTTCTCCGCTGCTAAGCCGCGATGTTTTGTGGCAGTTGGTTGAAGTAAACCGCATCCGGTGTTTGTCCGTCAAGAGCCGAATGAAGCCTTGCAAAAGCTCATCGACGGTTTGGATGGATTAACAGATACATTCCTCCGCCGTCAAAAAGTTTGCATGCCTTATCTCGTGTTTTTGCCTGTTTGATAACTACATCGGTTAGCGCACCACGTCGTGTATTTTTACGCTTTGGCGTGGCTACTGAAGACGGAATAGACATTGGGGGTATATCTCGTAGACATTGAGGTTACACCCCCAGATATACCCCCAGTTTTATTGGGATGTCAAAAGACCTCTTGAGACAATATAAAACAGATATCCGTAGTTCCCACTATGAAAACTTAGGGAATTGAGACTTGATGAAATGAAGGGAGATTATTATGTGGTGCCGGGAGAGGGACTCGAACCCTCACAGTATCACTACCGGCGGATTTTGAGTCCGCTGCGTCTACCAATTCCGCCATCCCGGCTAAGATACGCGCGATACCCGCGCGAATTAGGGTTGTTATTATCGCAAAATTTTTTAATTTGTGCGCAATTTGGCTTCTTTTTCTTCTCTTTAACTTACTCCCTTATTGGCCGCTATTTTTCATGAGGGCTTTGCGTACATACGTATTAAACGCATAGGTAAGACCATTGGGCGCAGAATGCGGCTCGTGCGCGATACGCTGCCAATCATCCCGATTAAAATCGGGGAAAAATATATCACCCGCAAAATCAGCATTGATTTCGGTAAGATATAAAGCTGCCGCGTAAGGCATCGCTTGAGCATAAAGATCACCACCACCAATGCAGAAAATCGGCGCTGGCAACCGTACTTTACCGATTGCATCGGCAAGCGATACAGCAGTTTCGCCGCCGTTTGCCCGAAAATTCTGATTTCGGGTCACTACGATATTCTGCCGATCAGGCAAAGCATGCGGTAGCGATTCACGAGTTTTACGCCCCATAACAACCGCATGGCCGGTAGTCAACGCGCGAAAATGTTTAAGATCCTCGGTTAACCGCCATGGCAATTTATTTTCATGTCCTATAACACCATTTTGCGCAATAGCGGCAACCAGCGCAAGCGGAAAAGTATCATTGAATAGATGCATTCGTGTATAGTTCGTTGGTATAGTATCAAAAATTTTAAAAAAACCTACTGCAATTATAGTGATATCCAGCCATGTATTACCCGCGTTCATTACTAAAATTTGTTGTCTTGGGTTTTCTTCTGGTCTGCTTGCCATTGGTTGTTGTGCTGACCGAGCAGAATCACACTCTGGATAATCTGGCAAATCAAAGCAGCGCTTCGGTATTCCAATCGGTCTCTGTCGCCCGCCTGTCGAGCCAGTTTGCCCAACAAACCGAAACACTCGAACGTCTGGCACAACAATACATGATTCTGAAAGAAAATTCGGTACTGGATAGTTATATACAAATGCAGCAGATTTTTCAGGAGACACGTCAAAAGCTGAATACACATCTTCTAACATCTGAAAGAGGTGTTCTGGATGAAGTACTCATACAAGAAGCGTTGTTGTTTGAATTTTTGCAGGACTCCAAAAACAACAAAGAAAATTTAGACAAAATCATCGACGGTTATCATGACCTTACTATGAAAACGCAAGTTGTTCAGAGTGCCGCCAACCTTCTGGCGCAGAACTCCGTGGACAAATTGCAGGAAATGGCCGACGAAAGCCAGTCGAAGCGGTTTTATTTCTTGTGGGCGTCGCTATTGATCGCTTTGTTTTCAGCGATTTTGATTGCCTCGCTGATCGCCCGGCCATTAAAGAAAATTAATCAGGCAATCCATCAATTGGGCGGCGCCGACTTTTCCAAAGCAATCGAAATTCCGGGACCCGCCGAATTACGTTATCTTGGCCAACGCCTTGAATGGCTGCGTTCCCGCCTGCAAACGTTGGAAACGCAACAAACACGTTTTCTGCGCAATATGTCGCACGAACTGAAAACACCATTAACCGCAATTCGCGAAGGTACCGAACTATTGCGCGACGGCGTTGGCGGCGAACTAAAACCGGAGCAACGGGAAATTATCCACATCGTCCGTGAAAACACCTTATCCTTGCAGCACATTATTGAAGACTTGCTGGATTTCCATCAGTCGCGCGTGATGAAACCGGATAAATTATTGCCTGTCGATCTTGCCGAAACGATTCAACATGTGATCCGCGAGCATAAGCTGGTCGCGTGGCGGCGTTTGATTTCATTTGAAACGACCCTGCCATCAATGCTGGTTACCGGCGATGCCAGAAAGATTTCCACGATCGTTGATAACCTGATCTCCAATGCCGTGAAATATTCTCCCCATCTTGGCAAAATTCTGGTCACATTACGCTCCGAGCGTGGTTATGCCCGCCTTGATGTCATTGACGAAGGCCCCGGCATTCCTGAAGATGAGCGCGATAAAATATTCGATACTTTTTATCAAGGCGCTCCCCCGCCCGAAAAAGAGCATCGCGTTCACGGCTCCGGCTTGGGTCTTGCCATTACACGAGAATACGTTCATGCGCATGGCGGTAAAATCACCTCCACTGACCGCAAAGACGGCAAAGAGGGAACGCGTTTTATTGTCTGGTTGCCGTTCTGGACAAATACGCTACCATTAACCACACAAAGCAAAACCACAATCACCAAAGTGCCAATACAATGAAATTACACGGCCTTTTTCAACTTCTTTTGCTGCTTCATACCACTTTGTCTGTTGCAAGCTGCTCTTCCATACCCCCGGAAGAAATCGTGCGCGAAAAAGTCATAACTGTGACTGTGCCGTCTGTGTGCCCGCCTTGCCCCGAAGTTAATGAAACAAACGACGCAGATCGTGAACTGGCATCAATCATCCGGGACATTTCTCACTATGCCGCTATGTCTTCCGAAGAGCAGCAAGAAGCCCGAAGTGCTTTATCGGCAAAGCTTGATGATAAAATTGCGGCCAATCATTCTGACCTTATCCGCTTGGCAAGCTTACTGTCATTGCGTGGAAATCTTCAAAATGACCAGCGCGCGCTGGATTTATTATCGGCTGTGCGTAAAAGCAAAGAAGCTTCCGAAGACTTACGTCAACTTGCCGCAACATTTTCGCGTTTGTTATCCGTACGCGTTCGGGAAATGCAAAAGCTTCAGGCGTTAAATAAAATGGAAAAAAAGCTATTGCAAGAAAAATTTGGCAGTCCCAATTAAAACAATCCAATAAACATTACTTCACACATACACACATATTATGTCGCGCACAAACCCCAATATCCTTCTCGTTGACGACGATACCGATTTGCTTAAACTGATCAGCATGCGCTTGGTTTCCGCCGGCTATCAGGTGCGCACCGCTGAAAATGCCGAAAACGCACTATCAATCACGGAAATTGCTCCGCCTGCGCTGGTAATCACCGATTTGAAAATGCCGGGAATGGACGGCATGCAACTTTTCGAAATGCTGCAACAACGTCATCCAACCCTGCCGGTAATTATCCTGACCGCGCACGGCACTATTCCTGACGCCGTTGCAGCCACAGCGCGTGGTGTTTACGGCTTCTTGACCAAACCCTTTGACAGCCAGGAGCTTCTCGAAAAAGTAGAGGCGGCCATGCGACTCTCTTCGGGAGTTGTACTTTCGGCAGATGACGGCGAAGGCAATAAATGGCGTCAAGATATCATTACCTGTTCGCCGGAGATGGAGGACTTGCTGCGCCAAGCCCATCTTGCTGCAGATACCAACGCCAGTATTCTGATTGACGGCGAGCCGGGCACCGGTAAAGAACTGCTGGCGCGTGCAATCTACCGCGCCAGCCGACGTTCCGATAAGCCTTTCATTACTATTAATTGCGGCGCTCTCCCAAACGACCTTCTGGACGCCGAACTGTTCGGCCGCAAAGCGGATAAACATGGCAACAACGCCGTTCAAGGCGCTTTTCAAGCGGCAAACGGCGGCACGTTATTCCTCGACGAAATCGGTGATATGCCGCTATCGCTGCAGGTCAAGCTGCTTCGCGCTTTGCAGGAGCAAAAAGTCATGCCAGTCGGTGCATCCGTATCGGTTCCAGTCGATGTCCGCGTGATTTCCGCCACGTACCGCAATCTAAAAGAAGTTCTCGATGCCAATAAATTTCGCGAAGATCTTTTCTATCGTTTAAGCGTCGTATCGCTCCATCTGCCCAAACTTACTGATCGGCGCGAAGATATTCCATTGCTGGTCAGGCATTTCCTGTCGCAACTCAGTAGCGAATATGATAAAAAGGTATCATCGATAGCACCGGAGGCCATGGATATGCTCACGGCAGCAAGCTGGCCGGGGAATATCCGCCAATTGGCTTGCGTCATTGAGCAAGCGTTTACCTTATCAACGGCTTCAGTAATCCCGACTGTATTGATTCAAAAAGCACTCCGTGAAGAAACCGATTCGATGCCAACCTTCACCGATGCCCGGCGTGCTTTTGAGCGTGACTATCTGGTACGTTTGCTGAAGATGACCGGCGGTAACGTCGCCCGCGCTTCGATCAAGGCCAATCGTAACCGCACCGAATTTTATAAGCTATTGCAACGCAACAACCTTAACCTCGCGCTCTTTAAAAATCCGCGACGTATCAATAAAATATAATTCGGCTCCTGGTAAAAAGTCGCCTTAAGAAAGTCTCGCCGCCAATCGGCGTTTTACTTCCGGCCATTCGCAATCAATAATACTGTACAGCATCGAATTCCGTCTATGTCCATCAGCCATGATCCGTTCGTAGCGCATCTTGCCCTCGAACTGAGCGCCCAGACGAAGGATCGCCTGTTGTGAATTCTGATTGCGTTCATCAGTCACAAATTGAACGCGAATGCAATGCAGTTCATCAAACGCATAACATAACATCAGGTATTTTGCTTCGGTGTTTACAAATGTTTTTTGCCATGAACGGGCAATCCATGTATGTCCGATTTCCAAGCGGCGATGATAGGAATCCATTTTCCAAAAGCGTGTCGATCCGACAATGCTTTGATCGTGATTCAGCACTGTGACAAAAGGCAGGGCAGTTCCCTCGCGAAACCCGTCAAGCGCTGCCTGGACATAACCCGGCATTGCCCCCGCTGGCGGAATTGACGTAAACGGCAGCGTCCATAGCGCACCATCCGCAGCCGCATGCGCCAAAGCATCGGCGTCGCCCTCCCGCATTAAGCGAAGCGTGATGCGGCGGCCTGTTAGCTCCGGCTCTTTTCGAAAAAGATTCTTCATGACAGTCCCCAAGAAAAAGAAATGGCGCTTCCCCCAACCACAACATCAAGCACGCCCACAAAAAAGGACGAATCGTCGTCCTTTTGTTGCAATCGAAGCAGCGCTTTAAGTTTTTGCTTTTCATCGCGGCGCCTTACCTTAAAGCACTTATCGTGCGCACCGCTTTTCCTTTGCTTTGCCGCCAGCGCATACGGATTGCGCGGAACCAGTGTTTTCCCTTTCTTTTTCATTTTTTGCTTAGTACGCAAACCGCGAAAACATTTTTAATACTTCGGACATCGAATACCTGATGCGGTCCGCCGACGCGCCCCCTATCCGCACCCCGTTAATCACCTTTGAAATCATCCTCGATAGTCTTCCTCTGGGAAAACTTTGTTCAGTGTGTACCACACGCGAAAAAATATCAATATAGAAGTACGATTTTCATTGAGCAATGATACTTATGTTGTGATAACGGTACACAATTTTGCTCATTGAGTCATCTCATCTCCTCGACGACAATAAAATAAAAGCGTAGCATTGGAAAATCTACCGGATTTTTAATTACGCCAAATTTACCTTCGGAATTTTTTTATGGCAACAACAAACAAAACCACCAAGCCTCTTACGAAAACCTCGGCCAAAAGACGCCGAAAAAAAAGTGTTCGTGCTACCGAAGTTGGAAAAACCCATGAAAAAATGGTTCGCATCATCGAAGAGCAAAGCAGTGCGCCGCAAGCCATAAAAGTCGCGCGGGCGCCGGCCGGCACCAAAGAGGAAAGCGGCAACGCCACACTTCCCCTTTCCTACCCATACCGTACCCGGATGCGCCGCCGCGAATATGAAGGCATGAAATTCGAACTGCAAATCGAATTGCTGAAAGTGCAAAGCTGGGTCAAGCAAACCAAGCAGCGTATCGTTTTGGTGTTTGAAGGGCGTGACGCCGCGGGCAAGGGCGGCACCATCAAGCGTTTTACCGAACATCTCAACCCACGCGGCGCACGGGTCGTTGCCCTTGATAAACCGACCCAGATTGAGCAACAGCAATGGTACTTCCAACGCTATTTAGCGCACTTCCCGACTGGCGGCGAAATCATTTTCTTCGATCGTTCGTGGTATAACCGTGCCGGCGTCGAACGCGTCATGGATTTTTGTACCCCGACTCAATACCTAGAGTTCATGCGCCAGGCGCCGGAACTTGAGCGCATGTGGGCCAACAGCGGCATTCTATTATTCAAATATTGGTTTTCGGTAAGCAGGGAAGAGCAATTACGCCGCTTCATTTCGCGCCGTGATGACCCATTGAAACACTGGAAATTATCGCCGGTCGATATTCAATCTCTCGATAAATGGGACGACTATACGGCCGCCAAAAATGCCATGTTCTTCCACACCGATACCGCTGATGCACCATGGACGGTCATTAAATCCGATGATAAAAAACGGGCGCGTATCAATTGTCTGCGCCATTTCTTAAACGCCCTGGATTACCCTGACAAAAATCCAGATATCGCTATCGCTCCTGACCCGCTCTTGGTCGGAAGCGCCGCCACCGTCAAAGAAACCACAGAAAACATCCCTGACCGTTTTTGAACCTATAAAAACTAAGGCTGGCCCTCTTCCCGCTTACGCCCCGGAGGAAACGACGTATTCCCTTCGTCACGATTGTTTAATATCCGGATTTCCCTTTGCGGGAACGGCACCTCGATATCGTGCTCGATAAACAGATCCCACATGCGCAGATTAATATCACTTTTCAGTACACCTTGGCCGTTTTCGGGATCGCATACCCAAAAGACTAAATTTAAATTGATACCATTATCACCAAAGCCGGCCACGTCAACTCTTGGCGCGTTCCCGCCGTCAATGACCCGCGGTTGTTCGTTTGCCGCCTGTCGCATCAAACGCATCGCCAAACGCAAGTCCGTACCATAGCCAACCTGGATCGTCAGCAATACGCGCGCCGCACGCTGGTTGGAAGAATGATTTAGCACCGTCTGCGTGAGAAAAGTTTCATTCGGAATCAGCGCATCCACACCGTCCAGACTTTGCACCACAATATAACGTGCGGCAACTTGCTTGACGATCCCGAATTGGCTTCCGACAGTCACCATATCGCCGATATTGACCGAACGCTCCGCCAAAATGGCAAATCCAGCGATATAGTTCGCGACAATCTTCTGCAACCCCAAACCAATGCCGACACCGATCGCGCCACCGAATACCGCGAACACAGTCAAGTCAATACCAATCCCCTGCAACGCCAGCATAACAGCGATAAACAGCAACATGACGCGGATAAAGCGTACAAAAAACAGCCATCCGCCGTATGAAGCATTTTTCCCCAGCTCTTGCGATAAGACGCGCTGCTCAATTAAGTCCGAAAACCAAATGGCGACGGATGCGGTAAAGCTGACGACAATAATACCTTTGAGCAACGCCCAGACCGAGACACCTTTTCCGAACGGCAATACCAGTGAATCCAGTTCCTCGATAATTTCAGGCAACACTCCCATGAAATGCAGTGCCACCAGAGACCAAACACTAAAAGCAATCGCCCGTTCAGACGCTGTCAACCACATTGAACGCGGAAATAATGAACGTAACGTATACGCCATCAGCCTGATGACCAAGAACGCAATAGTCAATGGCAGCGCAATATTGAGAAACAGCGGTTCCGCATATAAATGAAATAATGAGCGCGTCAGTAGAATAAAAACAAAAGCCGACGCAGGAAATACGATACGCGTCAACGCCTGCCTTAACAGAAGCGCCCCATCTGTTTTTTCCTGTATCAATCCGCTGTAGCGGCACCAATATCGGCTAAATATCAGAGCAACAGCTACGCAAAACAGCGTCAGCGACAAATCCAGCCAACCGGCTGCCGATGATAACGAGGTGATCACCGAAGAAAATTTTAGTGTTTCTAACATACTGGCCTCACTTACTTCAAGATGCCGAAACCCGCTCGAGTACTGCGGCAAAAAAGCCGTCGGTATTATGCTGTCCCGGAAAAAGATTTAAATATTTCCCGGTGTCAAGCGGCACTTTCATCTCAGAAAATAAAATATTGGCGTCACACAATCGAAAACTCCGGTGTTTTTCCAAAAACGATTCAATAACCACTTCATTCTCCATCTTCAATACACTACACGTCGCGTAAACCAGCCTACCGCCCGGTTTAACCAGTCGTGCCGCCGAAGCCAAGATCGCCGTTTGTTTTTCGTTTAACTCTCGCAAATGACTCTCGCTATAACGCCATTTCAAATCCGGATTACGCTGTAACGTTCCCGTACCGGTACACGGAGCATCAACCAGCACACGATCCATTTTTCCCGACAGCCGTTTGATTTTGCCGTCGTTTTCACTGCTCAACCGCTGCGGATGAACATTGGACAAACCGGAACGCGCCAAACGCGGCGCCAGCTTTTGCAAACGCTTTTCCGAAATATCGAATGCGTAAAGCCGCCCTTTGGAGTGCATGATCATACCGAGCAAAAGGGTTTTACCTCCGGCACCCGCACAAAAATCAGCAATCATTTCGCCACGCTTCGGCATTAACAACATCCCGGCAAGCTGGCTGCTTTCGCTCTGCACTTCTAGGCTCCCATTCTGCAACCAAGGATGCTTCACCAACATCGGCCGACCATGCACGCGTAAGCCATAGGGTGAGAAAGGGGTTGCCTCAACACATAAGCCTTCTCGCCGCAATGCTGTCAATGCTTCATCGCGCGTTGTTTTCATGATATTCACGCGCAGATCAAACGGCGCGGGCTGATGCCAGCTCTTTACCAGCGCCAAACGTTGTTCGTCACTGTAATCGTGCCCAAGCCGCGCCCATAAATCGTCTGAAACATCGGCAGCTTCGATTTCAGTCAATGAAAATGCCAACCGCTCCGGAAGCTCTTCAAGCCAATGCTGGTCATGGTCATCGGCAAGTTTTTTTACTTCGCCCATAGCAAGCCCCAGCACCCGCACCAACGTGATCAATGCCAGACGTTGTTTTTGCGTCGTTTGCGCCAATGTTTTTAACGACCGTCGATAGCGCAAAAAAGCGAACGCGCCTTCGGCAATCAACGCGCGGTCACGTTGTCCCAGCGTAGGATATTCGCGAAAAAACTGCCGTAAAACGCTGTCTGCTGGAAAGCGCAAGGTGTCGGTACGGCTAATCGCTTCCGCCAAATGCTTGAGATGATATTTGCGCCACCGTGCGTTTTGTTGTTGCGTGTTCCCATCCATTGTTCAACCTTGCGGTTGTTGAACCGCATCAGCAATCGATACGGAGTTACGCAGCAAAACCGCATTACCGCGCACTGTTAAGCGATCTTCGCAATACCAGCGCACACAATCGGCCAGCAAACGGTGCTCGGCTTTCAGTACACGTGCCGCCAACGTTTCTTCATCGTCATGTGATAACACCGGCACAGCCGTTTGCCCGATAATTGGGCCAACATCCACATCGGGCGTAACAAAATGTACAGTACAACCGTGCCATTTCACTCCGTCAGCCAACGCGCGTTGGTGGGTATGCAGCCCCGGATAAGACGGCAGCAGCGCCGGATGAATGTTGATCATTTTCCCGGAAAAACGTCCAACTATTTTTTTGCCGAGAATGCGCATAAAGCCCGCCAACACAACAAGATCGGGCACACATGCGGCAATCGCGTCACCGAGCACCTGATCAAACAAGTCGCGCTCGGTAAAATCCTTCGACGGAATCACCACCGTTTCAATACCGCGCTCTTCCGCATGCTTTAAGCCCGCAGCATCGGCACGATTGGCGATGACACGCACCACATGCCCCGGAATTTCTCCTTGCGCATCCAATAACGATAATAGGTTCGAACCCCGCCCGGAGATCAGCACACAGATTTTTTTCACCATCAATTTTCCACCATCACGCGCGATTCGCCCGCCTTGCCCATAACCACCTCACCGATACGGGCCACTTTTTCCCCGTGCTCGGTCAATAAAGCAATGGCTTTTTCCGCGTGCGCATCATCCACAATGATGACCATGCCGACGCCACAATTAAACACCCGCAACATTTCATCTTCGTCAACATTGCCTTCGCGTTGCAACCAGTCGAACACCTCGTTACGCTGCCACGCCGAACGCGATAAACACACATCAAGCCCTGCCGGCAATACGCGCGGTACATTGCCGGGCAAACCGCCGCCGGTAATGTGCGCCATACCTTTCACCGGCAGCGCTTTCATCAATGCCAACACCGACCGCACATAAATGTGCGTCGGCGCCATCAGCGCGTCGGCAAGCCGCATGTTGCCAAGTTTTTCCGTTTTCAGATCAACGCCGCTTACCTGAATGATTTTTCGGATCAATGAATACCCGTTGGAATGCGGCCCGGAGGACGCCAGGCCAAGCACTATGTCGCCCGCCGCAATTGCACTGCCGTCGATCAACGCGTCGCGCTCGGCAACGCCCACGGCAAAACCGGCCAAATCATATTCACCCGGCGGATACATATCGGGCATTTCCGCCGTCTCGCCGCCAACCAGCGCACAGCCCGCTTTTTCGCAACCGACCGCGATGCCCTGCACCACGCGCGCCGCTTGTCCGATATCGAGTTTGCCGCAAGAAAAATAATCCAAAAAGAAAAGCGGCTCCGCCCCCTGTACCAGAATGTCGTTAACGCTCATCGCTACCAGATCAATGCCGATCGTATCGTGCCGGTCAAGCTCAAACGCCAGCCGCAGCTTGGTGCCGACACCATCGGTACCCGCAACCAACACCGGATCGCGATAACGCTTCCCCAGCCCGATCAACGCGCCAAAACCGCCAATGCCGTTTAACACTTCCGGTCGCATCGTCCGCTTGACCATCGGCTTGATTTGCTCCACAAAAGCATCTCCGGCATCAATATCAACACCGGCATCTCGGTAAGTGAGTATCTGATTTTTCGGCGAATTGTCTTTGCTCATGTTATCCTCAATCGCTCGGGGAAATTCGAAACAAGCCGTTCCCCGCGCCAATGTTTTGCCTTTAAAACAGCATAATCGTTGGATTTTAACGGAAAAACCATATTCCGAGAAAAACATGAACAACACTTCATCACCAAAACCCTCGGCGGCCAAACCCCAAAAAACGCCGTCACGCCAACCACCTACCCCACTGACTTGGAAACATTACCTGTGGATCGTCGGCGCCGCCTTATTCTTTGCGGCAGCGCTTGTCGGTCTCGGCCCGATTCTCACCCCGTTTTTTGCCGGCGCGATTCTGGCATATTTGGGTTCGCCGCTGGTGGAATGGCTGTCGCGGCGCAAAGTCTCACGCACGCTGGGCACGCTGATGGTACTGCTGATTCTGTTGGCGGCCATCTTTGTGTTGCTCTTCATCCTTATTCCGCTCATCCAATCGGAAGCCAAAACCATCGCACAACGGACGCCCGAGTTACTGGAACGTTTTTCCGAAACGCTGTTGCCGAAAATCGAATCATGGCTTGGCGTTTCATTGTCGCTTGACGTAAATTCACTGCGCACGCTGATCGCGGACAATTTAAACAGTGTGCAATCGCTTTCGCTTAACGTTTTATCCGGCGTAAAAAGCGGCGGGCAATTGTTGCTGTCCATTGTGATCAATATTGTGATGATTCCGGTCGTAATGTTTTATCTGTTGCGCGACTGGAACATACTGGTCAGCAGTGTCGATCGCCTGATTCCGCGCCGCTGGCACGGCAAAACCAGCCGGATCACGAAAGAAATTGACGCCGTACTGGCAGAGTTTATTCGCGGTCAGGCGTTGGTTATGCTGGTGCTGACTTTTTATTATGTTATCGCGCTGTGGGCTGTCGGTCTTGAGTTTGCCCTGCCGATCGGTTTGCTGACCGGGCTTTTGGTATTTATTCCGTATGTCGGTTTCGGGATCGGTTTATCGCTGGCGATTATCGCTGCGTTGCTGCAATGGTCGGGGTTGCCGTTTTTCCTTGCCGTCATTGCCGTGTACGGTGCCGGCCAACTGCTGGAAAACTATGTGCTGGTTCCCTATCTGGTCGGCGACCGCATTGGACTTCATCCGCTGGCGGTAATTTTCGCGTTACTGGCATTCGGGCAACTTTTCGGCTTTGTCGGCGTCCTGCTGGCACTCCCAGTGTCCGCCGCGTTGCTGGTGGCACTGCGCCATATTTGCGCCGCTTACGTTGCCAGCCCGATTTATCGGGAAATGCGCTGACCATCATGCAACAAATGGTTTTTAACCTGTTTCCGCCGGCCCCGGCAACGTTCGATAACTTTATTGCCGGGCACAATACGGAAATCGTCGCTGCGCTGCGCCAATTTCTCGACGCGCACAGCACAAAAATTTTCAATCCTGCAAACACCACCTCCTTTTATTTATGGGGCGCACACGGAACGGGGAAAACCCATCTCATACACGCTGCTGCCGACAACGCGCGTATGCGCCATTTTCCCTTTATCGATGTTAAAGCAGATAACCCATTCCCGGATATTGACCAACCGCCTTCACTGTGGCTAGTCGACGATGTCGATATTTTCGATGATAACGCACAAGCAAAACTGTTTACGTTGTATAACCACTTGCGTGAAGCGGGTGGCGCGCTTCTGGTTTCGGCGTCGCTGCCGCCCGCGCAACTTTCGTTTCGTGACGATATCCGCACCCGTCTTGGCTGGGGTTTCATCTATGAAGTATTGATGCTTGACGATGAACAAAAAATAAAAGCGCTGAAAGATTACGCTTGCACCAAGGGATTAAAACTTTCCGACGACATCGTCGCCTATATTCTGAAAATGACTCGCCGCAATATGCGTTCGCTGACCACGCTCATCGACGCGCTTGATGGCTACTCGCTCTCACTCAAACGGCCGCTAACGCTGCCGCTGGTACGCACCTGGCTGCAACGACAAAATAACAACCCTGCCACCCGATAACGGGAAAAAGCAAAATAAAGCAAACAGAATAAAAAAACCGGTAAAATGCTTCCGTTTTACTGATTTTAAGCATGCTTGCCAATTACCCATTCGATTCATGATACCCCGCAAACGCATCGTCGTTGGCCTGTCCGGCGGCGTCGATTCTTCCGTTGCCGCTTGGTTGCTGAAACAACAAGGACATGAAGTCCTTGGCGTGTTCATGAAAAACTGGGAGGATGACGACACCGAAGAATATTGTTCGTCACGGCAGGATCTGATTGATGCTGCCAGTGTTGCCGATGTAATCGGCATTGAGTTGGAAGCGGTCAATTTTGCCGCCGAATATCGCGAACGTGTTTTTGCGCATTTTCTCGAAGAGTATCAGGCTGGGCGCACGCCCAATCCGGACGTGCTGTGCAACAGCGAAATAAAATTCCACGCTTTCCTCGACCACGCATTAAAACTCGGTGCCGAAGCGTTGGCCACCGGGCATTATGCCCGCGTCGAACACAACGCAGCCGCTGTTTTGCGAAAGGCAAAAGATACAGGTAAAGATCAGAGTTACTTTCTGCACCGACTTTCGCAAAGGCAGTTAATGCCTGCGCTTTTCCCGCTCGGTGACATTACCAAAAAAGAAGTGCGTGCCATCGCCCAGCGCGAAGGCATCCCCACCTGGCAAAAAAAAGACTCGACCGGCATTTGTTTTATCGGCGAGCGCCCCTTTCGTGATTTTCTTGCCCGTTACCTGCCGCGAACACCGGGACCAATGCGCACACCCGACGGCAAACAAGTCGGCGAGCATCTGGGGCTGGCGTATTACACGCTCGGGCAACGCCAAGGATTGGGCATCGGCGGTGTCCGTGAAGGTCAAGGCACGCCATGGTTCGTCGCGCAAAAACAAATGAAGAACAACACGTTGATCGTCGTTCAAGGCCATGACCACCCATTGCTTTACCGAAAAACGATTCAGGCGCAGTCATTACACTGGATCGGCGGACAATCGCCTGTTTCCGACAAAATCTACCATGCCAAACTGCGCTACCGTATGCCCGATGCCGAGTGCCGAATCGCGTTTTCTGATGGCGGGCAAACGCTTACCGCATCATTCGCCGAACCGCAATGGACGCCAACGCCCGGCCAATATCTGGTGCTCTATGATGGCGATATCTGTCTGGGCGGCGGCATCATCGCCCATAAATGACATGGCTTTATGCCCGACAGCGGCACCCGTATAATATTCGTTAAACGCTGAATTTCACACCGCCCCATATGTTCGCCCGCCTTATCGACGAAATGCGCGCCTGTTTGCAAAACGCAAGCCAGTCCGCGCAAACATCTTTTCGTATCCGGCAACCGTCTTCCGGGGAAATACCGCTTCTGGAATGGCTGAACACGCAAGCTATTTACCCCAAATTGTATTGGCGGCATCGCGAAACCGGCGAAGAAACAGCCGCATGCGGCGCAACAATGTCTTTCGATTGTTTGGAACACGCGCAGGCGTTTCTCGACCAGCACCGCGAAACGCCCACAATGCCCGAAATACGCCTTTGGGGATTGAATGCCTTTGAGCAAGCCAAAATAATGAACGGGCGCCCGCAAAAAAGCGCGCTGTTTCTACCAAAGATCGAATGGCGGCGCGAAGAAAGCGCCTTGACGTTAATTTGCCATCTACCCCCAAACATACCGCGTGCCCAAGCGCTTCATGACACGCTGACATGCCTGGATCAAATTCTTGATACACAGCCGTTGCCGCCGTTAAACGCCGCCGTTCAATCCGTGTGCCATCAGCCGGATTATGAAAACTGGCAGCAATTGGTTGAAAAAGCGTTGCGGGAAATCGCTGCCGGGCATTTTCAAAAGGTCGTGCTCGCCCGTTGCTCAACGCTGCAATTGGAGCAACCGTTATCGCCCGCGGCATTTCTTGCCGCAAGCCGCGCCGTCAACAAACATTGCTATCATTTTCTGTACGCATTTTCACCGACACAGGCATTTCTCGGCTCGTCGCCGGAACGCCTGTACCTGCGCCGACAATACGCGCTGTTCACCGAGGCAGTTGCCGGAACGGTGGCCAACGATCCCGATGACGATAAAGCGCGGCAACTTGCGGATTGGCTGATGCATGATCCCAAAAACCGCCATGAAAACCAGCTGGTCGTCGACGACATTTGCGCGCGCTTGCGAAAAATCACCTCGGTGCTTGATGTCTCGCCTGCGCACGTCATTCGCTCAAGCAAAGTCCAGCATCTGCGCCGCTTGATTCATGCACAATTGACACATGCCAACGATACCGAATGCCTGCAGCGCCTGCAACCGACGGCCGCCGTTGCCGGCTTGCCGCGCGAAGCAGCGCGTCGTTTTATTCTTGACGAAGAGCCGTTTGCCCGCGATTGGTACGCCGGCACGATTGGTTACTTTTCTCAGGCACAAGCGGAGTTTGCCGTCACCTTGCGTTCCGCGCTGATTGAAAACCAGCGCCTTTCGCTGTATGCCGGAGGCGGCATCGTCGCAGGCTCTCGCGCAGATGAAGAATGGCGTGAAGTTGAAACGAAAGCGGAAAGCCTGCGCAGTTTGCTGACGAAATCCGCCGCTTAACCGCCCGGGCTTAAGCCCAGTTTCTGCTCCAACGCGGTAATTTGGTCTTTGATGAACAGTTTCCGCTTTTTGAGATCGCGGATTGTTGTTTCGTCGCTGGTGGGGGAATCAAATAAAGAGGGGATGGTTTTATCGAGGTTGTGGTGTTCGTCGCGTAAAGCTTCAAGACGGGCGCGCAACTGTGGGACGTCGTTCACTTCGGTCTGATTCATGGCTTTCTTCCTCCTTGGCTGATGATAACTCTATGTTCCAAGAACGGTTTCATGTTATTCCTGTTTTCGGAGCTTGGCAATCAGGATTTTGCAAGCTTGCACGCCTCTTTTTATGACGATATCGCTTTATCCTTGCCAAAAATCACCGTAAAAAAACCTTCGCCGTTTATCGGGTACGCTACAATTTATCATCTGTTTCCTCCAGCCGCGCTGCCATGACATCCTCGCAAGACTGCTCCGATTGCGCCGAATTCAACCGCCACTGGGCAAATGTTTTGCTCGAAACGCTTACCCGACATGCCGTTCGGGATGTGTGCATCGCGCCGGGCTCACGCTCAACACCGTTAACATTAGAAGCTGCGGCAAACAATAAATTATGTTGCCACACACACTTCGACGAACGCGGACTCGGCCATTTCGCACTGGGGCTGGCAAAAGCATCTCGCCGACCGGTTGCAATTATCGTCACTTCGGGAACTGCCGCCGCCAATCTTTATCCGGCATTGATTGAAGCCGGCTTATCGGACGAGCGGTTGGTACTGCTTACCGCAGACCGCCCTCCGGAAGCGATTGGTTGCGGCGCCAATCAAGCTATCCCGCAAGAAAACATGTTCGCACACCACCCATCGCACACCATCAATCTACCACGGCCAACGCCGAATATTCCTGCTGCGTGGCTGGTGTCCACCATAGACGATGCACTGGCCGATCTTCGCTTTGGCGCTTTGCATATCAATTGCCCATTTGCCGAACCGCTATACGGAGAAAAAACCAATATTAATCAGGCATGGCCGGACGCGCTGAGCACCTGGTGGCAAAGCGATCAGCCATGGCTGCGCAAAGAAACTTTTCCACAAATGTGCAGGCAACCGGATTGGCCGCAATGGCAACATAAAAATGGCGTGGTAATCGCCGGGAAAATGCCTGCGGAAAACGGCAATCAAATTGCCGAATGGGCAGAGCGGCTTGGCTGGCCGTTGCTTGCCGATGCTTTGGCGCAAACCGGGCAGCCTTTACCATATGTCGATTTATGGTTGGCAAGCGAATGCGCACAACATGTTTTGCATCAAGCCGAAATCGTTATTCAGTTCGGCAGCCACTTGACCGGGAAACGGTTGCTGCAATGGCAAGCCGCGTGCACTCCGCAAGAATATTGGCTGATCGACAACAAGCCGGGACGCCTTGACCCGGCGCATCATCGCGGTCGCAGAATTGTCTGCGCCATTTCTGACTGGATATCCGCGCATCCCGCTAAAAAAGCGCCGTCATGGGCGAGTGCCTTAACCACGTTCAGCGCTCAAGCCAAAGAATATATTGCGCAAATATTGGGCAATCACCTAAGCGAAGCTTGGCTTGCGCACCATCTGGCAGAATTTCTTCCCAAGGACGGTCAGCTTTTCCTGGGCAACAGCCTGATCCTGCGCCTGATCGACGCGCTGGCACAACTTCCTGCCGGTTATCCCGTGTACAGCAACCGCGGTGCCAGTGGCATTGACGGCCTCATTGCCACGATGGCCGGTGTTGCCACTGCTTCGGAAAAACCGACGCTGGCCGTTATGGGCGATCTCTCTGCGTTATATGACCTCAATGCGCTGGCGTTATTGCGTCGCATCAAAACACCATTGGCACTGATTGTCGTCAATAATAACGGCGGCGGCATCTTCTCGCTATTGCCAACGCCGAAAAAAGAACGCGAGCGCTTTTATCAAATGCCGCACGATCTTCATTTTGACTACGCCGCCCGGATGTTCGGCTTATCCTATGCCACGCCCCAGGATTGCTCAACGCTGATTGAAACCATTGACCATGTTTGGCGCAGCGATGCGGTAACGCTGATTGAGGTCAACGTACCGAAAAGCGAAGGCGCGGAAACCTTAAGCCAATTAGTGCGCCACTGCCAAAATCTGTGATGCTGGCGGCCGACTCATTCCATACCGAGCAACGCCAACACCCCTGGTTGGTATTTTTGCACGGCTTTATCGGCAATTGCCGCGAATGGCGCAACATTATCGAAATGTTTCCAACATTTCCCTGCCTTGCCGTTGATTTGCCCGGACATGGCGCATCCCGCAATTTCACGGTAAACGATTTTATCGATTTCAATCAAGCGCTCAATACCTTGCTTGCCGCACACAAAATAGAAAACTATTATCTTATTGGTTATTCGCTCGGCGGTCGCCTTGCTATGCATGATGTTTGTCATCGTAAAATACCCGGCCTGCACGGGCTGATTGTCGAAAGCGGCCATCCGGGATTAACGGATGAAGCCGAAAAAACGGCGCGTCTCGTGCATGACGCACAATGGGCACAGCGTTTCCGACAAGAACCCATTACGGATGTCTTACACGACTGGTACCGGCAGCCGGTATTTTCGGATCTGTCTGACGAGCAGCGTACCCGATTCATTCGGGAACGGCAAAACAATTACGGTCAAAACGTCGCCTCGTTACTGATGGCAACTTCGCTCGGCAAACAACCTTGTTTGACTCAAAAGCTTCAAGCATTATCATTGCCATTCCTTTATTTATGCGGAGAACGCGATCAAAAATTTTCCGCTCTGGCAAAACTTTTTCCGCATCATACTGTCCCAAATGCCGGACATAACGCCCATGTGGAAAACCCAAAAGCATTTGGCCGGGAAATTCATGCCTTTATCACTTCTGCGACCTGACCGAGGAACGTTATATGCTTTACCCTGACGAAAAAGAACTTTATGCACCGATTCGCTGGCAAGATCACAGCCAAAACTATACCGACATTCGCTACCACAAATCACCGGACGGTATTGCCAAAATTACCATCAACCGCCCGCAAGTACGTAACGCGTTTCGCCCGCAGACCGTCAGCGAAATGATGCACGCGCTGGGTGATGCACGTTACGACAGCGAGATCGGCGTCATCATTCTAACCGGTGAAGGCGATAAAGCATTCTGCGCCGGCGGCGACCAAAAAATCCGTGGCGATTATGGTGGTTATCAGGATGATCGGGGAACCCATCATTTGAATGTTCTCGATTTCCAGCGCCAGATCCGCACTTGCCCAAAACCTGTTATTGCAATGGTTGCCGGTTACGCGATTGGCGGCGGGCATGTTCTGCATATGATGTGCGATCTCACCATTGCCGCCGACAATGCCGTCTTCGGGCAGACCGGCCCGAAAGTCGGCTCGTTCGACGGCGGCTGGGGCGCTTCGTATATGGCGCGTATCGTCGGGCAGAAAAAAGCGCGGGAAATCTGGTTCCTTTGCCGCCAATACAACGCAAAGCAGGCTCTGGACATGGGGCTTGTTAATACCGTTGTGTCTCTTGGCGCTTTGGAAAAGGAAACGGTACGTTGGTGCCGGGAAATCCTGAAAAACAGTCCGGTCGCTTTACGCTGCCTGAAAGCCGCGCTTAACGCCGATTGCGACGGGCAAGCCGGCTTACAGGAACTCGCCGGGAACGCCACCATGCTTTTTTATATGTCTGAAGAAGGTCAGGAGGGCCGTAATGCTTTCAATGAAAAACGCCAGCCCGACTTCAGCCGTTTTACCCGTAATCCTTGATGTTACCTATACTCCTTTAGATCATGCCGCAACGCAGCGCCACGTTATACCGTTATGAAGTACCGATGGTGCGCGATGAAATATTGCCCATGTATGCGCGCGTGCCCTCGCGCACCGGGCTGCTTGTATGTTTGCGACGAGATGAACGCGAAGGTTGGGGTGAAATCGCGCCATTACCCGGATTCAGCTGTGAGCCGCTTGATGAAGCGCAAGCGGCTGCTTTTCTTTTTCTTGGCGCGTGGGTCAAAAGCGAAGTTGCTCGCGATATTGACGCCTTCCTTCCGCCTTCCGCGGCCTTCGGCATCAGTTGTGCGCTGGCCGAGCTTGACGGCTCGTTACCTGAAACGATGTGTTGTCGAAGCGCTTTTCTTCTTGCGGGAAACGATCGCGCGCAATTGATGAGTCGTTTTGACGGCATCCCAAATGAAGCCGTTATCAAAATCAAAATCGGACGCGGCGATCCGCAACAGGAAGGTATATTCATTCATGACCTCCTATCGCAGAAAAATATCACATTGCGCCTTGACGCCAATCGCGCCATGACGCAAAAACAGGCGGAAATATTTGCCCATTGCATCGCACCCGTATTTTATCCGCGTATCGCATTTATTGAAGAACCTTGTCAGACTCAGGAGGCGTCACGCGCTTTTGCCCATCATACCGGTATTGCCATTGCCTGGGACGAAAGCGTGCGCGAGCACGATTTCATCGTGCGACGCGAAGAAAGTGTTGCGGCAATCATCATCAAACCGACGCTCACCGGAAGCATCGCCCGTTGTCGAGCACAGTGCCAAGCGGCGCATGGCCATCAACTGGCCGCCATCATCAGTTCCAGCATGGAATCGACGTTGGGGCTGACACAGCTGGCACGCATCGCCGCCTGGCTAACCCCCGACACCGTCCCGGGTTTGGATACCGCCGACGCGCTGGCACAACAAGTATTACGACCATGGCCGACAACCCACGCCACGCCAATGTTAACCGCCCATGATTTGGATGAAATATGGCGTATTTAGCGAATCGCTTCACCGATTATCCATGGCGGTATTGGGCAAAACACAAACCGCAACACATCGCGCTGTGGCACGAAGATAAGGCCATCAACTGGCAGCAGCTGACCGATTGTATTTCGCAAGTCGCCGTGGTATTTCAACAACAAGGCGTCGATGAAGGAAACAGCGTCGCGCTTCTCGGTAAAAACAGTTTTGATTTTCTTATAGCCTATCTTGCCGTTTTATCATGCGGCGCACGACTGCTGCCCGTCAACCCGAAGCTCCCGAAAACACAAATCGGCATGTTGCTGGACGAATTCGACATTACTTTTGTCTGCGACATGGAAGGTTGTCTCTGGCCGCGGCATATGCTTTATGTGCAACACGCTGACAATTGCGCAAATTTTGTACCCACCGCTTTTCACGGCCTGCGCCCGGCAACGATGACGCTGACTTCGGCATCGACGGGAACACCCAAGGCCGCGGTACACCACATCAACGCACATCTTGATAACGCCGACGGCGTACTCGCCGCAATGCATTATCGGGAAAACGACTGTTGGCTGCTTTCGCTGCCGCTTTTTCATGTTTCCGGGCAGGGTATTGTTTGGCGTTGGCTGTCGGCAGGCGCGCAAATGGCGCTGCGTACATCACTTCCTCTTGGCTTTGCATTGCGCGGGTGTACGCACGCATCGCTGGTACCGACGCAACTACTCCGCTTGCTGGAGGGTTTTTTAGGAAACCTAATATTAAAAGAAGTGCTGCTCGGTGGCGCCATGATCCCGGTCGATCTTGTCCAACGCGCCGAGCAAGCGGGCATCACCTGCTGGTGCGGGTATGGCCTGACCGAAATGGCGTCCACGGTCTGCGCCAAACGCGCCGACGCGCTGCCCGGCGTCGGCAATGCTTTGCCGGGGCGTGAGATCAAAATTGTCGATGAGGAAATCCGATTGCGCGGTGCAGGTATGGCTATGGGCTATTGGCGCAATGGTGGCATATCTCCGTTCACCGATAACGAGGGTTGGTTGCGCACACGTGACCGCGGCGTATTTGAAAATGGCGAATTACGTGTTCTTGGCCGTCTCGATCATCTTTTCTTCAGCGGCGGCGAGGGCATCCAACCGGAAAATATCGAACGCGTCCTGCAACAACACCCGGCTGTCCGGCAAGCGATTGTCGTTCCTGTCCACGACGCCGAGTTTGGGCAACGCCCGGTAGCGGTACTGGAAAAAAACGACACCGTCTCGTTTGATGAAATTTGTGCTTGGCTGCAAGACAAACTTGCCCGTTTTCAACAGCCGGTCTGTTATTATGAACTGCCCGACTCATTAAAAAACGGGGCGATAAAAATCCCCCGGCACGCAATCCAAGAATGGGTCAATCAGAAACACGCGCCGCAATAACAAAAACGCTCTATCACTTCACTCCGGTGCTTTTGTTTATTGGAAAATAATTAAATCAATAGCGATAAATTTTGTTATCAATGATGCGAACTCGATCGCCGACGTGAAATTCTTGCCCTTCGGCAACCTGGCTCACCACAAGATCGGCGCCCGAATCCAAACGCACGGAAATTTCAACGCGATCCTTTTCAACCGAATGTTGTACTTTATTGCCCGCAGTCGCGCCGGCAATAGCGCCAACAATCGTAAAAATCGTATTCCCCGTACCACCGCCCAATTGATGTCCAATCAGCCCGCCAGCCGCACCGCCAAGAATCGCACCTAGCGAAATCGGGCTGGTGTTGTTGGCCTTAAGATAAACCATATTGATGATTGTGCCGTATTCGATGCGCGTCGAACCGCCTGAATAAGTATTGCCCGTCGTTGAATACGTCGCACAACCGGACAGCAGCAAAACAGCTGTTGAACAGATTGTTATCAGTATTTTTTTCATGCTATCTCCCGTCGAATGAATAAAGCTTATTATGTTTAATACGTATAAAGCGCGGCATTTATTTACTGCAACAAAATGTCAGCCTGCGATGATTCAATGTGCCTTGATATTTTTCAACTCGATCTCAGCCGTCAGTGTCGCATGGTCGGACATCCTTGATGCGCGCGGCCCGCCGTAAACCCGAGTATCGCATACCTGAAAACCGCGTACATAAATACGATCCAGCGGCAAAAGCGGAAAAATCGATGGGAAAGTCCGCGCCGAAACGCCCCGACTCGTTACAAAAGCATCGGTCACATTAAGCGAGCGTCTCAAATAAGCGTGTCCTTTTTTATTCCAGTCGTTGAAATCGCCCGCCATCAGTAACGGCTCATCATCGGGAATAATGTCGTGAATATATGCAATGACCGTTGCCAACTGCTTTCTGCGCCAATGCTCAAAAAGGCCCAAATGCACGTTCAGGCAATGCAATCGCGGCAACGACGGATGCACATTGAGCCTGCAATAAAGAAAACCGCGCTGTTCCAGCCAATGCGCGGAGATATCCGTGTTCTCCTGGTGCAGAATCGGATAGCGCGACAACAGCGCATTGCCATGGTGCCCGTGCTTGGTATCGGCATTGCGGCCATAAGCAAAAAACCAGTGACAATCCGCCAGAAAAGCATACTGCGGCAATCCTTCGGGAAGTACCACGCGTTTTCTTGTGTTCCTGCCCGCGCCACGCACTTCCTGCAAAAATACAATATCCGCATCAAGCCCCCGAAGATGATTTCGCATGGTATGCAACCGCGGTTGCCTACGCAGCTGCGAAACACCTTTGTGAATATTGTATGTAGCAACCGATAAACGCATCATTTTTGTCTCTATGGCTTAAGCGCAATATATATTGCCGGAAGTGTTGTTCCGCAATAGCCTGTTTGTTAACTCTTTTGCAAAAACCCGCAACGCTTCGTCACTTTTCCCGCTTTAAAAGCTTCTGCGCATCTTTGAGCGTTTTCTTTTGTTCGTCCGGGATTTCCGGATAGCGCAAATCGAGTGACTCCATCGTATCGATAATCGCCATCGCCACCAGCGCGCGCGCATACCATTTGTGATCTGCCGGAATCACATACCACGGTGCCCACGGTTTCGCCGTCGCTCGGACAACGTTTTCGTACGCATTCATGTATTGATTCCAAAGCGCCCGTTCCTTAATATCCCCCGAGGAAAACTTCCAGTTCTTATTTTCTTCCCTGATCCTTTTTAAGAAACGTTTTTTCTGCTCATTCTTCGACATATGCAGATAAAACTTGAGAACCACAACACCATTATTTGTCAGATGCTTCTCGAAAGCATTGATGTCTTCATAACGCTCTCGCCATATTTTTCTGGTAATACGTTTCGGCGGCAGATGTTGACTCTGTAAAAATTCAGGGTGGACGCGCTGTATCAAAACATCCTCATAATATGAGCGGTTGAAAATCCCGATTTTGCCCGCCTCCGGCAGCCGCAAAGCACAACGCCATAGGAAAGTATGCGCCAGCTCCTCATCCGACGGCGTTTTGAATGAAGATACATCGCACCCTTGTGGATTGATACCAGACATCACATGCTTGATGGTTCCGTCCTTGCCCGCCGCATCCATCGCCTGAAGTACAACCAAAAGCGCGTATGTTTTTTGCGCATACAGCTTTTCTTGCAGCACCGCCATCTCCTGATTGGCACAGTCCAAAAATGAGCGCGCACGCCAACGCGCCGTCTCTTTCGAACCGAGACGATCAGTAATATCGTTGGTTGCCGCGTCTTTGATCTGGAATTTCGCGCCTTGTGTAATCCGATAACGCCGGGAAAACTCTTTGCCCATTTTCAAAATGTCTTCATTGGAATAAAACGTTTTCACCACGTCTCCTCAAAAATAATGGCCGTACGGTTGTTTTCCAGTGTACCGGATATCGCAACGCCCTTGTCACAATATTTATTTGGGCAAAAAATTATCGATAATTATCGCGGCGTACCCAAGCATCCGTTAGAATTGCTCTATTCATTCAAGGAGAAAAACATGTCCAATGCAATATCCGATCGCGACGGCTGGATTTGGTACGACGGCAAAATGGTACCTTGGCGCGAGGCCACCACCCACGTATTAACGCACACGCTGCATTATGGTATGGGTGTTTTCGAGGGCGTGCGCTGCTATGAAACCGCCGACGGCCCGGCTATTTTCCGTTTACAGGATCACACAAACCGTTTTTTCCGGTCGGCGCATATTTTTGATATGCATATACCGTTTTCCAAAGAAGCCATCAATGAAGCCCAAATCTCCGCCATTCGCGACAACAAGCTCAAATCCGGCTACATCCGCCCATTGGCGTTTTACGGCTCGAATGCGCTCGGCGTTGCGGCAAAATCGAACCCGGTACGCGTCATCGTCGCCGCTTGGGAATGGGGCGCTTATCTGGGCGAAGAAGGTATGGCGCGCGGCATTCGTGTCAAAACCAGTTCGTTTACTCGCCATCACGTTAATGTGACGATGGTCGGCGCAAAAGCCTGCGCCAATTATTTGAATTCGATTCTCGCCAGCCAGGAAGCCACCGCCGAAGGGTATGACGAAGCATTGCAACTCGACCCCGCCGGTTTCGTTGCCGAAGGTCCGGGCGAAAACGTGTTTATCGCGCTCAATGGCGTATTGCACACCCCCGACCTTTCCAGTGGTGCCCTAAACGGCATTACCCGCAACACCATTATCCAATTGGCCAAAGAAACAGGAATCGAGGTCGTCGAGCGCCGCATCACCCGCGATGAAATTTATTGTGCGGATGAAGCGTTTTTCACCGGCTCCGCCGCGGAAATTACACCAATACGCGAACTGGATCGTCGCCAAATCGGTATTGGCCACCGCGGCCCAATTACCGAAAAACTGCAAGCGCGCTATTTTGATGTGGTACACGGCCGCGACCCTGGCAAAAAAGACTGGCTCACTTACGTCTGAAAAGCGTGCGAATGAAAAGCAATGCTTTTGGGGCTCAAACCTCGGTACCGACGCGTGTTTTATTCACGCGGCTGGTATGTCCGCCCCAAAACGCGTCGCCATGGCAGGAACACCCTCGCGTTTTTCTCGCGCCTGACAAGGAAGGTAAAGCAAGTTGCCCTTATTGCGGCAGAAAACATCGGGCTTTCCCAGGAAAACGCGAACATTGATCGCATCATCCGCGAGTCACGCTGAAATTACGTACCCATGAACGAACCGCGCATTCTGATCGTTGCCCCCTCATGGGTAGGTGATGCCGTGATCTCTGAACCGCTGATCGCGCAAATCAAGGAGTTTCATGTCAATGCGACGATTGATGTTTTCGCGCCGTCGTGGTGTTTGCCGGTTTATCGGCGCATGCACCATATCCAGCGTGTCATCGACAATCCGTTGGCGCACGGCGAAATAAACTGGCGTAAACGCAAAAATATTGCGCATACATTGCAGGCCACAAATTATAACCAGGCTTTTGTGTTGCCCAATAGTTGGAAATCCGCATTGGTTCCGTATCTTGCCAACATCCCCAAACGTACCGGTTACACAGGTGAAGCGCGCTTCGGCTTGCTCAATGATCGGCGCGCACTCGATAAACAGCAATTTCCTCGGCTGGTCGATCGCTTCGCCGCACTCGCCTATCCGGCAGGAACCGCCAAAGAAAATATCGACACCACCATCCCCGTATTGATTTCAGACCCACAAAATCGGCAGCGCATCCGCGAATCACTGCGCCTTACCGACACTGCGCCCGTTGCCGTGTTTTGCCCAGGCGCTGAATATGGCGCCGCAAAACGCTGGCCGCCCGAATATTTTGCGGAACTGGGACAGTATTTGCTTGATGACGGTATGCAAATCTGGCTGGTCGGTTCCGCCAAAGATCGCCCCGTTACAGAAGCCATCCGTACCGCTCTTGGCAACCCTCCGCGCGTACACGATATTGCCGGGCAAACGATGTTAGATGCGGCCATTGATCTGATCGCCGACGCATGCACTGTCGTCACGAACGACTCCGGGCTCATGCATATTGCCGCGGCGGTCAACGTCCCGCTGATTGCGCTTTTCGGTTCGTCGTCGCCGCACTATACGCCGCCCTTATCGCCGCAAGCACAAGTGCTGTACATAGGGCCGCCATGCAGTCCGTGCTTCAAGCGCGAATGCCCGCTCAAACATTTTTGCTGCATGAGGGAATTAACACCACAGATGGTCTATCAGAAGATAAGCATTTCTTCTATAACTTGACCTGCGCTATTCGCCAAAATAAAAATGCCGCTGAAACCAGCGGCATTTTCAAAGCAAAAACACTTCTAAAATATTAGGGATCGGCAAAAACGGTAACGCTTGCTGTTGCTGTACCACCATAACCATCATCGATCGTATATTGAAACGTATCATAGCCGATATAACCATCGCGGGCGCGATACGTAAGCGTATTGCCGTTCTGCGTGACTGTTCCATTCCGCGGTTGCGTGAATGAAACAATCGTCAGATCATCGCCATCCGGATCGGAGTCATTCGCCAGCACGTCGACATCTACCGGTTTGTTGTATCCGGCAACGGCATAGTCATCCTGCGCTCTTGGCGCCTGATTATCAACCCTACGCTCACCTTCCTGAATCGTCGTCGTACTTTCTTCCGAACGATAAACGTCCACTGTCTGCTTATGCTGCACCGGCGAGCGAAGGGCGCGGCGCACCCATGCCGGCTCTTCCTGAATCTCTTCACGCTTCCACTCAATTTGCGGCCCTGATTTAGCATCGGAGGAAGTCGTCACCGGCAGCGAGATCATTTCGGTACGCTCTTCGTAAGTCACAAACTCGATATCAACACGACGATTTTTCGGCCTCCCTTGTTTGTCGTTCGGATAACGCGGCTCGGCCAATCCCTTGCCTTCCGCCAGTAAGATGTCTCCGCTAAGGCCTTTGCCGATCAAATACTGCTTCACCGAATTAGCGCGTCGCTCGGAAAGTTTCTGATTATATGCAGCTGAACCAATATTACAGGTATGCCCGGTCACATAAATATTGCCTTCGATATTGGCCGCCTTAAGCACATCAACAACGCCATCCAGCACTTTGCTTGCTTCCGGCTGCAATATCGCGCTGTCAAACTTGAAAAACACATCGGACTCCGCCGTTGCCGTGGTTTTCACAATACGTTTTTCTTTCGGCACGGTTGCCGCCGCATCCGCCGAAGCTTGAGCATGCCCTTCAACGGTGGAGTTCGGCACCTCCGCTGATTGCCCCTGATAGCGTTTTACCGAACGATACGCCGGTTCGCCGAACGAAAAACGATACATCGCCATAATGCGTTGATCGTTTCTATCCACCTCATAATCGCCGCGTTTATGATAAATCTCACCAACCAGCGCTATGCTGTGCGGCGTGCCCACAAAGTATTTTTCGACACCCAGTGTCCCGGTAATCTGGCTGGTTGAGTGCTCGCCCCATTCATAATCGACCCCGCCGAACCAACGCAACCCGAGATCATCATGGAAACGCCCAATACGCGCGCCGACGCCCCAATCATAGGCGCGTTCATAAACGCGCGTGTATGTGGTGGTCGTAATATCCTGTGACCATGCATGGTTATTTTCAATACCGCTGTAGGTGTACGTCGACGAAAAAAGGTGGTCATCAACTTTGCGTCGTCCGGTAATCCCGGCGGAACCGTAAGCCGAGCCGAACCAATGTTCATTTTCCAGTCCGCCGCCCAATGTGACCTTGCGGTCATGCCAACGATTCTGATCGAACGCGGCAAACAGCTTGCGCACCGATGCATCGTTATCGTCGGTAGGCTGCCAGTGGAAAGACAACCGCCCGCCCGCCGCAGAGGTGCTCGTACCATAAATATCTGCCAGCCACGCTGTTTTTTCGGTTTCGTGAAACGCCCAGAACAATTCGCCGCGCCAATGGTTAGTCGACTGATAACCAGCGCCGATTCTGAATGGTGCGCCGACATAACGCAGGTCATCACCTTCGGTCACAGGCTGTTCGCTTACTTTGGGTTCGGCCACGGGTATTACCGGCGCTGCCTGCTGTGCCAAAACACCCGGCGCACAGCAACAAGCGGCAACAACAACTGCCAGCCATTTGCGCGCAAACGGAATAGAAGACAAATTTTTAGACATCATTGTTTCCTCAATAATCAGATGAATTTTTTCTGTATTGTGCCCGTAAATAACCTTCAAGGATAAAACTTATCCTTGAAGAATATACTTTTATTTGTTTTGTTGTTTTGATACAACGTCGAGAAGCATGATACAAAAGGCCTCATGCTTTCCTGAAATAAGATTCAGATTTATTCGGCGCCCGGTAAACGATTGAGCAGGCTCTCGACCGCTGCCATCGGCGTGAGATGCCCATCAAGAATATTTGCGATTACATCCGAGATCGGTAATTCAATATTAAAGCGCTCCGCCAACACCGATACCGCCCGTGCCGACGCCACCCCTTCGGCAACATGGCCGAGGCGAGCGAGAATATCGTCAAGCGCCAACCCCTCGGCAAGCAACAGCCCCACCTGCCGATTGCGTGACAAGTGGCCGGTACACGTCAGAATCAGATCGCCCAGACCGGCCAAACCCATCATGGTCGTTTCCTTACCGCCCAGCGCCTCGGTAAACCGCGCCATCTCGGCAAGACCGCGCGTCATCAACGTGGCACGGGCGTTATAGCCAAGCCCAAGACCATCGCAAATACCCGCGGCAATCGCCATGATATTTTTCATCGCGCAGCCGGTTTCCACGCCGATAATATCGTCGTTGGGATACACGCGCATCCGTCCGCCACGCACCTCATCAGCGACCCGCTTGGCACAGGAAAACTCCGTGGACGCCACGACCAAAGCAGTGGGCAAACCCGCCGCCACCTCTTGGGCAAAACTCGGCCCGGCAATCTGCCCGACCGGAGCCAACCACCGCTCCGTCAATAACTGATGCGGCAACATCGCATGATCCTTACCCGCCAGAAAACCTTTGCTCAACCAAAAAAACGGTATTTCTTTGGAGGAAAACGATGACCGGCATTGCGCCATCAAATCCGGCAAAGCCGCTACCGGCGGCGCCGCTACAATCAACGACGCGTTTTCAAGCGCCTGCGCCAGCGATGCCGTAACCGTAATTGGGCGGGGAAGCGTAACACCCGGAAGATATCGCTGATTCCGGCGGCTTTTACGAATAGCTTCGGCTTGTGTCTCATCGCGCGCCCACAAAGATACCGGGCGTTGATCGCGACAATGTGCCAGGTGTATCGCAAAAGCAGTCCCCCAAGCGCCCGCGCCAAGCACTGCAATCGCTGACTGATGGTGATCTGCCACGCGTTACCGAAACGGCTGGCGTTTACAAACCAAAAATGCGGTCAATGCGTATATAGCCGCTTTGCCCGCCTTCATGGCGCACCCGCGCCCAGCCGGGTGTCAATGTATCAACGGCCGAAGTCGCCGCCTCATCAAGATGGAGCAGCACATCCTGATCCGCCTCGAACACCAACGGCGCGCTGTCCGAAGGCTGCGCCCGGATTTCTGCGCGTTGCCGCACCTGCAATAAGCGCCGATGCCCCAGCGTACTTTGCTCCAACCAGCCAATCGTACCTTGGGCGTCGCGCACCTTATTCCAGCCTTCAATAGAAGAAACCATTTCTACCGGCACCCCGGCCCCATAAATAAATAGAGCGCGTGCCTTTTGCGATGGCCCGTCGTACATCACTGTCGTTTTTTCAACCGTTCGAAATTCTGCCGCCTGTACTGCGAAGCAGCAAAACACCAGACAACCTAAAAAGATTCGAATCATGGGCTTCATTGTGACGACTCCGATTCCCATATTGATAATAAATAGTCAGCGTGTCGATCAGTTAACGCTGCTCCGGTCTTCCTGATGCTGTGCCGCCAATTGTTGCTGATAAAGGGCTTCAAGATTGGTCGGCGGCAAATAAAACGGTGGGAAGCCCGCCTGCCCAACGGCCTCCGATGCCACCTGCCGCGCATATGGGAAAAGCACTGACGGACAATGTACCGACAATAATTGCTGCATGTGGTTTTCCGGAATGCCTTTGATCGCGAAAATTCCGGCCTGCGCCACTTCAACCAACAGCACGGTTTTTTCCTCGCTCTTGAATTTCAACGTTACTGTCAATATGCTCTCATACGTGCCCTCACCAATATTCTTGGCCTCCGAACGCATATTCATTTCAACGCTGGGCATTGATTCCGCCTGAAAAACCTGCGGCGCTTCCGGGTTTTCCACCGACAAATCCTTTACATATACTTTCAAAATTGCAATCTGCCCGGTGATATTCTCTTCCTGAGCGCCTGCGCTATTTTTTCCCTCTACCATAATAATTTTTCCCAACTGATATTGATTTAAAGCTTACTTTTCGTTCCCCGCCTCAAGAAGCGGCATTAAATTACCTTCCCGATCAAGGGCTGCCAGATCGTCAAAACCGCCGACATGCGTGTTACCAATAAAGATCTGCGGCACGGTTCTTCTCCCGGTTCTCTCTATCATCTCATCGCGTTTTTCCGGCGATTGATCGATAAGAATCTTGTCGATTCGGGATACGCCCTTGCTTTTCAACAATTGCTCCGCGCGCATGCAATATGGACAAACCGCTGTCGAATACATCACTATGTTCGCCATTTATTTTTTCTCCTGATTTTCACCGATCGCCTGTGTTTCGGCAGCGTTCGCTTTTATTTCGGCAATACTGCTAACTTGCGATGTTTTTTTGCCGTCGCCAGGCTTTTTCTTTGCGGGCTTTTTGTTGCCGCCATTTTTCTTTTCCGCCGTTTTTGCCTCAGGCTTATCCGCGCCCTGCTCCACCGGCAAATTGGCCTCGCGCCAAGCGGCAATGCCGCCTTGCAAGTTATGCACGGTTTTACCCAGCGACATGAGAATTTTCGCCGCCGCCAGGCTGCGCTGGCCGCGATCGCAATAGACGAGAATATTTTTTGCCGATTTCTTTTCCAGCTCGTTCAGCCGCGCTTTTAACTGTCCGAGCGGAATGTTGACGGCGCGGTTTAAATGCCCGGCCAGATAATTGGTCTCGCTGCGCACATCCAGCACAACAATGCTTCCAGCATTAATCAGACGCGTTGCCTCCAGTGTCGAAACTCCTTTTGCCGGCGAAAAACGACGCTGAATCATCGGCCACATAAAAAGCAGAACACCGGAAACGATAAAAACCGTCGTCAATACCGCATTTTTCAGCAAAAATTGCAAAAATTCCATAGCTGTGTTCAAAAATCAGGATCGTTGATCATAGCCGAAGTTGGCTGGTCCTGCATGGTTTTCAATACTATGCGTGGCTCAGCAATCCGCAATGTCATCGCCATGACGACTGTTTTGGCTTTTGCTTTTTTCCCCAAGCGATCCTATAATAGCCAGCTTTTCAAAACTTGATTTTTTAAGAAAACAGGAAAGGACAACATGCCCAGCGTTCGAGTCCGCGAAAATGAGCCTTTTGAAGCAGCATTGCGCCGCTTCAAGCGTTCCATTGAAAAAACCGGCTTGCTTACCGAATTACGCGCCCGCGAGTTTTACGAAAAACCAACCTCGGAGCGTAAACGCAAAAAAGCGGCCGCCGCCAAGCGCCATCATAAACGTCTTCGCAGTCAGCAATTGCCGCCGAAACTTTATTGACTTGATTTTCCCTCCACAATTTCAGCCATCCGTTTTGGGATGCTGACTGTGGAAAATTATTAGTTGTTTCTTTCCTGATTAAGCCGATCTCAAATCGGCTTTTTCCATTTTCTCTTTACGGTTAATGCGGTTATCTTGTTCTTCCGATAAGTTTTTCTGCAAGAAAACGCCCGAACTTCTAGAAAAATTGTTCAGAATAGGCTACCTTTCGGAAAATCGCTTCATGGATATAAACGCGTACTCTTCGTAATGTTTTATTAGACCGTTCGGGACTTGGCTATGGAAAATGAACTTTTTAATCTTCTCAGGCAAAGCAAACTGGCCTATGAATTAACAGAAGATCAATGTCGTATATTGGCGCCTCTTATTGACCTGCATGATTATCAGGAGGGTGATGTGCTCGTAAAAGAGAGTTCGTCCGATGATCACCTGTACATTCTGGTGCAAGGTACGCTGGGTATTGTCAAACAACATGGCACGCCGGAACAGGCCATCCTCAATACCATTGCCGCCGGGAATTTCGCGGGCGAACTTGGCTTTATGGACGGCACCGAGCGCTATGCTTCGCTGGTCGCTATGGAGCCATGCAAAGTACTTCGCCTAAAACGCAGTAATCTGGAATCGTTGCTCGATACAGATCCGATTATTGTTTATCGCGTCATGCGTGCCATTCTTCGGGTGGCGCATCAAATCCAATACCGCCAGGCGATGCAACAGCAGGAATTAACCAACTATCTTTATAAGCAGCAGGGACGTTATTGATCGCTTAGGCACCATATTCCGCCCGTGACCCGCTCCACTCCGGCAAGGTCACGGGTTGTCGCAACGTCGCGAAAACCCTGCTCCACCAATAAAGCCTTAACGGTATGCGCCTGATCATAGCCATGCTCGAAAAGTAAAGCGCCGCCCGCTTTCAGAAACATCGGCGCGGTCACAATAATCTCACGGATATCATCAAGACCGTCCACGCCTGACCGTAAAGCGCTTTGCGGCTCAAAACGGACGTCGCCAGCCGATAAGTGGGGATCGGATTCGGCAATATAAGGAGGATTGCTGACAATTAAATCGTATGCACGGACACGCGGCAGATTATAAAACCAGTGCGAATGAATCGGCATGATTTGTCTTTGTTCTTCGCCCAGTATTGTTTTCACATTTTCGCACATGAGCGCCAGCGCTTCCGTCGAAAAATCCACAGCGTCAATCCAAATATCTTTACGCTCAAGCGCCAGCGCCAATGCGACCGCACCGGTACCGGTTCCGAGATCCAGCACGGTTTGTTTTCTTGCGGCGCATTTTTTTGTTGTTGCAAGAAACGTCAACGCTCTTTCCACGAGTGTCTCCGTTTCGGGACGGGGAATCAATACCACAGGGGAAACCCGCAAGCGCATGCCCCAAAACTCTTTATGCCCAACCAGATATGCGATCGGCTCGCCGAGGGCGCGGCACCGAACCAGGCACATGTAAGCATTGTACTGCTCCGCGCTCAATGCTTCATCATCGTGCGCCAGCAACCATGCCATGTCTTGATTGAGGACATGCGCCAAAAGAATACGCGCTTCCAGACGCGGCAAATGGCTGTTGCCGAGCAGTTCGGCAATACACGCCCCGTCACTCATCGGAAAGCGCCGCGAGTTGCTCCGCTTGAAATTCCTGGATTAACGCGTTAATCAGCTCATCAAGATCGCCGTCCATGATCGCTTCGATTTTATAAAGCGTCAGATTGATACGATGATCGGTGACGCGCCCTTGCGGAAAGTTATAAGTACGGATGCGTTCGCTGCGATCGCCGGAACCGATCAAACTTTTGCGCATGCTCGCTTCTTTCCGGTTACGTTCCTGGCGCTCGCGCTCCAAAAGACGTGACGCCAGCACTGCCAGCGCCTGTGCGCGATTACGGTGCTGCGAACGATCGTCCTGGCATTCGACGACCAGCCCGGTTGGAATATGCGTCACCCGTACTGCCGAATCGGTTTTGTTGACGTGCTGTCCGCCCGCGCCCGAAGCGCGAAAGGTGTCGATGCGCAAATCGGCCGGGTTGATTTCAATATCGGTAATCGGGTCGGCTTCCGGCAAAACGGCGACCGTACACGCCGAAGTGTGAATACGTCCTTGCGCTTCAGTTTCGGGAACACGCTGCACGCGATGCCCGCCCGATTCAAATTTCAAACGTGCAAAAGCGCCGGCGCCGATAATACGCGCGATCACCTCTTTATAACCGCCGAGTTCGGACTCGGATACGGAAACCAGCTCGACTTTCCAGCGTTGCCGTTCCGCATAGCGCGAATACATACGGAAAAGATTGCCGGCAAACAACGTTGATTCATCCCCGCCCGTTCCCGCGCGAACCTCCAGAAAAACGTTGCGATCATCCACAGTATCTTTAGGCAATAACGCCAATAAAATCGCGTCCAGTTGCCGACCCATCCGTTCCTGCGCCTCGCGTGCCTCCTCCTCCATAAATTCGCGCATCGAGGCATCATTCATCAATTCCCGCGCCGTATGCCAATCCTCTTCGGCTTTCTTATATTGATGATAAAGCGCTACCACCGGCTCGATATCGGAACGCTCTTTCGATAAATCGCGAAACCGATCCATATCGTTTATCGCATCCGGCTGCGCCAATAACTGATCGATACCGATAAGCCTTTGCTGTAAATATTCGAGCTTCTGTTTGAGCGATGGTTTCATAAATGGAAATAAAAAAAGAAAAACGAACGGCTGCCTGCGTATTCATCAGGCGCAAAAAACCAATCTGAAAACTAATCTTCCCGCTCGTAATCCGGTAAACGGTAAATCGTCTGATACAAAACAGAGAGGTCGGTGCGCTCGTCATTGCCCGCGTCATGCAACGCCTGCAACGGCGCATGAAGAAATTTATTCGTCAACCCACGCGCCAGCGCTTCAAGTACCTCCGAAGGATCTCCCCCTTTGGCAAGTTGCTTTTGCGCTTTCTCAAGCTCTTTAACACGCAAAGCGTCATGATGCTCGCGCAATGCATTGATGGTCGGTACGACAGAGCGCTCCTCAAGCCAGCGCAAGAAATGACTTGCCTGTGCGTTGACCATCGCTTCGGCTTGCAATACCGCCTCGCGTCGCACTTGTAAATTACTTCGGATAATTTCGGATAAATCGTCGAGGCTGTATAAAAACACATCATCCAGCTCACCGACTTCTTTTTCGATATCGCGCGGCACGGCAAGATCAACCATAAAGATCGGCGCGTGCCGGCGTTTTTTGATAATGCGCTCAACCAGGCCTTTGCCCAGAATCGGCAACATGGATGCCGTACATGTGACAATCATGTCAAACCGGGCAAGATGATCGGGAATTTCGTTTAATGTGATCGCTTCAGCACCCAAACGATCGGCAAGATCGCGACCACGCTCCAACGTCCGGTTGGCAACAACGATTTGTTTCGGATGCCTCGCCGCAAAATGCGCCGCGGCAAGCTCGATCATTTCGCCTGCGCCAATCAGTAAAAGGTTTTGCTCGGCAATCGACGGAAAAATCCGCTCCGCCAATTTCACTGCCGCGGCCGCCATCGAAATGGACGCACTGCCGATATCCGTATTCGTACGCACTTCTTTGGCTACGGCAAAGGTATGCTGAAACAGCCGATTCAACACCAACCCCAACGTACCGGCCGCTTCGGCTGTGCGCACCGCCTGCTTCATCTGTCCGAGAATTTGCGGCTCGCCCAACACCATTGAGTCCAAACCGCAGGCAACGCGAAACGCATGCGTTACCGCCTCATTGCCCCGCAGCGTATAAAGATGCGGCGCCAGCGATTTATGGCGCAATTGGTGCGTTCCTTCCAGCCAGCTTGCCACTTCCTCCGGTGCACCGCCGCGACAATAAACCTCGGTGCGGTTGCATGTCGATAAAATCGCCGCTTCCCGTACTTTGCGCCCGCCCAACAGATCGCTCAGCGCACGGCTGAGGATATCCGGCGAAAATGAAACTTTTTCGCGTATTTCCAGCGGCGCTGTCGTATGATTAAGACCAAGCGTATAAAGATGGGGCATAGGTTTGTGATTATAAGTGGCAATAAACAGTGCGGCAAATATCGTTCCGGGCGGAGCAAGTCTTGATATGCTTGACCGCTTTTCTTTGTATGCCATGATAAAATTCACCAACTTTTTAAAAGGGATTTTTGTTTATGATTCTTATCCTCGCGCCCAATACTGCGCCGGAAAGCAGCGTTTACCGCGAATTGATCCATCGCCTTGATCATTTGACCGGCATCAAACATCGCGTCCACCGTGAAATCGGTACCGAAGTCACACTGACCGAAATTTATCTGATCGGTAATACCGCCGCGCTGAATCCCGATGTCGTGCGACAGTTCCCAGGCGTGGAGCGCATCGTCCGCATCTCCGAACCGTACCGAATTTTGGGACGACACCAAATCGATGACAGGCGCGCCACCTCGTTTGAGTACAACGGCGTGTGTTTCGGACAGGATACTTTTCACATTTTTGCCGGGTTATGCGCGGTTGATTCGCGCGAATCGGTCGAAGCGATGATGCGCTCATTGCAGGCACATGGCCAAACCTGTACGCGCATGGGTGCCTACAAGCCACGCACCAGCCCGTATGCTTTTCAGGGCTATGGCAAAGAGTGCCTGCCTTACGTTTTCGAACTGGCGGGCAAATACGGCATCAAAGTTGTGGCAATGGAAATCACCCACGAATCGCATATTGATGAGATTCACCATGCGTTGAAAGATACCGGTAACGCCACCGGCGTCATGTTGCAAATCGGCACGCGCAATACACAAAATTTTGAGTTGTTGAAATTTGTCGGGCGACAAAAAGAATTTCCGGTATTAATCAAGCGCGGATTCGGCATCACACTCGACGAATCGCTAAACGCTGCCGAATATCTGGCCTCGGAAGGCAATCGAAAAGTTATCTTTTGCTTACGCGGTATGAAAACCAATATGGGCGACCCGCACCGTAATTTTGTTGACTTTGCGCACGTTCCTGCCGTCAAACGATTGACGAGAATGCCGGTGTGCATCGATCCGTCGCACTCGGTAGGCACACGGGCAATGGCGCCGGATGGTTTGCTCGATGTATTCCATGCCACCGCGCAAGGAATTATCGCCGGAGCCAATATGGTATTGGTTGATTTTCATCCATTCCCGGAAAAAGCGCTGGTTGATGGGCCGCAGGCGCTACGCATGAACGAGTTGGCACATTTCCTTGACGATACCGCGTTGGTCAGAGAAACATATTTAAAACGCGTCGCGCGTGCCGCACAGGTGCAGCACATATAAAAACACCATCAATGGCTGAACACGGACGTATCATCGCATCGGATTATGTCGCGCCGCGCTGGCTGGTCGGCGCGCATATGCAAACGATCTGGCCGGCAATCATTCAACCCCCCGCGCGCGTTAAATACCACCGCGAGCGCGTCGATACGCCGGACGGCGATTTCTGGGATTTCGACTGGTTAAACAACCATGAAAAAGTCGCCCCCGATACGCCGCTGATCATTCTTTTCCACGGTCTGGAAGGAAACTCTCGCTCACATTACGCATGCGCAATGATGTCCGCCATCGAGCAACGCGGCTGGCGCGGCGTTGTCCCGCATTATCGCGGATGCAGCGGCGAACTCAACCGCGGCGCCCGCGCTTACCACATGGGCGACTATGCCGATGTTAACGACATGCTTCACGCTATTTCTTCTCGTGTCTCACCGCAAACACCAATATTTGCTTTGGGTGTTTCGCTGGGCGGTTCGGCACTCGTCAACTGGCTGGGGCGCAACAATGAATCTGTCTTGCTCAAAGCCGCCGCCGCCATTTCGACGCCGCTTGACCTGCCTTCGTGCGGAAAAGCGCTGGATAGTATTCACGGTTATCTCTATACCAAAAATTTTCTCGCTACATTAAAGCCCAAGGCGATACAGCTCGGACAGAACCACCCGGAGAAAAAGATTGACGTCATTAGGCTGAGCGCCGTACGCACCTTAAGTGAGTTCGATGATTATTTCACCGCGCCGATACACGGGTTTATTGACCACCATGATTACTGGCAAAAAGCATCACCACGCCCATGGCTGGCAAAAATCAATATTCCCACCTTAGTACTGAATGCGCGTAACGACCCGATGGTTCCGGAAACCACTTTGCCGACCGAACAAGAAATCAGCGCGAAGGTTACCCTTGAGCGCCCATCGCAAGGAGGACATGCAGGCTTCCCAACCCACGCCCGTGCCGAACATGCCTGGATGCCACGCCGTGTGCTTTCTTTTTTCGAAAAACACTTATAAATCACCATGCTTGCTCCCCATCTGCCCGCCGAGATTTTCAAGGCTTACGATATCCGAGGTATTGTCGGCAAAACATTGTCGCCGGAAATCGTCTGCGTTATCGGGCAAGCGCTCGGCTCGCTCGCGAAAGAGCGTCATTGCACGACAATTGCCGTCGGTCGCGATGGGCGTCTTTCCGGACCAATGTTGGCCTCGGCATTGATTGACGGTATTACCGTTTCCGGTATAAACGTGATCGATCTTGGCATGGTCGCCACGCCGATGGTGTATTTTGCCGCGCAACACCTCAAAACGCTTTGCGGCGTGATGATCACCGGCAGCCACAATCCGCCTGACTATAACGGCCTTAAAATGGTCATCGCCGATGAAACCCTCTCCGGCGAAGCCATTCAGGCATTACGTTACCGCATTGAGAAAAACGAATTGTGCAGCACCAAAATAAAAGGTGAAATTCATACGCACGATATTGCCCCTGCGTATATCGAACGAATCGTCAGTGATATCTGCTTGAAACGCCCGATGAATATTATGGTCGATGCCGGCAACGGCATTGCCGGAGCATTTGCGCCAAAACTTTATCGGGCACTGGGGTGCTCGGTTACATCGTTATTCTGTGAAGTCGACGGCATGTTTCCCAACCATCACCCCGATCCGTCGCAACCGAAAAATCTGCAAGCGCTTATCACACAACTTAAAGATAATCATGCCGAGCTTGGCCTTGCTTTCGATGGCGATGGCGATCGCCTTGGTGTCGTCACACCAAACGGCAATATCATCTACCCCGATCGCCAACTCATGCTCTTTGCCGCCGATGCGCTAAAACGCGTGCCACGCGCAACGATTATTTACGACATCAAATCCACGCGCCTGCTGGCGCCGTGGATCCGTGAACATGGTGGCACGCCGCTGATGTGGAAAACAGGTCATTCGCTCATTAAAGCCAAAATGAAAGAAACCGGCGCGCAACTTGCCGGAGAAATGAGTGGGCACACTTTTTTCGGCGAGCGCTGGTACGGCTTTGACGATGGCCTTTATGCCGGCGCGCGGCTCTTGGAGATCCTCTCACAGCATGAAGATGCGGCAAGTGTATTAAATGCCTTGCCCAACAGTATCGCCACACCGGAACTCGCGATTCCTTGTGTGCACGAAGGCGAGCAACATGAAATCATTGCTCGTTTGCAAAAAGAAGCGAAATTTCCTGATGCCCAAGAGGTTATTCATATTGACGGCGTGCGCGTTGAATATCAAGATGGATTTGGCCTTGCCCGCGCGTCTAACACAACACCAACCATCGTATTGCGTTTTGAGGCAAATAACGAAAAAATTCTTAAAAAGATTCAACAGGATTTTTCAGTTCAAATAAAAATTATTGCGCCTGACATCAAGCTGCCTTTCTAAAACCGCGTTAAAACCCAACCCTTTAAATGATATTGCGTTCATACTACGCTTTAAAAAACTCCACTTTATCACCCAGCCATCGGTTGATGATTTTTTCGGCAATCGTTTCACCTTCCGGTAATCCCAAAATTTGATTGGCAACAGCGCTGGCACGCTCAAGAATATTTTCATCATGATCCAGATCGGCAAAACGCAAAAGCGGGGTGCCGGACTGGCGGGCACCGAGCAATTCGCCCGGGCCGCGAATACGTAAATCCTCTTGGGCAATCGCAAATCCGTCATTGCTCTCATAAATTGCTTTGAGCCGCGCTTTCGCTGTTTCGCCAAGCGGCACTTCAAAAAGCAAAATACACTGACTTTCCCGCTCGCTGCGCCCGACCCGCCCGCGTAACTGATGTAATTGCGCCAAGCCAAAGCGTTCCGCGTGCTCAACCACCATCGTTGTCGCGTTGGCCACATCAACACCGACTTCAATCACCGTGGTTGAAACCAATATCTGAATCTCGCCGCGAATAAACGCTTCCATAATTTCCGTTTTTTCGGCGCTTTTCATCCGGCCATGAAGAAGGCCGACCGTTAATTGGGGAAATGTCTCGTCCTGATATTGATTACTCCCGGAAAAAGTTTCGCGTAGCTCTTCATACAAGGTGTGCGCGGCAAGTAAATCCAGCTTTTCCGACTCCTCGACCAACGGGCATACCCAATATGTCTGCGCGCCCTCGGCGCAACGCTTACCGACATGCGCAATGATTTCTTCGCGTCTCTGTTGGTTGACTAAACGCGTTACCACAGGCGTTCGCCCCGGCGGCAATTGATCGATCACAGAAACATCAAGGTCGGCATAAAAACTCATCGCCAGCGTACGCGGTATCGGTGTCGCGCTCATCATCAGTTGATGCACTTCGTCATCATCATTGCCTTTGGTTTTGTGCTTTTTATCACGTAACGCCAACCTTTGAGCAACACCGAAACGATGTTGTTCATCGACAATCGCCAGCACCAGATGAGGCAACGCTACATCCCGCTGGAAAAGCGCGTGTGTTCCCACCGCCAGCAATGGCGTACCGTCCGCCATTGCCTTTAGTGCCTGCCGGTGTGTAACGCCCGACATACCGCCAGATAACCAGACCAGTTGAATCGGCATATCGGCAAGCCATGCCGACAGTTTCCGATAATGCTGCTCGGCAAGTATTTCCGTCGGCGCCATCAATACCGTCTGTTTGCCATGTTCAACGGCGCGTAATGCCGCAAGTACCGCGATTACCGTTTTTCCAGAGCCAACATCGCCCTGAAGCAAGCGATGCATCGGAACAGGTTGTGCCAGATCATTTTCAATTTCACGCCAAACCCTTTGTTGCGCATCGGTCAAAGTAAACGATAGTTTCTTGAGTAGCGCCGATGTCAATGAACCCCTGCCGGATAACAGCGTCGCCTTACGTAGCGCCCGCTGTTTTCGATATCGCTTAAGCGATAATTGTTGCGCCAAAAGCTCATCAAATTTAATACGCCGCCAGGTAGGGTGATTGCGTTCGGTCAACGCATCGAGTTCCTGTCCGGTTAAGCGTGGTGGCTGATGCAAAAAGCGAATCGTGCGCGCCCAAGGCCAAAGCTGCTCCTGTATGCGCAGATCTTCCGGCAGCAGATCGTATAATAACGTTGCATTATTCAGCGCACGATGAATATGGCGCGTGAGCGCTTCTTGTGTTAAACCTGATGTCGTTGGATAAACAGGCGTTAACCTTTCCGACAATTCAGTATTTTCGTGCACAACCATCGTTTTCGGATGCACGATTTCCAAACCATAATGGCCCTCCCGCACTGCACCGAAAACGCGGATACGCTTGCCAGGCGCCAATGCCTTTTGCTGACTTGGATAAAAAGTGAAAAAACGCAGCGTTAATATCGAAGCGCCATCTTCTATGACACACACCCATTGCCGGCGCGGCCGGTATTGTATTTCGCTATGCACGACAACACCTTCGCTGCATACCGTTATCCCCGCCTGCAGCTGCGCCAATGGCGTCAACTTGGTGTAATCTTCATACCGCAAAGGTAAATGCAGGATCAAATCATCGTCACGATGAATACCCAGACGAGCAAACCGCATCGCCAATGTCGTTTTTTTCGACGTTGCCTGTTTATTCTTCGTTTCTTTTTTTGCCATAGCGAATTAATCGCAGTCCATGGTTGCACTATATATCCAAAAAAAGAATCGCCTCGATTTCTATTGCCGCTTCCTTAGGCAACGCCGCGACCTGATACGTCGCGCGCGCCGGATAAGGTTCTTTGAAATAGCCCGTCATGATTTCATTGACTTGCGCAAAATCATTAAGATCAACCAGCAAAATGGTCAGTTTGACGAAACCATCAAGGCCACCGCCCGCCGCTTTTGCCACCGCCCGTAAATTTTTGAACGCCTGATGCGTCTGCGCATCAATACCATTTGCCAGCGTACCGGTTATCGGATCAACGCCCAGTTGTCCCGAAAGGTATACCGTATTACCGACTGCAATCGCTTGCGAATAAGGCCCCAGCGCGGCAGGCGCATCATTGCTGTGAATGACTTTCTTGTTCATTATCGCCCCTCAAATAAATCAGGATTTTATCAGTACTTACAGAAGCGTTGGAAAATGAACCCCGCCGGGCAATAGCGACATCTTTGCCTTGTAATTTTTTTTCAGGCATTATACCTTCCTGTTCATTCTGTTGTAGTCAGGATTCTTATGGCTTTTCCTTGGCAAATCGTTATCACCGCAATTCCCTGGAAGCAGGTCATCGAGAATGCGCCGAAGCTTGTAGAGGGCGCACAAAATCTTTTTTTGCGTACGCGCAAAGATAAAGCGCCCGCCGATATTCCCGACGAAATGTTTACCGACGGCAACGAATCGGAACAACTCAGGCAAATGGAAAAGCTGATCCGCGAACACCGCGGCGAAATTCAGGCATTGCACCGTGACTTTCAGGATACCGCCGACCTTATGCGTCATCTGACGCAACAGAATAACGATCTTATTCGCGCTGTGGAGCGTCTGCGACAAAGCCAGGTGCGACAACGCCGTATTCTTGTTCTGATTATTTTTGTATTGCTATTATCCGTTGTTTATCTTCTGACCCGTCTTTAATGGCCGGAGCAGTCATATTTTCAGTCGCCATTCAACACAAGCAATCATACTTTCAGTCAGACCATATGACTGGCAATATGGCTTACAATCAACGCCCCGCCCTTGAAAAACGAAGACGGGTTGTCGGAATAAAAACGCAGCCCGCAGAATTTCATCACAAAGCACAGCTCATAAAAAATACCCCGCCATCAGACGGGGTATTGTTAAAGTGATCGATGAACAAAAATAAATATTAGAATCTGTAGCCAAGCGATGCGCCCCATACCCATGGGTCGATTTTCGCCTCACCGATTTTGGCGCCGCCAACTTCGACATCGGGTCTCATTTGAATCCAGCGACCATCAACCGTAGCAACCCAATTTTTATTGAAATTAATATCAACACCGAAGTGTGCCGCAAAACCCCACGAGTTCTTAACATCAAGATCGTTACCGGCGATTGGTCCCTTTTCCTTTTCATCATAGATGAACGTATAGTTCACACCAACGCCCACAAATGGAGAAACGGTTCTTTCCGGGAGGAAATGGTACTGCAGGCTAACTGTCGGCGGTAATACACTGACGTCTGCCGATTCAGCACCGTTGAGTTTGACCTCATTGCGAAACGGCCATGCGCCCAATACTTCAACGCCGATGTTTGGCGTAATCATGTATTCAAAAGTGATCGACGGGCGAGCACTGGAACCAATATCCGTCTTAAATGCGCCATTAGCCAGCGTACCGTTGTCCGATTTCGGCACAACATTGGCAATACCGAGCTTCACGACAAATTTTGAATCAGGCGACTGCGCTTGCGCCGCACCGGCCACGGTAAAAGCAACCGCCATTGCAACTGCTGAGACCAATACTTTCATAAGGATTCTCCAGAAGAATTTCATAAAAACACGCTTTTTATGCGCCACTAAAACACTGTGGAACGCCTGTTGTAATACAAGCCGCCACAACGATTACATTGGAACATGTGATCAGGAGCGCATGCAAGACTTTTGCAAAAATTTTATGCGTTTTACCGGTACTGTGTCGTATTGCAGATACAGGCTTACCCAAGCACATTGGTAAGCAACTGACCGCCATGACAAAAGTGGGCATGCCTGTACCGTAAAAGAAAAGCTTACTGTGCCAACATCGCTCGCTCACGCTGAAATTGCGCCACAAATGCAGAAAAGCCGTCTGCAGCAATCGCATCACGCATTCGCTGCATCAAGTCGAGATAGTAGTGCAGATTGTGTATCGTCGCCAAACGCGCCCCAAGGATTTCATTGACCTTCTGCAAATGATGCAGATAACTGCGCGTATAGTGACGACAGGTCATGCATGTGCAGGTTTCGTCAATCGGCATTGTATCAAAACGATAACGAGCATTACGGATTTTAATATCGCCGAAACGGGTAAACAGCCAACCATTGCGGGCGTGACGTGTCGGCATGACGCAGTCGAACATATCAATACCCGCTGCTACACCGGCAACCAAATCCTCCGGCGTCCCGACGCCCATCAAGTAGCGTGGCTTATCATTAGGCAGGCGAGGCGCCACATAATTTAAGAGCCGCAGCATTTCCTCTTTCGGTTCGCCAACAGATAATCCGCCGATGGCATAGCCGTGAAAACCCGCTTCAGCCAGCGTCTGAATCGACTCTTCGCGCAAATCCTCGTACATCCCGCCTTGCACAATGCCGAACAACGCATTGCGATTATTCAGCGCAATAAATTCGTCTTTTGACCGCTGCGCCCAACGCATGGACAACGCCATCGAATCAGCCGCTTCGTCGCGTGTCGCCGGATAAGGCGTACACTCATCAAACGCCATGACAATATCAGAATCGAGCGCAGTTTGAACCGCCATCGACGTCTCCGGCGTCAACAACAGCTTATCGCCATTAACCGGCGATGAAAACATCACCCCGTCTTCGCGTATTTTACGCAACGCGCCCAAGCTAAATACCTGAAAACCGCCGGAATCTGTCAATATCGGTTTGGGCCAGTTCATGAAGCGATGCAGGCCGTGATGCGCCGAAATCACTTCCATACCAGGACGCAGCCAAAGATGGAATGTATTCCCCAAAATAATCTGTGCACCATTTTCCAGCAACTCATCGGGCGTCATCGCCTTGACTGCACCGTACGTCCCGACCGGCATGAATATCGGCGTTTCGACAATGCCATGCGTCAACCGTATGCGCCCACGCCGCGCCGTGCCGCTTCGGGACAAAACTTCAAAAGAAAGACTCATGACCGCTCCAATAACATCGCATCACCATAGCTGAAAAAACGATAACGCGCTTTTACCGCGTGCGCATACGCCGAACGAATCGTTTCATACCCTGAGAATGCCGAAACCAGCATCAATAACGTGGAGCCGGGCAAATGAAAATTCGTGATCAGGCAATCTGCCGTTTTAAACCGATAGCCGGGCGTGATAAACAGTGCCGTTTCCGCCCACCCCGAACGTAAGTGACCACTTTCATCAGATGCTGCCTCCAAAGCTCGTAAACTTGTAGTCCCCACCGCAACAATACGGCCACCGCGCCGCCGTGTTTCGGCCACAGCATCGATCGTTACCTGCGGAATATCGAAGCTTTCTCGATGCATCACATGTTCGCGCAAATCCTCAACCTGCACCGGCTGAAATGTTCCGGCGCCGACATGCAGCGTCACATACGCCAAGCCGACGCCTTGATCGCGCAACCGATCCAAAAACGGCCGGTCAAAATGGAGCCCCGCGGTCGGCGCCGCGACCGCACCGGGAACCCGCGCATAAACCGTCTGATACCGCGATTCATCAAAGCCTTTCGCCGATCGTTTGATATAGGGCGGCAATGGCATTTGGCCGATTTTGTCCAGCCAGGAAACAATATTATCAACACCGTCAAAGCGTAGCCGGAAAAAACGATTCTCCCGCCCCAGCACCACAAGCTGAACATTTCCATCGCTTTCCGGCGTAATCGTTGTATCGATGACAGGCGCATGCGATGCCCGAAGCTGTGCCAGCGCTTCGTGATCGCCGACAATACGTTCAATAAGCAACTCCACACGCCCACCGCTTGTTTTACGCCCAAAAAAACGTGCTTTGATCACTCGTGTATCATTAAACACCAAGAGATCATTCGAATTAACCAGCGCCAGAAGATCCGAGAAAGTTTTATCATGAAACAATGGCGTTCGCCCAGGCGTAATCTGCAACAAGCGGCTTTCCGTCCGCGTCGGCGTCGGATACTGCGCAATCAGTTCCTGAGGCAAATCAAAATCAAAATCGCTACGGGTATAATGCGGCACTGCTGTCTCAATTCGAGATAATAAGGAAGCGCATTGTAGCGCAGCAAAACTTTGATGGATATTTCCGTCTCGCCAATCACTATGAACGATCAACAAATGCTCCGTTACAGCCGTCACCTTCTGCTGCCGCAAGTCGGTCCCGAAGTGCAGGCGCGCTGGCTTGCCGGCCATGCGGTCGTGGTCGGTATCGGCGGATTGGGCTCGCCCGCGTCGCAATTTCTGGCATCATCCGGTGTTGGTACATTAACTTTATGCGACTGCGACGAAGTCGACCTGACTAATCTACAACGGCAGACACTCTACGCAATGGGTGACGTCGGCCGACGTAAAGTGCTTGCGGCCAAGCATCGCCTTAACACCATCAACCCCGATATTAAAATTCATACACACGATGTGCGGCTTGATTTGCCTTCGCTGACAGACCTCGTGCAAAACGCCAGCGTTGTCCTCGATTGCAGTGATAATTATGCGACTCGCCATGCCGTAAACCGCGCCTGCGTCGCCGCAAAAGTGCCACTGGTTTCCGGAGCGGTTATGCGTTTTGACGGGCAGGTCAGCATTTTCGATACGCGTACGACCACATCGCCCTGCTATCACTGTCTTTTTGCCGAAAGCGAGGTTATCGAAGATGTACGTTGCGCGACAATGGGTGTTTTTGCGCCTGCTGTCGGCATCATCGGCGCTTTACAAGCAAGTGAAGCGTTGAAATTGCTCGGCGGCATCGGGGAGAGCATGGTCGGACGCTTGTTGGTCATGGACGCGCTCGCTGCGCGATGGCATACGATCCGCATCCACAAAAATCCTGATTGCCCGGTATGCGGCAATAAAAAAAACTGAATCAACGTATCAGCATTTCGTCCGGTATCGGGTCGCCAATGTCTCGGTTGCACACGCACAGCGCGCCGGTTTGCAGTGCGTCAAGAATGCGCAGCGTTTCATCCGGGTTGCGCCCGACATCAAGATTGTTCGCTGAAACATGCTGAATGATATTGAAGGGGTTGATAATAAACGTTGCCCGAAACGCAACACCTGTTTTCGGATCACGCACACCCAATTGGTCAATTAACGAACCCGTTGTATCGGCAAACTGCCAATGCGTAAGCTTATTCAGATCGGGGTGATCGCGTCGCCAAGCGAGCTTGACGTATTCGTTGTCGGAAGAACCGCCAATCAGCATGGTATTGCGATCTGAAAACTCTCTTACCAGCTTGTTAAAAGCAACAATTTCCGTCGGGCAAACAATGGTAAAATCTTTGGGATAAAAATAAATCACTTTCCATTTGCCGGAAAAAGACTTTTCATTGATCGGCGCAAAAGCCGATATCTCGTTTTCTTCCGGTTGCGTAAATCCGGGTTTTACACCCACAACTTCAAAAGTTTCCAGTTTATCGCCGATCGTTTTCATTGTTTACCCCAATGATTGCAGGATCTAAAGAAATATCATACCGAAACTTCCGTATCTCGGCCAAAGTTTTTATCGAACACGGCCTTTAAAAAAACAATTACGCCAAAGTGATTCACCTGCGTTCAAAAAAGGAAAAGCGCCGCTGTCTTTATGCCAATACGCGAATATCTTCTTCTGCCGATAACCGTATGCCGTCCAACCATTCCTGTTGCAGCGTACCCTCGCTTTTGATTTTATGAATGAGATGCGCACAAGTATGGCAAATGGTTTTTATCTGTTCAGGATCGCGCGTCCAATACAAAACTCGCTTACCCTCCCGCTTACGATTGACGAGCCCCGCCTGATGCAACAATGCCAAGTGGCGAGAAACGTTGGTTTGCGTCGCCTGAGTTGCTTCGACAATATCGGTTACCGAACGCTTTTTCTGACAGGCAAAATGCAAAATTTTCATTCTTGTGGGATCCGAAAACAAAGCAAAATAGCGAGAAACCGCATCAAAAACACGCGCCATCTCCGGGGATGACGTATTTGGCCGCACCTGACCTTTATCGTCAACGATGGTATCAATCGGACAATTCGCTATATCGGTTGTGATGTTCAGAATATTGTTGATCTCTGACATGTTATGTCTATCTAGTAATAACTAGCCTCCGTTGCGTAATTATACCTCATATGCCGCCTTTATGGAATTTTAATGACTTGATCAGCTATTTTATCCCTGAGCAGGCAAGGCTGCGCAAAAGCATAAACCATGCTTAAAGAATGGTGGGCCCCCTGGGAGTCGAACCCAGCACCAACGGATTATGCGTCCCACTACGGTTTTCACCGCCCCTTTCGAGTTTGTGGTCTGGACTGTCTCTTGTCTTTACGACTCGCCCGTACAGTCTCTACACCTTCCCGCGCAAAACGCAGGCTTGGCTCGGGATTGCCACGTTTTTAATACAGAGGGTTCCCCGAATTTGAGCGATTCTACGGCAACGCAGAGTGAACTTACCTTGCCGCAACCCAAAAGCGGCGCCATGCGATTGACCGTTTAGGCGCTGCCGCTAAGTCCGCTGCTCTAACCATGCATGAGCTAGAGGCCCGTGCTTTTAAAAAGCAAGCCGGATGTTACCACTGCGCCCCGTTTTTTTCCAATTGGCACCCCAGCTCAACGCCCGGGCGTCAGTATTTTGACATCCTCGCCACCGCCAACCAGAATCACATCGGCGCCTCGTTGAGCGAAAATACCTACGGTCACGACACCCGGAATCTGATTGATGGCGCCCTCTGTTTCCACGGGGTTGATCAAATTCAGTCCACGCACATCGAGAATTGCGTTGCCGTTATCGGTGATGAAACCAGCGCGCCAACTCGGTTGCCCGCCAAGCCGCGTCAATTCGCGCGCGACAAAACTGCGCGCCATCGGAATCACTTCCACCGGCAACGGAAATTCACCCAATACAGGCACCAGTTTCGATTGGTCAACAACGCATACGAACTTACGTGCGGCCTGTCCGATAACTTTTTCGCGGGTCAACGCACCACCACCGCCTTTGATCATCGCACCGTGCTCGGTCACTTCGTCAGCACCATCAATATACACCGGCAACGTATCGATATTGTTCAGCTCTTCAATGCCGATATGGTACTTTTTCAATAGCGCCGTGGTACGCTCTGAACTGGATACTGCGCCACGAATGGAATTTTTGCGCTTTTCCGCCAGCGCTTCAATGAAATACTCCACCGTGCTTCCCGTGCCAATACCGAGCCAAGCATCGTCTTCAATATAGCGCAATGCCGATTCAGCGGCGGCTTGTTTTTGCTTATTAGGCAACATCATTTTCTCCGTAGAAAAGCGGTATCATGACACTTCGTTTTGCATGGTACACCATCGCATCCCGGATGCGTCGGAAAATTGTCATCCTTTTGCCCCATTGCCCGTACATGATAAGCAAAGACCGACAGCAAAACACGTTTTTTGCCGCCGTCCGCCAGCGCTGTATTCGAGCATGGCCGATATCTTTATAATGTTATTTTTTTACTAGGCCGATTATGTTGCGTTTTCTTGTTATCGTTTTCAGCGTTTTTTCCTGCGCCGTTTTTGCTCAACCCACCACGCCGCCGATTCCGGCAACACTCCCTGCGCCCGCGATAGAAGCAACTTCGTACCTCCTCGTCGATGTTGCCAGCGATCAGATATTGCTCGCCAAAAACAGCGACGAGCCGCGCGAACCGGCATCGCTAACCAAACTGATGACCGCATATCTGACTTTTTCGGCGTTACGCGATAAAACGATCCTGTTAGAGCAAAAGGTAAAAATTTCCGAATACGCAAAAAGTGCGATCGGTTCGAGAATGTTCGCCGATCCGCGTGTGCCCGTTTCCGTAGATGAGTTGTTGCACGGCATGATCATTCAATCCGGCAACGATGCCTCTATTGCTTTGGCCGAGCTGTTGGCCGGTGATGAAACGGCATTCGCCGCGCTGATGAACGAGCAGGCAAAAAAACTGGGGATGGCCAAAACACATTTTGTCAACAGTACCGGCCTGCCCGATCCGCAACACTATTCGACCGCTGCGGATATGGCAAAGCTGGCCGTTGCGGTCATCAACGATTTCCCCGAGCATTACCCGCTTTACGCACAACAAGAATATACCTACAACAAAATCACGCAACAAAATCGCAACCGCCTACTGAAAACCGACCCTTACGTGGATGGCGTTAAAACCGGCTATACCGACAGTGCAGGTTGGTGCCTAATCGCTTCTGCCAAACGCGGTGAACGACGCTTGCTCTCTGTCGTCATGGGTGCTGCGTCCGATACAGCGCGCGCGACGGAAAACCAGAAGTTATTGAACTGGGGCTACCAGGCTTTCGATGTTGTGCAGATTTTTCCGACCGGGCAACCGGTTTCACAAATCCGTGTCTGGAAAGGCAGTGCGCCGGAAGTCCATGTCGGCCTCGCCAGGCCCGCTTATTTGTCTGTGCCCAAAGGGCAGAGCGACAAACTTCAGTCGAAAATAGAAGCCCGGGTACCTTTGGCGGCTCCAGTGCAAAAAGAGCAAGTCGTCGGCAAGATCCAACTGTTGTTTGATGGCAAGATTATTACCGATTTACCTTTGACTGCACTCAATGATGTGCCCCCCGGCGGCTTCTTCCGTCGTACTTGGGATGCCGTTCGTCTGTGGCTTCAATAAAAGTGTCTGGGAAAATAAAAATCATGGTGCAAGACCCCATCGTGTATTTAAATGGCGAATTTCTCCCTCTGGCACAGGCAAAAATTCCCGTTCTCGATCGCGGCTTCATTTTTGGAGACGGCGTTTACGAGGTTGTGCCCGTTTTTCATCGCCAACCGTTCCGGATGAAAGAGCACCTACAACGACTGGAAAATAGTTTGGCAGCCACTCGTATCCGCAATCCGAAAACACTATCGGAATGGGTTTTGCTTTTCCAGGAAATGATTGACCACGCTGATTTTGATCAACAGGCCGTTTACCTACAGATTACACGCGGTGTTGCACCGCGCGATCACGCTTTCCCCAAAAATACCGAACCCACTGTATTCATGATGGTCGTTCCCTTAAAGTCGCCGACTCAAGAAGAAATCGCGCACGGTGTCGCGTGCGTTTCTTCGGAAGACTTTCGCTGGCATCGCTGCAACATTAAATCGATTTCGCTTTTGGGTAACGTCCTACTGCGTCAGATTTCCGCGGAAGCGGATGCAACGGAAACGATCTTGTTCCGCGACGGTTATCTCACGGAAGGCTCGTCCGCCAATGTGCTGGCCGTCAAAAACGGAGCCATCCTCGCGCCGCCCGAAGACCAATACATTTTGCCGGGCGTTTCTTTAGACGCCGTACTCGGATTTGCCGCAGCGCTCGATATCCCTGTAGAACAACGTCCGATTACCCGCACCGAAGTAGAATGCGCCGACGAGCTCTGGCTGACTTCGTCTGGCAAAGAAGTGCTGGCGGTTACGTTGCTTGACGGCAAGCCGGTGGGGCACGGCAAGCCCGGTGATCTATTCAAAAAAATGTGGCTGTATTATCAAACACAAAAACCGCAACCACACACACAACCTTGAGCCACCCGCAGCTGATGAAAAAAATGCCGACGTACGTTCACCTATATCGCGCTCGGCGTCATTCAACCGTCACACTTTTCGCCAGATTACGCGGTTTATCGACGTCGGTACCGCGAATCACGGCAGTATGATACGCAAGCAACTGCAACGGTGCTGCGTGAATGATCGGTGAAATCAGGCTGGCGTGTTCGGGCACGCGCAAGACATGCATGCCGCTGTCCGGCGTGATATGGCTGTCAAGATCAGCGACCACATAAAGCTCGGCGCCACGCGCACGCACTTCCTGTAAATTGGATTTGAGTTTTTCCAAAAGCGCGTTATTGGGCGCAATCGCCACAACCGGCATTTCGGCATCAACAAGCGCCAGCGGCCCATGCTTTAATTCACCCGCCGGATAAGCTTCGGCATGAATATACGAAATCTCTTTGAGTTTCAGCGCGCCTTCCTGCGCAATCGGAAAATGCAATCCACGTCCGAGGAAAAGCGCGTGGTCTTTATTGCTGAACGCTTCCGCCCAAGCGATCACTTGCGGCTCCAGCGCCAACGCCGCCTGCATCGCAACGGGCAGATGTCTCAACGTGCGCAGCCAATAGGCTTCCTCTTCCTCGCTTAAGCGCTCACGCAACTTTGCCAAGGTCAGCGCCAGCAAAAACAATGCAACAAGCTGTGTGGTAAATGCCTTTGTCGAGGCCACGCCGACTTCAATGCCAGCCCGTGTCAGATAGGATAATTCGGTTTGCCGCACCATTGCGCTGGTCGCGACATTACAGATCGACAATGTATGAATATGGCCAAGCGCTTTGGCGTGCTTAAGCGCCGCCAAGGTATCGGCCGTTTCACCCGACTGCGACACAACAATCACCAGCGCATTGGGATTGGGCACGCTGTCACGGTAACGATATTCGCTGGCAATCTCCACTTGGCACGGCAAATACGCCAGCGATTCCAGCCATTGTTTGGCAACCTGCCCGGCGTAATGGCTCGTACCGCAAGCAAGGATGAGCACGCTGTCAATGTCTGTAAATATCTGTTGCGCAGAATCGCCGAACAGTTCCGGTGTAATGGCATCAACGCCTTCGAGCGTATCGGCAATCGCCCGCGGCTGCTCGAAAATCTCCTTCTGCATAAAATGACGATACGAACCAAGTTCCACTGCGGTATTGCCTGACGCCACCGGCAAAAAAGAGCGCGCCACGCTTTGTTCGTAAATATCATAACAATCAATATGGCCCAAGCGCAGATCCACAACATCGCCTTCTTCAAGATAAGCAATTTCACGCGTCACCGATATCAGCGCCGCCGCGTCCGATGCGACATAAACGTCTTTATCGTGCCTGCCGACAACCAACGGGCTGCCGGAACGCGCGCCGACCAATCTGCCCGGTTCGCGTGCGCTGATCACGGCGATCGCATATGCGCCATTGAGCTCGCGAGTAGCCGCTTGTACCGCCCGTAATAAATCGCCATGCGCATTGCCATGCCAATAACGGTGAATCAAATGTGCAATTACTTCGGTATCGGTTTGCGTTATAAACGTATAGCCGTTTTCTTCGAGTTGGCAACGCAAAGCTTCATAGTTTTCGATAATACCGTTGTGTACCAGCGCAATTTCATTGTGCGATGTATGCGGATGAGCGTTGGTTTCACACGGTTTGCCATGCGTTGCCCAACGCGTATGTGAAATACCGGTGTTGGCAGCCAAGTTCCGCGATTGTGCCTGTTGCGCCAGATCGGCAACGCGCGCCATACTCACTAAGCGTTCGAGCATACCCTTCTCATGCACCACGGCAAGGCCGGTTGAATCGTAGCCGCGATATTCGAGGCGAGCAATGCCATCAAGCAATACAGGCACAATATTATTTTTACCGACCGCTCCGACAATTCCGCACATCATTCATTCCTTTTTTCCTGGCTTCTGCCAGCCCTGCTTGACTGTCGGCCGCGCGCGCGTAAACGTCAACGATGCCGGCTCGACGTCTTCACTTAGTGTACTTCCTGCGCCAACCGTCGCATCATGTCCAATCGTCAACGGCGCCACCAACGCACTGTTCGATCCGATAAACGCACGATCTTCGATATTGGTTTTATGTTTATTAACACCATCATAATTACAAGTGATTGTGCCCGCGCCGATATTGACATCCTCGCCAATCGTCGCATCGCCGAGATACGCCAGATGATTGGCTTTGCTGCGCGCCCCTAAATGTGCCGCCTTAAGCTCAACGAAATTACCGACATGCGCCTCTTCGCCAACCACCGCCCCCGGGCGCAGGCGCGCATAAGGACCAATTACCGCACCACGCGCAATATTCGCGCCGTCAAGATGTGAAAACGGTTTAATCGTGGCACCTTCGCCAATATTCGTCTCCCGGATTACACAATAGGCACCGACTGAAACGCCATCGGCCAACGTAACATCCCCTTCAAGCACGCAACCAACGTCAATACAAACATCGCGGCCGCAACGCACATCGCCACGAACATCAATGCGCGACGGATCAACAATCGTGACACCGTTAGCCATCAACTCATGCGCCCGTCGCTGCTGCATAATGCGTTCGACAACGGCAAGCTGCGCACGGTCATTGACGCCGCGCGCGTCGTCCTCACGCGCTGCCGTCACCGTTTCCACCGCAATATTCTCAGCCACCGCCATCGCCAGAATATCGGTCAGGTAATATTCCTGCTGCGCGTTATTGCAATCGAGACGCTTGACCCACGCATTTAATCGTTTCGTGGGTGCGGCGAGCACACCAACGTTGATTTCCCGAATAGTTTTCTGTTTTTCATCAGCATCGCGCTCTTCAACAATCGAGGCAACTTTTCCGTTTTCATCGCGTACGATGCGCCCCAATCCGGAAGGGTCGGAAACGTTTACCGTCAGCCAGGCAAGCTTATCCCGCGCCGCAATATCGACGAGCTGCCGCGCCGTAGCCGCCGGAATCAACGGGCAATCGCCATTAATCACTAAGGTAATATCGTTGCCGGACAATTTCGGTAACGCCAAACGCACAGCATCGCCCGTACCGCGCGGCGGCTCCTGTTCGACAAAAACAAGATCCACCTCCGCAGAAAATGCATCGCGTACTGCCTGTGCGCCATGTCCGATCACTACGGCAATTTGTTGTGGCGACAAACAGCGTGCCATTGCCAGCACATGCGCCAGTAACGGACGTCCGGCAACACAATGCAACATCTTGGGCAGGCACGATTTCATGCGCTTGCCTTGCCCTGCGGCCATGATGATGATTTGCAATGAGGATAACGCCATAGACCTTTTTTTGCTCGGAGGTAAATAGTGTGATGGTACGGTATTTTGCCGTTTTTTTCAGCCGCCGTTGCCGCACGTTAATCGCTTGTACACCCCCTGCGATTAACTGCGTAATACCTGAAGAAGAAAATTCACATCGTGATTGATTTCAGGATTCACCTCGCGCAGCTGTGCGATTTGACGGCAAGCATGCAGCACCGTCGTATGATCACGTCCGCCAAAACGATGTCCGATTTCCGGTAATGACAATTCCGTTAATTCTTTGGTCAATGCCATGGCCACCTGGCGTGGCCGAGCAATCGCGCGTGAACGCTTTTTCGAGTGCATGTCGGCAATACGAATCTTGTAATAATCGGCGACTGTTTTCTGGATATTCTCAATCGAGACCTGCCGGTTTTGCACGGCAAGCAAATCGCGCAATGCTTCTTTGGCGCTGGCCAGCGTAACCTCAACATTATGAAAACGTGCAAACGCCAGTACGCGTTTCAACGCCCCTTCCAATTCACGAACATTCGAGCGGATATGTTTGGCGATAAAAAACGCCACTTGCTCATCAAGCGCCACATTTACCGCCTGTGCTTTGGCGATCAGGATCGCTACCCGCATTTCCAGCTCTGGCGGCTCAAGCGACACAATAAGCCCCCAGCCAAAACGCGAAATCAGCCGCTCCTCTATGCCTTTGATCTCACGCGGATAGGTATCACAGGTAATCACCACCTGTTTATGCGCTTCGATCAAGGTATTAAAAAGATAAAAAAATTCTTCCTGCGTACGATCCTTACCCTTGAAAAACTGGATATCGTCGATCAACAGGAGATCGATGGAGTGATAGTAATTTTTGAACTCATCAAACGATTTGTGTTGGAACGCGTGTACCACGTCAGAAACATACTTCTCGGCATGAAGATAACGAACCTTTGCCGTCGGCTGATGCGTAAGCAGATGGTTGCCGATCGCCTGGATTAAATGCGTTTTGCCCAAACCCACGCCGCCATACACGAAAAGCGGATTGTATGAAGTCGGCGATTCGGCAACCTGAATACCCGCCGCGCGCGCCAGCTGGTTTGCTTTCCCGGTCACAAAACTATCGAAAGTAAACAATGGATTGATCTGATATTTACTCGTTTTTGGGGCTGATGACGCCGTCGTCAAGCGGGACGCTGATGCCGCAGCCACCCGGTTTGCCTCTGTCGCCGGCATAGACATAACCTCTTCCGCGGCGTTTATCGATGTCCCTTTGGCTGAAGGATTTGCCGGCGTTTTGATTTTATAGTTGATCGCCACCGGCTTGCCCATTGACGCTTCCGCCAATTCGGAAATACGCCTGCCAAAATGACGACGCACCCATTCCTGAACGAATGAATTCGGCGCGACTATGCACATCTCCTCGCCGTCCTCTTCACAAGTAAGCGCTTCAATCCAAGTCGAGAACTGTTGCGTGTTCAATTCCTGTTCAAGCGCCGCCCGACAAGTCGTCCAGAGTAAAGGCGCAGAAAAAGCAGGCACAGAGATCAATGTTCTTCTCGTCAAAACGGGGAATAAAAAACGCGCCGGTTGTTACTTATTTGCGCACTAAAAGATATGCGCCCATTTTAGCGTGAGATGCGTTATTGAGCCAGCCAAAAATCCCCTTCATTCTTTTTTCATGTTTTTTTGACATGTTGTTTGTGTACGCTGCCTCGGCTCGTTATCTTACAAAGCAGGCGACGGCAAAAAACCTTGTGCCGCCATCGACGTAATTTGCTGCGGAGACACAATAAAATGGTCAAGTACGCGCACATCAACTAATGCCAACGCATTAACCAACCGTTTGGTAATACCGTGATCGGCGGCGGACGCTTCATTGTTACACGATGGGTGATTGTGCGCAAAAATCACTGCCGCCGCATTGCGATGCAACGCTTTTTTGACAACCTCGCGCGGATATACTGTGGCTTCGTTCAGCGTGCCCTGTGTCAGTTCTTCATAACAGATCAACTGATGCCGGTTATTCAACCACAACGCGCCGAATACTTCATGGGAAAGCTGGCCCAGCGACAAGCGCAAATAATCCGCCACATCGTCCGGGCGGCCGAACACATTTTGTTCATGTATCGCTTCGCGCAGCATCCGCCGCGCCAACTCCACGCCCGCCAATACTTGGGCGCGCTTGACTTTGCCCAACCCGGAAATACCCTGCCATTGCGCTTCGTCGGCACCAACCAGCCCACGCACACCACCGAGCGTATGCAATATTTCCCGTGCCAAATCGACCGCGCTTTTACCGCGCACCCCGGTACGCAACAAAATCGCCAGCAATTCCGCGTCGCTTAACGCAGAAGCCCCCAGCGCATACAAACGTTCACGTGGTCGCTCCTGCTCCAGCCACTTTGATAAAACAGCCATGTTCTCCCCTCCAAAAATACACCATTAAAATCGCAGCATGCGCACGATCCGTGTAAACTGTTATTTTCTTCGACAGTACGTTGTAATGGAATTTTGATGATGATGCAAGTTTCTTCTGCTGCTCCCGCTAAACGCATTGTATTCGGCATCAGCGGCGGAATTGCCGCGTATAAAGCCGCCGAACTCGCCCGTTTATGGGTAAAAAAGGCGATTACCATTGATGTGGTAATGACCGCCGCCGCCTGCCGTTTCATTACGCCGTTAACCATGCACGCCCTGTCGGGGCGACCGGTGTGGCAGGATTTATGGCATGCGCCCGACAGCAGCATGAACCATATTGCATTATCGCGCGGCGCCGACGCAATTGTTGTCGCGCCCGCTTCGGCAAACTTCCTGGCGCGTTTAGCGCAAGGGCGCGCGGACGACTTATTGAGCGCGTTATGCCTGGCTCGCGAATGCCCGTTACTCGTCGCTCCGGCAATGAATACGCAAATGTGGCGCAATCCCGCCACCCAACGCAATGTTTCATTATTACGCAGCGACGGCGTATTTTTTCTCGGGCCAGACAGCGGCGAACTTGCCTGCGGAGAAACCGGGGAAGGGCGCATGTTGACGCCGGAAAATATTGCCGCCGCCGTCGAGCGGATCATTTGGTCGCCCGACCATGAGAAAAGTGCAACGCTCAAAGGACGCAATGTACTGATTACCGCCGGCCCTACTTTTGAAGCGATCGACCCAGTGCGCGGCTTGACCAATCGAAGTTCCGGGAAAATGGGTTTTGCGCTCGCCGAAGCGGCAGCGCTCGCCGGCGCCAATGTTACGCTTATCGCCGGCCCGGTGCATCAACCGACGCCGCTGAATGTTATGCGTGTCAACGTGATCAGCGCCTCCGATATGGCCGACGCGGTTTTTGCCCGCGCCAAAGGCACCGATATTTTTATTGGCGTTGCCGCGGTCGCCGACTATACGCCGACGCATGTTGCTGACCACAAACTCAAAAAAAATGAAATCAATCACCTTGATCTGGCCTTGACCGCAACCGTGGACATCCTTGATGAGCTTGGCCGGCGCACGCCGCATGTCTTTCGTGTCGGTTTTGCCGCGGAAACACAAAATATTCGGCAATTCGGCGAAGAAAAACGGCGGCGCAAACAGTTGCCGATGCTGATCGTCAACCAGGCGCAAGAAGCGTTCGGCGCCGACGACAATGAAGTCGCGATCCTCGACGACCACGGTTTCCATGCATTACCGCGTATGGCCAAAACAACGCTTGCCAAATGCCTGATTCAAGAAATTGCGCAGCGTTTTGAACAAAAAGACTGAATACCGATTAAATGCCTTAAGCAAAATGCTATCCTTGAAGCGATACATCACATAAAGCGAGGTCATCATGTCTGCCAAATCCTTTTCTAATCTGTGGTGGTTTTTTCTGGCGCGCGGTTTGATCGCCGTGCTGTTGGGCCTTATCGCGTTATTGCTGCCTGCGGAAACACTGGCCTTTTTTGTGCTGCTCCTCGGCGCATATTTACTGGTTGACGGTATATTCAATATGGTCTCGGCGCTGAAGGCAAAAAAAGAAAATTACGAATTCGTGGCGCCGTTATTTGAAAGTGTCCTCAGCATACTGGTCGGCATATCGGCGCTTTTCTTCCCCGACATCACACAAGTCGCGCTGGTTTTCTGCCTCGGTGTTTGGGCGATTGCCGCCGGCGCGCTGCGCTTACTGACCGGCTTTCGCATGCGCCGCTTTGTCAAAGATACCCTTGGCGTTTTCTTAAGCGGCTTGGCGTACCTGACCTTCGGCGCCATTTTACTGATTGCGCCACTCGCAAGCGCAGTCGCATTGATGTGGTGCATCGGCGTTTGGGCGATTATCGCCGGGCTGGCGCTGATGTATTTTTCTTTCCGCCTCAAACCATGAAACTGACTGTTGAACTGAAAATCCTCGATGAGCGCATCCGCCGCCAATTACCCGCCGCATCAACGGCACTTTCCGCCGGTGTTGACCTGCGCGCCTGTTTGGACGCACCGTTAACCCTCGCGCCGCATCAAACCGAACTCATTCCCACCGGTTTGGCGTTGCACATCGGCAATCCCGATTACGCCGCAATGATTCTGCCGCGCTCGGGGCTGGGGCACAAACACGGCATCGTGCTCGGAAATCTGGTCGGACTAATCGACGCCGATTACCAAGGGCCGCTTATGGTGAGTTGCTGGAACCGCAGTGACGAATCTTTTGTGCTGCAACCGTTCGAGCGCTTAGCGCAGCTTATTATCGTGCCGGTGTTACAGCCGGAGTTTCACATCGTCGATCAATTCGTCGCGAGTGAACGCAGCGAAAGTGGGTTTGGTAGCAGCGGAAGGCTTTGATAACCGATATCCTTTTTCCCACTTTTTACTAAGAAAACGCCAAATAATCTGCTGAGTTAATGGGGTGGCTGATGGGGCTCGAACCCACGACAACCGGAATCACAATCCGGGACTCTACCAACTGAGCTACAGCCACCACTGAAAGGATATTTATCGTATCACAAACTTTTGGCACGCCCGACAGGATTCGAACCTGTTACCCCCGGCTTAGAAGGCCGGTGCTCTATCCAGATGAGCTACGGGCGCTTTGACCGAAAAATCCCGTCTGAAACCTACCAAAAATTACCAAAACGATGGTCGGGGTGGAGAGATTTGAACTCCCGACATCCTGCTCCCAAAGCAGGCGCGCTACCAGACTACGCTACACCCCGAAGGGTGCATATTATATGCGATTCCTCAAAAAATGGGATGGAAACTTTTGGGGTTCTAAATTCGCGACATCAACGTATGCGGCGCCTAAACCGGCATTAAAAACCCAAACATACCTTAATGGAAAAACAATTTTGACCATTCGCCATAAATTTACATCCCATAAACCCTCAACTTTTGTTTGACGTCTTGGCGAAAATCGTAGAGAATGCATGCCCTGTGGCGGGTTAGCTCAGTTGGTTAGAGCAGAGGAATCATAATCCTTGTGTCCGGGGTTCGAGTCCCTGACTCGCCACCATAATTATATATGCCGATCCGCACGCGCACATCCGGCAACACTTGGATCTCCCAAAAAGCTTTAATAAAGCAGCCTTATAAAATTCTGCCGTCAACCGGCATCGTCCGGATCAAAAGGAAGGTAGGCGACAGGGAAGCCTGTTCCCAGATTGATCAACGCCGTACAAAAACCAAACCGGTGCTTTACCAAAAGCCAGCCTATTTTTTCTTCGGGCAGCGCCGCTTTTTTTACCGACTCATCGAGAAGAAGCTTGTTTTCTTTGGAAAGATTAAGCGTTGTCAGCGCCCGCGTCTTTTCAATAATTTCATCAAAGGCCTTTTCATACGGCTGATAAAAATTAGGGTAAAGGGAATAATCCCTCCCTGTAAAAACAGAATTCAGCGTCATCTCGCTTCTTAATTTCTGATCTTCGGGAAAAGCGATAGAAACATATTCGGGCCCCAACAATGGAAACGATCGATACTCTTTTGCCTTTTCAGATATATTCTCGAAGCTGTCTTTCCCGAACTCAATCGGCGTGACCACCTCCAAGCGATCTTTGATAAAAACGATGTATGCTGGACGAGATGCAGAAACGACATGCATACCATAAGCCAGCACGCATATCTGTATGATCACGATCAATGCGCAGTCGATGAAAAGCTCTCTTGTCGGTTTCCGCTTATCAAAAATCACAGACGTAAGAAGCGGGCCGATAACAACATCGCATCCCACGACCAAAAAAAATAGTTTGAACCCGCCCAATTCATCGGAAAAAATGCCCGGATACCATAGAAAAAAAATAATGAATAACGCGAGCAATGCGATTAAAAGCGAAAAGCAAAGATGAATAAGAAATGCTTTAAGCCGAGTATGCAACATACTTGAAAACATGATAAATTATATGCTCACAGCAGAATCAATATGAAAAAGCCCCATCCTTGGGGCTTTTTCTGTGCTGCCATTAAATTAAGTAATCCAAATTAACGGCATTCTGCCGGAGCGTATTTAGCCAATAACGTTCCCACTGGAGTTGTAAGACCACGATTAGTCGAAACTGTATTAGTATCAGCAGCACAACCCCAATCCATCGTTCCTGTTACGGAGCCAAACGCGGACGGAAGATCAACAGGAGTACCACTACCATCGTTAATGTACGGCATAACGTTTATCGTACCACCCACGCCAAGAGTAGTAGCGTCATAGGTTATCGTAAACATACCATCACCGCCATCTGGTGCGTCAAACAAAATACTGGTTACATATTTACTGGAAGCACCGTTGCCGTTGGAATTAGTATTCCACGAGGTGGCAGCTGCGTCCAGATCGTCCTGCGTGGCAACTTCGGAAACCCATTGTTTAGTTGCCGAAGCCATAACCAAACCTTCCGAAACGCGGGTACGAACCGTGTAGTCCTGATAAGCCGGCAACGCAATCGCCGCCAGAATACCGATAATCGCGACAACGATCATCAGTTCGATCAATGTAAAACCTTTTTGTACTGATTTCATAATGTTTTCCTTTCAAAGAAATTTTTTTAGCATCGCTCCGCTGTCAGAGCTTGCCCTCTATTGAGCAGTTTGTGTGCCAAAAGCGAACATTAAAGCAAATAAAATTATAAGCAATTGATTTATAAAAATTTATTTTTATTCCTCATTCAAGAAAAATATTTCGGTATTGCAACAATCATCTTTTCTAAACACCGATTTCGCCATTTTTCTATTCCCTTTTTAATCATTTTACAAATTAAGCGTCACGCGCGGTTTTTTGCAACATACGGAATTTTGATCAACTCTTTTTGATCTTTTCCAGCATCTTGAAAACGCCTTTTGGCGCGCCGACGAACATGCGCTTGTAGGATTTGCCCAAACAACGGCGCTCAATGGTATTGCGGCGGACACGGGTACGTTCGGCCATGATAGTTTTTCCTTTCTTTATTTGGTCTATTAAACAGTATATCTAAAAATCCTCGTTATCTTGCCTGATTGTGGATCGCCTCGGATATCCGGATAAATTCTAAAATACGAAAACCTTTATCTTTTATGAATGACAAAATTTGCCATCACCGACAATTTTGCGTTTATTGTTTCGGTGTGTCACCTTTTAAACCAGAAGCATCATGAAGCGCGGGCGCTTTATCGGTCGCTTCCCAGGTAAATTCCGGCTCGTCACGCCCAAAATGCCCATACGCTGCCGTTTTTTCGTAAATCGGGCGCAACAAATCGAGCATTTTAACGATCCCTTTTGGACGCAAATCGAAGTGATCATTCACTAGCTTTGCTATTTTTGCGTCATCAATCGCGCCTGTCCCCTCAGTATAAACGGTCACATTGATGGGGTGCGCAACACCGATGGCGTAAGAAAGCTGCACCTGGCATTGCCGTGCCAAACCTGCCGCCACAATATTTTTGGCGACATAACGCGCCGCATACGCCGCCGAGCGATCCACTTTGGAGGGATCTTTGCCGGAAAAAGCGCCGCCGCCGTGCGGTGCCGCGCCACCATAGGTATCGACGATGATCTTCCGCCCGGTCAAACCCGCGTCGCCGTGCGGCCCGCCGATTTCAAAACGCCCGGTGGGATTGACAAAAAAACGGGTGTCTTTGAGCATTTCTTTCGGCAACACCGGCAATACAATTTCTTCGATCACTGCGTCACGCAGTTCTTTTTGTTTTTCATTCATTTCCGGGTGATGTTGCGTGGAAAGCACCACCGTATCGATGGCCGCCGGCCTGCCGCTTTGATAGCGCACGGTCACTTGCGACTTGGCATCGGGGCGCAACCACGGCAAACGACCGTCGCGACGCACTTCTGCCTGGCGCTGAACGAGCCTATGAGCGTAATAAATGGGAAACGGCATTAACGCCGGCGTTTCGTCGCAGGCGTAACCGAACATCATCCCCTGATCGCCCGCGCCTTGATCGAGCGCTTCATCGAAAGCATGATCGACCCCTTGAGCGATATCCGGAGACTGTCTGCCATAACACACCATTACTGCGCAGCCATCGGCGTCAAAACACAGCGCGGGGTCATTGTAGCCGATACTGCGAATCGCCGAGCGCGCGATATTGGCGTAATCAACGTGCGCGCGCGTGGTAATTTCGCCGGACATCACCACCAATCCTGTCGCCACCATCGTTTCGGCGGCAACGCGAGCCGTTGGATCTTCCGTAAGAACGGCGTCAAGCACCGCGTCGGAAATACGATCGGCTACTTTATCCGGATGGCCTTCGGAAACGGATTCCGAAGTAAAAAGAAAATCGTTCATGAAAAATTCTCGTCAACGCCAAAGAGCGCAAAAGCCAAACAACGCGAAACACTGTAAAATTCACCGCACCCCCAAAGGGTTTTGGCAAAAGCGAAAGTTTGGATTCTAGCAAAAATCGCTTTGCTTTTATCAACTGCCATTAATCCATTCATGTCCTTCGGGAAAAAAATACCTATTTTGGCATCGGCGAACCGAGCCCATGTCGAATCAGTCGGCGACGACGCCATTATTCGTGCCGCCGATTTGCTGTGCGCGGGCAAACTCGTTGCGTTTCCGACGGAAACCGTTTATGGGCTGGGCGCCGATGCGGAGAATGTCGATGCGGTTATGCAAATCTATGCCATTAAAGGTCGTCCCGAACATCATCCGCTGATCGTGCATCTGGCCGCACCCGAAGATATTCTCTTCTGGGCGGAGAACGTAACCGAAAAAGCACAACGACTTTTGCGCCGTTTTGCGCCCGGCCCGATTACGCTGATTCTGCCCCGTGCCGCACATGTCAACACGGCCATTACCGGCGGACAAGACGCTATCGGCGTGCGCATTCCTGCGCACCCAGCAGCGCGGCAATTGCTGCAAGCGTTCAAAAAGCGCGGCGGGCACGGCATTGCCGCACCTTCGGCAAACCGCTTCGGTCATATTTCCCCAACCACAGCGCAACACGTTGCCGACGATTTTGGTAATCGCATCGCGATGATTCTCGATGGCGGCGAAGCCGATGTCGGTATTGAAAGTACGGTCATCGCGTTGACAATGGCACGCCCTGCCCTTTTACGTCCCGGCTCGATTCCTCTGCATGAGCTGGAAGAAACGCTGGGTGAAAAACTGTTTTTGCCATCCGACACTGTACAGGACAAGATACCGCGCGCTTCCGGCACGCTGCCATCGCACTACGCGCCGGACACCGCCACTTGCCTTGTGGACAGCCAGAACCTGATGCAGGAATACACCCGGCTGCTGACGCAGGGGAAGCGCGTGGCAACGCTTGCGTACAGCATCGTACCGCCCTGCCCGGAACATATGAAAGCTGTGCTGCCTGCCGATGCCGCACTTTATGCGCATCGTTTATACGCCGCGCTGCGCGCGCTCGATGTCACCGACGCTGATGTGATTCTGATCGAGGCCGTACCCGATACTACCGAATGGTTTGCGGTTTGCGATCGTTTAAAACGGGCAACGACAGCTAAGTAGTCACCCACTCAAGAATCAACCGTCACATGCTGGGATTTCTGGTGATCGCTCTTCTTCCGTCAACCCCACACCAATATCCTGAGCGCTTTCTGGAGAAGTTGCTTCTAAACCCGTTTTTTGTGTCTTGTGCCGTCCCATGCTGTATTTTTTGGGACCGGATGAGCGGTAGAGATAACGCGCCAATTCTTTTAGCGCGCTTTTATAAACATCGCGTTTAAATTCGATCACCGCATCAAGCGGCACATGGTAACCGTGCCAGCGCCAAGCATCAAATTCCGGTTTTTCGGTAGTACGCAAATCAATATCCGAATCACGTCCGACAAAACGCAGCAAATACCAGATTTGCTTTTGCCCTCGATAACTACCCCGCCATTCACGTCGTATCCAGTTTCTGGGCACGTAATAACGCAGCCAATCGCGCGTCCTACCTAAAATCTGTACATGCTCGGGGAACAGGCCAACCTCTTCCCAAAGCTCTCGATACATCGCCTGCTCTGGCGATTCGTTCGGGTCAATGCCACCCTGCGGAAACTGCCATGAATGTTCGCGAATACGTTTTGCCCAAAATACCTGATTTTTTGCATTGGCGACTACGATGGCGATGCTCGGGCGAAAACCATCTCGATCCAGCATCTTGCACCTGTAAATTTCTAAGTTGCGCCCATTGTTTCATAGTTTTATTTTATTGCCTAGATGCTGATGGCCTTAAGACGTAACGATTTAGGAAAATCACTGACAAAAAAAACGGCACCCGAAGGTGCCGTCGTGAATCTCACAAAACAATTACACACACTACAAAGGAAACATTATTTCTTTGCAATTTTAGCGCGCTCTTCTGCCATCACGCCGTCAAGCTTATCAATCGCCTTCTGGGAAATATCTGTACCCATATTTATCGATTTGACCGCCTGATCATGGTGATGGAAATAACCGCCGTTGGTTGCCGTCCACCATTCCCAATGGATATGCGCTTCCCAATGCGCTTCGCGCGCTTCGGCAAGAGCAGCATCGTTTACACCGAGATTCTTGGCTTCTTCAATCTTGTCAACCAAGCGAGTCAGCCAGAATTCAGCATGACGCAATTTGGCGTAGTAATGGTTCTTCATACCGTCAATCACATAATTCGCCTGACGCTCATCCCATTCCGGATGGCAGGTCAAACACGTTTCTTTCAGGTATTCACGCGGCGAAACAGCCCAGTGGTTCGTAAAGGTCTTGCCTGCCTTATTCTTCGTCTTCGGCATATGGCAATCATGACACTCAACACCCGCTAACTGGTGCACTGAACCGTAATAGGTTTCAGAATCCGGATGCTGCGCTTTCCACAACATGGCGCCACTGATCTTGTTTTTGAAATCTTTGAACTTCAGGTTTTTGTAATGCTGACTGAGTTCAAATACGTTAATCAGCGGGAAATGGTTGGTACGTTGATCAGCCATAGTCACGGCTTCGCCTGTCGTCGTATCGGTGCCCGGATTGCAATTGTACTCAACGTGGCACTGACCGCATTGCAGTTTGGTGTCGTACCTGTCGAGGATCGCGATCTTGCGGGTATAACCGCGTAAGCCCAGATCGTGCACTTCAACTTTAGGCTTATTGGCATCTCTGTGGAACAATGTATCCGCTTCCGGACGGGTAATCGCCTGGATCATAGCGTCGCGAATAATACGCGGTTCAGCCGAGTGCGGATCATGGCAGAAGAAACAGTTCAACGCATGGTTGATGTCTTTCGCCATATCGACCACATTCGACATACGGCTCCACTTGGTGCCCGGTGCCGGATCGCCCATGTATGCCCAATCAAGGATGTGGTCCATCGATTTACAGGACAAGCAAACCGGATTAGCCGCTGCGGCATAGCCAGGAGCAAACGCTTTGTGCGGTTCACCAGGATAACGATCTTCGAGAACGTCCCAGGTTTTGAAGAAACCACCCGGGCGGGCAAGATCTTTCCAACCGTCTTTCGGCTGGAAGCGGCCGCCAAAAGCGCGATCCGCGATGAACTGATCGTACACCATGAACGCGTGCGTACGCGGCTCTGCGTGCTCTTTGGTAAAGCCATGCGGTGCCATCAATTTGTCAAACGACGGATTAGGCGCCGGGCCGCTGTAAAGCGCTTTTTCAGCACGTGCCTTTTTATGCCAGTCCATCTTGTACAACGTATCAAACTGATCTTTGTGGCAAGACGCCGAACCGCATGTTGAAGGATCAACACTTGTCGTCGGACGCGCACTTGGATCTTTACTGTGATTTGCTAAACCGGTATGACAGGAAACACAGTTAACCGTTTTGTGTTTGCCTCCGGCGTGGAACGCTTGGATCGGCTGGTGACATGCGTAGCATTGCGACGCATTGACATTAGCTTCACCTTTCGCCTGCGCCATAGCGGAAGGTGCCGCCAAAGCAAACAAGCCGAAAGCTGCTGCTGCTACCAGATTACATCCCAAGCTCATCATTTTAGACTTCATAACGAACTCCCCTCTCTGTGTACACGATTGAGAATTAAATTCCTAAACAACTAAGAAAAGCCAAACGACTGCTTTATACAGCCGTCCGGAGAAGTCTAACAAGGATTCACAAAATGTATCGCCTGCTTCTCTCGGTATCGTTGCCCCTTATTGACTTATATCAAAAAGAAGCCGCGTATAGATAGAGAAAAGAGACAACAATTATTTTACTGAGAATCAGTCTCAATAATCGCTTATTGGATTTCGCGATCGATAGTAATTCGTACACCGATTGCGTTAACGTCAACAGGTACCGAAATACCCTCGAGATCGCCGGGCTGTGCATTGGCTTGGCCGCTCTTACTGACGCGTGCCACGACGATTACGTTCTTGGCAGAAGCAAGCGTTTCCGATTTGATCATGGTTGTCGATTCGTCAAGCACAAACGATAAAGGCAAGTCCGCGACTGTTTTGGTGATAAACGCTATAGGTGTCGCGGCGCCCTCCACTCTGCGAGCATAAACCACAAGACGATCTTCCGGCGATACTTTCTCTTGTAGCTCGTGCGCCAAAGAAACCGTGCCCTCAAGACGGGCATGGCTGCCTTGTTTCGACGGTGTGTCTTGCGCAATGACTGAAACTTTTTTATCGCCCGCTATCTGCCGCTGCCGTGCTTCTTCGATACTGGCATCGATCATCCGGCTCATCTCCGAACCGGCGGGAAGCGCACCTTTCATCTTCAGCCAATACGACTCGGCGTCCTTATAGTTGCCCGAATCAAACGCATGCGTTCCCGCAAGCCCAAGCGCTTTCCAATGCGTCGGGTCAATTTTAAGCGCGCGTTCAACCATTTCCATCGAGCGCTCTCCCAATTTTCCGCCTTGCAGATAGGCAAGAAGATCTGCGTAATCGGCAAAAATGTTCGGATCGTCACTGACTTTGTCAATTACTTTTTCATAAGCGTCAACCGCCTGTTGATACTTCCCTGTTTCCGCGTAAGAACGCGCCAGCATCAGCCATCCCTCGATATTATCTGGTTCCTGGGCCATACGTGCCGCAAATTTCTGCAGCATTGCATCAAATTGCTCGGCCGTGAAACTGTGCGCATCATCCGCCTCCTGTTGCGCGACAACCTGCGCTTTCGGCAAAAAAGCATCAGGCGAACCGATCACCCAGTACAGCGCGCCAGCCACAAGCAGCAACACCAAAAACGACGCTAGCCCCCAGATCGATTTCGGCGATACATCACTCATCGCCGACGCCGCCATTGCCTGCTTTTTGTTATTCCCTTCGTGGGCAAGATGTCCCGTTTCTTCCAGTGTACGGCGGTTTAATTCTCCCTGCGCTTCATCGTATTCGGTTTTACCGATCACGCCAGCCATATAATCATTTTCCAGCTCTTTCATCTGGTCGCGCATGATTTCAAGGTTGGAGCGATCCCGCTCCGCATCCGAAACAGCATGCGCAGGGTGGGGCTTACCCACTTTCGGCCAAAATAAATATAATGTTGCCGCTGCTACCATCGCGATAGCGGCCAATAAAAAACCGATCATAATTTTTCCTTGAGTCTACACTTCCGAGTCGCTACGCTCCCGCAATAAAGCGGCAGCACGTGCGCGCTCGGCGTCGGTTAATGGCACTGTTGCCTCGCCGGCTTTTCCCGCATGTTTACGCAACAGGAAAAACATTCCCACCAACCCCAGCAGCAACAAGATTAATGGGCCCGCCCATAAAAAAATCGTTGTGCCTTTTACCGGTGGCTGATAAAGCACAAAATCGCCGTAACGATCAGTCATAAACTTGATAATTTCTTTATCCGATTTGCCTTCGGCAATCTGCTCGCGTACCTGCTGCCGCAAATCCACTGCAAGCTCGGCATCGGATTCGGCAATGGATTGATTCTGGCACACCAGACAACGCAATTTTGCCGCCAACTCCATCGCGCGTTTTTGCGCAACCGGATCAGTTTCAGTCGGTATCGCCTCATTCGCCCAGACCGGAGCAGCATTCAAAAAACAGAATATGGCGACACAAAAAAAGCTATTTATTGCTCTTTTCATTGCTCTTTCAACTCCTTGATCTTGGGAATGATCACCGCGCGCAACGATTCAATCGTAATCGGCCCAGTGTGCTTATAACGAACAACACCTTGCTTATCCATTAAAAAAGTCTCCGGCACCCCGTAAACACCAAGGTCGATACCGAAACGGCCATCGGCATCCACAATGGAAAATGAATAAGGGTCGCCATAACGCGCCAACCATGCCACGCCATCCGATCTTTTGTCTTTGTAGTTCAACCCAATGATCGGTACCCCTATCAACTCCGCGTTTTCCACCAAAACCGGATGCTCGGTACGGCAGGAAACGCACCACGATGCCCAGACATTCAACAGCCAGACCTGCCCGGCAAAATCTTTTTCCGTGATGATTTTGTTTTCATCGCTTAGTGTCGGCAATGAAAATTTTGGCACCGGCTTTCCGATCAGCGGCGATGGAATTTCCCTTGGGTTGCGATCCAGGCCAACCACAAAAAAACCGGCAAGCACCACAAAGACCAGAAGCGGGATCAGCAATAACAGCTTTCTTTTCATTTTTTGTCGAATACCTATAAAAACTGTGTCAAACGTATCAACGCGCGGAACCCGACAAATCGTTTTCGCCCGTCAGCGGCAATTTTGCTTCTTTACGCATATTGATGCGATAACGACGATCCAGCAAAGCAAAAATACCGCCGAGCGTCATCAGCATGCAACCCAACCAGATCCAGGTCACAAACGGCTTATGGTATACACGCACGCTCCATGATCCTTTACCGTCATTGATTTCTTCGCCGAGCGAAACGTAGCGGTCACCCAAAAAACCAGAATCAATCGCCGCTTCCGTCATCGGCATTCCGTGCGAAAAGTAAATCCGTTTTTCCGGATAAAGATTGCGTACCAGCTTATCGTCTTTAATGAGATCAAACGTGCCACGCGACGCCGAATAGTTCGGCCCTTCCTGTGTCTCAGCGATGCCGACAAACTTAAACGTATAACCGCCCACGGACACCGTATCGCCGGGAGCCATGCGCACGTCGCGCTCCGCCTCAAACCCTTTAACTACCGTCACGCCAATAATAAATACCGCAACACCCAGATGCGCCAGAATCATTCCCCAAAAACTGCGCGGCTGACGGCGCAATTTGTCCGTAAACCCACCCTGCAAATGGTGCAGCCGCTCCAGAACAACGGCAACAAGCGTTGTGATAATCCAAAATGCCATGCCAAATCCGAGCGCCAGCAACGCAACGCTCTTCCATTCGGTACGTCCGAGAACCAAAGGCAACGCCAACGCACAGACTATCGTAATCAGTAACGGCCAACGCAGTTTATGTCTCAATTCTCTCGGCGACGATTCTTTCCAGCGCGCCATCGGGCCGATGCCCATCAGCGCAACCAATACCGCCATAATGGGGACAAACACCGCTTCAAAATACGGCGGGCCGACGGAGATTTTGCCCAGATTGAGCGCATCGAGAAAAAGCGGATAAAGCGTACCGAGCAATACTGTACCGCAAGCTACCGTCAGTAAAATATTATTGCCGAGCAATGACGATTCCCGCGAAACAATTTTGAACGTTCCCGCCGTACCGACGCGCGGTGCGCGGAATGCAAACAGCACCAGCGAACCACCGATTACCAGAGCAAGGAACACAAGAATAAACATGCCGCGCCGTGGATCGGTCGCGAACGCATGTACTGAAGTCAATACACCGGAACGAACAAGAAATGTACCGAGCAGCGATAATGAAAATGCGCAAATCGCCAACAATACCGTCCAGATTTTGAATGTACCGCGCTTCTCCGTCACCGCCAACGAATGTATCAGCGCAGTGCCGATCAGCCAGGGAAGCAATGAAGCGTTTTCTACCGGATCCCAGAACCACCAGCCGCCCCAGCCAAGCTCGTAATATGCCCACCAGCTTCCAATCATGATACCAACGGTCAGAAAGCACCAAGCCAACGTTGTCCAAGGACGCGACCAGCGCGCCCAAGTAGCGTCCAAGCGCCCGCCCAGCAACGCCGCCACCGCAAACGCAAACGCGACCGAAAAACCGACATACCCCATATACAAAGTCGGCGGGTGTAACGCCATACCCGGATCCTGCAACAAAGGATTAAGGTCGCGTCCCTCAAGCGGCACCGGAAACAAGCGCTCAAACGGGTTGGAAGTCAACAACATGAAAAGCAGCAGCCCCGTGGTCACCAGCCCCATCACACCGAGCACCCGAGCCACAACCTCCTCGGGCAAATGTCGGGAAAAAATACTCACCGCACACGACCACATGCCCAGCATCAGCACCCACATCATGATTGAGCCTTCGTGCGAGCCCCACGACGCCGCAATACGATAATGCAGCGGCAAGTGCGTATTGGAGTTGGTCGCCACATTCAATACCGAAAAATCATTGATGATAAACGAATAAAGCAAGCAGCCAAACGCCAGCGCCAGAAACAAAAACGAACTCTGTGCCGTGCGTCGTGCCAAAGACATCCATGCGGGGATACCCCGCGCAGCGCCGGCCAACGGCAACGTGCCTTGCACCAGCACCAATACCAGCGCCAGAATCAGCGCAAATTGCCCTATCTCAGGAATCATAAAATTTCTCTCTTATTCTGATTGACGCCAGCGTTATTGCAGCGTTTTCATCACGGCTTCTTTATGGGCCTTGTCCATTGCCTCGGCCACTTCGGGAGCCACGTAATTTTCGTCATGCTTTGCCAACACGCGCGTCGCCTGAAACACTCCTTTTTCATCGAGCTTACCCTGCGCTACAACGCCTTTGCCTTCGGCGAAAAGATCGGGAAGAATGCCGGTATATGCGGCTCTCACCACATGCAAGCTGTCCGTTATCCCGAAGTAAATCGTCAGCCCGTCCGGCGCACGCTGGACACTGTGCTCTTCCACCATACCACCGATACGAAACGCACGATCTTTCGGCGCTATGTTCTGCGCCACTTCGCTCGGCGAATAAAAATAAGTGACATTTGCGCTTAACCCTTTGGTCACCAACGCCGCCACCGCAGCAGAAAGCAATAACGCAAAGCCAATCCAGAGAAAGCGTTTTTTCCGGGCGCTCATCGCGCCATTACCGTTAACCTGTTGCTCCGTCATTATGATTGCGCCTCCGTCAATCGCGCCGCACCCTTATCGGTGGCATCCGTTTCGGCACGATGTGCCGCCATTATCCGCGCTTTACGCATACGCGCACGTACGGCAATGATTTCCGCGACGCATAAAAAAGCCGCCGCCGCGTAAGCCATCCAAATATAAAAGGCGTATCCGCCCATTGCGAAAAACTCTTTCATCGCCACTCCTCCTTCACCTCCGGCAAACGCGATACCCAATTCGCCCCGGCCTCGCGCTCCAGAATCACCGCCCGCAAACGCATCAGCGTGATCACTATCGCATAAAACCAGAACGCAAACACCATCACCAACAAACCGGTCAGCATCATACTATCGATAGATTTTTGCCCGACGGAAATAGTCGCGCCTTGATGTAACGTATTCCACCATTGCACAGAGAAATAAATGATCGGAACATTAACCACCCCGACAATTGCCAACACCCCGCAAGCCTTATCGGCGCGGCGCGGATCATCAATCGCATTGCGCAACGCGATCACGCCGAGATAAAGGAATAACAGCACGAGTTCGGATGTCATCCGCGCGTCCCATTCCCAGTACGTCCCCCAGGTGGGCTTGCCCCAGAACGAACCCGTCCACAATGCCAGCACAGTCATCAGCGCGCCGGTCGGCACAATCGCCTGTCCCATCATCGCCGAAAGCCGCGTATTCGCACCCAGCGCAACAGCATACCAAACCGCCATCATCACATAAAGGAACATCGACATCCATGCCGCAGGCACATGAATAAAAATAATTCGGTATGAATCCTTTTGTGTCACATCAATCGGCGCAATATAAAGCCCGATCGTCAGCCCGATCACCAGCAGAATCGTCGCCAACGCCAAGAAAACCGGTATTAGTTTTCCAGCCAGCGGATAAAACTGCGCAGGGGATGCGTATTTGAAACCGCTCATGTTTTTATAATCCTCGCGTTAATCATCATATTCAATCAAGAGCAATACGGACAGCCGCAGATGTGGCAAACGGCGCACCCGCCAACGCCAACAAAAGCCCCGCCCCCAACAATGCGAAGTTACTGCTCACATCCATACCGCTACGAATACTGTCCACCGCCATCGCGCCGATAATCAGAACCGGCACATAAAGCGGCAGCACCAATAACGCCAGCAGGCTGCCGCCGCCTGAACGCAAACCCAGCGTCAAAGCCGCGCCGATCGCGCCAAGCAAAGATAATACCGGCGTGCCGATCAAAAGCCCGGCAATCAACACCCATACCGCTTCTGTTTCCAGCGTGTACTGAACACTCAAAACGGGAACCAGCACGACCACCGGCAAACCCGTCGTCAGCCAATGCGCCGCCACTTTCCCCAAAATCAGCGCCGGCAACGGCCATGGCGAAAGACTCATCTGTTCCAGCGTGCCATCGGCGAAATCGTTGGCAAAAAGCCGCGATAATGACAACAGCGACGCCAATAATGCCGCCACCCACATCACTCCCGGGCCAAGCAGCAATAATATATTATGGTCCGGTGCCATCGACAGCGGGAACAATGCCACAACAATAATATAAAAAAGGATCTGCACGCCCAATTCGGCACGCGAGCGCATCGCCAGTTTCAAATCGCGGCGCAGCGCCCAAGCGAAGGCAGAGAATGCGCCGTCGCCAAAGTCATAAGCCGGCTTGATCGGAAAAGAAGCGGATACAAGCGTATTCATTCAATGCTCACTGAAAAGAAAAAGCGCGGGCATTGGGCAAACTCAGCGCCTGATGCGTTGCCGCGATTACCGAACCACCGCGCTGAATATGCGCGCTCATCATCTCGCCAAGCAACGCGATACCAGCCGGATCGAGCGCAGTCACCGGCTCATCGAGCACCCACAAAACCCTCGGCACCAGTGCCAAGCGCGCCAAACCGATACGCCGCCGTTGCCCCTGCGATAAAACTCGCGCCGGGACAGTCAGCCGCGCACCAAGCGCCACCTGACTTAACGCTTCGCGCATCATTTTTTGGGAAACATGCTCGCCCGCCAACCGTACTAAAATTTCAAGGTTTTCTTCTGCCGTCAATTCATCTTTGAGCGCAGGCGCATGCCCGGCAAAATTCACGTTACTGCGCAAAAGAGGATCAAAAGGACGCAATTCCATCCCTTGCCAGAACATTTTGCCCGACAGCGGATGCGATAAGCCCGCCAGCATCCGCAGCAATGTGGTCTTTCCCGTGCCGTTCGGACCGGTAATGATCAATGCTTCACCCGCTTCCAGACGAAAGCTGACCTGATCAAACAACGTGATGTGGCCGCGGCGCGCCGCGAGATTCTGCACTTCGAGCATGAACAATCAAAATCCGGGCACATGCAAACGCACATCCCCTGTAAAATCCAAACAGTGGGGGATTGTAGCAAATTTGCCGAATGTACTTCGACTTTATGATATGACCGGATTCGCATAAACCGCTGCGCCGATAAAACCGCTTCCGTCATAAAAACCAATGACAGTTTCCGACCAATGCTTCTGTTACGTCCTTTCCCCCGCGGCCTTGCTCCGGCACTGTTATTATTCTGCCTTCGTTTTTCCTTAAGCAAAATCCCATGTTCTCAATGACCCCGGAAGAAACCGTTCACGAACTCGACAAACATGTGATCGGGCAAAATGACGCCAAACGCGCCGTCGCCATCGCGTTACGCAACCGCTGGCGCCGACAGCAAGTGCCGGAACCGCTGCGCCATGAAATTACGCCGAAAAATATCCTGATGATCGGGCCGACTGGTGTCGGCAAAACCGAAATTGCCCGCCGTTTGGCGCGGCTTGCCGAAGCGCCTTTTATCAAAGTCGAAGCAACCAAGTTTACCGAGGTCGGCTATGTGGGACGCGATATTGACTCGATTGTCCGCGATCTTGCGGAAACGGCCGTCAAGCAGGCGCGTGAACGCGAATCACGCAAAGTGCGTGACCGCGCTTTGGACGCTGCGGAAGAACGCCTGCTGGATGTTCTGCTGCCTCCGCCGCAAACCGCGGCGCACGACAGCGGCTCCGCGGATAACGGCACACGCCAGAAATTTCGTAAAATGCTACGGGAAGGCAAGCTTAACGACAAAGAAATCGATATTGATGTCCCGGTCATTGCTGCGGAAATGGAAATCATGGCGCCGCCGGGAATGGAGGAGCTTGCCTCCCAGTTGCAAGGCATGTTTCAGAACGTCGGCGGCACACGACGGCAAACCAAAAAGATGAAAGTAAGCGAAGCGCTCAAAGCGCTGACTGACGAAGAAGCCGCCAAACTGATCAACGATGAAGAAATCAAAACACGCGCCATTGCCGCCGCCGAACAAAACGGCATTGTCTTCATCGACGAAATCGACAAGATCGCGGCGCGTGCCGAAACCGGCGGTGCGGATGTGTCGCGTCAAGGCGTGCAGCGAGATTTATTGCCTCTGGTGGAAGGCACGACTGTTTCGACCAAATACGGCATGATTCGTACCGATCACATTCTTTTCATCGCCTCCGGCGCTTTCCATCTGTCGAAGCCATCCGATCTGATTCCGGAATTACAAGGACGCTTCCCGATACGCGTTGAATTATCTTCGTTATCCGTGTCCGATTTTGAGCAAATCCTGACAGCGACCGATGCCTGTTTGACGCGTCAGTATGAAGCGTTGCTGGTGACCGAAAACGTGGCGCTTACCTTCCGCGACGATGGCGTCAAACGTCTCGCCGAGATCGCTTTTGATGTCAATGAACGCATGGAAAATATCGGTGCGCGTCGGCTGTATACTGTGATGGAGCGCCTGCTGGAAGAAATCTCGTTTCACGCGTCGCGTTTCAGCGGGCAAAAAATCATCATCGACGCGGCATTTGTCGATAAAACGCTCGACGGCATTGTCCATAATCAAAAACTCTCGGATTACATTTTATAAGCGCCACTTTCGGCACCATCGATATGACGCGCCGCCACGTCGCCATTCTGCTTGCCACCCACAATGGGGCACGTTTTTTGTCGGAGCAAATCGAATCACTGGCCGCGCAGACGCATTCGCATTGGACGATTTTTGCCTCCGACGACGGATCGACAGACGATACATACGCCATTCTTGAAAAATATCAGAAGCAGCTGGGCGCCGACCGGCTGGTGGTGATGCACGGCGCGCAACAAGGCGCCGCCGCCAACTTTCTGGCGTTATTGCGCCATCCGGGAATCCTCGCCGATTATTTTGCTTATTGCGATCAGGATGATATTTGGCTCCCGAATCGTCTGGAACGCGGCATTCATTGGTGCACGACCATTTCGGAAACAACACCTGCGTTATTTTGCGGGCGGACGCGACTGGTCGACGAAAACAGCACGTCCATCGGCGCTTCGCCGCTTTGTTCGCGCCTGCCTTCGTTTCAGAATGCTTTGGCGCAAAACATCGCCAGCGGTAACACCATGCTGTTCAATCAAGCGGCGCGTCGGCTTCTGATGAAAACCGAAAATTTCGACGACGTTGTGATTCACGATTGGTGGACTTATCTTTTGATCAGCGCCTGCGGCGGGCGGGTGTTTTACGACGCCGAGCCAACAGTGCTTTATCGTCAACACACCGATAATCAGATCGGCATCGGCACGGGTTGGGCGGCGCGCTTGGCGCGCTTAACGAATGTGCTCAAAGGCCGCGACCGGGAATGGAATACCCGCCATCTTCGCGCACTTGTTCCTTTTATCGAACACATGCCCGCCGAAAACCGGAAAACACTATCGCTTTTCGAGCAAGCGCGCGCCGCTTCATTTTTTCGCCGTATTGCCTTGTTTTCACGCTCTGGAGTTCATGGCCAGAACGCGCTCGGTAATTTACGATTGTGGCTTACCGTGCTGTTAAACAAAATTTAAGCGCCGCAGGGCGGATGACTGAGGCATTACCCGCCGAATACTCTACGAAACCTTGTATAATTCGCTTTCTCCGAGGAGCGCTGCGACTTTTTCGCGTAATGCCAAAAAGCCAGGCTCGGATGTTCTCAACGGCGCTCGCATTCTGCGGTTAAATGGGATGCGAACGGATTACGCTTCCCCAGTTGCGTTTTCTTTGCGAGGACATCATGAAAGATACTGTGAAAACATCCGGCGATTACGTAATCGCCGATATTCGACTGGCCGATTTTGGCCGTCGCGAAATAGCCATTGCCGAAACCGAAATGCCGGGACTGATGGCGATCCGTGAAGAATTCGCAAAAACAAAGCCTCTCACCGGCGCGCGTATTGCGGGTTCGTTGCACATGACAATTCAGACCGCCGTGCTGATTGAAACATTGCAGGCATTGGGCGCGCGCGTGCGCTGGGCGTCGTGCAACATCTACTCAACGCAAGATCATGCCGCTGCCGCCGTCGCGGCATCGGATACGCCGGTGTTTGCTTATAAAGGCGAAACGCTTGAGGAATACTGGGATTTCACGCACCGCATTTTCCAGTGGCCGAGCGACGACATGCCCAACATGATTCTTGACGACGGCGGCGACGCCACGTTGCTTTTGCATCTAGGCTCGGATGCGGAAAAAAATCCATCGTTACTGGACCATCCGTCCAGCGAAGAGGAAACCGCCTTGTTTGCCGCGATCAGAAAAACCTTAGAAAAAACACCGAACTTTTATTCGCGCACCAAAGCCGCCATTCGCGGTGTTACCGAAGAAACGACAACCGGGGTGCATCGCCTGCAGAGAATGCATGATGAAGGGCGTCTCGCCTTTCCGGCCATTAACGTCAACGATTCGGTCACCAAATCGAAATTTGATAATTTGTACGGTTGCCGCGAATCGCTGGTCGATGCGATCAAGCGCGCCACCGACGTGATGGTCGCCGGAAAAATCGCCGTGGTGTGCGGCTACGGCGATGTCGGCAAGGGTTCGGCGCAAGCATTGCGCGCATTATCTGCCCAAGTATGGGTAACGGAAATCGACCCGATCTGCGCGTTGCAGGCGGCAATGGAGGGTTATCGCGTGGTGCGTATGGACGACGTTGCCGATAAAGCCGATATTTTTGTCACGGCCACCGGCAACCGCGATGTCATTACGCACGAACACATGAAGCGGATGAAAAACAACGCCATCGTCTGCAATATCGGCCATTTCGATAACGAAATCGAAGTCGCGGCTCTGCGCCAGTACTCATGGGAAAACATCAAGCCGCAAGTGGACCATATTATCTTTCCGGACGGTAAACGTATTATTCTGCTTGCCGAGGGCCGCCTGGTGAACCTGGGGTGCGGTACGGGACATCCGTCGTATGTAATGAGTTCGTCGTTTGCCAACCAGACCATGGCGCAAATCGAGTTATGGACAAAACGCGATACTCATGCGTATTCGCCCGGCGTTTATGTGCTGCCCAAGCATCTGGATGAAAAGGTTGCGATGTTGCAATTAACGCGTTTGAACGCAGCGTTAACGCAGCTGACGCCAGCGCAGGCCGACTATATCAATGTCCCTGCTGCCGGCCCGTTCAAACCGGATACGTATCGCTATTAATTACATTTCAGCGAGGTTTACCATGCGTTTACTGATTGTTTGGCTGATCAACGCGATTGCACTCTTATCACTGTCGTACATCATGCCGTCGATTCACGTCGCGTCATTTGCAACGGCGTTGATCGCGGCGCTGGTGCTCGGCTTAATCAATACGTTGATTCGCCCGCTCCTGATTATCCTGACGCTGCCGGTCACGTTGATTACGCTCGGCCTTTTCATCCTGGTCATCAACGCCTTGTTGTTCTGGTTTGCCGGTTCGTTTATTCGCGGTTTCGAAGTCGGTGGTTTCTGGTCGGCATTTTTCGGCGCGATGATTTACAGCCTGATTTCATGGGCGTTATCGACGCTGGTCTTTGGCAAGCGCAAGAAAACACAATAAGCACGCATCATGAATACGCAACCTTGCCCCGGCTTAAGCCTTGAATATTTCCCGCCCAAAAGTGAAAGCGGCGTCGAACAGCTCAATAAAACACGGATGCAACTGGCCGCCTTGTGCCCGGAATTCTGTTCGGTGACATTCGGCGCGGGCGGTTCGACGCGCCAAGGTACGCTTGATACCGTGTTGGCGATCCGCGAACAAGGCTTAAACGGCGCGCCTCATCTTTCCGGCATCGGCGCATCCGAGCAACAAATCCGAGAAATCATAGAGCAATACCGCGGGCACGGCATCAATAAAATCATCGCGTTACGCGGCGATCTGCCTTCGGGCACGGTAGAAAGTGGTGCGTTTCGCTATGCCGCAGAACTGGTTGCGTTTATTCGCGAAACGACCAGTGACTGGTTCGAGATCGGCGTTGCTGCCTACCCGGAAGCGCACCCACAATCACATAACTATGACCAGGATATCCTTCACTTCAAGGCAAAAGTGGATGCCGGCGCCCATCTGGCCATTACGCAATATTTCTTCAATCCGGACGCGTATTTTCATTTTGTCGATTCTTGCCGAAAACTCAATATCAACATCCCAATCATCCCCGGCATCATGCCTATTCTCGGCTTTTCGCGTTTGCAGCGCTTTTCGGAATTGTGCGGCACTGAAATTCCCCGCTGGGTTACCCGACGCATGGAAAGCTACGGCGACGATATGGCGTCCGTTCGCGCGTTCGGCCTGGATGTCGTGACCGCGATGTGCGAACGCTTGCTAAGCCAGGGGGCGCCCGGCCTGCATTTTTATACGATGAACCGCGCTTCGTTAACCACGGAAATTTGCCAACGCCTGTACGGAAAACGCCCGGCAACAACATGAGCCCCACGCAAAAATCGCTCTGGCAGACTCTGGCCACGCGGCGAATGATCATTTGCGTCTTCACCGGTTTTTCATCGGGCCTGCCGCTTTACCTGTTATTCAATTTGCTCCCCGCATGGCTGAAAACCGAAGGTTTAAGCCTGCGTACCATCGGCGCCTTCGCGCTGATCCAGTTTCCCTACACCTGGAAATTTCTCTGGGCGCCTTTGCTTGATCGCTATGCGCTGCCCTGGCTGGGACGGCGGCGCGGATGGATGGCAATGATGCACATCGCTCTCATCGCAGTCATCGCCTGGCTGGGCTATCTATCGCCCGCCGAACATTTATGGCTGGTCGTCATGCTCACGACAGTATTGGCGTTTTTATCTGCATCGCTTGATATCGTACTCGACGCTTTCCGCCGCAACCTGCTTTTCGATGATGAGCAAGAAATGGGCAATACGTTGCATGTCAATGCCTATAAATTGTCCACGCTGGTTCCGGGTTCCCTGGCGTTGATTCTTTCCGATCACCTGCCATGGACGCAGGTCTTTTTCATCACCGCATTGTTCATGATTCCCGGCCTGCTCATGACGCTTCTGGTCAGTGAACCGCGTGCCGAAATAAAACCGCCCAAAACGCTACGCGAAGCTGTCATCGAACCGTTCCGCGAATTTCTCTCAAGGCAAGGCGTCCGGCAAGCGGCATATATTCTTGCGTTTATCCTGCTTTATAAACTTGGTGATTCATTATGTACGTCACTGGCAACGCCGTTTTATCTGGAAATGGGTTACACACGCACACAAATCGGGCTGGTCGCCAAGCATGCCGGTTTGTGGCCGAGCGTTATTGGCGGCATTCTCGGCGGTATTCTGATGACGCGCATCGGCATCAACCGTGCGCTTTGGGTATTCGGCTTTTTGCAAGCGATCGCTATTCTCGGCTTTATCAAACTGGCGCAACTCGGCCCCGCCGATATTAATGCCGTCGACGCTTTTCGATTGTGGGCGCTCGCCGGTGTTATCGGTTTTGAAGCACTGGGCGTAGGGCTAGGCACGGCGGCATCGGTATCGTTCATCGCCCGCACCACACACCCCGCATATGTCGCCACGCAATTCGCGCTGCTCACCAGTTTAACCGCCGTCCCGCGTACCTTCGTCAATGCCAGCGCCGGTTTCCTTGTTGAAGACTTGCATTTGGGTTGGGTACGTTTTTTCTGGCTTTGCTTCTTTTTGACAATTCCCGGTATGTTGTTGCTGTTTAAAGTCGCGCCGTGGAACGGCAAACCGCCCACCACACCAAACATCGACACCCAAAACCACAGCAAAGATTGAAAAAATGAGTATCGACAAAACGATTGCCAAACAAGCCATTGCCGCCGCGCAACAATTAAGCAACGCCGTCAATGCATTCTCATTCGCACCGCCGGTCACGTACACTTATAACCCGCTCGATTACGCATGGGCCGGGCATGAAGCGTATTTACGCCGCTTTGCCGACGGCGCCAAAAAAGTTCTGTTCATCGGTATGAACCCCGGACCGTTCGGTATGGTGCAAACCGGTGTTCCCTTCGGCGAAGTTGCCGCCGTGCGCGACTGGCTGAATATCGATGTTGCCATTCAAAAGCCGAAAGTAGAAAACCCAAAACGCCCGATTGAAGGATTCTCCTGCCGACGTTCCGAAGTTAGTGGCCGCCGTTTATGGGGACTTTTTGCCGAGCGTTTCGGCTCTCCCGAAGCATTTTTTGCCGATCATTTTGTCGTCAATTACTGCCCATTGGCTTTTTTCAACCTAGGCCGCAATATCACGCCGGATAAATTACCCGCAAGGGAACTGCAGCCGCTTCTTGAAGTTTGCGACCGGCATTTGATGATGCTGATCGACCTTTTCCAACCGCAGTGGTTGATCGGCATCGGCGCCTGGGCGGAAAAACGCGCGCAAGAAATATTGTTAAAAACGCCGACAAAAATACCGCGCCAAACCGCTATCCGGATCGGGCGCATTTTGCATCCCAGCCCGGCCAGCCCTGCGGCCAATCGCGGCTGGAGCGATGCCGCTACCCGACAATTGCAGGCGCTCAGCATTTGGTAATATCTTAAAGTTAATACTCTTGGAGCTTTCAAAAACGCTTCAAGACACCCGCGTTTTCATAAAACATACTATTTTTTCAATAGCTTATGAATTTACCCGGCCATCCATGAAAAAATTTGGCGCAGGGAACGTTTTTTTAAACTATCCGGTAAGTTTTTAACTTGCCATATATTTTTTTTGCGCCTCTTTTTCGTGTACAAGAAGATACGCCGGAAATATAAAATTAGCGGTTAACCTTAAACTATCTTTATATTATTAGGTAACTTTCGGACAAATCATTCGGAAGGTTATTTTAACGCGGGTAACATACCCTCAGAAATCCAACAAAATAAAAACACCGCGTTTTCTTGACCAGACTTTTTACCATAGCAACTCCATATGAAAGAAACATGATGAAATATATCGTTATATGCGTTCCGTTATTTTCACTTCTTCTCGGCGGCTGCGATAATGCGGATAATCAAGTTCGAGAAGTTGCCAAGCAACAAACGCCATCGCAGACGCCATCAGCCCATACTCCAGAAAATTTGCCACAGACTTTGATTCAGGAAGCCGTCAAACAGCAAACGCAACCGGCCTTTATTACTGAAAAATCCGTCTGGCAAGGCAATTTGGATAAGTGTCGTAATAGCGAATCGGTTGATCTCTGCTTTATCGATGAAATTAAAAATACCGGAACTGAAGAAGCGTTGAAAGCCGCTCAGTACCTGACCGAAAAGGAAGAAATGAGCTATGTCTCCGCCTATACGAAAGAAGGCCCCGTAGGCATTGCCAACATTGAATATCCTTTTAGAGCCAACACAACCGCCGAAATATTATTGATTCCTTCTGAAGGGCCGCCCATTGATATTGATGATATTACTGACGACCTCCTCAAGACATTTCCTGCTTGGCAGGATTTCGAAAAACAACATCCTGATGCTGCGCCTTGGCCCCCTGGAACCTTAAATAAAAAAGAACAAACCACCAGCGACGGACTGGATTTTATTGTTTCCTATCCCATCCAAACTTGCCACGCCTGTGACCGTTTAGCCTCTCTCTACATCAGTTATCAGTTTGCCCCTGATGGCAAATTTATAGGAAGGAACTTGTTAGACATTAAATAAATCAAGGCCGAGGCTTAAAGGAAAAATAATAGAAACGGAAGCGCTCACAGCGGGAAGCATTGTCGGCAACATGGCGCGGAATTTCTTGATATCGTTAAAGATGTTTGCCTGATTACGGTATGGGCCGCGCCATGGGATTAGTGCCTTTTTTCTCACCAGCCAAGAAACGATGAAGGGACGCTGCGTCACATTGGGTCAGGATCAGACGTGCATCGTCAATACTTCTAGCCCTGACGACGCTTCAATTTATGCGCTAAAAACGGGCGATTGAGGGTGAATTTGGCAATAGCCAGCGGCTTACGATAGAAAAAACACGCTACTTAGATCAACCCAGAAAAACCCTATATGGGTTGTATTGGAGCGGGAGACGAGTCTCGAACTCGCGACCTCAACCTTGGCAAGGTTGCGCTCTACCAACTGAGCTACTCCCGCAACGAGTCGCAGATTTTAGCGAAACTTCTCAACCAGCGCAAGCGCCGCTTCGCTGTTTCTGCGCTTGTTTTTTTACCCTTTTTGTACTTCCGCCATCGCCTGCGCAAATGCATCGATGTTATGCGTATTGAGCCCAGCCATGCAAATCCGACCGGTTTTTACCGCATAAACGGCGTAGTTTTCGCGCAACTTTTCCACTTGTGCCGCGTTCAGCCCGGAATAAGAAAACATACCTTTTTGCTTCACGATGTAGTCGTAGTTGCGTTCCGGGTCGAGTTTTGCCAATCGTTCCCGCAGCATCACACGCATCGCACGAATGCGATCACGCATGCCAGCAAGTTCTTCTTCCCACAAGCCGCGTAAATCTTTCTTGGTCAGTACCATTGAAACAATCGCGCTGCCGAACGTCGGCGGATTGGAGTAATTGGCGCGAATAACGCGCCTAACCTGCGATTGAACGCGTACGGCCTCATCGGCACTATCACATAAAACCGTCAGCGCGCCAACGCGCTCGCCATAAAGCGAGAATGATTTTGAAAATGAACTGGAAATAAATACCGGCAGTTTGCGCTCGGCAAAGCGGCGAATGACTTCACTGTCCTCTTCGATTCCGTGGCCAAAGCCCTGATAGGCAATATCGAGAAACGGCACAAGTTGCTGCTCTTCGATCGCATCGATGATCTTGTCCCAATCTTCCGACGACGGATCAACGCCGGTCGGATTATGGCAACAGGCATGCAACACGACGATGTCGCCTGCCGCGGCTTTTTTCAGCCCGACCAACATCGCCGACAAATCGTAGCCACCCGTGGCCGCATCGTAGTAGGGATAAACATCCACCGCAAAACCGGCATCGCCAAAAATCGCCTTGTGGTTATCCCACGTCGGGTCGCTGACCCAGACTTTGGCATTGGCTGCAAAGTGATGCAAAAAATCCGCGCCGACTTTCAGTCCACCCGTACCGCCCAGCGTCTGCGCCGTCACCGCTCTTTTCTCGGCAATAACTGGACTGTCCCCACCGAGCAAAAGTGCTTGCACTGCCGTTTTATATGCGGGCGCGCCGTCAATCGGCAGATAGATACGCGGCGCCTGCTCTTCGGCAAGCACCTTCATCGCTTTCTGCACACACGCCAACACGGGCACTTTGCCTTCTTCCGTGCAATAAACACCAATAGAAAGATTGATTTTTTGGGGAGTCGTATCGCTTTTAAAAGCTTCATTCAATCCCAAAATCGGGTCGTGCGGCGCCAACGGCACCCCCGCAAGAAGTGAAACACTCATGCTGGCCTCAATAAAAAATTAAAAAACTTACTTCTGCGCTGACTGCTTTTTCAGCCTTTCATGCCTGACCGTATCTTCATCCATCTTTTTCTTGGTCCACTTCCAGAGCCAGATGCTCATTCCGATCATAAAAAGAATGCACAAAAGACTTAGAATTCCGACATCCGTTGACAGTAGCTCCTTGATCATTGGCATAGATACCTCCGTTCAGAAAAAAGCGGATTGCTTTATAACAGTTTATAACGATTCCAACACATCAACACTTGTTGATAAAAAAAACTGCAAAGAATTTGCATATCTTTTGAGAATAATCAACCTTGGTTAAGATGCCAAACGAATCATCCGACTATCAAGGCTTGAGCGCTCGATAAAGAATGGGCAACGAAACATCGTAGCGATACGATGTCTGCGAATGCGTTCCGTCAAAAATCCTGTAAATATGTGAAATACCGCATTGAACCAACGAACGTGCAAATTGGCGAGCGCCGTAATGCATGTGATACTGATCGCGCCAACCGCAATCAAAATAAAGCGCCCGCAACGAACGCAGCGCATGAAGATGCCGACCAGCCATATGCACCGGATCGTGACGCTGCCATTGCCGCCAACGCTCTTTGAACAATTCGCCGGTTTCCAGATCAAACGGTAAACGAAAGCCGTTCGGTGCACTCGGGTCCGGGTCATAAGTTGCGGCCATCGCCACATCCATCAGCGCATGCCCTTCGTCAAAACCGGGGCTTTTTTTGCGCATTGCCGCGATAAAACGACGCACGCGCCCATCATCGTATCCTCTTTTTTCAGCAGGCACCGGTATTGGCGCACGCCCGGTGCCTGCACGCAATGCAGGGGAACGGTAGCCGGACAAAACCGTCAGCGTGCGTGGCCAGCCCGGCAGATAGCAGCTTTCAAAGCCCATGTCGCCGGCGTGCGATGCCGCCGCACCCCATACCTCCGGGTATTTCATCGCATGAAACAACGCGCCATAACCGCCGGAAGAATGGCCAAACACGCCCCGATGTTCCCGCGCTGCCAACGTACGGAACGACTGATCCACCAGCGGCACAATTTCCTTGATTAGATAATCCGCGTAACGACCTATCGCCGAAGAGTTGATGTATTGGTTGCCGCCCAACGAAGTAAAGCAATCGGGAAACACAACAATAACTTCGCCCATTTTTTTCTCATAAATCAATCGGGCAACGCGCTCGGCAAGATTTTCGTCAAATCCGCGCCATGCCAGCTGTCCCAAGCCTGACGACATAAAACCGGCCAATGAATACAGCACAGGGTAGCGGCGGTTACCGGACGACGCGTAAGAAGGCGGCAACCAAACCGCCGTCTTGCGCCACGCGGAATCCTTAAGCGGATTATGCTTGAGTATGGTCGATAGCTTTTCGACAACAACCAGCTTTCCTTCTTGGCTATGCGGTGTTTTTAACATGATCGAAATAAAAGATAATTTTTTCAACAACCATTTTCAGAAGCCTGGCACTGGTGTTGCCGAGCATTATAAAACAAATTGAATTACCTATTGGTATTCGCAAATATTGGTTTTGGGCTGTACCTGATGCCGCTCAATGTTGCCGCTGGTCGTCGTTCTTTCATGTTCAATCGCTAAAGACCGGGAACGTATCACACAACGCGTTACGCTTGCTTGCATAATCAGTTGCCCACAAATAAGCAAACTGGCGCAGAATTCCATCCTCTGTGTTGTTTAATTCGCAAGGAATCTCTATGACAATTCATGTTTATCGCCGAACAGGCGTTGTTTTTCTATGGTTGTTTGCCGCTGTGATGATGTTTTCGTCTGCCGCTCTTGTTTACGCACAGCCAACATCGCTTCCAGATTTCACTAAACTGTATGAAACGCACGGCCCAGCAGTTGTTTCCATTGATGTCCGCCAAAAAGTCAGCCCGCATCCGATGTCGATGATGGAAAACGACCCCTTTTATGATTTTTTCCGCCGCTTCGGCTCGCCAATGCCGATGCCCCGCCGCGGCGAACCCGAGGAGTCGCAGGCAAGTGGCTCCGGTTTCATCATTGCCTCTGACGGCTACATCATCACCAACGCGCACGTCGTTGAAAACGCCGATGAAGTCAAGGTCAATCTTTATAATAAAACCGAATATACGGCGGAAGTGATCGGCAGCGATCGCCGTACCGACGTCGCCCTGCTGAAAATCGACGCAACCAACCTGCCAACCGTCACCATCGGCGACCCGGAAAAATTGAAAGTCGGCGAATGGGTCGTCGCCATCGGAAAACCGTTCGGGCTGGAAAACACCATGACCGCCGGTATCGTCAGCGCCAAAGGCCGCGACCTGCCACAGGAAAATCTGGTGCCTTTCATTCAAACCGACGCCGCGATTAACCCCGGCAATTCCGGCGGCCCGTTGTTCAACATGTACGGTGAAGTCGTCGGTATTAATTCGCTGATTTATTCGCGCACCGGAGGCTATATGGGCTTGGCGTTCGCGATCCCCATCGATGTTGCGATGAATATTATCAAGCAGATTAAAGATACCGGTAAAGTCACCCGCGGTCGTATTGGCGTCATCATCCAAGAAGTCAGTAAAGACGCTGCCGAAGCTTTCGGTTTAAACGCGCCGACCGGCGCTTTGGTCAACTCCGTTGAAAAAGACGGCCCTGCCGATAAAGCCGGTATTTTGCCCGGCGACGTTATTCTCAAAGTTGACGGTCGTGACGTGAAAAACAGCACCGAGTTGCCGCGTATCATCACCGCCATGGCGCCGGGGCAAAAAACCCGCTTAACGGTATGGCGTGAAGGCAAAGCCCAAGAAATCACGGTACCGATTGCCGAAACCGGCGACGAAGATTCCGGTGTGACCATAGGTAGGCCCGGTAAAGGGAAAGCCGGCAATGCCAACCATTTGGGACTGGAGTTGTCTGACCTGACCGGCGAACAGAAAAAGCAACTCGGTATTAAAAACGGCGTCGTCATCGAAAACATTCGCTCGCGTATCCGTGGCAATGTTCAAAGCGGCGACATCATTCTGGCTGTCATTCGCCAAGGTGCCATGATTGAAGCGCAAAGCGCTGCACAAATTAACGGGGTGCTTGGTCAATTCGACAAAAACAGTGCCGTCACGCTGCAAATCCTGCGCGGCAATGTTTATTACTTCGTGACCATCCGTCCTGAGCCGGAGACGAAATAATCCGGCAACGACGTAACGGCAAAAACGGACGGGCAACCGTCCGTTTTTACATGTTCCCATACACCATGCGACAGCCGGTTGAAGCAACCTTGATGTCTATTCGGGTTAACGCAATGCGACCGCGGCAATCATGCCTTCGGCAAAATCGACAAAACGCATCTGCCATCCCTCAGGCGCTAAAGCAGGCAGTCGAACGACGCGCGGCACAGCGCAACACATAACCTCGGCTAAATCCAGTTCGATTTGGTCAAAACCCAACGTAAATCCCTGCCCGAGCGCTTTGGACAGTGCTTCCTTAAGCGTCCAATAATGCAGAAAACGCGTTTGTGCCGCCTGCGCATCATGCCGGTTCAACGTTTGATATTCGTTTTCAGTAAGTATTCGTTCGGCAAGCCGCATCGTATGACAGCGCCGATTTTGTCGTTCAAGATCAACACCGATCCGTGAAAATATCGATCGACTGCGAACAATCCCGACAAAAAGGTGTTCGCCGCTATGCGACAGGTTAAAATCAAGAATACGGTGCCAGTCGGAAGCCAGCGACGGCTTTCCGTGTTCGCCAACGACAAACGTTAGCGATGGTGGAGCGCATGCTTGCTCGCATGCCAACAACCAGCGCAATAACCCGCGCGACACGATTGCCCGTCGTTGCAACGCAACGGTCGCCATGCCGACAGCTCGTCGTTGTTCGGTATGGTTGAGCCAGGAATAAAAAATGGTTAGCGCCGAATCCGGCTGCAATAACGATGCTTTCCACAGCACGACACCCGGCGCATCGCAGGGTATGACTTCGGGAGCAATCGCCGCTTCCGGCAACTTGACACAGATCGTATTCATTTAAAGGAGTCCGTCAACAACATGCTTTATTGGTTTCTCAAGGCGCTGACATATCTTCCGCTGCCGATACTTTATTGCTTCGGCGACTTTTTGTTTGTCGTGACATTTTATATTGTCCGCTGGCGACGTGATATTGCCGAAAGCAACCTCAAACGCTCTTTTCCGGAAAAAAACGATCGGGAAATTCATGCCATTATGCGCCGCTTTTATCGTCGTCTGGGCGTTGTCCTGGCAGAAACGTTGTGGTGCGCGCGCGCGGATAACGCAACCATGAGCAAACGCATTGGTATTGAAAACCCGGAAATCATCAAGCCTTACACGGATAACGGCAAATCTGTGTTACTGATGGCGGCACACTACAGCAATTGGGAATGGCTGATCTTTGCCGCCAGCACGCATTTGGACGTACCGGCAGTCGCCGTTTATAAGCCGATTCGAAACGCCTCGCTGGATCGCTTCATCAGGGAAATGCGCACTCATCCGGGCAGCACGTTGATCGCATACAAGGATTTTGCCCGCGAAATCGTACGCCGCCGCAAGCAGGTACAAGCATACGCGCTGGTTGCCGACCAGACACCGCTGTCGAAAGACGATAAACACTGGTCTCTTTTCCTCCATCAGGAAACGGCGTTTTTTGTCGGCACCGACAAGCTGGCCAAGCTTATCAAAGCGCCGGTATTTTTCGTTTCGACGCATCGAGTCAAACGCGGCTATTACATGATCCGTCTCGAACCGCTGACCGGCCCTTCGGGTGATGACAACACCAACATTATTGAGAATTATGTGCGCCTTTTAGAGCGGGACATCATGCGAAGCCCGGAAGACTGGCTTTGGGTACACAAAAAATGGAAATACCCAAGGTCGCCCTCGGAACCGCTTTTTGGCGTATCTTCTGAAATCGCCTCCAAAAAATCTTAATTCTATTCCCTTACTCTCCCCCGTTTTAGCCAAAAAGCAGTGCCCATCATCAGCGCCAACACCAGTAATGCCAGTGCTGCCGGATTCAATGTGGGAATAGAAGATGCGTTCAAGTTCCTAAACATGAACGGGTACGATAATGTGGCTGTCCCATCCGCATTGCTTGTCACTGTCGCATTCCGTCCATTGATGGTTGCGACTGTCAGCCCTCCCGCAAAAGTATAATCACTATTTGGCGTGAGTGTGACCGTAGCCGTATATGAGATGCCGTTTTGGAACGTCGCGTCTGGCGGTGACCACGACACGCTGCCGACGGTGAAATCGCCTGTGCCATTCGCGGTTGTGTCCGGTGTCGCGCCGGCTACCGGCGCAGTGAGGGAAATTTCCGCAATGTCAATGATGGTAAGAGCATCGGCAAAATCCACCGACTCGCCGGAACGCATGAGCGCCGTTCCCGATTTCGTCATTGGGCTGTTTCTATAACCGGGAAGCACAAAAGAAACGCCCTGCGTGGTAAACGTTGTAATGACCGACATCGATTTTCCTGTCGGATCAAGGCCGGTCAGCACGTCTATTGTTCCTGCGCCGAACGGCACTGCGTTGAACGGTGCGGGCAATGTCGCCGTGACGGTGTTGGCCGATGTCAGAGTCGCCGTAAACAGTACATCGTTTCTCGTTGTCGCCGGAGGAGAAGAAAGAATCAGATTGGCAGGCGTTAACACGACAAACACATGACCGACCGCCCCCAAACCGCTTGCTCTTCCGCCCGCGCCGATGTCTGAACTTGATGTTGATGCTCCTCCTTTTGCCGTCACCACCGTATTTTCGCCGTAAATCAAGATATCACCGCCCGCACCGCCTGTTCCGGGATCGCCAAAACCGTTACCGGCACTCTCGCCGCCGCCACCGCCGATGCCTGCTGCCAAGCCATTGCCCATGGCGCTGAC
>QMCD01000268.1_pt1 | contig 91122 bp, 96 predicted proteins | sample 1821841 | NCBI WGS metagenome assembly QMCD01 (sample SAMN01991225, study PRJNA193472) | Termite gut metagenome, whole genome shotgun sequencing project. | isolation source: worker | host: Macrotermes natalensis
TCACCTTCGGCTGCCAAATGAACAAGCTGGATTCAGAACTCGCCGCCGAAACCCTCGCCGACGCCGGCCATCTCCTCGTCGACGACGAACAACTGGCAGACACCGTCGTCTTCAACACCTGCTCGGTGCGCGATCACGCCGAACAACGCGTCCTGTCGCGCCTGGCCCAGATGTTGAAAAAGCAATCAAAGGCAAGGAATGTAATTTTACTGCATTTGTTGTTGAAGCTGTGCGGGTGGCATTAAAAAATCTTAAAGAAACTGAAGAAAGATAAAAAGTCAGGAACAAGGGGTAAAAGCCTTATTCCTGACTTTTTATTAACGTTACTTATATAAATATAATTATTTATTATCGGGAGATGGCGGTTCTACAGCAGCCGGGATTATATTTGACTCAGTCGCGACATCGGCTTCATCGACGACATCCTGGGTAACCTCAGCGAACACATCGTCGGAATAATCGCTTTCGGGTATTTCACCCTTCATAAGCCTTGCAAAATCCTCACCGTCAATCTTTTCGAATTTAAGCAGGTATTTCGCAAGCATATGAAGCTCATCCATATGCTTATTAAGCAAATCGGTGCAGGCTTTATAAGCGGTGTCAACCATGTTCTTGACTTCCTCGTCAATCTGGGCAGCGATATTTTCACTGTAATTTTTAGCATGGCCGTAATCACGTCCTAAAAAAACCTCATTGTTGTCGTCTCCGTAGACGATAGTGCCTAATTTATCGGAAAAGCCGTATTTTGTAACCATAGCCCTAGCGATTTTTGAAACGCCGTTCAGGTCGCTTGACGCCCCGGTGGTAATATCGTTGAATATAAGCTGTTCGGCAACGCGTCCGCCGAGGTAGACAATCATTTCCTCTTCCATATAACGCTTGCTCACATATGACTTGTCGTTTTCGGGGCGGTTCATAGTAAATCCGCCTGCCATTCCGCGCGGAATAATCGTAACGTAATGAACCTTATCCTGCGTTTCAAGGTAATGCATTGCAATGGCGTGGCCGCCCTCGTGATACGCGGTCATCCTTCTGTCCTTTTCGGTAACGACGCGTGATTTCTTTTCGGGTCCGGCGACAACCTTTATGGAGGCTTCCTCAATATCGGCTTCGGTTACAGCCTTGCGGTTATTACGCGCCGCAAGCAAAGCCGCTTCGTTTACAAGGTTCTCAAGGTCGGCGCCGGTAAAGCCCGCGGTGGTTTTTGCTATTGTAGCGAGGTTTACATCGGGGCCTATTGACTTTTTCTTGGTATGAACCTTAAGGATTTCCTCGCGTCCCTTAATATCGGGATAATTAACCACAACCTGACGGTCGAAGCGTCCCGGTCTTAAAAGAGCGGGGTCGAGAATATCGCGCCTGTTTGTGGCGGCTATTACTATAACGCCCTCGTTGCCTTCGAAGCCGTCCATTTCGACAAGGAGCTGGTTAAGGGTCTGTTCACGCTCGTCATGGCCTCCGCCGAGTCCGGCGCCCCTGTGGCGTCCTACGGCGTCGATTTCATCTATAAAAACAATAGCCGGGGAGTTTTTCTTTGCGGTTTCAAATAAATCTCTTACGCGCGATGCGCCGACGCCGACGAACATTTCAACGAAGTCCGAGCCGGAAATTGAGAAGAACGGAACCCCCGCCTCCCCCGCAACAGCCTTTGCAAGCAGGGTTTTACCGGTACCGGGAGGTCCCACGAGCAGCACGCCCTTGGGGATTCTTGCGCCTATATCGTTATATTTTTTGGGGTTTTTAAGAAAATCGACAACTTCGGCAAGCTCGACCTTTTCTTCCTCGCAGCCTGCGACGTCGTCAAAGGTATTCTTTTTATTGGCGGTATTCTTGATGTTTGCCCTGCCGAAATTCGCCATTTTACCGCCGCCGCCCGCCTGCCTCATCATAAAGAAGAACAACGCGACCATAAGGCCTATAACGATAACGGAAGGCAAAACGTTATAAATCCATGAGGTATCCTGTATTTTATAATAATCCTGCTTAAGCGGGGTTTCGGGATGCCTCAGGTTATATTCCTCGCGGTAATTGTTTTCATCAAGCTGTATTTCATCAAGAAAAACATTGACATTAGGAACCGTATAGGTGATTGTCTTTTTTTCTCCGTTTTCATCGGCGACAAAAACCAGCTCTCCCGAACCTAAATCAAAGGTCATTTCCTCGACCTGATAATTGTCGAAGTATTTCATGATTTCAGAATATTCATATTCCGGCTCGGTTCGGATTGTCTGCCTTAAAAGTGTGACAATCGCCGCCATTACCAGTATAAGCAAAATTAAATATATGATAATATTTCTGTTTTTCTTTGAGCCCATTATCGTTCTCCTTATTAATAAATTTCGGCAATATAGGGTAAATTGCGGTACTGCTCGTTAAAATCAAGACCGTAACCGACAACGAATGAATCCGGAACAGTAAACAATGAATGATATGCGCTGATAACGGCAGCCCTCCTTGACGGTTTGTCAAGCAAAGCGTATACCGAAAGGGAAAGCGGTTTCATTTTATCAAGCATCCTTATAAGCTTTGAAAGCGTCTGACCCGAATCAACTATATCTTCGGCAATAATAACATGATATTCAGACAAATTCTGTTTTATATCATGGGTTATTCTGACGGCGCCGGAGCTTTCGGTTCCGCTGTGATAGCTTTCCGCCGTAATAAACGCCGTTTCGCACGGAATTGTAATTTCGCGGCACAAATCCGCCATAAAAATAAACGAACCCTTAAGAATACCGAGTATCAGCAAAGGCTTCCCTTCATATTCACTGCTTATTAGTTTACCCGTTTGTTTAACCTTTAATTTAATTTGTTCCTCACTGAACAGAATTTTTTTTATTCCTGCGGGTGATGACAACAATGACGCTTCCATATTTATGGCTGTCCTTTCCTGTTCTGCTGAATATCAGGCAAACCCCTTGTTTATAAGTATGTTTCGGGTTTATAAATATTGCTGATTACCGGATTCGCCCTTATTATCCGATACTGCTCTTACCTCTAAAATTTTTTTTGTTTTACCGGTTATTTTACACCGGTCAGCAACACCGAAACCCTCTACCCAGATTATTCCGTTGTCATCGGTTAAAACGGCAATCCTTCCGCGTTCGTCCGGCGGAAGCTTTCTGTCATTAAAAAGCTTTTTCAGACTGCTTGTGAAATCCCTTCCGTACCTAATATAAGAGTCGCCGTTACGGCGGGTCCTTAAAACAATATCACCTTGTATTGTATCACAGTCCATCATATTGTTTGTTAATATTTCATGAACATTGGACTTTACACTGTTAATTTCGCTGTTATTTACGAAAACCGTCACTGTTTTATCACCAAAAAAGATATTATCACCAATTTTTACTATTTGAGGTTCTGGTAAGTTTACAGCAGGTTTTTTATCATATATTATTTCGAGCTTACCGTCATTAATTACGGCATAACAACCGGATTTTACATTTATTTTTTCATTGACATCCGAGTTAATCATTTCCTCTGTTCTTCTGACCAGTTCATATGATACCTCAATATTATGCTCCCTTAACACAAGACTTATAACACGCCGCCTCAAAGCTGTGTGCAAACCGCGTAAATCATCTCCGGAATGAAGTCCGGCCAATTCCTCAAGCAAATTGTTTTCCTCGCGGAGCATATCGGTCATATTGCCTATGCACCGAAGCATTCCGCTGTTAATCCCGTTTAAAACCGGAATCACATTATGACGGATTTTATTCCTGGTGTAATCGTCTGTCAGATTGGAACTGTCGGTTACAAAATCCTGACCCTTTAACGCAAGATAGCTTTCGGCTTCCTTACGCGACGACGTCAGAAGCGGACGTATAATATTACCCCTTATTACAGGGATTCCCGATAATCCTTTCAGCCCCGTACCCCTGCTTAAATTGAAAATCACCGTTTCGGCATTATCGTCTGCGGTATGAGCGGTACAGATTATCCCTCCGGAGGCAATCCTGTTAAAAGCTTCATAACGTAAAATACGCGCCGACTGTTCTATGGAACACTTATACATTTTGGAGTATTCCTTAACATTAACACTCTCGGTATATAATACAATTTTATATTTTTCACACAGCCTGCGGCAGAATTCCTCGTCCCTGCTGCTTTCCTCACCGCGAAGCATATGGTTAATATGAATGGCTCTGACGGTAAAATTCATTTTTTCCGACAATTCATTAAGGGCGAGCAAGAGAGCGGTGCTGTCCGCTCCTCCGGAGAACCCGGCATAAACGGGAACATTACGGGGAGGCATATCGTATTTAATCAGCATTGCTTCGATGTTATCCGACAGCATGATGTTCACCTCGTTATTCAGGCTTTTCTATAAATCAGAATTTCAAATGAAGCCGTGGTATCAAGGGTATTAATACCTGAAAGCTTCTTCTGGTCTTTTTCACTGGTTTTGTAATAATACGGCGTCATGGTAAAAAGATTCTGTATATCAGTATTGTTTTCAATGTTTATTCCGTACTTTAATTTTTCACATTCAATAAAATTGAAGCCATCAAGCTTATAATCCCCGACTTCATTAAGGTAAGGCTTGTCATATACAGCCGATTTCAGTTCAATCAAATGCTCCGCCGACGGAATCGCCATTACCATAATACCGTCCGGTTCAAGGACGCGTTTGAATTCCTCGCCGCAGCAGGGAGCAAAGACTGATATGACAATGCCGCATGAAAATGCCGGCACCGGAATGCGGAAAACGCTTGCCGCCGCAAATGTGATGTCCTTACAGCGTTTCGATGCAGCGTCAGCGGCATGCTTTGATATATCAATACCGATAACACCGGCATTAATATTGTTTTCATCAAGACTTTGCTTTATGCCGGCGGTGTAATAGCCGTCCCCGCACCCGGCGTCAAGAATACAGCCCCCGTTACGGGCGTGCTTTAATATTATACCGCATAATTTGTCTTTAAGCGGCGAATAGTATCCCCTGTCAAGAAAATTCCGTCTTGAATTAACCATAAGCTTATTGTCGCCGGGGATTTTTGATTTCATCTGATGCGGCAGAAGCAAATTTACATACCCGCTTTTGGCTGTATCATAAGTATGGTTTTTAACGCATATAAAGCTTTTGCTTTGTCTGTTCAAAGCGTTTGAACATACCGGGCAGGAAAGGACGGGATTCATATTATATATTCCACAGGGTCGCGTTCGCAGCGGGCAATTGATATGTCCAGTCCGGGGAAAGCCTCAAGAAAACTGCGTCTGATGTATTCCAGCGCAATAACCTCGGTATGGTAATGCCCGCTGTCAAACAAAGCAAGTCCGTAATTTTTAGCGGTAATCCACCGGTCATGCTTGACATCCCCGGTGATAAAGGCGTCTAAGCCAAAATCAATAACCCTCTGCGTATTCACGGCGCCCCCGCCCGAGCAGAAGGCGAGTTTTTTTATGGGCTTCCCGTTATCAAAATAACGCACCACTGTGCATCCGAAAATTTCCTTTAAAATACCGGCTGTTTCCTTTGCGTCAAGTCCGGCTCCGCTTTCGCATATTATGCCGTATCCGCTCCCGTCGGGATGAACAGGCTCAAGTACGCTTTTTTTATCCGAAAGCATAAGCGGCTTTTTAAGAAGGCTGTAAATTATATCGTTGATTCCTCCTGCGGCAATGTCAAGCGGCGAATGGAAGCATAGGCAGGCAATGCCGTTTTTATAGGCATAACAGGCGGGGTCATTGTCATTAAGAGAATAAAGCGGATTATAAATTACAGGATGGTGTGAAATAATAACTCCGGCATTTTTTTCTATGGCTTCGGCGACAGTATCATTTGTTATGTCAAGGCATAATAGAATTTTCCCTGCTTTTGCATTTAAGCTCCCGGTGAGAATACCTGAATTATCGCCCTCCTGGCAAATTGCCATCGGCGCGATGCGGTTCATATGCGTATAAATATCATTGACAGTCAGCATAGGTTCGAATCCTGCCTTCCTAAGTATTCTGTATCCCAGGGATAAAAATAAAGCGGCATCCCCGGAACCGCCGCTTCTTAAACCGCCGCTTATTGACAATAAGCGTTCCGCACGGTTCTTTATATACTTTAAATCTTCCTTATCATTAAAATCAAGCTCCCCGGTATGTTCATAAATATCGTCATAACTGTATTTAGTACCGGTATAACAGGCGTTAATTACGGTATAATAATGGCGGTTATCAATAACAGCTTTTTCCTTTATGATTTTAAAGCCGTTTTCGCACAGCCATCTCCGCAGAAACGAATGCTTTGACATAGGCTGAAGAATCAGGTTAATGCCCTCCAGTTCGGTTTTGCGGGCGTTCAGTACGGATTTTATAAGCTCACCGCCCATTCCGGCAATCACAATATCCGTAACGCCGTTCAAGTCTATGTTTAACATCCCGTCGGACAGGACAATTTCGGCTTTTTCCTCTACCCCGTATTTTTTCAGAGTTTTTTCCGCCGCCTTCAGCGGTCTGATGTTTATATCGGCGGCTATTGCGTACAAGCATTTTCCCGATTTCAGAAGCTCGGCTGTAAGGTACGCATGGTCGGTTCCTACGTCGCATACCCTGCCGCCCCTGACAAAATCCGCGCAGACGGCAAGCCGTTTATCAAGCATAGTTATAAACATCCTTCCCGGTAATAGTTACGGGCGGGTTTTCCCGCCCGGTAAAATCCGTAATTTCATAGAAGGAAACATTTTAAGCGGAAGCGAAATGGGCGTTCAGCTTGTCCACAAGCCCGGCAGAGTCCACCCCGTGAACGGCGCAGGCTTCGGCAAGTGTTTCTCCCCTTGACGAGGGGCAGCCCAGACAATGCATCCCCATTTCAAGGAAATAAGGCGCGGTTTTTTCATCCATATCAAGTATATCGCCGATTATCATATTTTCAGTAATTTTTGCCGTCATTTTAAAATCCTCCTTGTTATATTATTAAGAATTATCCGTTAACGTCAGGCTTCAGGTAAAAGAACAGTACCTCGTAACACCACAAAAGTTACAATAGAATAATAAAAATCATACAGCCGCAGGCGGTATACCGTCATTGTTAATTGTTAATTGTTAATTGGTATTAGGAACTCCTTATCCGAAAGCCTTGCCTTATTTATTATAACCTGTTTTTTTATAAAATGCAATAGGAAATATTAAAAAGCTTGACACGTAACAAATTACGTGTTAATATATATTCCAGAGGTGAGGACGTGAAAGTTTATTCATCAAGGGAAGTAATAAAGATGCTGAAAGAAAACGGATGGTATGAAGTTTCCTGCAGCGGCGACCATCATCAGTTTAAGCATAATATAATAAAAGGAAAAGTGACGGTCAGGCATCCTGTAAAAGACTTGCATATAAACGATTTAAAGAGTATAGAAAAACAATCGGGATTAAAATTCAAGTAGCTTTGTTATTAAAAAATTATATTTGAAAGGAGCAGCCTTTAATATGAGTTTACCTGATTATTACCGTTATATATCAATTTTTGCATATTATGACGGAGGAATTAGCATTACGTTCCCTGATTTGCCCGGCTGTGTTTCGCATGCCGATACCGATGACGAAGCAGTAAAAAATGCAAAAGAAGTTTTAATGCTCCACATGAGGGGTATGGAAACCGACAATGATGAAATTACAGCGCCGTCGCCTTTAAAATCAATTAAGTGTAAAAAAAATGAAATGGCTGTTCTTATTGAAGTGTTTATGCCGCCTTTCAGGGAAAAGCAAAATACAAAATTCATAAAAAAAACTTTGTCTGTTCCTTACTGGCTAAATGCCGAAGCTGAAAACAAAGGAATAAATTTTTCCGCAACCTTGCAAAACGCCTTAAAAGAACAATTGAATATTCAAGGTGACGGTAAATTTTAAGAAACGCCGGTTTTCGGATTATACCCGAATTCTTTATTAGGCTGTCATCTAAAAGGAGTGATTATTATAAAACAACTAAATACATTATACAGGCTGGAACGTAAATTCGGAAAATTTGCAATACAGAACCTGATGCTTTATATTGTCATCGGCATGGGTGTTCTGTTCGCCTTTGACTTCCTTTTCCCCACCCTCGGTCTCCAGAATTATTTTGTTTTCAGCAAAGCCCATATAATGCGGGGTGAAATCTGGAGGATTATCAGCTTTATCATTCTCCCCGAACTCGGTAATATTTTCGTTGCCTTAATCAGTATGTATCTGTACTGGATGTGCGGAAAACAGCTCGAACAGAACTGGGGAGCCTTCAAGTTCAATATATTCTACCTTACCGGTTTTATAGGCTCGGTTATCAGCGGCTTTATCACGGGATATGCCACTAATATGTACCTCAACCTTTCGCTTTTCCTGGCGTTCGCCCTGCTCTTCCCCGATTTGAAGTTCCTGCTGTTTTTTATTATTCCTATAAAGGCGAAATATATAGCGTATTTCATGGGAGCTTCTCTTGTAATAAGCTTTGTTTTTTCAAGCTGGGGAGGAAGAATCGCCATTCTGTTTTCCCTTGCCAATATAATTCTGTTTTTCAGCGGGGGGCTTTATGAAAAAATAAGGGATAAGTTCAAATACAGGAAGGTCAGGCGGAAATTCAATATCGAAATGTCAAGATTCAACGAGCATAAAAATGACAATGAAGACGAAGACAACGACTACAATGATGAATAATATGGGGATTTAATCATATGAAAAGAATAGCCCGTTTTGAAAAAGTGAGCTTTGAACAGTATTTCAGGGATTGTCAGAAGGCAGGGGCGGATACTGAGGACATAATATCCGCCGGGGAAATTTTCGGGGAAATAAAACTCCCCGCGCGGGCTACCTCCGGCTCCGCCGGATATGATTTTTTTATTCCCCGGAGCCTTATTGTGAATCCGGGGAAGACCGTGCTGATTCCAACGGGAATCCGTGTGAAAATCGACGCCGGATGGGTTCTGAAAATCTATCCCAGAAGCAGTCTCGGGTTTAAATACCGTATCCGGCTTGACAATACGGTGGGGATTATCGACGGCGATTATTATTATGCCGGAAACGAGGGGCATATCATTATCAAACTGACAAATGAAACCTCGGACGGGCAGGCTGCCGGAATAAACAAGGGACAGGCTTTCTGCCAGGGGGTTTTCACCGAATACGGAATTACATATGACGATGATATAAATTCCGTAAGGACGGGCGGGTTCGGAAGTACGGACAATATCAATTAACGAACTGTTATTTGCCGATTATAATTAGCAGCTGTTTTTTCTGATTACCGCATGGGGGTATTTTAAATGAATAAATGCAGAATTAAAAGCATGGCGGCGATACTATTATTAATATGTTTTTGTATGATGTCCTGCGTTCCGTCAAAGCCGGATATTGCCGGCGCGGACAAAATCGAAGCGTTCAGGGAAAAGGCATCGGAGTTTAAAAGCGGAAGGTATTTCCTTACCAATATACTAGGCGAAGGCTCGGGAACGGGAGATGAGCTTGAAGAGGTCTTTACTTTCCGCTATAATGACGACGGAACGCTTTCCTACCATCATGAACAGATGAGGGACGGCGTTTATTACGCAGAATACAGCGACGGCTCGTCCCTATATGTTGAAAGAGGCGGCGAGGTTCACCAGGTCCCCGAAAGCGACGCCGCCTATGAAGCCTATTCCGAATCGGATAAACACCCCTATGCGGACGGGCAGCTTCTTTTCTATGTGAGCGGGTATATAAAGGATTCAAGCGAAACCGTTGATGAAAACGGAAATTTCATTTATATCCATAATTATGACGCCGAAAAGATGAACGGGCAGCTTGGCAGAAATCTGACCGGATTTACCACCGAATATGTTTTTGACAGCGGCGGTGAGTTTATTTATTTCACCCAGTATAATTCCGCGGAGGAAGGCGGGGTAATATATGATTACGCTTATATGATTGAAATAATAGGAGCGGACAGAATGCCGGTTATTGAAAACCCCTATGAGCGGACAACAACGGAAAATTGACGATGTTTTTTAAAATCCTTTATTTTTCAATATTTTTGTGCAATATGTATAAAATATAAATTTTCAGGGATAATAACTTTTACGTCAGGAAAATAAAATATTGGAATAAACCCTTGCAATCGCAGGGGAATTGTGTTAAAATGTAAATTGCGTGACTGCAACAAGATATGCGTTGAAGCGGAAGGTTGCTGGCGGTATGTCAGGTAATTTCCGCGGAGTATGTCCGATTTTAAACCGGGCGGCTGTAATAACGGACACTGTTTGTGCTTAAACCGTGAGCGGACATTTCTGTATCGCTTAAAGGTAAGCCTGTGTGTTTCAGCGGCTTTAACCCGGAAACGGCTTCGTTTTTCGGGATTTTTTGTCGGCGGTTTACGAAACACACGGCGGCGTTGATATTACAAACTCGTCCCCGTGCAAAATGAAAAAACATTATTTATCAGGAGGCGATTTTAAAGTGGCAGTCAATGAAAAGCTCAGAATCAGAATCAAAGGTTTCGACCATGCCGTTGTTGACGCAGCAGCAGTTAAAATTGTTGAGGCGGCAAAACGGAGCGGCGCCAGGGTATCCGGACCTATCCCCCTTCCCACCGACAAGGAGATTGTTACAATTCTCCGCGCGGTTCATAAGTATAAGGATAGCCGCGAGCAGTTCGAGCTGAGGACTCATAAGAGACTTATAGACGTCATCAGGCCGACCGCGAAGACCACCGAAGCGCTGCAGGGTCTTGAACTTCCTGCAGGGGTTGACATCGTTATGGAAATCAAGTAGGGTAGTACCAATTAACAATTAAAAATTAACAATTAACAATGAAGGTATACCGCCTACGGCGGTATGATTATAATTGTTATTCTGAAACTTTAAACATTGTTATGAGGCAGTAGTTATTATTCTCTACAAAACTACCCGCCATTTCCCAGATTGTCACGGCAGGTCATGTTGCTTTTTAAGGGCAACCAATAACCAAAGGAGGAAATATTTATGACAAAGGCACTCATCGGCAAAAAAATCGGCATGACGCAGATTTTCGATGAAACGACAAACAAGGTAATCCCTTTAACGGTAGTTGAAGCCGGACCCTGCGTTGTCGTACAAAAGAAAACCGTTGAAAACGACGGTTACAGCGCGCTGCAGATCGGTTTCGGAGACATCCGCGAAAAGCTGGTCAGCAAGCCTGTAAAGGGGCACTTCGCAAAAGCCGACGCGGCTGTTAAGAGAACCCTGAAGGAATTCAGGCTTGACAACGCCGATTCGGTTGAAATCGGCTCGGTTATGAAGGCGGACACCTTTGAAGTCGGCGATATTGTCGATGTAAGCGGTATTTCAAAGGGTAAAGGCTTTCAGGGAACTATTAAAAGGAACAACAATTCAAGAATCAAGGAAACCCACGGCTCCGGTCCTGTTCACAGACACGCCGGCTCAATGGGAGCATGCTCTTCTCCTTCCCGTATTTACAAGGGAAAAGCTCTTCCCGGACACATGGGCGCCGAGAAGGTAACGGTTCAGAATCTTGAAATTGTCAGAGTTGACGCAGAAAATAATCTTATCGCGGTAAAGGGTGCTGTTCCGGGTCCTAAAAACGGAATCGTCACCATCACTGACTGCGTAAAAAAAATAAAGGCTTAATGGAAGGAGGAAGCAATGATGCCTAGTATTAAAGTTTTGGATATGACAGGTAAAGCGGTTTCCGACATTGAGCTGTCAGACGCTATCTTCGGTATTACTCCGAATAAACCGGCTATGCACACAATGGTGGTAAGCTACCTTGCGAACCAGAGACAGGGAACACAGTCAACCCTAACCCGAACAGAGGTAAGGGGAGGCGGAAGAAAGCCCTGGCGGCAAAAAGGAACAGGTCATGCAAGGCAGGGTTCAACCCGTTCGCCTCAGTGGAGGCACGGCGGCGTGGCTCTCGGACCAAAACCCCGCAGCTACCGTTTTTCAGTTAATAAAAAGGTAAAGAGACTTGCCATGAAATCGGCTTTGTCCACAAAGGTTATAGATAATAACCTGATTGTTCTTGACAGCATAAAGCTTGACGAGTACAAGACAAAGACGATGATTGCTATGCTTAAGGCTATTCAGGCGGAGGGAAGCAAGGCTCTCATCGTTATGCCGGAGCCTGACAGCTTCGTTATTAAGAGCGCTTCTAACATCCCCGGCGTTAAGACCGCTCTGGTAAACACAATCAACGTTTATGACATCCTTAATTATGATAAGTTCATCGTTGTCAAGGATGCCGTCGCTAAAATCGAGGAGGTGTACGTATAATGACCGCACAGGATATTGTGATTAAACCCATAATTACTGAAAAAAGCATGAGCGGGCTTCAGGACAGCAAGTACACTTTCAGGGTTGCTAAAAGTGCGAATAAAATCGAAATCGCAAAGGCTGTCGAAGAACTTTTCGGCGTTAAGGTCGCCAAGGTGAACACGATGCATGTAAGAGGCCGTTTAAAGAGAATGGGTTTGCATACAGGCTCTACTCCCAGCTGGAAAAAAGCAATTGTGACTCTTGCCGCCGGTTCGAAGACCATTGAATTCTTCGATGGTATGATTTAATACCGCAATTCAGCAGGGAAAATACGGTATAAAGGAACGGCTTTTCAGCTAACACCGCAAATTTCACAAAGGAGATTGAAGTATAATGGCTATTAAAACATACAAGCCTACCACGCCTTCGAGACGTCAGATGACTGTCACGGACTACAGCGGTCTTTCAAAGGTCGAGCCTGAGAAAAGCCTTCTGATGCCTCTCAAGAAGAACGCGGGAAGAAACAGCTACGGCAGAATAACCGTTCGCCACAGGGGTGGCGGAAGCAGAAGAAAATACAGGATTATAGACTTTAAGAGGGATAAGAAGGGCATGAAAGCCACCGTTATGACTCTTGAATACGACCCGAACAGAAGCGCCTTTATCGCCCTTGTTCAGTATGAGGACGGAGAAAAGAGATATATAATCGCCCCCCACGGTCTTAACGTCGGGGATACGGTTTCAGCGGGAACGGGTTCCGATATTAAGCCCGGCAACGCGCTTTCGCTTGCCGAAATCCCTGTCGGTACTTTTATTCATAATATTGAGCTTCATCCCGGCAAGGGCGCGCAGCTTGTGCGTTCAGCCGGAAATATGGCTCAGTTTATGGGCAAGGAAGGCAATTATGCGCTGATAAGGCTTCCGTCCGGCGAAATGAGAAGGATTGCCGTGAACTGCATGGCTACCGTCGGTCAGGTTTCAAATATTGACCATGATAACGTAAGCATCGGCAAAGCAGGCCGCACCCGCCACTTAGGAATAAGACCCACAGTCCGCGGTTCGGTTATGAACCCCTGCGACCACCCGCACGGCGGCGGCGAGGGAAAATCGCCGGTAGGGCGTCCGGGTCCCGTAACCCCCTGGGGAAAACCCGCTTTAGGTTACAAAACCCGTTCAAAGCACAACAAGTCCGATAAGTTTATCGTCAAGAGAAGAAACGAAAAGTAATAACACAAAGAGAGGTATTCAGGAAGCAGGGAATGAGGATGAATCATCAGACTCCGTCCCGTTTCATTCCTGAATCCGCTTGTAAATACTCATTAGGAATCGTAAAGAGGAATACGGCTTAATTGTTAAAGAAGCACTAGTAAACCATAACAACCAAAAGTTAATAAATAATAAATTAAAATCATACCGCCAACGGCGGTATACCGCCATTGTTAATTGTTAATTGTTAATTTTTAATTGTTAATTGGTACTAGCAACTATTCTCTGTAAAACTATATGCCGTTCTTGCCTCGTATGATAGAGGGGAGGAAAACCAATGAGCAGAAGTATTAAAAAAGGACCTTATATTCAGGAGGTTCTTCTTAAAAGAGTAATTGCCATGAACGACGCGGGTGAAAAAAAGGTTCTGAAGACCTGGAGCCGGGCTTCGACTATTTTTCCCGATTTCGTAGGTCATACCATCGCAGTTCACGACGGCAGAAAGCATGTTCCGGTTTATATTACCGAGGATATGGTAGGTCATAAGTTCGGCGAATTTGCGCCGACGCGGACTTACAGGGGCCATGCGGGTTCGAAAACTTCAAACAGCGGTAAAAAATAAGGCAGAGAGGAGAATTTAAATGGAAGCAAGAGCATATCTGAAAAATGCTCGTATAGCGCCGAGAAAGGTTCAGATTGTCCTTGACCTCATCAGGGGGAAAGACGTTGAAACCGCTATGGCGATTTTAAAGCATACGCCCAAATCTGCCTGTGAATACCTTATAAAGCTTCTGAAGTCTGCTGTCGCAAACGCCGAAAACAATAACGGTATGGATAAGGAGAACCTTTTCGTATCGGAATGTTTTGTTTGCCCGGGACCTATAATGAAGAGAATTATGCCTAGAGCACAGGGCAGAGCTTTCCGGATTAACAAGAGGACATCACATGTTACCCTTGTTGTCAGGGAAAAAGAATAATTCGAAAGGAAGGTAAACTGAATGGGACAGAAAGTTAATCCGCACGGTTTGCGTGTCGGAGTCATCAGAGATTGGGATTCCCGCTGGTTTGCGAATAAAGCAGCATTCGGCGATACTTTGGTCGAAGACTACAATGTTCGTAACCATATTAAGAAAACCCTTTACTCCGCGGGCGTTGCACGCATTGAAATCGAAAGGTTCGCCGATAAAATCAGAATACATCTTCATGTCGCCAAGCCGGGTGTCGTTATCGGGCGTGGCGGTGAGAACATTGAAAAAGTCCGCGCCGGCGTTGAGAAAATGATAGGAAAGACAGTTGCAATAAACATTGTCGAGGTTAAGTCTCCCGACCTTACTTCCCAGCTTGTGGCGGAAAATATCGCTTCTCAGCTTGAAAATCGTGTGTCTTTCAGAAGGGCTATGAAGCAATCCATAGGCAGGGCTATGAAGCTCGGGGCAAGAGGCATTAAAGTCCGCGTTTCCGGACGTCTCGGCGGAGCTGAAATAGCAAGGTCCGAATCATATCACGAGGGTACGATTCCTTTGCAGACCATCCGCGCCGATATTGACTACGGCTTCGCGGAGGCGCATACGACATACGGCTTGCTTGGCATTAAGGTCTGGATTTATAAGGGAGAGGTTTTGAAGGGCGATGCCGCTAAGGTAAGAACAGCCATGGAAAGACCCGAAAAGAAACGCCGTCCTCCCGACGCCAGAAATAATAACCGCGGCGGCGGCAACAGAAACCGCGCCAATAACGGCGGTTATAACAACGCAAGAAGAGAAGGAGGTAATCAGTAATGCTGCTTCCAAAAAGAGTTAAGTACAGAAGGGTTCACAGGGGCAGACTTACAGGTAAGGCTTACCGCGGGAACAAGGTATCCGACGGCGAATACGGCTTGCAGGCTCTGGAGCCTTCCTGGATTACTTCCAATCAAATCGAGTCAGCCCGTATTGCAATGACCCGTTATATAAAAAGGGGCGGTCAGGTATGGATAAAAATATTCCCTGACAAACCCGTTACCGAAAAGCCGGCGGAAACCCGAATGGGTTCGGGAAAGGGTTCGCCCGAATACTGGGTGGCCGTTGTCAAGCCGGGAAGAATAATGTTTGAAATTTCAGGCGTAACCGAAGATATTGCGAGGGAAGCTATGCGTCTTGCCATGCATAAGCTCCCGATTAAGTGCAAATTTGTAAAACGCGAAGAACAGGAGGCGAGCGTTTAATGAAAGCTAGTGAAGTCAGAGATATGACAGCCCTTGAGCTTGATAATAAATTGTCCGATTTAAAGAAAGAACTTTTCGCTCTCCGTTTTCAGCTTGCTGTTAACCAGCTTGACAACCCTACGCGTTTGAAAGCTGTTAAAAAAGATATAGCGCGTGTTTTGACTATTATGCGCGAGCGTCAGAACGCGGCGCAGTGAGGAGGGCAGAGAGATGGCTGAAAGAAATTTAAGAAAAACCAGAACAGGCAAGGTTGTTTCCAATAAAATGGACAAAACAATCGTTGTCGCAATAGTTGACTCCGTTGCTCATCCCCTTTATAAGAAAATTATCAAGAGAACAATAAAGCTTAAAGCCCATGATGAGAACAATATATGCAATATCGGCGACCGTGTTGAAATAATGGAGACCCGTCCCTTGTCAAAAGACAAGAGATGGCGGCTTGTTGAAGTTATTGAAAAGGCAAAGTAAGATTAAGCCTTTGCGTACGGTAATGATTGAAAGCGCTTAAGCGCGCATTGCCGCATCCGCCGCTTTGGGCGGATTTTGCGGCGCTTTGTGCGGCTGCGCTGAATATCCGGTTATTAAAATTATAAAAGAAGTCCAGGCTTAGAGGTAAAAAACTACCTCTGACCGGTTTCTTCTTATTCAGGAAGGAGTATTGCACTATGATACAGATGCAGTCTTATTTAAAAGTCGCGGATAACACCGGCGCTAAAGAGCTTATGTGTATAAGAGTCCTTGGCGGAACCCGCAGAAGGTATGCAAATATCGGCGATGTTGTGGTTGCTTCGGTTAAAAAGGCAACACCAGGCGGCGTTGTTAAAAAAGGCGATGTTATTAAGGCAGTTATCGTTCGTTCGGCAAAAGGTCTTCGCCGCGAGGACGGAACTTATATCCGTTTCAGCGAAAATGCCGCCGTTATTATAAAAGAAGACAATAACCCAAGGGGAACCCGTATTTTCGGGCCAGTCGCCAGGGAGCTTCGGGATAAGGATTATTTGAAGATTCTTTCGCTTGCCCCTGAAGTATTATAAAAGGAGGTGTCCCGTATTATGAAAAAGAAACTGCACGTTAAAACAGGAGACACCGTCGTGATTCTTTCCGGTAAGGATAAGGGCAAACAAGGCACGGTTCTGGAAGTATCCGTCAAGGAAGGCAAGGTTATAGTCGAAGGTCTCAACATAGCGATTAAGCATGTCAAGCCCAGGCAGATGGGTCAGAAGGGCGGAATCGTAAATGTTGAATCTCCGCTTTACGCATCAAAGGTTATGGCTGTCTGCCCTAAATGCGGCAAACCGACCAGGCTTGCCCATAAAATTGAAGCCGACGGCAAAAAGAACAGAGTCTGCAAGCATGCGGACTGCGGCAAGGCTTATTAAGAAAGGAGAACATTATTATGGCATCTAATTTAAAAGAACTTTATGTCAGCTCTGTTGCTCCTGCTCTTATGAAGCAGTTCGGCTACAAGAGTGTTATGCAGATACCGAAGATTGATAAGGTTGTAATTAATGTGGGAGCTGGCGAGGCTAAAGACAACACGAAGGTTATCGATGCGATTATGAACGACCTTGCGGCAATTACAGGGCAGAAGCCGATCGTGTGCAAAGCTAAAAAATCCGTTGCGAACTTCAAGCTGCGCGAAGGTATGCCGATTGGCGTCAAGGTGACGCTGCGCAGTGAAAACATGTATGAATTCCTCGACCGCCTTTTCAATGTTGCGTTCCCTCGAGTAAGGGACTTCAGAGGCATAAGCCCCAACTCGTTCGACGGCAGGGGCAACTACTCCACCGGTATAAAAGAACAGCTTATTTTCCCGGAAATAGAGTATGATAAAATTGATAAGGTCAGGGGTATGGATATTAATATAATAACCACCGCCGAAACCGACGAAGAGGCTAAGGCTCTGCTTGAGCTTATGGGCGCTCCGTTTGCAAAATAAGTAATAGGAGGGATAACTAAAAATGGCTAAGAAAGCAATGGTGCTTAAACAGCAGAAAACTCCTAAGTTTTCCACAAGAGCTTATAACCGCTGCAAAATCTGCGGAAGACCTCACGCCTATCTCAGGAAATTCGGTATATGCCGTATTTGCTTCAGGGAGCTTGCGCATGACGGACAAATCCCGGGCGTCAGGAAAGCCAGCTGGTAATATTTTAAACTATAGCGTGTTTCCCGCTGCAGGAACGCACTGCGGGAATAAAGCGCAGGAACAGGAGGCTATGCTCCTGCTCTAATTCGAAAATTCACAAGGAGGTTGACTAAGGTATGCAAATTACTGATACAATCGCAGACCTGCTTACAAGAATACGTAATGCAAATTCCGCTAAGCACACTACCGTTGACGTTCCTGCTTCCAATATGAAGAAGGCTATTACACAAATCCTTGTAGACGAGGGTTATCTGAAGAGCTTTCAGATTATTGACGACGGCAAGCAGGGTATCATAAGAATTACTCTCAAATACGGGGAGAACAAATCGCAGGTTATTACGGGACTGCGCAGGGTTTCAAAGCCGGGTCTGCGTATTTACTCTAGCTGCGAGGATATGCCTAAGGTTATGAAGGGACTTGGCGTCGCAATTGTTTCGACATCCAAGGGTATCATGACTGACAAAAAAGCGAGGGCGCTTAACGTAGGCGGCGAAGTCCTTGCATTTATATGGTAAGGGGGAACACATATTATGTCAAGAATAGGTAAAAAGCCAATCAGTGTTCCTGCTGGGGTAGACATAAATATCGACGGTTCAACCGTTACCGTTAAGGGTCCTAAGGGAACGCTCAGCAGCTCTTTCAATTCCGATATGGATATCAGGCTTGAAGGCGCTGAAATCACCGTTACCCGCCCTACCGACAACAAGAACCACAGGGCGCTTCACGGACTCACAAGAACTCTTATAAGCAATATGGTAGAAGGCGTTACATCGGGATTTTCAAAAACTCTTGAAATAGAAGGCGTCGGTTACCGAGCCGCAAAGCAGGGCAGTAATATTGTTATGAATCTGGGTTATTCACATCAGGTTATTATGCCGGAAAAAGAAGGCATTACCGTTGACGTTCCCGCTCCTAACAGGATTGTCGTTAACGGTATCGATAAACAGAAGGTAGGTCAGTTCGCCGCCGAAGTGCGTGAAAAAAGACCCCCCGAGCCTTATAAGGGCAAGGGAATCCGCTATCAGGGCGAGCATATCATCCGCAAGGAGGGCAAAGCGGGCAAGGGCAAGAAATAGCCTTATGCTGTTTGCTTAATATAACTTATTATCCGGAGATTATCCTATAATGTAAGGAAATGGGACAGCTGACAAAATGTCCGCTACTATTTCCGTTTAAAAAGGAGTGAATTTGTAATGGTTAAGAAAATTAACAGAAAAACCGCCAGGGCTAAAAGACAGACTCGGGTACGTTCCAAAATCAGCGGTACCGCCGCTTGTCCGAGACTTAACGTATTCCGTTCGTCAAAGCACATTTACGCTCAGATTATCGACGATACCGCCGGAGTAACTTTGGCTTCGTATTCATCAGCCGTAAAGGGCTTTGAAGCGAACGGCGGAAATCAGGAGGGCGCTTTTGAAGTGGGCAAAAAGCTTGCCGAGGCTGCTCTTTCCAAGGGAATCAAGGACGTTGTTTTCGACCGCGCCGGTTATCTTTATCACGGAAGGGTGGCTAAGCTTGCCGACGGCGCAAGGGAAGGCGGATTAAACTTTTAGGCAGCTATTAAACTTAAAGGAGGTTATACTTTTGGCAAATTCAAAGATAGACGCTTCGGCTCTCGAGCTTACCGAAAAGGTTGTCGCAATTAACAGAGTTTCAAAAACCGTTAAAGGCGGACGTATATTCAAGTTTGCCGCTCTCGTCGTTGTAGGCGACGGAAACGGAACGGTCGGATACGGCATGGGCAAGTCGGGAGAGGTTCCTGACGCTATCCGCAAGGGTATCGAAGACGCTAAGAAAAACTTAATCAAGGTTTCCCTCAAGGGAACTACCATACCTCATGAAATTATCGGTGAATACGGAGCCGGAAGAGTTCTTATGAAACCTGCCGCACCCGGTACGGGAGTTATCGCAGGCGGCCCCGCGAGGGCTGTAATCGAAACAGCGGGAATAAAGGACATCAGAACCAAATCCTTGCGCTCCAACAATCCTGCCAATGTGGTAAAAGCCACAATAAACGGTCTTACCAGATGCCGTAATGCTAAGGAAATTGCTGAAATCAGAGGCAAAACCATAAAAGAAATTTATAGTTAAGGGGGATGACTGATATGGCACTTAAAATAAAACTCGTAAGGAGCCTTAACAGCTGTAAGAAAAACCAGATTTCTACCGCTCATTCACTCGGACTCCGCAAAATCGGGGCTGTAACCGTTCAGCCCGATAACGACGCTACAAAGGGAAAGATTAAGACAATCAGGCATCTTGTTGCCGTTACTGAGGAATAAAAGCTTTCAGAACTGTATTTGTCTTGCTTGAACTTTATTCTGTATTTTTGTGCAGAATCGCCATACCATCATAGAAAGGAATGAGAAACTATGAAAATTCATGAGTTATCCCCTGCCGAAGGCTCCGGAAAAAAAGTAAAAAGAGTCGGCAGAGGTCACGGTTCAGGGTGGGGAAAGACTGCCGGCAAAGGTCATAAAGGTCAGAACTCACGTTCAGGCGGCGGTGTGAGACCGGGATTTGAGGGCGGTCAGATGCCGCTCCAGAGGAGAATTCCCAAGAGGGGTTTCAACAACTCCGTTTTTGCCACTGAGTATACCGTCATAAACGTTAAAGACCTTGAGGTTTTTAAGGAAGGCACCGTAGTTGACGCCGAACTTTTAAAGGCAGCCGGAATTATCAAGAAAGAGCTTGACGGGGTAAAGATTCTCGGCAACGGCGACATAAATAAAAATCTTACCGTCAGGGTTGCCGCTTTTTCGGAATCCGCAAAGGAAAAAATCGAAAAGGCAGGCGGGAAGGCTGAGGTGATGTAAGGTGTTTTCAACCTTCAGAAGCGCTTGGAAGGTTCCCGAGCTGAGGAATAAAATCCTTTACACTTTGCTGATAATCCTTATTTTCAGAATAGGCTGCCATATACCCGTGCCTTTCCTGGATGCCGATGTTCTTGCCGGAATGCTGGGCGGAAACGAAGGCAGTATCCTTAATTATATGGATATTCTTTCCGGAGGCGCTCTGTCAAAGGGTACCCTGTTTGCCCTTGCTATCCAGCCCTATATCAACGCATCCATTATAATGCAGCTTTTGACCTACGCTCTCCCTCCGCTTGAGAATATGCAGAAGGAAGGCGAGGAGGGGCGGAAGAAAATCCAGAGAATAACAGGATTTGTCGCCCTCGCTATTGCAGGCGTTATGTCATACGCATATTATGTTACCATGCGTAACCAGGGAGCCGTTAAGTATACAACCGGTTTTTACGGCGTTTTCACAGCGGTGATTATAATTTTTGCTTTTGCCGCAGGTTCTTCGCTTGTTGTATGGCTCGGCAACCGCATTAACGACAAGGGCATAGGAAACGGCATCTCAATGCTCCTTTTCGCCGGTATCGTTTCAAGGGGACCGTCAAGCATACTCGCTATGTTCGAGCTTGTAAAGTCCGATATGAGGTATGTTTTCGTCGTTCCGGTAGTGCTGATAGTGTTTATAATCATGATAGGCTTCATTGTATTCATGAATGAATCCGAAAGACGTATTCCTATCCAGTATGCGAAACGGGTTGTCGGCAGAAAGCAGTACGGAGGACAGAACACCCACATCCCCATTAAAATCGCAATGAGCGGAGTTATGCCTATTATCTTCGCGATGGCAATAATGTCACTGCCTTCGACTATCGGTATGTTTGTTCCGGCTTTTGTTGCAGCAGAAGGAGCAGTATTGACATTCTGGCAGAAATTCTATAACGGATTCCTGAGCTTCTTCAGTTATCAGAGTCCGTGGTACGGCATACTTTATTTCGCGCTTATTATTGCGTTCAACTATTTCTATGTTTCCATGCAGTACAATCCGATTGAAATCGCAAACAACCTGCGCCAGAACAATGGAGGCATTCCGGGTATACGTCCCGGCAAGCCGACCAGCGACCATATTAAGAGAATCCTTTCAAAGATTACCCTTATAGGAGCCGTGTTCCTCGGTATTATCGCAATATTCCCTATTCTGACCAACCTTGCCATGCCGAACCTTAACATTGCGATGGGCGGTACTTCGATTCTGATTATCGTAAGCGTTGTGCTTGAAACTGTAAGGAACCTTGAATCCCAGATGATGATGCGTCACCATAAGGGCTTCCTTGAATAAATCCTTAAAAAAGGAGTGTATGTAAATGAACCTGATTTTATTGGGCGCGCCCGGCGCCGGTAAAGGTACGCAGGCTGAAGTCATCAGCGAAAAGCTCGGGATTCCGCAGATTTCCACAGGGAATATTCTCCGCGAAGCCGTAAAGAACGGTACGCCCAGCGGACTGAAGGCAAAAGGCTATATGGAAAGCGGCGCTTTAGTGCCGGACGAGGTTGTTATCGGTATTCTGAAGGACAGGATTGCCGAAGGCGACTGTAAAAAAGGATTTATCCTGGACGGTTTCCCCAGAACGGTTCCGCAGGCCGTAGCGCTTGAAAATATGGGAATAGGCATTGATAAGGTCATTTCAATTGATGTTCCCGATGAAAAAATTCAGGCAAGGCTTTCGGGCAGGAGAGTATGCGAAAGCTGCGGCGCTTCCTACCACATTGAGTACAAACCGACTCAAACCGAGGGTAAATGCGACAAATGCGGCGGAAACGCCGTGCTCCGCGCGGACGACGCTCCCGAAACCGTTATTGAGAGGCTTAAGACTTATCATGACAAAACCGCTCCCCTTATAGATTTTTATGCCGGCAAAGGCAAGCTTGTCAGGATTGACGGGCAGGAAGAGGTTAAGGATACTTCAAAGCTTGTCCTTGACGCTGTTTCCTCATAAGAAGGCGAAGAGAATGATATCGGTTAAATCTAAATCCGAACTGGAAAAAATGCGAAAAGCCGGGATTATTGCGGGAAACGCCCTGCATTACGCCGGAAAATCCGTGCGGATTGGAATGACTACCTACGAGCTTGATAAGATTATCCATGACTATATCGTAAAAAACGGCGCAAAGCCGTCATTTCTCGGCTACGGCGGGTTTCGCTATTCCGCCTGCATATCTGTAAACGACCAGGTTACCCATGGCGTCCCCTCAAAAAAAGTACGTCTTAACGAGGGTGATATTGTAGGAATTGACGTCGGGGCTTATATCGACGGTTTTCACGGAGACACCGCTTATACGTTCGCGGTGGGTAAAATTTCAAAAGAGGCTGAGCAGCTTTTGAAGGTTACGGAAGAAAGCCTTTATCTCGGTATTGAACAGGCTGTTGCCGGAAACAGGGTAGGCGATATAGGATATGCAATTGAACAGCACTGCATTTCTTACGGGTACAGCGTTGTAAGAAAGTATATCGGACACGGAGTGGGGAAAGAACTGCATGAATCCCCCGAAGTTCCTAATTACGGCAGCAAGGGCCGCGGTCCGCGTCTTGTTTCGGGAATGGTCATAGCCGTTGAACCCATGGTCAACGCTTCCGGAGATGATGTCAGAGTTCTTTCGGACGGGTGGACTGTCGTCACAAAATCGGGTTCTCTTTCCGCTCAGTTCGAGCATACGGTCGCGGTTACACCGGACGGTCCCGTACTCCTGACTAAGCCGACCATCGCACTTGACTGATTTCCCCGTTTATGGGTTTATTCCGGTTACCGCCGGAAAAACAGGTATTTTAATAACCATAAAGCCGAAGCAAAAAGGCTTTGCACAGGAAAGGCACCGTTATGGCTATGAATGTTAAAACCGGTATGATTGTCTGCAGCGCGGCTGGACGCGACCGAGGGAAATTCATGGTTATCACCGAGGTTCTTGACGGTTTTGCCCTTGTTGCCGACGGTAAGGAAAGAAAGCTTATAAAACCCAAGAAAAAACGTATAAAACACCTATATTTTACCAATACTGTTGTAAATATTGACAATTTAACTGATAAAAGCCTGCGCGTATTGCTGAGGGACTTTAACGGATGTGATGCGTACAACGCTTGAAAACCCAAAACCCAATTGTCCGAAAAGGAGGCATATGCTTGTCAAAGGAAGATGTTATTGAGATAGAGGGTATTGTTACGGAAGCTTTGCCGAATGCCATGTTTCAGGTTGAGCTTGCGAACGGTCACCAGATTTTAGCCCATGTTTCCGGTAAACTGAGAATTAATTATATCAGGATTGTCCCCGGCGACAAGGTTACTGTCGAGATGTCGCCATATGACCTCTCAAAAGGCAGAATTACCTGGAGAGCAAAATAAATTTATTTATATTATTACAGGAATAACTGAGTTTGAACTCTGTTTCAAACTGGGAGTTTTGCCGTGACGGGCAAAACGTCCGGAAAGGATGGTCATAATCATGAAAGTAAGACCTTCGGTAAAACCTATTTGTGAAAAATGCAAGATTATAAAAAGAAAAGGCAGAATAATGGTCATCTGTGAAAATCCCAAGCATAAACAGCGTCAGGGCTGATTCAGCGGGTTAAGCTTAAAAACGCTCAGGCGTTTTAGCTTAAGCGCTATAATTTCAGCCTTGGACTACCTGTCTGCGTTTTTTACAGAAAAAATGAAGGGACAGCACGACAGATTTATACTGAACGGATGTGTGAAATTCATACTGATGTCTATAAAACCAATATGGAGGTGTATTGTAAATGGCACGTATTGCCGGCGTTGACCTTCCGAAAAACAAAAGAGTCGAGATTGGTTTGACTTATATTTTCGGAATAGGTCAGAATACAGCAAAAACTATTCTTGCAAGCACAGGCGTTAACCCCGATACAAGAATAAAGAATCTGACGGAAGACGACGTTTCAAAACTTCGTGAGTACATTGACCGCAATATTATTGTTGAGGGCGACCTGAGAAGAGATGTTGCGCTGAATATTAAGAGGCTTGTTGAAATAGGCTGCTACAGGGGCGTCCGTCACAGAAAGGGTCTGCCCGTAAGGGGTCAGAGAACCAAAACAAACGCCAGAACCCGCAAGGGTCCCGTTAAGACGATTGCAAATAAGAAAAAGTAAGGAGGGAATGAATATTGGCACAGGTTAAAGGTAAAAAGACTGTAATAAGACGCCGCCGCGAACGCAAAAACATAGAAAACGGCGCAGTTCATATCCAGTCCACCTTCAACAACACAATAATTACCATAACAGACACTCAGGGTAACGCAATTTCCTGGGCGTCGGCAGGCGGACTCGGTTTCAGGGGTTCGAAGAAGTCAACTCCCTTTGCCGCTCAGACTGCCGCCGAAACCGCCGCAAAGGCAGCTATGGAGCATGGCTTGAAATCTGTTGAAGTATATGTAAAGGGTCCGGGGTCGGGACGCGAAGCTGCTATTCGCGCACTGCAGACCGTTGGTCTCGAAGTTAAGATGATTAAGGATGTAACTCCTATTCCTCATAACGGATGCCGTCCTCCCAAGAGAAGACGCGTCTAGTTTAATTACGTGGAGGTGTAATTTAGAAGATGGCAGTTAATAAAGAACCAATATTAAAAAGGTGCAGAACTCTCGGTATTTCACCGATGGTTATGGGCGTCGCTCAGGAGTCTAAAAGAAACCCTAACGCCAACAGCAGGAGGAAGGTTTCGGAATACGGTCTGCAGCTAAAGGAAAAACAAAAGCTTAAGTTTATATACGGGGTGCTTGAAAAGCCCTTCTTCCATTATTTTGAGCTTGCCGAGAAAGCCGAGGGCAAAACCGGCGACAACCTTATTTCAATACTGGAATCAAGGCTCGACAATGTTGTTTACAGAATGGGTATGGCTCTTACAAGGAGAGAAGCAAGACAGCTTGCCTCACACGGTCATTTTTTGGTTAACGGTAAAAAAATTGATATACCGTCTTTCCGTGTGAAAGAAGGGGACGTAGTCGCTTTATCCGACAAGAGCAAAAGCAGTGACAAGTTCAAGGATAATGCGGAACAGACTAAAGGCCGCCTTATTCCGTCCTGGCTTGACTACAACAGAGAAACGCTTTCAGCTTCTGTAATCAGGGCTCCTCAGATTACTGACCTTGATTTTGAGTGTGAACCGCATCTTGTTGTTGAGTTGTACTCTAAGTAATAATTAGCTTGACAAGGCGGTTGTTATACTTACTGTATATAGTACCGCGATTCATAATAGGAGGGTTTTTAATGCTTGAAAAAATCGAAAAGCCGGAAATTGATACCGTTGAACTTAAAAGTAACGGTACTTACGGCAAGTTTGCCATTGCTCCCCTCGAGCGCGGCTATGGACATACTCTCGGCAACAGCCTGAGGCGCGTCCTGCTCTCCTCACTTCCCGGTGTGGCTGTTACGTCTGTAAAGATTGACGGCGTTCACCATGAGCTTTCCACTATCCCGGGCGTTAAGGAAGATGTTACCGAAATTATTCTTAACATCAAGGGGCTTACCGCCAAGCTTTACGGTGAAGGTCCCAAAACCATATATATAGAAGCCGAGGATGAATGCGTTATTACAGCCGGTGATATAAAAACCGATTCCGAGGTTGATATTCTTGTTCCTGAAATGCATATAGCGACTTTGGGCAAGGATGCCAAGCTTTATATGGAAATCACTATCGACAAGGGACGCGGTTATGTATCCGCCGAAAAGAACAAGCAGCTTTTCAACTTTAATATCGACGTTATTGCCGTTGACTCCATATACACGCCTGTACTGAAGGTAAACTACCAGGTTGAGGATACAAGGCTTGGTCAGGTTACAGATTTTGATAAGCTTATTATAGAGATATGGACGGACGGCGTCGTATCGGCTAAAGAAGCTGTATCGCAAGCAGCCAATCTCCTCATTGAGCATCTGAGGCTGTTCGTCGAATTGTCGGACGAAGCTTCCATCACCGAAATTATGGTTGAGAAGGATGATAAGGGCAAGGAAAAAATCCTGGAGATGACCATTGAGGAACTTGAACTGTCAGTACGCTCGTTTAACTGCCTGAAGCGTGCGGGAATAAATACGGTAGACGACCTTATAAATAAATCGGAAGAAGAAATGATGAAGGTCAGAAACCTCGGTAAAAAATCATTTGACGAGGTTAAGGAAAAGCTCCAGTCTTTGGGCTTTGACCTCAGCTCCGAGGAGGAATAACGAAAACCTCATAAAGGATAATTATTTTTACGGGGCAGTATTATCACAGACCCGCTTCATGAATTACAGAAGCGCCAGCCCCCTTCCTTTTTGGATTTTAATAGTAAGGAGATGAATACAATGCCGGGCACCAGGAAATTAGGCAGGGCAAGCGACCAAAGAAGAGCAATGCTCAGGGCGATGGTCACCTATCTGCTTGAAAACGGAAAAATCGAAACCACGGTAACAAGAGCAAAGGAGGTCCGCAGTATGGCGGAAAAGATAATAACCACCGCCAAGACCAACGACCTTCATTCAAAACGCCAGGTTCTTTCTTATGTGACTAAAGAAGACGTCGTTAAAAAATTATTTGACGATATAGCACCTAAGTATGCGGAAAGAAACGGCGGTTATACAAGAATTGTCAAGACGGGTCCCAGACGCGGGGACGCCGCCGAGATGGCAGTTATCGAACTGGTATAAAACAACCCCTTTCGTATCAATAAAGTACGGAAGGGGTTATTACACTGTTAATATTTAATAATGAAAAATAATCGGATTTTAAGGATGGCAATAAGTTTGAAAGATTTATCTTTCAAACTGCGAGTTTTGTGCTTTTCAGACCAATGGTAACAACTTAAGAGATTTTACTTTACAATAAAATTCCAGATTCCAGACGCCAGTTATCAGAAATCTGACCACTGACCACTGCTCACTGTCCACTTATGATTAGAAAGTTATTCGTTTTTTGCTTAAGTTGTAAGTTGTTGACATTGCTTTTCAGACTGCTGTCTGTAATTTTGTTAAAGCAAAACCGCTCAAAGCATCGCATTTTTGTAGAAAGGTATGGTTATAATTATGTTTAAACTCGTTTCAGCAAAGGAAATGCTCGGCAAGGCTCTGAACGGCAGGTATGCCGTAGGTCAGTTCAATATCAATAATCTGGAGTGGACGAAAGCGGTTCTGATGACAGCGCAGGAGCTTAATTCACCCGTTATCCTCGGCGTTTCGGAGGGTGCGGGTAAGTATATGTGCGGATATAAAACAATTGTAGGCATGGTTGAGGGAATGCTGGAGGGTCTTAACATAACCGTACCTGTTGCGCTCCACCTTGACCACGGCTCATATGAAGGAGCAAAGGACTGTATTGAGGCGGGATTCTCCTCCGTTATGTTTGACGGCTCCCATTATCCCATAGATGAAAATGTCTCCAAAACAACCGAGCTTGTGAATATATGCGATGAAAAAGGGCTGTCCCTTGAAGCCGAGGTAGGTTCAATCGGCGGAGAAGAAGACGGGGTTGTCGGGGCGGGTGAATGCGCCGACCCTGACGAATGCAGGCAGATTGCCGATTTAGGGGTTACAATGCTTGCCGCTGGTATAGGGAATATTCACGGGAAGTATCCTGAAAACTGGGCGGGGCTTTCTTTTGAAACGCTTGAAGCCGTTAAGGGAAAGGTCGGGGATATGCCGCTTGTTCTCCACGGAGGAACGGGAATACCTGAGGATATGATTAAAAAAGCTATTTCTTTGGGCGTTGCAAAAATTAATGTGAATACCGAATGCCAGCTTACTTTTGCCGAAGCGACAAGAAAATATATCGAAGCGGGAAAGGATTTACAGGGTAAGGGCTTTGACCCCCGCAAGCTTCTCGCTCCCGGCTTTGAGGCAATCAAGTCGACAGTTAAGGAAAAAATGGAGCTTTTCGGTTCAGTGAATAAGGCATAGTAAAATCAGAAGATTTATATATAAATATTAGTGTTTAAAATATTTATACTTAATACTATGCTATATATTCATCAATTTATTGACAAATGCTTTACAATATGATATAATAATATTGAAAGGCAGTGATCTATATGGCACAAACTATGATTAATTTTCGCATTGACGAGGATTTAAAAAAGGGAATGGAAAAAGCCTGCAAGGAAATGGGTTTAAGTATTACCGCAGCTTTTACGATTTTTGCTGCTAAGGTCAGCAGAGAACAGCGGATTCCGTTTGAAATTACAGCAGACCCGTTTTATTCAGAAGTAAATATAAATCGTTTGCGTAAATCAATACATCAAATGGAAACAACAGGAGGAACTGTTCATGAGGTAAATTCAGATGATTAAAAGTTGGTCAGATGAAGCATGGCAGGATTTTGAATACCAATGGTAACAACATAAGAGATTTTACTTTACAATAAGATTCCAGATTCCAGACGCCAGTTATCAGAAATCTGACCAATGACCACTGCTCACTGTCCACTTATGATTAGAAAGTTATTCGTTTTTTGCTTAAGTTGTTGACATTGTTTTGAATACTGGACTAGTCAAGATAAAAAAACCTTGAAACGCATTTTAATTCTGTTAAAGGATATAGAACGAAACGGTAATAAAGGCGATGGAAAACCTGAAAGGCTAAGCGGCGATTTATCCGCATATTGGAGCAGACGGATTGACGATAAAAACAGAATCGTTTACCGTATCGAAAATAATATTATAAAAATTGTTCAGTACGTATTAAATATTATAATTACCGGACGTTCTGTATTAATCAGTACGTCCGGCTTTATTTTAAGTTTATTCTCTTACTGCTGATAATCCGCGGAAAGGAACAGTGTGTACTGACCGTTAAACCTCAGGTTCACAGTATTGGTTTCCCCGTGCCTGTTTTTTGATACGATGCATTCGGCAAGAGTCTGGTCGGGGTTTTCCTTGTTGTAATAACCGTCGCGGTATAAAAACATAACAATATCGGCATCCTGCTCAATAGAACCCGAATCCCTGAGGTCGGAAAGCACGGGACGCTTGTCCGAACGGGCTTCAACTCCTCTCGAAAGCTGGGAAAGCAATACTACGGGAACGTTAAGCTCCTTTGCCATAAGCTTCAGCTGACGGGTAATCTCCGAAACCTCATTGACCCTGTTGTCAATTTTCCTGCCTGACGACATAAGCTGTAAATAATCTATAATTACCAGATTCAGGTTTTTAAGGCGCCGGAGCTTTGCTTTCATTTGGGTGACGGTCTGTCCGGCGGTATCGTCAAGGTACATATTCATTTTAGAGAGTCTGCCTGCGCCTTCGGCAAGCTTTACCCATTCTTCGCTTGATATAATGCCCTTCATAAGATGCTCGCTGTTGACAAGGCTCTCGGATGAAAGCATACGCGTCACAATCTGTTCCTTTGACATTTCCAGCGAGAACAGCACCACTTCCTTTTCGGCGCTGCTCCGGCATACGTTAGCCGCAATGTTAAAGGCGAAAGAGGATTTCCCCACACCCGGCCGCGCCGCAATAATAATCAGGTCGGATTTGTTAAGTCCGGTGATAATGTTGTCCAAATCCTTATACCCGGATTTTGTACCGCTGTAAGATTCCCTTTCGGGACCGCTTTTCCGGGCAAGCTCGTCATAGGTATCAAGAACGACCTCGTCAATTTTAACAAGACCGCTTATGTCCCTGCCCTGCCGGATGTCATATATTTTCTGCTCTGCAAAATCAAGCAGCTGTCCGGCTGTTTCAGTTCCGCCGGCGGCTTCTATAATTTCCTTAGCGGCTGTAATAAGCTGCCGTATATGATACTTTTCCTCGACAATTTTACAGTAGCTTATTATATTCGCCGTTGTGGGAACAAGCTCCATTATCGTGTTAAGGTATTCCTTGCCGGCCTGCGAGCTTTCAAAGATATTTTCTTTAACTGCTTCATTCAGCACAGTGATAATATCGGTATCAGTCCCTAAAGTAAACTGCCGGATTATAATGCCGAAAAGTTCCTTATGCTTTTGTATGTAAAAGCTTTCGGGCTTGCAGTATATTATTGCCGTGCTGAGAATCTGCGAGTCAAGCAGAACGGCGCCCAGCACAGTCTGTTCCGATTCAAGACTGAAGGGCATTTCGCCCCCGCCGAAATCAATGCCGGTATAGTCCATAAAATTACCCATCCCCCTCAGGATTTCTGTCCGGATAAATACACCTTCCTGAAAATTCATTTCTTTTCTGTTTGGCTTTTGATGAAAGGGTTTTCTTAATCGTCTTCGATAACCTCGACGGTAATTTTTTCTGATACGCCCGCGAAAAATTTTATTTCGGCGGTATATGTACCGTATGCTTTTATATCGGATGTAAGATTTATTTTCTTTTTATCAACGGTTACATCAAACTGTTCTTTCAGCGAATCGGATATATGCCCTGCCGTAACTGCGCCGAAAAGCTTTCCGCTTTTCCCTGCCTTTGCCTTGCAGATTACGGTTTTTCCCTTTAAAACGTAAGCCGCTTTTATTGCCTCCTCTTTTACGGCGTCGGCTTTATGCTGTTCGGACGCTTTTTTACCGGCAAGGTCGGACATATTCTTTGCGTTCGCTTCAATGGCAATCCCCCTGGCGATAAGGAAATTCCTTGCGTAGCCGTCCGCAACCTCCTTAACGTCCCCCTGTTTTGCCGTTCCCTTGACATCCTGTAAAAAAATAACTTTCATAATAATCTCCTTGTATGATATAATTTTTATATTATGGCATTCATTATTTATTTGCCGCCAGTATAATTGTATTTCCTGTATGCCAAACCTCCGAAACGCTTGAAAACCCCGCTTCTGTCAGCAATCTTATTTGATTTTTCACCGTACAGGGAGTATCATAATGATAATAGCTGTCACCGGTTAAACCCTGTTCCTCCATTAAACGTTTATATTCCGAAAAATAAAAATCCTCCAGCTCCTGTGCGTTTTCGTAATCATTTTCCGAAAGCATATAGTCGCATTCAATATAAACGCCGTTTTCTTTAAGGCATGAACGTACTTTCTCATATAAAGCTGTCTTGGTTTTATGGTCATAGTGGTGCATTGTCATAACCGATAAAGCGGAGTCAAAGCAAGATACCCCAAAATCAAAATTAAAGTAACTTTCACAGAAAAGGTTTATACTTTTGTCCGGGTAAGTGTTTTTCAGCTTTTCCAGCATATTCCCGGCAATATCAACCCCCGTGACTTTTATACAGGGGAATCTCTTAAAAATCCCCGCAAGCTCCAGCCCAGTGCCTACTCCGAAATCAATCAGCGTTTCGGTATTTTCAGGTAGAAGGGATGCGATTATATTTTTGCTTTCCATACCTCCCCCGATATTTTCAACATGAACCTCATTGTATATATCAGCCCTGCTGTTAAAAAATTCGCCTATTTCAACAAGGGGATTTGTCCTTAATGTTTCGGAATTCCATTTTTCCATATCTATGCCTATCCTTTCCGGATGTTTTGTCCTGAAAGGACAAAACTCCTGAGTTTGAAAATTTATTTTCAAACCTTTTACCACAGCCTTACGATATATTTGCGATATGCTCGTCTATAGCGCTCACAAGCTTTGCCTTCGCCTCAAAAACGGTAATTCCGCCGAACTGGGCAGCTGCCATCGTATTATGACCGCCTCCGCCGAGTTTTTCCATTATAATCTGTACATTCATAGCTCCCATTGAACGCGCCGAAATGCTCACCCCCGCAGAAGTGTAGAAAATAACGAAACTGGCGTCAACATTCTCGATTTCAAGAAGCTCGTCCGCCGCCTGAGCCGAAGCAAGGCGGGATTCGTTATTATGCTCTTCGTCCAGCGCGATGGCGCATCTCTGATATATTTCAGCCGTCGACACCAGTTTTGAACGCTTTTGTATACATTCTACCGAGTTCGCGAACAGTCCCTTGACGGCTACCATATCGGCCCCGAGCTTGCGCAGGAATGCCGAAGCCTCAAAGGTACGCACGCCGGTGCGCATTATAAAGTTTTTCGTGTCAAGCATTATCCCCGCAAGCATAGCGTCGGCATAATAGCTTGAAAGCTTGTTTATTCCCTGAAAATACTGGATAATCTCAGCCACCATTTCGCAGGCTGACGACGCGTAAGGTTCATGGTGGAAGATTACGGCGTTGTCAATATAATTAACGGTCTGTCTGTGATGGTCAATCACAGCGATTTTACCCGCTTTTTCATATAGCTCGGGAAATTCGACAATATCCCTGTTATGAGTATCGACGATTATAAGGAGCGTATCGCGGGTTATTCTGGCAGCCGCCTCGTCCGGACTGATAAAATGCTCCTCCTCGTCGCGGAGATTTTCATTAATCCTTTCAATAATGGGCTTTGCCAGCGTTTTGCCTGTGTTTACGACCATCCTTACGTACTTATCGGGATTTAAAATTCGAATCGCCCCGCAAAGACCCGCCCCCGCGCCGATACAGTCCATATCGCCGTGGACATGTCCCATAATAAGCACTTCAGGGCTGGAATTAATAAGCTCTGTAAGGGCGGCTGCAACAATTCTTGTCTTTACCTTTGTGTTTTTTTCGATTCCCTTGGAAACGCCGCCGAAGAATTCGAATCCGCCGTCCGTCTTAATCGCCGCCTGGTCTCCGCCGCGTCCCTGAGCCATTTCAAGAGCCTGTTTCGCGAATTTCTCACTTTCGACAAGGTATAAAGCCCCCAGTCCCACTCCTATTGAAAGAGTTACGGAGGTTTTTTCCGAAACGGGGATTGCCCTTACCGAATCGAGGATTTTAAACTTGTCATCAATAATTTCCTTAAGGTAACGGTCCTCAATCACCGCAAAGTATTTATCGCTTGAAATTTTTCTCATAACGCCCCTGTGTTCCTCGAAATAAGTTTCCAGAAGCTTTTCAATCTGTATCATGATATGAGCTTTTTCCGAATCCTTTTCATTAATCAGAATATCGTCATAATTATCAATGGAAATAATCAGCACGGAAGGTTTCGCGTTGAACATTTCAGCTTCAAGGGTTATATAGTCGCTTATATCCTCGAAATGAAGAATGGTTAAATCAGAAACAGCCCCGGAGTCCCCGTCAGTCTTTTCGGCAGTTACGGCGGTAACCTTAAAATGGTTTGATTCAAATTCAACGGCAATATTCTTATTTGCAATAATTTTTTCAAAATCCGCATTTATAATGCTGCTGATATGCACTCCGAAAGCGTCGGAACCGTAAACCTGCTCGGTAAAGGCTATATTGTACCATATAATAACGCCTTCGCTGTCAACTATGGCGGCGGGAGCAGGGAACCTGTAAAGCGAATCCCTTTCTGTAAGGTTAAGCTGGGATTTCATTTCGGTAACGAATTTGTGGAGGTTTTTCTGAAAAGCCGAAAAGAGGGCAAGAAAAACAATCGATAATACAGCCGTCAGCCCGAGCAGCAGCCAGGACATATTTTCATCGGTTTTACGCACTAAAAAAGCGCCTGCAACAGATATGACAACCAGCAGCATTGCTATAAGCTTAAATGCCGTCCATCTTCTGCTTTTCACATCCTCACCCCCGAAGTAAAAATAATTATATAATGGTATTATTTACATTATAACACATTCATTCAACAACATTCAAGAATATATTTGTTTTGTAACCATTTTTTAATATTATAGCCCCCTGTAAGCTGCATAACAGCGGAAAACTTCCTGTATAGCTAATATAACTTGCTTTATCAGATAAAAAACAATCCGTCACGGTTCTTTAATGTTACCGTGACGGATTTTTTATCTTGCGGCCGCTGTTGTAACCGCTGTGGTCTCTTCAGCAGGGTCATCCTCCATGAGCTTGCCGGCAGTTTTCTTTGATACAAGAGGGAGTACAAAACCGCCTTCTTCATTAAGGGAAATGTCGCCGCCTATCAGACGGTCGTCGGCAATAAGCATATTTGCCATGACGTTATCGTCATAATCAGGGAAATTAAGCACTTCATACGTAATTCGCACAACATTTCTGCCCAGGTATTTTTCAATGTTAAAGCCCTGTTCCTTTAACAGCCTTGCATAATCGGCGTATGTGTCGTTCGCCTCTGACGGAATGATGATTTCCTCAGTTGAAACAGGGTCGGGCTTTACAATTAATCCCTGTTCGTTCAAAAACCTAACCCTTTCCGCATTGCTGCTCATGTTGAATTTCGTATCCGAATCAGCTTCATCCTTTGCTTTTTTAATGAAAAACACCGCTATTAAGACCAGTATTATCAGCAAAAAAAACAGTAATATTTTACTTCCCTTTTTTGAAGTTCTTGAACTCATACTAATCGCTCCCTATAAAAGTGTAATATATTCCCCGCCTCAGAACATTAACCGGCGGGCAATAACAGCTTGACTACAACATAATATGCGGACTTGTCTTAGAATAGTACAAGTTTTTACCGAAACTTAAAAATGCTGTTAACCCCGGATTAATACATATATATTATAATTTAATCCGCCACAGCAATAAAATCGCCGTGACGGATTTTTTGTATTTATTTTATGAATTATCAGGCTGGAATTAAACCTGACTCCTGATTCCTAATCCCTGACCCCTGAATTAATACATTCCGCCCATTCCGCCCGGCATTGCGGGGGCTGCGGGAGTTTCTTCCTTGATGTCAGCCACCAGGGATTCGGTGGTAAGCACCATTGCGGCGACGGAAGAAGCATTCTGAAGAGCGCTGCGGGTAACCTTAGTCGGGTCTACGATACCGGCGGGAATCATATCGCAGTAGCTCTCGTTGTATACGTCAAAGCCGTAGCCGACCTTACGTGAACGGATAATCTTATCTATTATAATGCTTCCCTCAAGACCTGCGTTCGACGCAATCTGACGGGTAGGCTCCTCAAGCGCTTTCAGAACAATCTGAGCGCCGGTTTTTTCATCGCCCAGCAGTGCGGCAGTAAGCTTTGTAACAGCGGGAATCGCATTCACATACGCGGTTCCTCCTCCCGGGACGATGCCCTCTTCAACGGCTGCCTTTGTTGCGGCAAGAGCGTCTTCAATCCTGAGCTTCTTTTCTTTCATTTCAATTTCGGTTGCGGCTCCGACTTTAAGTACGGCTACGCCGCCCGAAAGCTTAGCAAGCCTTTCCTGAAGCTTTTCCTTATCGAAATCGGATGTGGTAACCTCAATCTGCGCTTTAATCTGGTTCACCCTGTCCTTAATAGCCTGCTTGTCGCCTGCGCCGTCGACGATAATAGTATTTTCCTTGGAAATTTTAATCTGTTTTGCCCGTCCCAGCTGCGAAACCTCGGTTTCCTTGAGGTCAAGGCCGATTTCCTCGGTAATAACCTGTCCGCCTGTAAGGATTGCGATATCCTGAAGCATTTCCTTGCGCCTGTCGCCGAAACCGGGTGCTTTAACGGCAACGCACATAAACGTACCCCTGAGTTTATTCAGTATAAGGGTTGAAAGGGCTTCTCCCTCAACATCCTCGGCTACGATAACAAGCTTCTTCCCCGACTGCACAATCTGTTCGAGAAGCGGAAGAACCTCCTGTATAACGGAAATCTTCTTATCGGTAATAAGTAGGTAAGCGTCGTCAATAACGGCTTCCATCTTATCGGTGTCGGTAACCATGTACGGAGTGATATAACCCCTGTCGAACTGCATGCCCTCAACAACTTCGGAGTAGGTTTCGGCGGTTTTTGATTCTTCAATTGTAATTACGCCGTCGGCTGTTACCTTTTCCATTGCTTCGGCTATTAATTTGCCTATCTCCTCGTCGCCCGCGGAGTTTGCAGCGACGCTGGCAATATCCTCGGAACCGTTAATCGGCGTGGAATTTGAAACAATCGCTTCGGTTGCGGCTGTAACAGCTTTGGCAATACCCTTCTTGACAACCATAGGATTTGCCCCCGCGGCGATATTCTTCATACCCTCGCGTATTAAAGCCTGAGCAAGAAGCGTAGCGGTTGTAGTGCCGTCGCCGGCAACGTCGTTTGTTTTGGTGGCTACTTCCTTTACAAGCTGCGCGCCCATATTCTCAAACGGGTCGTCAAGCTCAATTTCCTTTGCAATCGTAACGCCGTCGTTTGTAATCAGCGGAGAACCGAACTTCTTGTCCAGAACCACATTTCTTCCCTTGGGACCGAGTGTTATTTTAACCGTGTCGGCAAGCTTGTCAACACCCGCCTGCAAGGATTTGCGGGCGTCCTCACCGAATTTTATGTCTTTTGCCATAATTATAACCATCCTTTCTTTGTGTTTTGCCCCGTTCGGGCAAAACTGCCTTAGCTTTATTTTTCCGGAAGCAGGATTTTTTTAGCATTGCTTTAATAAAAGCAGCGGTATCTTAATCACTTTGTTATTCAACAACAGCCAGAATATCGCCCTGACGGAGAATAGTATATTCAACGCCGTCGATTTTCACTTCCGTGCCGCTGTATTTAGAAATAAGTACCTTCTGACCCTTAGCAACAGTCATGGTTACCTCTTTGCCGTCCACGAGACCGCCGGGACCCACCTCAACGATTTCTGCGACCTGCGGCTTTTCCTTTGCGGAGCCCGCAAGTATAATCCCGCTTTTTGTTGTTTCTTCAGCTTCGGTCATTTTAATGACAACTCTGTCCGCCAGTGGTTTGATAGTCATAATTTTTTCTCCTTCCATAAATAAGCATTTTATTTCGGGTTTAATCAGCATAATTAAACACCGTTTTGAAAATGATGTTTCATGCGTTAGCACTCTTACTGTCAGAGTGCTAAATACTATTTTACCAATATTATCAGAAAAATCAAGTATATTTTTATAATTAAAACAAATTTTGTCATTTATTACAATATTCTTTTTTTAATAAACTTTAAAAATAGATATTTTGCACATATGTTATTCATTAAAATTCAGTAAATATTTATTGCCGTGAAAATGTGAACAGTTTAAAATAGATTTATCAATTTAAACCGGCGAATTGAAATAATGAATATTTTTTTATGTTTTTATTGTTTTTAGTAGAATATATTATTATTTTAACAATTCGGCATTATATTGTTCACACACTGAATAGCATATTTTGTTATAATGTATTTATGTAAACGATATGATTACCATAAAAATTAGTTATAAAATCACCGCTTTAATTACAGTTTTTGTACATAATACAAAAATAGAATAATTAACTGCGACGATAAAAAAAGACATGCTTCAAATTCAGAAAGGATGATAAATATGTCACTAGGAAAAGTTCTGGTCGTTGATGATGATAATAATATCTGCGAACTGCTTAAGCTCTATCTTGAAAAAGAAGGGTACGGAGTGATTATTTCCCATGACGGCGAAGAGGCTGTTGTTAAGTTCAACGCCTTAAAGCCCGATGTCGTGCTTCTGGACATTATGCTGCCCGAGCTTGACGGGTGGCAGGTCTGCCGCGAAATCAGGAAAAAATCAAATGTCCCGATAATAATGATTACCGCCAAGAGCGAAACCTTCGACAAGGTTCTCGGGCTTGAACTCGGTGCGGACGATTATATTATCAAGCCTTTTGACACCAAGGAGGTTATCGCAAGAATCAAGGCGGTTTCGCGCCGTATCGGCCAGAGCGGGGGCGAATCCGAAATTAAGGAAGTCCGTTATGACAAGCTGATTGTAAACATGACCCGTTATGAACTCAGGGTCGACGGCAAGGTTCAGGATACCCCTCCCAAGGAACTTGAGCTGCTTTTCTACTTAGCTTCCAATCCGAACAGGGTTTATACCAGGGACCAGCTTCTTGACGAGGTATGGGGGTTTGAATATTACGGCGACTCAAGAACGATAGACGTTCATATAAAAAGGCTTCGTGAAAAGCTGGAAAACGTATCCGACAAATGGGCTTTGAAAACAGTATGGGGTGTGGGATACAAGTTCGAAGCCGACGAAGAAAATGCGTAAGAATATATTCTCCGAATATTTTTACCTGTGCGCTACAATCATATCGGCGTCAGTCATTTGTATCAGCGCTGTTCTTCTTGCGGTATCGGCTGAATTTTATAAGGCGGACAAAAGAAATTCCCTGGAGAGCATAGCAAAAGAGGTTCTCGGGATTACCGCCGCCGGCGCTGAACCCGGCGGTTTTAATACTGAAAGTTTAAAAGAGATTTATACGGACATAGCTGATATGTCAGAAGCTGATTTTACATTGTTTGACAGCGAGGGCGCTGCTTTGGTATGTTCTGAAGCGCCGCCCTGTTTTAATTCGGAGAAAAAGCTGGGAGCGCAAATACTGGAGCTTGTGACCGAGGAAGGCTATTATGAACTCGGAAAGCTTCAGAATTATTATGACGAGCCGTATTTCAACATTGCATACAGGATTCAGGTCAGGGGAGATATATATTATTTATTTTCCAAAATGAGCGCCGGCTCGCTGACCCGGTATCTTTCGAGGCTGCTGTTATTATTGGGAGCCGTCGCAGCCGTGACTTTATCCATAGTATTCGTTACGGTTTATGTTGCCACAAAACGTCTGATGACGCCCATCAGGGAAATGACCCTTGCCGCCAGAAGATTCGGGGAGGGTGATTTTTCACGGAAGCTTCATATTGCCGACCGTAACGAGCTGGGGTTCCTTGCCGATACCCTTAACGAAATGGCAAGCTCGCTGGAAGAAATCGAAGAAACAAGAAAAAGCTTTATTTCCAATGTATCGCACGAATTCAAAACGCCTATGACCACCATCGGCGGCTTTATTGACGGTATCCTTGACGGAACCGTCCCTCCGGAAATGCACAAGCATTACCTCAGGATTGTTTCTGATGAAGTAACAAGGCTTTCAAGACTTGTGCGTTCCATGCTGAACATTTCCAAGTATGAGGCGGGAGAGCTTACAGTTGCAAAGGAATATTTTGATTTGATGCCGGGTATTCTGCGCACCGCGCTTAATTTTGAACATATTATCGAGAATAAGGATGTCGAAGTCCTTGGGTTAACCCAGGACCGGTTTGAGGTTTACGCCGACCCTGATTTATTATTACAGGTTATGTATAATCTGATTGAAAACGCCGCAAAATTTGTAAATAAGGGCGGCTTCATAGAATTCGGATTTTCACAGGATGAAGATTCCGTTACGATAAAAATAAAGAACAGCGGAAAAGGCCTGAATGAAAATGAAATAAATAAAGTATTCGACCGTTTTTATAAAGCGGACGAATCCAGGGGCATTGACAAAACCGGCGTAGGGTTGGGACTTTCCATCGTCAGCTCTATTATAAAGCTTCATGGGGGGACAATCCTTGTCAGAAGCGAAATTAACGAATATGTTGAATTTGAAATAAATCTGGTCAAATAATAAATGGATATGACGAAAGGACGGGTGATTTTATGTCTGATGAGATAAACGGCATTAATACCACCGGTAACGGTATGCAGGATACACAGGATATTCAGGAAGCGGAAAGCGACACTGATAACGGCGGCTTTGAGCCTTTACCCGGTGATTATTATCCTCCCTTTGCAAGGCAAAGAAAGATATCGGCGGCTGCGCTGGTTATAATCGGTTTAATCATACTGACTATGTACGGACTGGTTTTGTTTTTTTCAGTTTCGGCAGCTGACACGGATAAAAGCGAGCTTAATATATACGAGAGGAATCCTTATTTACAGACGGAGAGTGCATAGTAGTACCAATTAATAATTAAAAATTAACAATTAACAATGGTGGTATACCGCTTGCGGCGGTAAGATTTTAATTTATTATATATAAATTTTAGCTGTTATGAGGTAGTAGGTTATACAGATTAAATTTTTAAAATAAGAATCACAGCGGAACAGATAACAAATCGGTTCCGCTGTGGTTTTAATGTTTTCAATGCTTTGTTGATTTCATCCCGAATAACACCCTGATAACAGGAATGCGGCGCACGGCTTCCGATATTAAAACAGTCATTATAAATGAAACAACGATAAAAGTTAATATTTGCAAAGGGATACTTGGTATTACCGGCATAAAAATATATGCGGCGGCAGTTAATACCGGGTAATGGAAGATATAAAAGAGCTGTGAACTCCCGGCGGCATAAGTCAAAAGCCTGTTTTCCTTATTTAAATATCTTCTGCCGAATCCCAAAACCGCAAGCAGCATTAAATAGCCGTAAGAATAATATGGCATGTCATTTTTAAGACCGTTCCATTCAAGCTTTAACGCAAAAGCATAAGCAGCACCTGCGGCAAAAGCCGTTCCTAATAATAAAACTCTGAACCTTTCAAGCTTTTCATGTACCTCTTCATGGGATAAAGCGAACATCCCAATTAAAAATAATAAAAAATACTGCATAAGGCTTTTTCCCCCGAAATTCAGGAAATTATCTGCCTGAGCCTGTATCGCTCCCAGTGCGATTATCAGCGGAAACGGCCATTTACTCCATTCAAAAAACCGCGGAAGCTTCCTGACAGACAAGAAAACAGGCAGAGCAGCCATTGAAATAATCAGCAGATACAGCAGAAACCATAAGTGAGATAACCCGAAACCTCCGTCATAACCGGATAAGTCAGTCCATTTCGAGAAAAATACGGAATAGTGCGCAAAATAACCTTTATCGTAATTGTTATTTGTCAAATCAGCTGTATATGATAAAAACGGGGTTACAATCAATATCCCTGTCAGTAAAGGAAGCCCTATGCGGATAAAACGTTCTGACAGAAATTGCGAGGCGCTGCGTTTTTGCAACGAATATCGTGCGGACATCCCCGCTATAACAAACATCAGAGGCATTAACCACGGATATGTCATCCGTATAAACCATCCGGCGGCTTCGAGCGGAACTCCGGGTACATACTGGCCTTCACCCCAGGTGTTGTACATCATCATCGTATGAAAGGGAATCAGCAAAAAAACACAGAACAACCGCAACATATCAAGATACCTCTTACGCATTGCTTTACCCTCCCCAGAATAAAAACCGACAGTTCTAATATACCTTGTCTGTTTTCAGCAGTTCCTCTTTTACTTTTAAATACTTATGCTCAAAACTTAATTTTATGATATACGGCATACAGTGCCAGATTCTTTTGAATCCGTCACAGACGAAAGTTTTATCATAAAAATTAAGGATTGTGCTTAATGCGGTTCCGTGAGTGCCGATTACGATATTTTTATTCGGATGCCTTTCCAGAATTTCATTCACTGCTTCAATTATTCTGTTTTGAACGCTCATAAGGCTTTCGCCGTTCTCCTCACAAAAGTTAAAATCATCCCACCGTTTTTCCAGAAATTTTCCGCTGTCAGTACCCTGTCTCCGCTCCCTGAGCCTTTCGTCCGTATTGATAGTCATACCGTATTTTTCAGCATAATGCAAAACAGTATCATAACTTCTTTTGTATGGGCTTGAATAAATAATATGGATTTTACAGCTTTCAAGCGCTTTTGTTACAGGCAGACGGTCCTTCATTCCCTGCTCCGTCAAAGGGCGCGTTCTGTCGTCTAGCCAGAATTTATCCGGCTGAGCATGGCGGACAAAGAAAATATTTGTCATATATGTACCCCGCATTATATTTTTTTATAATATACCATAAAAAGTAATTTATAGTGAATACCTTGTATGAATAAAAAATTAATTTTTATTTGAATTCATTAGCCGTATTTTACAATTGAATTAGTAAAATTCTCACAGTTAATATATCTGCAAAAAAATACTTGGTTTAAAACCGTTGAAATTTAACGGAAAATATGTTATTATAATATATTGCATAGTATGTAATAATCATTGTGTACCATATTCCCTTCAGACCGGTTAATAATATATATTTTATACCTGATGATATTCACATACACACATTAACAATAAATAAAACCCGGAACAGGCAAATCTGTTTTACGAGACTTTGGTTATAACGTTTTGATATATAACAAATCTAGGTTTTTTTTATACAGTTAATAATTCGGGAGAGTCTGTTAAATTAGCCTCCCTGTAAATTGGAGAAAATAAATGAATTATATTGATACAAATAAAGCCGCCTGGGAAGAAGCGTTTGAAAACCGTCACCGTGACTGGGGGGAAGAGAATCATGAATTATTACAAAATGAAAAACTTTATTTCTTTAATCCCGATATGAGAAAAGAGCTGGAAGAATTAGACTTGAACGGCAAAACAGCGGCGCAGTTCTGCTGCAATAACGGGCGTGAACTGCTGTCTCTTACGGATTTAGGGATAGAACAGGGAATAGGTTTTGATATAGCTGAGAATATACTTGAACAGGCAAGGGCGACTGCCGAAAAGGCGGGTATCGAAAATTGCAGTTTTATTAGCAGTAATATACTTGACATTCCTGAAAGTTTTTACGATAAATTTGACATAATTTTATTTACAATCGGTGCGTTAACGTGGTTTGAAGATTTAACCCTGTTGTTTGAAAAAGCCGGAAAATGCCTGAAGCGAGGCGGTATGCTGATAATAAACGATTCCCACCCGTTTGTGAATATGCTGCCTTTATCTGAAGAAGAGGGTTTCAAACCGGATAACCCGAACAGAGCGGTCTTTTCTTATTTCAGAAAAGAACCATGGATTGAAAATAACGGAATGGGATATATGACAACGGAATATAAATCCAAAACCTTCACAAGCTTTTCTCACACAATGTCTGATATTATTAACGCATTGTCCGAAAACAGCATGAAGACTGTTAAGCTCAAAGAATATGATTATGATATAGGAATGACCGGTTTATATGAAAATAAAGGCTTCCCTCTGTCTTATATCTTAATTGCCGAAAAAAGCACCTGACATCAAGCCGGTTATATTATTAAACAAAACCATTGGGTTATAACAGTATAACACTTAAAATAAAGGAGCAAAAGGCATATGGATTTTATTTTCCACACCGGATTTAAACGGAGAGAAAACTAAGTAATGCATTAACTTTTAAATCTTAAGAAAGGTGATTTCGGGATGAATTTCAAGAATATCAGGTTTGCAGTAAGGGATAACACCAATATATACAAGCTTGAGCTGGCTAAATCGTTGCTTTATTTCACAGAGTTTGATTTTACTTATTTCTGGGAGCAGTGTATCGAGGCGGGCAAAACAGCGCGCAAAACCGGCAGGCTTCCCCAAAATCATGTTACGACCGCAAAAAGTATTATCTCAAAAGCCCATCCCTATATTGAAAGCCTGATCGCTTCGGATTTTTCGGAAATTGTCACTGACTGTATTATTGAATATATATGCATGTCCGACAGGATTACCTCCGACGAGCTTTGGACCAGGTGCATTTCATCTAAAAATCCGTACGAGAATGCCATTTTCAAGCGGATTTCAGAGTATAAGGCAAACAGGGCTATAAATCAATGGAACAATATCGTAAGGATTAAGGAATACGCGTCGAATAAGCTGGCGTTTATATACGACCATGATGAAAACGGCTCTTCATTAAAGAGGGAATCAATCCGCGCAAGGCGGGATTATTTCGATTTAACCGCATCCGTTTCAGCTAACGAGCTTCGGCTGCCGTGCGGACGGCTTCCTTCGGCGACGTTTTGCAACGCCGCCTCGCTTCCTAATTCCACCTTTGTAATAAGCAAGGTATCGAAAGCTGTTTACAAAAGATTTTCAGATGTTTTCGCATCGGTTCCCGATGAAAGCCTGCCCGAAAACCGTGATTATACTTATACGAAGGACAAGCTTGCCATGGATGCCTACGGTTATGTCAAGGGTATGCCCAGACCTACTGATATTGAAATGAAGTTCGCTTTGGAGGCTTTTCTGGAAACGCCTGAGGAAGTGTATCTTCCCGACAGCTTTAAGGCTGTTATTGATTTGGAATTTAATCTGATGCTAAAAGAGGATATTACAATACGCAGGTGTAAAAGCTGTTCGCGGTATTTTGCGGCAGATACCGACAGCATATACTGCGACAGGGTGAACAGCTCGGGAAAAACCTGCCGCCGTCTTCATGAGGAAAGCTTAAAGGAAATTACCCCGAATCCCGCCGAAGCTACTTTATCCGGCGCCGAGAACCCTGACAGCGCCTACGGAGCATTTTCACAGGCTTACGTTCCGCCGTGGAGGCTCGTCCCCCCGCCCAACAAAGGGGTGTCCGTTCCGGCGGAAATGGAAAAACAGGGACAGAAGCTTTATAATACTCTATATAAGCGTCTTGGAAAAGGTATGAGCGAAAATGACTTTAAAGAATGGTCGCAGTACCTTTCGCACATGAAACGCAACGTAAAAACCGGAGATGCCACCGTAGGGCAGCTTGCCGAGTTCCTTTCTTATTCCGAAGAACTTGCCGAAGCCGTTAAGGCTGCCGGCAAAATATATAAAACCGCGGAAAACCTGACATCCAATACAAGTCAGTATATACAGGAAAGCTTTGACGATACAATGAACAGACCGGTCGCATCCGTTATAAAAGCTAATGAAACGCACGAAATGACTTCGGCGGGAATAGATTTCAAAGCGGAGGATTTTACTGGCGAAGCCTTACCGGAAAACACAGCTGAACCGGCTGCGGAAAAAATCAAGCCCTTCACGCCGGAAAGCTTTGCGTCGCTTTCCGACGCTATGCTCAGGGAACGCAGCGAAAAGGACGCCGGCGTTAGTTCCGTGCCTGTGAATAAGAAATATATCGAAATAAAGGAACCAAACTGGAAAAGAATGACCAGAGAGGAAGCATATGCTATGCAGGAACGGGATTTGAACGCGGATTCTGATGATGAGGAATAAATCCGAAGAGTATATTTATTTTAAATGCTTTTTAACTTTATTAAGCAATATACCCATCTGAAAGGTGATGATGTCTTGAATTTTATCAGCGAAACAAACGCAATAAACGGTCTGTCCGATGTTATCGTCAAAGGCGGGGTCTGTCTTTACAATTCAATTAAATATATCTATTCGCTTGCGGAAAAGGACTTTTACAACATCAATATCAAGGATACCTTTAAGATTATTCTTAACAACATAACCGAGGCGGATTCCTTAAAGGCTCTGGGACTGCGTATTGACGACTATACCTGCCGTGAGATGAACAGCCCGGAATACAACCGCGTTCTTCCGCTTATAGTATACTGTCTTGCCGTGCGTATTCCTACGCTTAAAAATGTCAGGTGCGACGACAAATGCATGACGGACGACCAGATTTTCAGGCTTTATAATACCGTGATTGCCAAGGGTGCGGAGAATTACAAGGATATTATACCGGAGACTTTTTTGGAAACAAAGTACCTTGTTCGCAAAGGGAAACCGCTCCCCCCGTTTACAGCCGACTGGTATAAGGTTTTTATTTACAGCTCGGTGCCGTCATTGGCGGAGATTACTAATAAGAATATGTTCCTGCTCGGTTTCGCCGACGTGCTTTTCGCTATGTTCTACTCCTGCTTTGAAGAGGAGCTTCATAACAGGGTAATCGAATATGCCGCCGACAACAGCTCGGACACGGACGACGGAGGATAATACGGTTTGTGAAACTGTTACCGTTTCCGGCGTTTTCCGGCAGCTTTAAATACATGATGCCGGGCAGAACGAAAGGGAATCCTTATAAATATGAAAGAAAACAAAAAAACAATATTTCTGTGCGGATTTATGGGCTGCGGAAAATCAACGGCAGGCAGGTTTCTCGCCCGAAAACTTGAATGTCCCTTTACCGATACCGACGAATTTATAGAAAACAGGCTTGGGATGGATATTCCGCGGATTTTCTCCGAAAAGGGCGAAAAGTTTTTCCGCGACGCCGAAACTGAAGCAATACGGGAGCTTTCCTGTAAAAACGGCGTCATAGCCTGCGGAGGCGGAGCGATGATGAGGGAAACAAACGCCGAAACGGCAAATTCAAACGGTATCGTCATTTATATTGACGTCGGCTTTGAAACTTGCTATAACCGTATTAAAGACGACTTAAACAGACCCCTTGTACAGAATAACACTAAAGATGAACTGCATAGTATTTATAATGACAGGATTCATTTATATAAAAAGCATTCATCCGTTACCGTAAACGGGGACGGCACGCCGGAATTTATAACAGATGAAATCATTAGAAAATCAGGAATTAGGAACTAGGAACTGGTACCTCATAACATCTAAAAGTTTAAATATAATAAATAAAAATCATCCCGCCGCAGGCGGTATACCGCCATTGTTAATTGTTAATTTTTAATTGTTAATTGCTCCTGACTCCTCATTCCTCACCAATGTCAACAACTTAAGCTAAAAACGAATAACTTTCTAATCATAAGTGGACAGTGAGCAGTGGTCAGTGGTCAGATTTCTGATAACTGGCGTCTGCTGGCGTCTGGAATCTGGAATCTTATTGTAAAGTAAAATCTCTTAAGTTGTTACCATTGCATTCCTCACTCCTAATTATTTGAAAGGCTGGTTTAGTTTATAATATAATGAGTATGATTTATTCTTTGGGTATTGACGTGGGTTCGACCACTGTAAAAACCGTAATACTTGATGAGCACGGCAGTATTGTTTACAGCAAATACCAAAGGCACTTTTCAAAGGTAAAGGAAACCGTTACCGAACAGCTTGAGGATATATCGGCAAAGTATGCCGGTTCTTCTTTCAAGCTCTGCATTACGGGCTCGGCGGGACTGGGATTCGCGAACGCCTCAAAGCTTCCCTTTGTTCAGGAGGTTTTCGGCGCGTTTATTGCCGTTAATAAATCCGAACCTGACGCCGACGTCGTTATTGAGCTTGGGGGGGAGGACGCAAAAATAATCTTCCTTACGGGCGGCGTCGAACAGCGAATGAACGGTTCCTGCGCGGGCGGCACGGGCGCTTTTATCGACCAGATGGCTACTCTTCTGGGTATAACAACCGACGAAATGGACGAGCTTGCCTTAAGGTCGGAAAAGCTTTATCCTATCGCTTCAAGGTGCGGCGTGTTCGCGAAATCCGATATTCAGCCGCTTTTGAATCAGGGCGCGAAACGGGAGGATATAGCAGCATCGATTTTTCAGGCTGTCGTGGAGCAAACCGTTTCAGGGCTTGCCCAGGGCAGGAAAATCGAGGGTAAGGTTCTGTTTCTGGGAGGACCTCTTTCATTCCAGAAGGGGCTTCGCAGGGCTTTTGTCAAAACGCTGGGGCTGTCGGAGGAAAATGCCGTTTTCCCGGATAACGCCCCGTGCTTTATGGCTTACGGCTGCGCTTTATACGCAGATGAAAATTCGCCTGAATTTAATATTGACGATGTAATCAGGCTGATTTCAAAAACTGAAATGAAAGACGATATAGTCTGCGGCGAACCCCTTTTTAATTCCAGGGATGATTATCATAATTTCGTAAACAGGCATATGAAATATGACCTTTTATATGCTGATATAAGTAAATATGAGGGAGACGCTTTTCTGGGAATTGACTCAGGCTCGACGACGACCAAGCTGATTCTGATTACCCCGGACGGAAAGCTTTTATATCAGCATTACGCGTCGAATATGGGGCAGCCCCTGGATGTGATTGCAAAGAAGCTCAGGGAAATTTACAGCCTTTGCGGAGACAGGATTAAAATAAAGTCCTCAGCCTGCACAGGCTACGGCGAGGACCTGATTAAAGCTGGTCTGGGCATTGATTTCGGCATTGTCGAAACCGTCGCCCACTACAAAGCCGCTTCATTCTTTATGCCTGACGTAGATTTTATTATCGATATTGGCGGTCAGGATATAAAATGCTTTAAAATCAAAAACAATGCTATTGACAGTATAATGCTCAACGAAGCCTGCTCATCCGGTTGCGGTTCTTTTATACAGACCTTTGCAATTGCTTTAGGCTATGATATTGCCGAGTTTTCCCAGCTAGGGCTTTTCGCTAAACGTCCCGTTGACCTTGGCTCGCGCTGTACCGTGTTTATGAACAGCTCGGTAAAGCAGGCGCAGAAGGACGGCGCATCCGTTGAGGACATTTCGGCTGGGCTTTCCTCATCCATTATAAAAAATGCCGTTTATAAGGTTATAAGGGCGAAATCCACGGAAGAGCTGGGTAAAAACATTGTCGTTCAGGGCGGCACGTTCCTGAACGACGCCGTTTTACGTTCCTTTGAAACCGAGCTTGGACGCAATGTCGTCCGCCCGCAGATTGCGGGGCTTATGGGAGCTTTCGGAGCCGCTTTATACGCAAAGGAAAAATGCGGAAATCAAAAATCGCCTTTAATAACGGCAGGAGAGCTGGAAAGATTCAATTATTCCTCCCGTCAGGTAAACTGCAATGGCTGTACGGCTAAATGCGGGCTTACCGTAATTACCTTTGAAGACGGGCATAAATTCATCAGCGGGAACAGATGCGAAAAGGGAGCGGGGCTTGTAAAAGCTTCCGAAAACATGTGCCTTTATGAATATAAATACGAACGGCTGCTGTCCGTTGTATCCGAAAAACCTGCACAACCCAAAGCCAGGGTAGGGATTCCGCTCGCTCTCGGCTTTTATGAACAGCTTGTCTACTGGCACAGGCTTTTTACGGAGCTTGGCTTTGAGGTAATTATTTCAGACGAAAGCACCCGCGATATGTACTATAAGGGTCAGCACACCATTCCCTCCGATACGGTCTGCTATCCCGCAAAGCTTGCCCACGGACACGTTCTCAATCTTCTTGAAAAGGGAGCGGATTTGATTTTTTACCCCTGTGAAAGCTACAACCTTGACGAGGGAGAGAGCGACAACCATTATAACTGTCCTGTCGTCGCGTATTATCCGGAGCTGTTAAAAGCCAACATCGAAGAACTGAACGACGATAATTTCATACACCCGTATATTGATATTAACCGTGAAAAGCATTTAATGACCGTAATGCACAATGTGCTGAAAAAATACGGCGTTACGAAAAAACAAGTGTCGGCTGCCCTTTTAAAAGCACGTGATGCGCTTGATGACTACCTTTGCGGAATTGAGGCGCGGGGAAAAGAAATCATTGCGAAAGCAAGGGAAAAACGAACTCCCATTATTGTTCTTGCGGGGCGCCCTTACCATATTGACCCTGAAATCAACCACGGTATTCATAAGCTCATTTCTTCCCTGGGGCTTGCGGTAATCACCGAGGACGCCGTTTATAAGCTTGGAAAGCTCCCGGAGCTTGACGTTTTAAACCAGTGGACATACCATGCAAGACTTTACAAAGCCGCCCAATATGTTACATCACAGCCCGATATGCAGCTTGTACAGCTGGTTTCATTCGGGTGCGGAATCGACGCCATCACAACTGATGAGGTAAGGTCAATCCTTGAGGCGAACGGAAAGCTATACACCCAGCTAAAAATCGATGAAATCAACAACCTGGGTGCGGCTAAAATCCGTTTGAGAAGCCTTGTGGCGGCGATGGCTGATAAGAGTTATTAAAAAATAGTTGTTAGAAGTTAGTTTTTGCAATAATTAAGCAGACAATATATAATTTTTCGTTAATTAAGTTGTATTAATCTTATTATTATGATATAATTAATCAGATGAAAATTTAAGGATGTGATTAAATGCAAATAAATACTAACAGTTTAGTATCAATAACTGAAGCAAATAAAAATTTTTCACGAATTGCTAAGCTCGTTGACATGAACGGAGCGGCTGTAATTCTAAAAAACAATACTCCCCGCTATGTTTTAATGGAGTACAGTCAATTTGAAAAAGAAGAATTTGCCGATACGGCAACTGTGTGTGAAGTAGGGGAAAAAATAATGAAACGGTATATGAGTGCATTTAAGGAGCTTGCAAAATGAAAGTTCTGACTAAAGAACAGGTTTTGCTTCTGCATCAAATTATTATAAAATATACAGGTGGTACGGAAGGCTTAAGAGATGAAAACTTACTCGATTCAGCGCTTTTTGCACCATTTGCTGAGTTCGGCGGCATAATACCTTATAAAACACTTCAAAGCAAAGCAGCAAGGCTTTGTTTCGGACTTGTTAAAAATCATCCTTTCATTGACGGTAACAAGAGGATTGGTATTCTCGTAATGATGTCATTTTTAGAGGCAAATGGTATTATACTTGAATGTAATGACAACGAGCTTGTAAAACTTGGAGTTGAACTCGCTGACGGCTTAATAGGAGAAAATGAAGTTTTAGAATTTATTATTGAGCACAGTTAATACGGGATGCTTTCGGCGTCCCGTTGCTTTTTATGCAAATTCAGTTCACAGTTCCGCTGACTGTTGAAAAACGTAGTGGTGTTTGACATTCAGGCGGGTTTGTGATATGATTAGCAAAGCAGTTATAGTAAGGAGGCTTAATTATGTCAATGAAAGATTACGATTATATCTGGACGGATAAAAAAAGGACGCTTTTCGGTCTGCCCATATCCTTTACGAGATATATCCTGACCGAGAAAAAGTTTATCACAAGAAAGGGTTTTTTATCCTTAACCGAAGACGAGGTCGAGCTTTACCGTATTGTGGATAAAAGCCTGAAGCTTCCGCTTTCCCAGCGGATTTTCGGCTGCGGGACGGTTATTATCAACAGCAAGGATACCGATTTCCCCGTAAAGGAGGTTGTATCCATTAAGAATCCCCGCAAATTTATGGAAATCCTTGAAACAAACGTCAGCCTGCATCATGATAAATATAATATACGCGGCAGGGATATGGTTGGCTTTGACCATGACGGCTGTCCTGACGAATAAATTAATACAGGGAATTTTATATGCTTGAATTTATAAAAGAGAAAACCGGCTGCTGGGAATATTTGAAAAACTGCGGGCTTCCGATTTTTATGTACGGAATGGGAGACGGAGCCGTAAAAATCGAAAATATTATGAAAAGCTTCGGGATAGCCGTTTCGGGTTATTTTGCAAGCGATGATTTTTACCGGGGACATGAATTTAAGGGTCATTTTGTGCATACACTAGCTCAGATTGAGGAATACCTTGACGAGTTTGTCGTGGTGCTTGCGTTTGCGGCTGGTTATGAGCGTTTATATGACCATATAAATGAAATTGCTGAAAAATATGTTTTGTTAGCGCCCGATGTTCCCGTCGCCGGGGACGGTCTTTTCACCTATGACTACTGCATGGAGAACGCTGATAAAATACAAAAGGTTTATGCTCTGCTCGCTGATGAAAAATCGAGGCAGACCTATGCCGATGTTATTAATTTTAAAATAAGCGGTAAAATCGGGTATTTAAACAGCTGCACCTCCCCTGAATCCGAAGTCTGCGGCGAACTTATAAAGCTTTCACAAACGGAGGTTTATCTGGATTTGGGAGCTTATAACGGCGACACGGTGCAAAAATTCATCAAAGCCTGCTCAAATAATTTCAGGAGTATTTATGCCTTTGAGCCAAGCGAAAAGAACTTCAGGCGTCTGAGGGAAAATACCGATGCTTCAGACGGCAGGATCCGTCTTTTTAACGGCGCGGTATGGAGTAAAAACGGTTTCCTGCCGGTTACAAACGGTTCGGGGCGTATGGTTTCCGTCACCCCGGACGGTGAAAAAACCGTTGAATGCTTTTCTGCCGACGATGCCGTTCCCGAAAACGCCACCCTTATCAAGCTTGACGTCGAGGGCGCTGAAAAGGAAGCCATAACCGGCGCTGAGCGTCATATTAAAAACGGCGCGAAAATTATATGCGCGCTTTACCACCGCAATGAGGATATGTTTGAAATTCCTTTGCAGCTGTTAAAAATTAATCCCGGGCTGAAGCTGTTCATACGGCATCAGCTTTACATACCGGCATGGGAAACTAATTTATACGCACACCTATAATAATTAACAATTAAAAATTAACAATGCAGGTATACCGCCTGTGGCGGTATAATTATTATAAATGGCTTTTAACTATATGTACTATAAGCAGTTGTAATTCTGCTTATAAACTTATTCAGGTTACTTTACATAATGTATAATATAATTAACAATCAATATTATATAATATATACCGCCTAGACGGCAAAGAAACGGAAAATTTTATGAAACGTACGGAAATAGGTAAGTTATTTAAGGATACTCAGAATTATATGGAAACGGAGTTATTAATATGCGGCTGGGTAAAATCAATCCGAATCAGCAAGGGCATTGCCTTTATCGCTGTGAGCGACGGGAGCTTTTTCACCCCCCTGCAGATTGTAGCCGAGGAAAATAAGCTTGATAACTTCGCCGATGTTTCAAAGCTTAATACGGGAGCCGCAATATCGGTAAAGGGCAGGCTTGTAATTACGCCCGGTTCAAAACAGCCGTTTGAAATAAATGCTTCCGGTATAAAAACCGAAGGGCTGTCCTCACCCGAATATCCTTTACAGAAAAAAGCTCATTCCCTTGAGTATCTGAGGACGATTTCTCATCTTCGTATGCGGACGAATACCTTTCAGGCAGTATTTAAAATCCGTTCGGCGGCGGCACAGGCTATCCACAGGTTCTTCGCCGAAAACGGCTTTTGCTATGCCCATACTCCGGTTATAACAGCCAGCGACTGCGAGGGCGCCGGTGAAATGTTCAGCGTCACGTCATTTGATTTAAACAGTCCCGCGCGCGGTGAGGACGGAAGCGTTGATTATTCCGCCGATTTCTTCGGCAAACATACATCGCTTACCGTTTCGGGTCAGCTTGAGGGCGAATGCATGGCAATGGCATTCGGAAAAATCTACACCTTCGGTCCGACATTCAGGGCTGAAAAATCCTACACCCCCCGTCATGCCGCCGAATTCTGGATGGTCGAACCCGAAATCGCGTTTGCCGGTCTTGAAGAAGACATGGAGCTTGCCGAAAAAATGCTCAAGTATGTTTTAAGAGCTTTGACGGACGAATGCCCGAACGAGCTTAAATTCTGCAATGATTTTTATGACAGGTCCCTGCTTGGAAAACTAACAGCCGTTATTAACTCGGATTTTGCAATATGCGCCTATACGAAAGCGGTTGGGCTTTTAGAGGAATCACAGGAAAAATTTGAATACCCCATTTCCTGGGGCTGTGATTTGCAAACGGAGCATGAACGCTTTCTGACAGAAAAAATTTACGGCTGTCCCGTTTTTATTACCGATTATCCCAAAGAAATCAAGTCGTTTTATATGCGGCTCAACGACGACGGGAAAACCGTAGCCGCTATGGATTTGCTTGTTCCGGGGGTCGGCGAGCTTATCGGGGGAAGCCAGCGCGAGGAACGCCTGGATTTGCTTTTATCACGCATGGAAGAGCTGGGGATTAATTCGTCTGATTATGACTGGTACCTTGACCTTCGCCGCTACGGAGGGGTTAAGCACGCCGGCTTCGGACTCGGCTTTGAACGCCTTATAATGTATGTCACGGGCATTGCCAATATCCGGGATGTCATTCCTTTCCCCCGCACGGCGGGTTCGGTATATTGAGTGAGGATTCAGGGTTTAGGAGGAAGGAGCAAGGTTTTTTATGCGGTATACTATTATCGGCGGAGTAAACGGAACAGGAAAAAGCAGTTTTACCGGCGTAATCAGAGCCGAAAAGGATGATTTGGGAATCATTCTTGATATTGATAAATTAAATGCCGAAAATAACGGCAATAAAATTGCGGGAGGTAAAATTGCGTCTGTAAAAATAAACGAATGTTTAAAAAACGGTTATTCCTTTACGCAGGAAACCACCCTTTCGGGAAATAAAACAGTAAGAACAGCGAAAGCGGCAAGGGATTTGGGGTATACGGTCAAGCTTTACTACATAGGGCTTGATACTGCCGCGGAAAGCTTGAAACGCATTAAAAACCGGGTTGAAAAGGGAGGTCATGACATACCGGAGGAAATTGTACAAAAAAGGTTTGAAAACCGTTTTAAATCCTTAAAGGCTGTTTTACCGTACTGCAACAATGCTGTTTTTTATGACAACAGCAACGGTTTTACCGAGGTAGCCGAATATAAAAACGGCAGAATCTGCATAAAAACAGAAAACATACCGGAATGGATTAATGAACTGCTAAACGCTTATTAAATTATACGATCATTAACAAAGGCGGACTTAATGGAAAACAAAAATATAAACCCTTTAACAGCCGGCACGCCTGTAAGCGCGCTTTCCGGAGTAGGCGTTAAAAGGGCTTCGCTTTACAATAAAATCGGAATTTATACTTTGGGTAATTTAATTGAATATTATCCCAGAAGTTATATAAATTATTCCCAGCCTTTAAAAATTCAAACCGCCCCCTTAAATGAAAACTGCGCCGTAAAGGGATTAATAACTAAAAAGCTTCCGGCGGCGCGAATCAAGGACGGGCTTATACTATACAGGGTTATCATTCAGGATGATTCCGGTTTAATGACGGTGACCTTTTATAACAACAGCTATACATATGATGCCTTAAAACTGGGAGAGGAATTTGTTTTTCACGGGAAAATGCAGGGGGGATTTATCCGCCGGGAAATGAACTCGCCGTCATTTGTCAGGGCTTCGTCCGGATACCTTATCAAGCCTGTCTACCGCCTTACCGAAGGGCTTACCGGCAATATGGTCATAACAAACGTCAGATACGCCCTTGAAAACATTTCGAAAAATTATTACGAGGACTGCCTGCCGTTCGGGCTGAGGCAGTATTATGAGCTTTGCAGTTTTGAATTCGCAGTAAAAAACATACATTTCCCGTCTGATGAAAACTCATGCGCCATTGCCGGGAAGCGCCTTGCCTTTGAAGAGCTTCTGATTTTACAGCTTGGAATGGCTGTGCGTAAAAACAGGAACAGACAAATGTCATCATGCAAAATGAAGCCGGATGACGATGCCCTGCGTGAATTTTGCGCGGCTCTCCCGTTTGAGCTTACAAACGCCCAGAAAAAAGCCGCGGCTGAAATTACGGAGGATATGTGTAAAGACATGCCTATGAACAGGCTTCTTCAGGGAGACGTCGGTTCGGGGAAAACCGCCGTTGCCGCCGCAGCCGCCGCTCTGGCATATAAAAACGGTTTTCAGACCGCCGTGATGGCGCCGACCGAAATACTGGCGCGTCAGCACCTTAAAACAATGTCTTCGCTGCTTTCGCCTCTGGGGATTAACGTCTGCTGCCTGACCGGCTCGCTCAAGGCGAAGGAACGCCGTGAAATCAACGAGAAAATTAAAAACGGCGGATATCATGTCATTACGGGCACCCACGCCCTTATTTCCGATACAACCGAATTTGAGAAGCTGGGGCTGGTCATAATGGATGAGCAGCACCGTTTCGGCGTTAATCAGCGGGCTATGCTTGCCGGAAAGGGTGAAAACCCCCATAAGCTTGTTATGTCGGCTACTCCCATTCCCCGCACCCTTGCACTCATTATTTACGGCGACCTGGATATTTCAGTCCTTGATAAGCTTCCTAAGGGACGGCAGGAGGTGAAAACCTTTGCGGTCACCTCAAAGCTCCGCGACAGGGTATTCGGCTTTATAAAAAAACAGCTTGACGAAGGCAGGCAGGCTTATATTATATGTCCTTTGGTTGAAGAAGGAACAAACGAAGCCAAGGCGGCTGAATCATATGCGGAAAAGGTAATGAAGGGTTTTTTCACAGGATATAAAACAGGGCTTTTACACGGTAAAATGTCAGGCGCCGCAAAGGAAAAAGTTATGTCGGATTTTAAGGACGGGGAATACGGCATTCTTGTTGCCACTACTGTTGTCGAGGTCGGCGTGGATGTTCCCAACTCAGCCGTTATCCTTATTGAAAACGCCGACCGGTTCGGGCTTTCTCAGCTTCATCAGCTCAGAGGCAGGGTGGGGCGGGGTTCAGCACAAAGCTACTGCATACTGATAGCCGGGGAGGTTAATGAAGATTCCCGCAGGCGGCTGGAAATCATGACAAAAGTAACGGATGGTTTTAAAATTTCCGAATATGACCTTAAAATGCGCGGAGCGGGCGATTTTTTCGGGGAACGGCAGCACGGCCTTCCTAAAATGAAAATCGCCGATATAGGCGCAGACAGCGGCTTGTTATTAAAAACAAGCCAGGCGGCAAAAAAGCTCATAAAGAACAGTCCCGGTCTGGAGCTTTATCCTAAACTAAAAGCTGCCGCCGAGGAAATATTTGTAAGAAGCGGTGAAAACAGCATGAATTAAATGAATTCTTAATGAATATTAACATAAATATAGACAGATTTAAAAGAATTTAAAAACCCCTTGAAACATGGCATTTTTATGGTATACTAAATTATAACGGAAATAAAAATAATAAGAACCTGTTCCCATAGGCGTAAATATTTTTTACTATAGGAACATATTCTAAATCAATTCGGAAAGAAGGTTCATTATATGAATGTTGCTGAAAATTACTTATTATGGTGTGAAAAGACTGTTAATGACGCCGCTTTGCAGGATGAGCTCAAAGAGATTGCAAATGACAGCGAGGCTGTAAACGACAGGTTTTACCGCGAACTCGAATTCGGCACGGGGGGGCTGCGCGGTATTATAGGAGCGGGTTCTTACAGGATGAATATTTATACGGTCCGCAGGGTTACGCAGGGTCTTGCCCGTTATATTAACGAAACCTTTAAGGAAAACCCCTCTGCAGCTATTGCATACGACAGCCGCATTAATTCCGATGTTTTCGCCAGGGAAGCGGCAGGGGTACTTGCGGCAAACGGCATTGCGGTACATATTTACAGCGAGCTTATGCCTACCCCGATGCTTTCATATGCCGTAAGGGCTTTGGGCTGTTCCGCGGGGATTGTCATAACGGCAAGCCATAACCCGGCAAAATATAACGGCTATAAGGTTTACGGCTCCGACGGCTGTCAGCTTACCCTTGACGCCGCTGAAACCGTCCTTGACAATATAAACAGCATCCCCATGTTTGACGGAACCGAATATATCGGCTTCGAAGAGGGGCTGTCCGGCGGAATTATAAAATATATCCCCCAGGACGTTATAAACGGTTATATCGAAGAGGTTTACAAACAGGGGATTAATACAGCTCTCGTTCCCGAAAGCGGATTAAAGGTCGTTTACACCCCCCTTAACGGGGCGGGGAACAAGCCTGTACGCGCTATTCTCGATAAAATCGGCGTCAGCGATGTTACCGTCGTTAAGGAACAGGAGAACCCGGACGGGAACTTCCCGACATGTCCGTCCCCAAACCCTGAAATCAGAGAAGCCCTTGCGCTGGGGCTGGAGCTGTGCAAAACCGTTAAACCTGACCTGCTGCTCGCCACTGACCCTGATTCCGACCGCGTAGGTATAGCCGTTCCGTCCGGCGGCGGATATGAACTTTTCACCGGCAATGAAGTCGGGGCTATGCTTTTGGAATATATATGCTCCGAAAGGACCAGGCTGGGCACTATGCCGGAGAACCCCGTCGCGGTTAAAACGATTGTTACCACCGATATTACAAGAGCTATAGCAAAGGAATACGGCGTTGAAATAACCGAAGTCCTTACAGGGTTTAAATTTATCGGCGAACAGATTGGTCTGCTCGAAGAGAAAGGCGAGGAAAACCGCTATATTTTCGGATTCGAGGAAAGCTACGGTTATCTTGCGGGAACCTATGTGCGCGACAAGGACGCCGTAGTAACCTCAATGCTTATATGCGAAATGGCGGCTTTTTACCGCACGAAGGGGATTTCCCTAATACAGGCACGGGAAAATATGTATAAAAAATACGGTGTTTATACGCATACCCAAAAATCATTCCAGTGCGAGGGTGAAACCGGTATGCAGAGAATGTCTGAAATAATGAACGGGCTGCGTGACGAAACACCCGAAGCAATCGGAGGCTTAAAGGTCATAAGGTTCGATGATTACCTGAAAAGCGTTTCGGTCGACACAGCCACGGGGAATAAAACCGGACTGAACCTTCCTAAATCAGATGTCCTCGCGTTCATGCTGACGGATAACGCGTCCGTGGTACTGCGTCCGTCGGGAACAGAGCCTAAAATCAAGGCTTATTATACGACTACGGGAGCGTCAAAAAATGAAGCGGATGCGCTTGAAGAAAAAATTTCAGCTGATTTCCGGAAAATTATAGGATTTTAAATATTTGAAAGGAATTTTATTATGCTTTTAAAAAAGAAATATATCAGAGTATTGGTTTCATTTATTCTGGGGGCTTTTGTCTTAGCCGGATGCGAAGGGGAGCCTTATAACGGTGAAAATTCCCGTGAAGTAACAGGCGACGCTGAGATACTGAATTTCAATATGCCGGAGAACGGTGAAAAAATCGCAGTAATAACCTTTAAGGATTACGGCGTTGTCAAGGCAAAGCTTTTTGCCAACGCCGCTCAGAAGGGAACCGAAAACTTCATAGGTCTTGCCGAAATGGGTTATTATGACGAGCTTATTTTCCATAGGATTATACCTAATTTTATGAACCAGGGCGGCGACCCCAGGGGCAACGGCACTGGTGGACAGAGCTTCTGGGGCGATAAATTCGAAGGGGGAATTCCCGAAGGGCTTTATCATTTCAGCGGAGCGCTGGCATATGCCAACTCGGGTTCCACATCAACCAACGGCAGCCAGTTCTATATTGTGAATACTCCGGCGGATTATATTTATTACGGCGGGTATACCGGTGAAAACGGGCAGACGGTTTATTTTGAAAATTTCGAGGAAGCGAATATATCTCTTCCCGAAAATGTAAAGGATAAATATAAAGAAGTCGGCGGAGTTCCTTTCCTTGACGGCGGATATACTGTTTTCGGTCAGGTTTTTGAGGGACTTGACGTTATCCGTGAAATAGCAAAGGCAGAAACCGACGAAAATGACAAGCCGCTTACTCAGGTTCTTATGGAATCGGTTAAAATCGAGGACTACCAGGGGTAGTAGTTAGAGAATAGTAACTAGCAGCTAGTACCAATTAATAATTAAATTAATTAACAATTAACAATGGCGGTATACCGCCTGCGGCGGTATGATTTTAATTAATTATTTATAAACATTTAGATGTTATGAGGTACTAGTTTTTGTCTGCTGAATAATTGAAAAATGCCGTCACTGTTTTGTGACGGTATTTTTTACTTTCGGCATTGATGAATGTATTAATGCATATACTTTGACATGATTATTATTAAAATAAAAGAAAGGTATGATTTTCATGGCTTCATATAACGAAAATAATTACTATCCCTTCAGCGCTGTTCCGCTTGGTTTTCCTAATAATTCGTTAAGCCCGGATATAAGCGAATACACAATGTATTTCCATCACGACAAGCACTATCAGGGTTATGTTGACAAGCTGAACGGTCTGCTGAAGGAGTATCAGATAATGCAGCACATTACTCTGTCAGAGCTTACTCAGATTGAGGACACCGATATAAGGAACAATGCGGGAGGGGTATATAACCACGAGCTTTATTTCGGCAGTCTTTCTCCCGACAAGAAGACAATGCCTGATTTTGTGACCGAAAGGCTTGATAAGAATTTCGGTTCAGCCGATAATTTCTTTAAGGAACTCAAGGAAGCGGCGCTTTCACAGTTCGGCTCGGGTTATGCCTGGCTTGTTCAGTCTGTTGTTAAGGAGAATGAATCTGACAATTCGAGTTCAAGTAAAAAATTAAGCATTATTAAGACGGATAACCAGAATACGCCCGACCTTTTAAAATATAAAATTATCCTTCCTGTTGACGTCTGGGAGCATGCTTATTATCTTGACAGGCAAAACCGCCGCAATGAATATATTGACGCATTCTTCAATGTTATAGACTGGGATACGGCAGAAGCGCGCATGAAATCCACAGGATAAATAATTCAGCATATATTTTTTAAAATAATCAAATAAACAGGGGGGTAAAATTACCCCCCCCGCTCATAAGAAAACGGTTTTATCTTATAAAAAACCAGCCGGAAGAATAAGAATTTGTTTAAACTCCTAATTCCTCACTCCTCATTCCTGATTCCTTTAAGCCAGTCTCTCCTCAAGCCTGGAAAGCTCCTGTGCAAGTTCTTCCGGCAGGGTGTCTCCGAAGCCGGCGTAAAACTCCTTAATCCCCTTTATGTCCTCAAGCCATAAGGAGCTGTCTACGGAAAGCAAATCCTCAACCGTTTCGTATGAAATTCCGTCAAGACCTTCAATGTTTATATCATTAGCTTTGGGTTCATAGCCGATTGCGGTTTTTTCAGCCTCGGCATTGCCGTCGCAGCGTTCGATAATCCAGTCGAGAACCCTCATGTTATCGCCGAAGCCGGGCCATATGAATTTACCCTCTTCATCGGTGCGGAACCAGTTTACATTAAAAATTTTAGGAGCTTTGTCGCCCAGTTTTTTACCCATTTCAAGCCAGTGAGTAAAATAATCGCCCATATTGTATCCGCAGAACGGGAGCATTGCCATAGGGTCGCGGCGGACAACTCCCACTGCTCCTGCGGCTGCGGCAGTGGTTTCGGAAGCCATGATGGAGCCTACAAAGGTACCGTGCTGCCAGTCAAAGGACTGGTAAACAAGGGGGGCTGTCTTTGCGCGCCTGCCTCCGAAGACGATAGCGTCAACGGGAACGCCCTTGGGGTTGTTGAATTCGGGCGAAATGCAGGGGCAGTTCTCAGCCGGGGCTGTAAACCTTGAATTGGGGTGGGCAAGCTTTCCGCCGTTTGCGGTATATTCCCTGCCGTTTACCTTAGCACCCTTCCATTCCGTTGCGTTTTCGGGCGGATTCTTGTCAAGACCCTCCCACCATACGGTATTGTCGTCATTGTTAATGGCAACGTTGGTGAATATAGTATTCTTCCTTGTTGAGGCAAGGGCATTGTAATTGGATTTCTCGTTTGTTCCCGGGGCAACGCCGAAAAAGCCCTTTTCGGGGTTTATTGCCCACAGCCTGCCGTCCTCTCCCTGTTTTAGCCATGCAATATCGTCGCCTACGGTATAAACCTTATAACCTTTTTTCACATACCCCTCGGGAGGAATAAGCATGGCAAGATTGGTCTTTCCGCATGCCGACGGGAACGCGGCGCAGACATATTTCGTATTGCCGTCCGGCTTTTCAATGCCCAGAATAAGCATATGCTCAGCCATCCATGACTCGTTCCTGCCCTGATATGAAGCGATTCTGAGGGCAAAACACTTTTTGCCGAGAAGAACGTTTCCGCCGTATGCCGAATTGACCGACCAAATCGTGTTATCCTCCGGGAAATGGCATATATACCTGTTTTCAGGGTCAACGTCAGCTTTTGAGTGAAGCCCGCGGACAAAGTCGTTTGAGGTACCCCCAAGGTTTTCGAAGGCTGCCTTGCCCATACGGGTCATTATATTCATGTTAAGTACGACATAAATCGAATCGGTAACCTCAACGCCCACTTTGGCAAGAGGGGAGCCTATGGGACCCATGGAATACGGGATTACATACATTGTTCTGCCCTTCATAACGCCGTCGTAAAGGGGGGTAAGCTTTGCATACATTTCGGCAGGGTCGCACCAGTTATTGGTGGGACCGGCGTCTTTTTTATTTTTTGTACAGATGAAGGTTCTGTCCTCAACTCTGGCTACGTCATTGGCAAGGGTTCTGTGATAAAGGCACCCGGGAAGCTTTTCCTGATTAAGCCAGAAAAGCTTATCCCTGCTGTCGTCGGGAAGCTCCGTAACTTCTTTCGTCAAAGCTTCCAGCTGTTCTTGTGAACCGTCTATCCATACGATTTTATCAGGCTTTGTCAGGGCGGTCATTTCCTCCACCCATTTGTTTACATTCGGATTGTTAGTCAAAGACATAAGCGGCACGCTCCTTATAATTTAAAAAATCAAAATTTTCCACAAATACTATTATAGTGCAAACCGCAGGAAAAATCAAGGGGATTTATAAGTTTTTCAGAAAATATTTTAAATCTGAAATATTGACAGAACGAAAAAACATCCTGAGTATTTGGAAAATAATGAAATACTGGTTGATATAACTCAAGTTTTTCTGAAGATAAAAAACAATAATTGATTTCCCATAAAAACCCGCCGTCCGGTTTCCAGCCCGGACGGCGGATTACTTTTCGCAGGGTTTATATTAATACCGCATTAAGCAGATATTTCCTGGAACACAAACCCTGCTTTTGGATTTATATAAACATATTCAAGTCAAATTCTCATAAGACGACTGCAGATATTAAAAGGCTTTTCATGTCATGTGCGGCGGCGGTTTAATTCCTCCGCCCTGTGCCCGACTATTAACCGTTTAATATCCGCTGTTTGAAAATTTGTTCCTGAATACGATTTACTGTATTAATTTAACCTGAATGAAAAACAATATACCATATAAATTTTGCTAATTGATTTTCTTGTATTTTATAAATTTATACCGTAATACTATTATATCCCAAGCGATATAAAAGTCAAGAACAAATTAATTACAAAAAAATTACAATTACCTGTCGGCAGTCAAAGCGTTTACTTCGGACGACAAGGCATTTATTTCAGGGTCGCCGGGATTAAGCTCCGAATAGTCAAGCAGAAGCTTCGAAGCCATAGCGTTATAGCCTATGTAAATCATGCCCCGGATTTTTTCCTTTATCTGACTGCCCAGAATATCAATTTCGGCTTCGTAAGCCGATAAACCGGCGGGATACATTTTCGCCCTGTATCCTTCTCCGAAGATTTCCGCAGCCGCGGGATAAACATTTCTGAGCGAATTATCCGTCCTTAACGCCTTTTTCAAATAATCCATAGCCTTTTCCCCATCCATACTCTTTAAATTTTCCGCCGCCCTGAAGCAGTAATAAGCCGCTTTGTCCGAATCCGGCAGGCTGACAATCATACCGTCATTTATATACTCAGGATTAACCGCCGTATAGATATAGTTTTTCTGCAGCGCCGCATATAAAACAAACAAATCATAAACATCCCTGCTTTCTTTTACTGCGGAAAACAGAAACCTTATAACAGCGATGAACCATACCTGCTCTTTGAACGGTATTCCCCCGGCATCTTCAAGGTACTGTATTAATACCCGCAGGAAATCCTTTTTGTCTGAAATATTGTCATAGTATTCCTTAAACCCGTACGGGTTTATTTTTGAAATTACAGGAGATACGGCGTTTCCCGATTTCAGGGAAAAATAAAGCAGGCCGGCTGAATAAACGGGCAGAATCTTAAATTCCGAAATAAAATTTATAACTTCATGAACGTCAAAGCCGTTTCCGCAGTAATACATTTTATTCATTTCCACGAATTTTATGAAATTATAAGGGGGGGAATACTCGTTTATAAAATTGTACGCGTAATTAATCAGCTCTGCCTTTTCGTCAGTATTATCATTTTCCCCCACGGCTTTAATAAGGTTATACTCGAACATCCTCAGGCATTCGTCGAAGTCCTTAATCTGCCCGAACAGGGTTTTTATAATGGAATACTTACCTGTTCCTTTTGCTATTTCAAAATCGTAACCTATTAATTTACTGACATACCGGTAACCTGTGTGCTTTATAACCGTATTATACGGGACGGCGTTCCTTTTTTCATACGCCGTGCTGAATTTTCCGGCTTCAATAAGACTTCCTATGAAAATTATGTTTATATTGACAAATTCTTCATTACCCGTGAACCTCGGGGCGCATAAAAGCACCTCGGCAATATTGTATTTCCCCTTTTTATATGTTTTGTACAACTCATTGTATTTACCGCATTCGTCCCGGACGGCTTCCTTCATTTCAAGCTTAAGGTATGTATAAACGCTCAGAGCCGCTATTTCAAGGTCGGTAACAATAAAATCCTCAATATTCCGGCTGTCATTCCTCAGCCTGCGGTATTCGTTTATGACTTCCAGAGCTTTTTCATATTTCTTTTCGTTGTACCACGCTAAAGCGCACAGCTTAAGCAGGACAAACTCCGCATATTTATTAACCTTGTATTTTTTATTGATTTCAATGCCCCGTCTGCAGCATTCGGCGGCTTTGGCGTTGTCAAACCCGAAATAGCTGTCAAAAAGCTGAATATACGGTGAAACGTCGTCGTCCTTTTCGGCAATGCGCTTTTCTATCAGCTCAAGGTTGCGTTTCCTTTTGTTTTCATGGTCTCCCGGATTTAAATTAACATACCCGAAATGATGAACAAAGGAGTTAAGAAGCTTTATAGGCTCCCCAGCCGTATTAAGGTATTCATGAACGGGATTGACAAACCGGGTATTCATAAGCCGTTTTGTCAGGCGCAGGGCGGTATAGTCAATATAATGTCCGTTTATATCCTTTGTTGTATAGTTTCTCTGTATATAAACAGCGGAATTATACTTTCTGTATTCACCCGATTTGAAAAAATCAATAAGCCCGCCGGAATCCCCGAACCATTCGTCGGCGTCGACGAACATGAACCATTCACCCGAGGACGCTTCTAAAGATACGTTCCTTGCCGCGGAAAAATCCTTGCACCATTCAAAATGAAGAACTTTATCGGCATATTTCCCGGCAATTTCAACAGTGCTGTCTGTCGACCCCGTGTCGACAATAATAAGCTCGGACTGAACAGCGTTTCTTACAGGCTCCAGTGATTTTAAGCACCTTTCAAGGTTTTCAGCCTCATTCTTAACAATCATCCCGATTGATAAAACCATAGATGAACCAGCCCTTCATAATAATTAACAATTAATAATTAACAATTAACAATGGTGGTATACCGCCTGCGGCGGTATGATTTTTATAGAAACGCTGTTTATAACATTCCGGTTATGCCTGCCTATGTTTTAAATACTTCATTTTTAAGGCTGGGTATTTCCCTGTCGGACGGGTTTATTTCCTCATATTCCTTTATCAGGGAAACGGCTTCGGTTATTTTACCCTGCGAAATAAACATACGGATGTTCTTTTTTACCTGCATACCAAGAGCTTCAAATTCGGACATTGCTTTTTCCGGAGCCTTAACACCAGGCTTTCCGGCTCCCGGATTAATTCCGGTATAAATTTTATCAAGCCTTTCTGAGGTAACAATATCACCTCTTTCGGAGGCTTCGCTGATATATTGTTTTATTATTCCGAGGACGCTTTCGAAATCTGCGGGGGTATTCCCGCTCTGTAAATAATCAGCCGACTTAAAGCAATAATATCCGAATAAAACAATATCGGAAAGGCTGGAAATCATATCGTCGTTTATAACATCTTCGGAATAAATATTAACAGTATAACAGCACATATATTTTATGAATTTTAATAAAAGGGACGTCTTTAATTTGCTTTCAACGTTTTTATTTGCTGATAGGGTATATAATATCAGTTCCGAAAACCATAGCTGACCGGAATTGTCAGAAATATCGCCGATTACGTCGAGGTAACCGTCCAGGGCGGCTGGAAAATCCTTTTTGAAATTTATATTGGCGTAGTAATATTTAAGATCACGGGAGTTAATTTTCGGTATGAGCTTTTCACAGGGCAGTCTGAATTTCAGCATAAAATAAAGCAAATCGGACAGCATGACATGAACGTTATCCATATCGCCGGCAATACTCAGCGCATTTTCAGCCGTTTTAGGACTGCATATGAAAGTAAAGTACATCGTCACTGCTTTTTTATAGACAGCGGACGTATTACATCCTAGAGTGTTTTCATAAAGAAAAGCTATGTAACCCTTTTTATCTTTTATTTCCCCGGAAATCTGCTTTATGAGCATTTCCTCAAAAATATCAGCGGCGGTTTTTTCGTCCCTGATTTGTGAGAATACGCCTGTTATAACCGAATACTCCTTAAGCTCGCAGGCTATTTTTACGTCGTAGGAAAGCCTGAAATAAACATACTTATAATCGAAGCATTCAATCATGAACTTATAAGGCGTGTTCCTTATGTATTTCAGCGCTTCTCCGTATCTTTTATAGTTTACCAGCCTTTCAATTACAATACAGTTATTGTTGACAAACTCCCTGTCGTCAGCAAACATAGGAATAGCCATCCTTATGTCAGGGGTGCGGTGCTTTCCGGCTTTGTACTGGTTATAAAGTGAAATATACTTGTCGGCTGTCTCAATAAGCGGTTCCGCATTACCGGTTTTGCTGTATATTACCAGCATAAGCCCGTACATGTCTATATCCGTAAAAATAACCCTGTTCTGTTCTTTCCTTCTTTTTTTCAGTTCGAAGTATTCGCCGCAGACCGAAACCGCCCTGCCGATATCACCTTTCGTATACCATGCCGACGCAATCGACTTAATAAAAATATAGTCGATGAACTCATTCCTGCCCTTATTGGCTTTTATTCCGTCCCGGCAGGCTTTTTCGGCTTTTTCGGGGTCGACTCCGTTATACATATCGAAAAGCTGTAAAAATGAAAGCACATAGTTACTGCCGTTTTTTTCTATTTGCCGCCCGAGCATTTCGATATTACGCGCCCTTTTTTTGCTTTCTCCGCCGCTGTTAAGCTCCACATAACCGAAATGGTGGACAAAGGCGCCGAGCGATTTTATAGAATTCATGGGCGTGTTCAGAACCTCATGAACAATATTTTCAAACCTGGTGCCGGGCAGGATTTTAGTCATCCTGGCGACAATGCCGTCCACATAATTGGAATAAACGCCGGCATATTTATAATTTCGCTGGATATAATCCGCCCTGGTAAAATTTTTATATTCCCCCGACTTAAAGAACTCAATCAGCTCTGTGCAGTCGTCAAACCATTCGTCTCCGTCGAGGTATAAGAACCATTCGCCCTTGGCGTCCCTTAATGATTCGTTACGGGCGGCTGAAAAGTCGCCGCACCACTCAAAATGCCTGATTTTATCGGTATATCTCCTTGCGATTTCAACGGTTCCGTCCGTTGAACCTGTGTCTACAATAATTAATTCCGTATCAATAGCATTCCTGACGGGTTCAAGTGAATTCAGACACCTTTCAAGGTTTTCAGCTTCGTTTTTAACAATCATACCGATAGTAAGCAGCATATAAAAGTCACCTTTCAGGAATCAGGATTAAGGACAGATTTTTATCGTATAATTAATTATAACAAAAAGATTACAAATAATCAAGCATTATTGGCAATGTACATAAATTACCTGAAATAATGCAGGAGCAGGGTATTACCTTTTTGAATCGGGAATACCGTATCAGACTTTAATGATTTTATATCTTTCAGATTGTGCAATGCATAATAAACAGATACAAATATCATGGGAATAAATGAGCGGTAAAAAGCCGCTCTTTTTGCCGTATTTTATCGAGTGTCTTATTGTTACCTAAAATAAGCAGTAATACAGGCTGTATTTCTCAGAAATGAGATATACAGCCTTTAAATTATAAATACTTAAGTATTGGATTTTATAAATCATCAATTTTATCCAATAATGCTCTGATAATTGTAATAAATCTATTGACTTTGGATTTATTCTTAGTTTTAAGGATTTCTGTAATATTTATAAATAAATTTTCGTTTGTTTCCATAGAGTCAAAAAGCAAATAATCCAAACTTACATTCAGTGAACGGGCTATTTTAAAAATTGTATCTACAGACGGTATCCGGGTTGCCCGTTCGACATGACCGATATGGGAAGTTGTTAAACCGCACGCTTCGGCAAGTTTATCCTGAGTAAGGTTTTTACTTTCCCTGGCTTGTTTAACTCTGAATCCCAGTGCGAAATAATCAACTTCCTTAACCATAAAAACTTCACCTCTATATTATGGTTATTAATTAACTTAGTCTTCCGACCAAATAATCAATACTGACATTATAATAATCAGCAAGCTTTATTATGATACTTAACGGTATTTCACGTTCTCCGCGTTCATATTTGGAATAAAGCGACTGGTCACATATCAGATATTCTGAAATCTGTTTCTGCGTTAAATCGTTATCTTCTCTCAGCTCTCTTATCCTCAATTTCACTTTAATCACCGAAATTATTATACAATATTTTTATATAAACTATTGACAAATAGGACTAATAGTCCTATAATACAGTATATACATTTATTTAAGCAGTAATACAATTTAATAAACAGATACAAATATCAAGGGAATAAACCGCTCTTTATTAAGTATTATTTAAGTATGAAATTATTCTATAATGATATTGACATTTGTGGGTATATATGTTATAATGATATTGACCCCACAAAAGGAGGTGTTTTTGCGGGAGAAAAGAAAATGGGTCGTCCTACTGAAAACCCCAAAAATGCCACAATAAAATTCCGGATTGATGACTGCACAAGTAAAAAATTAGATGAATGCAGTTTTAGAATGAAAGTATCTAAATCCGAAGTATTAAGGCTTGGAGTTCATAAAGTACATGACGACCTTAATAAAGAATAACGAACACCCGCCCCTCCGGTCAGAGATGAAGCGAGTGTTCATGTGAAGATAGGCATATAATGCAAATCTCAAGGGCATTATATCATATTTTCCGGAAAAAGTCAAATGAAAATTTTGAAGGTAATACATAATGTCTATTTTTGAATTGTTATACTACGGTAAAATAATTCCTTTTGAACGGGGTTCGGTACAAAGCCCCGAATATCTGAAAAATGAGCTTAAAATCGACGCTGAAAGGGACTATTTCAACGGAAAACTATCCCCTGCCGACCATGAACGTTTCCGTAATCTGGAAGACCTTTTTTCTCAGGCTTCAAAAGCCGATGAAATTAATAATTTCGCCTACGGCTTCACAATGGGCGCGCTTATTATGCATGAAATTATGGAAGGCAAGGAAAAAATAATACAGAATTGTATGGAATAAAGAACAAAACCTACCATGATTCAAATATATTCATAAACCGCACCCTGTAAACAGCTATTGCTTACAGGGTGCGGTTATATTATTATTCAATCTACTACCTCGTAACACCTAAAAGTTTCGATATTATAATTAAAATCATACCGCCGCAGGTGGTATACCGCCATTGTTAATTGTTAATTTTTAATTGTTAATTGATACTACCTGTCAAAAGCGTCCTTGATTTTGTCGAAGAAGGATTTCCGCTTATTATAATTATCATCGCCGACGGCGGAGTCAAATTCCTTTAAAAGCTCCTTCTGCTTTTTACTGAGGTTTTTCGGAACCTCAATAAAAACGTGGACATACTGGTCTCCCCTGTCGCTTCTTCTCAGCCTTTTTACACCCTTGCCCTTAAAACGGAAAATCGCGCCGTTCTGCGTGCCTTCCGGTATGCTGTATTTCACCTTGCCGTCAATGGTCGGAACGGTAATTTCATCGCCGAGTACTGCCTGATAATAAGTAATGGGCATTTCGGTATGGATATCAAACCCGTCGCGCTCAAATATCGGGTCGGGCCGAACCGTTACGGTAAGATGCAAATCGCCTGCCGGTCCCCCGTTAAGTCCGTGGTGTCCCTGTCCCGAAACCTGCATTGTCTGTCCGTCGTCGATTCCTGCCGGGATTTCAACGGTAATGGTCTTAGAAACGGAAGTGCGACCGCCTCCGTGGCATTTCGGACACGGATTGGTAATGGTCTTGCCCTTTCCGCCGCACTTAGGACAGGTTTTCTGCGATGAGATATTCCCGAACGGAGTGCGCTGGGTTGTTCTCACCATACCCGAGCCGTGACAGTCGGAACAGGTTTCGGCGGACGAGCCGGAAGCCGCGCCCGAACCGCCGCATCCGGAGCATTTTTCCATGCGCGATACGCTGACGTCAACCTTCTTCCCGAAGCAGGCGTCCATAAAGCTTATGTTGATATTCGACTGAATATCCTGTCCGCGCCGGGGCGAGTTCGCGTTTGTAGAACGCCCGCCGGAAAATCCGCCGCCGAAAAAGCTCGAGAATATGTCGCTTATGTCGCCCATATCCCCGAATCCTCCGCCGAAACCGCCGAAGCCTCCTCCGCCGCCGTAGGACGGGTCTACCCCCGCGTGTCCGAACTGGTCGTAACGTCCCTTTTTTTCCGCGTCGGACAGTATTTCAAAAGCCTCGTTCACTTCCTTGAATTTGTTTTCGGCTTCGGTATTGTCAGGGTTCAGGTCGGGGTGATATTTTTTGGCAAGATTCCGGTATGCCTTTTTAATTTCATCATCAGAAGCCCCCCTGCCAACCCCGAGGACTTCATAATAATCACGTTTTTCCGCCATAAAATACCTTCCTCATTTTCTATTTGATTATATATGTATATGTACAGTTTTATAACGGGGCGGAGATGATTTATGCCCCTGCCCCAACGCCCGCAATTAATATCTCATATATTACCATATGCATGGGTTCCGTAGTACAGGAGCATTGCAGATAGTTGCTAGAGAATAGTAACTAGTACCAATTAACAATTAAAAATTAACAATTAACAATGGCGGTATACCGCCTGTGGCGGTATGATTTTAATTTATTATTCGCAATTTTTAGATGTTACGAGGTACTAGTAGTTAGTATGGTAATAAACGCTTTTTTGGTTATTTAATACACTAGCCACTATCTGCTATTCTCTGGCAACTGTACGCAACGCTCCTGCTCTGATTTAATCAGGTTTTTAATTAACGAGTGTTATGCCCACCCTGTTATCGCAGCTTTTTATAACCGCCGGCTTACGTGGTACTTTATACTCAGTATAAGCCTAAAGCTGCCGTGTGTTTTTATATATTATTCGGCTTCGGTGAAATCCGCCTCAACAAAATCATTTTCTCCGGAAGCGTCAGCAGCGGCTTCCTGCTGTTCGCCCATGCCGCCCATGTCACCGGCGTTCTGCGCGTTAGCCCCGGCAGCCTGATAAACCTTTGACGAAACCTCATAGAATGCTTTCTGAAGCTCCTCGGTCTTTGCTTTAATATCATCGGTGTTGTCTGTGGCTGCCGCGCTCTTAAGCGTTTCAATCCTGCTTTTTATTGAAGCTTTTTCCTCTTCTGAAACCTTGTCGCCGAAATCTTCCATAGCCTTCTCGCACTGCATAACAAGGTTATCTGCGTTATTCTTCGTCTCAACGGCTTCCTTGCGTTTTTTGTCCTCCTCGGCATACATAGCAGCCTCGTCGACAGCCTTCTGAATATCATCCTTGGACATATTTGTGGAGGAAGTAATGGATATATGCTGTTCCTTGCCCGTGCCTAAATCCTTAGCCGATACCTTAACGATACCGTTGGCGTCTATATCAAAGGTAACCTCAATCTGAGGGATTCCCCTCGGAGCGGGGGCAATGCCGTCAAGGCGGAACATTCCGAGCTGTTTGTTATCCTTGGCGAATTCGCGCTCGCCCTGCAGAACGTTGATGTCAACGGCGGTCTGGTTATCGGCATAGGTCGAGAATACCTGTGTTTTTTTCGTAGGTATGGTAGTGTTGCGCTCAATCATCTTTGTGCAGATGTTTCCTGCCGTTTCAATACCGAGTGAAAGCGGAGCGACGTCAAGAAGAAGAAGTCCGGTGACATCCCCGCCGAGAACGCCCGCCTGCAAAGCGGCTCCCAAAGCTACGCATTCATCAGGGTTTATACCCTTGAAGGGTTCTTTTCCTATATAATTCTTAACGGCTTCCTGAACGGCGGGTATCCTTGTGGAACCGCCTACCATGAGAACCTTGTCAAGCTCGGAAGCCTTAAGCCCGCTGTCGGTAAGAGCCTGCTTAACGGGTTCCATCGTTGATTTTACAAGGTCGGAGGTAAGTTCGTTGAACTTAGCCTGCGATAAGGAAAGCTCAAGATGCTTCGGACCTGCGGCGTCGGCTGTGACATAAGGCAGGTTTATATTTGTTGTGGCAGTCGACGAAAGCTCGATTTTAGCCTTTTCAGCCGCTTCCTTGAGTCTCTGCATAGCCATTTTGTCGGCTTTGAGGTCAATACCCTCGGTTTTCCTGAATTCGTCAACCATCCAGTTGATAATTCTTTCGTCAAAGTCGTCGCCGCCCAGACGGTTGTTTCCGGCTGTGGCAAGAACCTGCTGAACGCCGTCGCCCATTTCGATAATTGAAACGTCGAATGTTCCGCCGCCAAGGTCGTAAACCATTACCTTCTGGTCGTTCTCCTTGTCTATTCCGTATGAAAGGGCTGCGGCTGTTGGTTCGTTGATGATTCTCTTAACGGTAAGCCCGGCAATCTGCCCCGCATCCTTCGTAGCCTGTCTCTGAGCGTCCGTGAAATAAGCGGGAACAGTAATCACGGCTTCGGTTACGGTATCGCCGAGATAGGCTTCGGCGTCCGCTTTGAGTTTCTGGAGAATCATAGCGGAAATTTCCTGCGGGGTATATTTCTTATTATCTATGGTAACCTTGTAATCGGAACCCATATGCCTTTTAATGGATGAAATCGTCCTGTCCGCATTAGTGACCGCCTGACGTTTGGCAACGGCACCTACAAGGCGTTCCCCGGTTTTTGCAAATCCGACAACCGAAGCCGTGGTTCTGGCTCCCTCCGTATTGGGGATAACAACGGCGTTTCCGCCCTCCATAACCGCTACGCATGAATTAGTGGTACCTAAGTCAATACCTATAATTTTTGCCATATTATTCAATCCTTCCTGTTTTATATTTTATTGTTATATTATTAATACTTTTAATGTAAATAAAGTAATTCTAAGAACCTGTTCTCATAGGAAAAATGTATGGATTTTCGAGCATAATTTTGTCGAAGACAAGGCGAAAATCCGCAGACAGGCTGTCGCCTTTCAAGGATTTTCAACGCTGCATTAGGCAAAATCTGCCGAAATGACATACGTTTACGCCTATGGGAACATGTTCTAAGGGTTAGCCACCACAACCGAAGCCGGGCGGACGACTTTTCCGCCGAGCATATAGCCCTTCTGGAATACCTGACAGACAGTGTTTTCGGCGTAATTTTCGTCGGCAACAGAGTTTACGGCGTCATGGAACTTAGGGTCGAACGGCTTATCAAGGGCTTCTATTTCAGTAACGCCCAGTTTTGCAAGCACATCCTTATACTGGCTGAAAATCATCTCTATACCCTTTTTATAGTTTGCGTCGGAGCATTCGGCTGAAAGCGCCCGCTCGAAATTATCGATAACGCCCAGGACTTCAACTACAGTTCTGACCGAAGCGTCAACCACCGCGTTGGTTCTGTCGCTGACAGAACGCTTCCTGTAATTGTCATATTCGGCAATCAGCCGTAAATACTTGTCTTTTTCTTCCTCCAGCGTCTTTTCAAGCCCGGCGATTCTTTGGGAAGCGTTTGTTTCTTCCTGGGTGTTCCCGGTTTCTCCGGTATCGCCGGATGTCCCTGAAGCTTCGCTTTCCCCGCCGTTGTCAGAGGCGGCTTCGTTTGCGTCTTCAATACTTTCGTTCCCGGCGGCATTCGGTTCCGCTTCGGGAATGGCGTCCTTGTCTTTAATTATCATTTTTTCAACAGTCCTCTCTTTAACAGGTTCATTGCAAAAATCCGGTTCAGTCGGAATTTTGCTGAAAGCCTGCTGTGATGCGGTATTATAAGAATAAACGTAAATAATTAAACCGGCTTTTATACCCGGCATAACGGCAAAGCTAAATCTCGTCATCCTCTGAAATCAGAGCGGTAATGCGTTCGGTAAGGTACTCGATATACGGAATGATTTTTGCGTAATCAAGCCTCATGGGTCCTATTACTCCCAAAGCGCCGGCGGTTTTGTCTCCCTTTTTAATTTTGGACATTATCATGCTGGAATTTTTCATGACGAAATCCCCGTCTTCCCCGAACATAACCTGCAAATCGCTGAAGCTGCCGTCAAGCATTTTTAAAGCCTCGTTCTTATGCTCGAAGAAATGCGCAAGCTGAGCATGGTCAATATCCGGTCTTGCCAGTAAATTCTTTTCACCTGACAAATGAATATCGCTGTCCCTGAAGCCCTCGGCAAGCTCGCACACTCCCTTTATAAGAGGAGTAAGGGTAACCATATAGGCGCCTGTTGCGGCAACGAGCTTTTCGACGGTATCCTCGGACAGACTGTCGATTGAAACGCCCTGCAAATTCTCCGCCATATAGTTCGCAAAAAAATCAAGCTGTTCGTTTGTCAGGTCGAACTCTAGCCTGCAGACTTTATTTTTAATATTGCCCGAAGAGGTAATCATAAGCAGGACATACATCCTTTTTCCCGTGGGGATAACCTCAACCTTGGTAATGACTGAAAACTGCGGCGACACATTTTTTGCGACGGATGCGCAATGCGTCAGTTCAGCCAAAGCCTTTGATGCGTTCTGGATAAGCGCGTCGGCGGTGGGCACATCGGTTTCGAGGAAGTCGTCAAGCACTTTTTTTTCCTCTTCCGACAGCGGATAAGACGGCATAAGCTTGTCGACATATAAACGGTATCCTTCAAAGGTAGGAATCCGTCCCGCCGAAGTATGCGGCTGTTCGAGGTAACCGAGCTGTTCAAGCATAGCCATGTCGTTTCTGATAGTAGCGGCAGAAACGTTTATGCCCGGTATATTTGAAATTGCCTTTGAACCGACCGGTATGCCCGTCATAATGTACTCGTCAACAATTGCCGCAAGTATTTTCAGCTTACGTTCGTCCAGCAAAAGCAATCCGCCTCCGTTTCCGCAGAAATTAGCACTTGAACCGTTATACTGTTAGCACTCTGGCGTTAAGAGTGCTAAATATATTATACACCACATTCAAGATTTGTCAAGTGTTTTTATAAAAAAAATAAATTTTTTGTATTTATTATAAAAAAGTTATTTAAAAAACAGTTTTAATATGATATACTATATATATGCAGAATGTCATATGTCCGGCATTTTTGTTATTATTTTTCGGTTAATGATAATAAAACAAACTGCCATTGAACTATATATCCGAACGGAGATTAAAAATATGATTATTAAAGCAAACGACGAAAGAATCATAAGCATGGGAAGAAAAAACGTTACCCCGGAAGGTTCGGTAAAATTCTACCACGCGGGTACGCAGCTTCATTTCAGATTTAAGGGTACATATCTGAAAATAAATTTATTATATGAAAACTGCTGGGGAGAACTTTCACTGGGTTTATTAACTGACGGAATACAAAACAGCATACCGCTCTTGATTAATCAGGAGCTTCGCAGCGAATGTATTGTACTGGCTGAAAACCTGGAAAGCGGCAAAACTCATGATATAATCCTGTATAAAAAACACGGGGGGAACCAGTTCCTTGAAATAGCCGAAGCCGAAACCGACGGGGAATTTATAAAAGCCGCCCCCTTGCCGGAGCTGAAAATAGAAGTTTACGGCGACAGCGTATGCGCCGGCGAGGTTATAGACGCAGACGGTTTTGAGGGGAAAAATGACCCCGAGGACCATAACTGCCGGTACACCGACGTATGGAACAGCTTTGTTATGCAGACCGCGCGCAGTCTCGGCACGCAAATACATAATATCAGTCAGGGGGGATTGGCGCTTTTAAACGGTACCGGTTACTTTAACGAACCGCAGGATTACCCGGGGCTTGAAACTGTATACGACAGGACAAACTACACGGATATGTTCGGAGAACTTGACGAATGGGATTTCAATAACTACAAAGCCGATATAGTAATAATCGCAATAGGTCAGAACGACAGGCATGACGGTATAAATGAAAATGACAATATAAATATTGTCGAACCGTCATACCGCGAAAAATGGAAATCGGCATATAAAAAAATATGCCGAAGGCTGAATGAAGCCTACGGCGGACCCTGTTTTATACTGACTACTACCATTCTTTTCCATGACGTCGCCTGGGATGAAGCCATCGGGGAAATCAAGGATGAACTTGTATCAGAAGGAATAAAAGCACACCATAATATTTTCATAAGAAACGGCAAGGGAACGCCGGGACATCCCAGGCTTTCAGAGCATAATGAAATGGCAGGGGAGCTTACCGGGTTTATTAAACAGATTTTATAAGTTTCTTTATAATAAATATTATGAAAAGGAATGGTCATGTTAATATGGAAATAAAAGAAGAATTTCCGGCAAAACCAAAAACGAAAAACTTATTATTGAAGAAACATCTGAACGCTTTGAAAATAAAGCCTTGAAAAAGTTTTTGCTTAAAATAAAGGAAAAGAGATTAATTATTTTTTCTTTGATTTTAATTGCAGAAATAATATTTATTATAACTTATATTATGCAGGATATTGTGCTGTTCAGTTTCCCCCTTTCAGATGATAATACTTATGTTGCCAGGCTTAAGGATTATATTTTCTCCGAAACTGTTTCAAACTCTATTAAAGAGGAAATTTCCGAAAATACCGGAAAAACTGATTCCTTTACAGTTTTTATTTCGATATGCAGTAAAAAGGATAAGGCGTCAGTAGCTTCAGGAACAGGAAATACTTTAGAAGACGCATGGGAAAAAGCTGATAAGGAAGCTTACTCCTTGGTCAAGATTAATAGTATAGATGTTAAATGGGTAAAAGCAGACATTATAAATAATTACAGGGAGATAGAAACAGAAGTTTTAGGAAAGGTTTTAGAAGATTGCGGATATGACAATTATTTCAGAGGGGGAATATCATTTGACCCTGATTTTAAAAATGCTTTCCTGGAATCTGAATTAAACTCAAATAATATTCTTGATTATGATAGTATTGAAACACCTATTAAAAGTTTTGCATTACGCAGTTATACAGATGATTACAGATATAGGATTAAAATAAATGAAATACCGAAAAAAATCATGGTTTTTACGACGATTGGCTATTATTGCGGGACAGAAGATATTTTAAACCCGGACAGTGAAATATTAGAGCTTTATACTGACGGCCGTAATACGGGTCGGCGGAAAATATCAGTCGCAGAAGGCGATTATATAAATAAAATAATGATAAACACCGCTGAATACTTGCATGGGCTTATCGGCGAAGACGGACAGTTTGTTTACGGATATCAGGCTAGTCTTAACAAAGAACTGAGCGGTTACAATATATTGAGGCATGCAGGTTCAATCTGGAGTCTTATAAATCTATATAACATAACTCGGGATGAAGGTTTACTGCCTAAAATTGATGCCGCAATCAGTTTTCTTGAAAATAATATCAGTTATACAGATAAAGACACAGCTTTTGTAATTGATAAATATGCAGGAGAAGTAAAGCTGGGTGGAAATGGACTTGCAATAATAATGCTCACAGAATATATGGATGTTATGGAAAATGAAAAACATCTTGAACTTGTTGAAAAATTGGCAAACGGAATTATTCAGCTTCAGAATGAAGACGGTTCCTATTTCCATGTTTTAAATTCAAATGATTTTTCTCCCAAGTTTGAATTCAGGACAATATATTATGATGGAGAGGCAACATTTGCCCTTACGAGAGCTTATACATTTACAAAGGATGAAAAATACCTTAATGCAGCAAAAAATGCTGTGGAATACTTTATCAGCAACGATTACACCCAATACAGAGACCACTGGGTAGCATATTCTATGAATGAAATTACACAATATATCGATGATGTCCGTTATTATGAGTTTGCACTAAAAAATGCCAGCAATAATTTTAATAGAATTAAAAACTCAATGATTCTCCACCCTACAAACCTTGAACTTCTTATGGGTGTGTGGAGAACTTACGAAAGAGCGCAGGAACGCGGAATATCATCAGAATTTATAAAGAATTTCGATATGGAATCACTTTCAGAAACAATTTATACGCTGGCACAACGTCAGCTGAACGGATACTTTTATCCCGAGTATGCAATGTATACAGGAAATCCCGAGAAGTATGCCCATTCATTCTATATAAGGAATGATGCGTTCAGAATCAGGATAGACGATATTCAGCATTTTTTCGGCGGCAATTATTTTTATGTTCTATATTATGACAAAATAAAACAGTATCTGTCGGATGATTTTTTAACAGAGATAAATTTTGAAGAAAAGTTATTTGATATAATAGATAATGTGAGCTTTAAATAAATAAACTCACATTTTAATCCATGAAAGGAAATGTTATAAATTGTCTAACGCTAAATTTACAGTTGAAATGAAGGAAACCCATACTATTCTTATTCCCGATATGCTTCCCATTCATTTTGCTCTGATTGCCCAGATCCTTCGGCAGCACGGGTATAATGTCGAAGCATTGACTACCAACAGCCGCAATATCGTGGACGAAGGGCTGAAAAGCGTTCATAACGATACCTGCTATCCCGCTCTTCTTGTCATAGGGCAGTTCCTTGACGCTTTAAAGAGCGGGAAATATGACCCTGATAAGACCGCCCTGCTTATTTCGCAGACAGGCGGAGGCTGCCGCGCTTCAAACTACATTCATCTTTTAAGGAAAGCTCTTGACAGGGATTACCCGCAAATACCCGTCCTTTCTATTAATTTCAGCGGTCTTGAAAAGGACGGCGGTTTTTCAATAACGCCCGTTATGTTCCTTAAAATGCTGTATGGCGTTCTTTACGGGGATATTATGATGTCCCTTTATAATGCCTGCCGCTCGCACGAAATAAAAAAAGGTTCGTCAAAATCCTGCCTTGAAAAATGGCAGGGGATTATTTCGGAAGCTTTTAAGGACAGGACTTACACCAAAACGAAAAAATATTACAAGGCTATGCTTGAGGATTTTTCCGGAATTGAGCTTGACGGCATCAACCGGGTAAGGGTCGGGATTGTCGGCGAAATTTATGTAAAATACTCCCCGCTGGCAAATAACCGCCTTGAGGATTTCCTTATTTCGGAAGGATGCGAGCCGGTCGTCCCCGCATTTCTGGATTTCTGCCTTTACTGCGCCGTAAATACAGTCAATGACGGAAGGATTTATAATTTTAAAAACAAGTCGACCCGACTTTTCGGGATTGGCTACCGGCTTATTTACCGAAAGCAGCTGGAAATGGTCCGCATTATAAAAGAACACGGCAGGTTTGACCCCCCGCATGACTTTGAACAGCTTCGCGCCTATGCCGACAAATATATGAACCAGGGCGTAAAAATGGGAGAAGGATGGCTTATACCCGCTGAAATGGCGGCTCTTGCCCACGGCGGAATCAAAAATATAATCTGTACCCAGCCGTTCGGATGCCTGCCCAACCATATTGTTACAAAGGGTATGGCAAGGGTAATAAAAAACGCCTATCCGGACGCCAATATCGTCAATGTCGATTATGACCCGGGGGCGACAAAAGTAAATCAGGAAAACCGTATTAAGCTTATGCTGGCAAACGCACGGAAGGGGTAAGGATTAGTAAGCAATGTTTAAGGAAATATTTAGCGGTAGGCAGATATATGTCCGGGAAAGTATATTCCATTGAGGAAATTAAACGTATTGTTACGCCGATTGCTCTAAAATATGATGTAGACCGTGTTTTTCTGTTCGGTTCATATGCACGCGGCGAAGCGCATGAACAAAGCGACCTTGACTTTATAATTGACAAGGGCAGGCTTAAAGGGTTAAAATTTGCCGGAATGCTGGGTGATTTGCAGGATGTTTTTAATAAAAATATTGATTACTGACATCAACCGGTTTTTCTGAGAGCGAATCCTCAAAAAGCTTGAAAAGTCAAATAGAAAAAGATAAGGTGATTGTTTATGAATACAAAGGATTATAATATATTAAAGCATATTATAAATTATTGTGACGAAATAAAAACAACCCAAAATGAATTTAACAATGACAGAGACCGTTTTATTGCTTCTGCGACTTTTCGCAATGCGATATGTCTGTGCCTTTTACAGATCGAGTTCTGTCATAATATTTTAATCGGGGACTGAGGTTAAATGAAAGAGATTATCTTCTTTATAAACCTAAAACCGTTGAAATAACCAATCCGCTGCAGACAATCCCGAACAAAAGCGAAATAAGCAGACCTGTTATATAATATAAAACCGAATTATTTATAATATAGCATTTTTCATGATTAACCGGGTCATATCTTATCCTGAGCTTATCCCCTGTTTTCCAGGGCGTTAAAAGTCCCTGCTCGCGCATTTTCTTTCGTATTATTCTCCCGTCAGCTTTATATTCGATAAACGGAGTGCGGTATGGGAAACGGTAATAGCTTGTAGTCGTATAAATAACCTCAGCTTCGCATAAAATCCCCGATGAGCGGAGCTTGATTACCAATACAATACCAAGCGCCATCTGAACAGCCAGAACAACGCTTAGTATCCCCATAATTCCGATAATGACACAAAACACAATTTCACGAACTTCCATAATTTACCATATCCTTAAGAAAAATTATGTAAAACAGCCCCCCCGATACGGCATTGTAAATACATGCTCCTTAATTACTGCCGCCTCTCATTCCTAATCCCTCACTCCTCTTGGTCATACCTCTCGCATATTTCCTCCAGCCGCTCATAGTTTTCAGCAACATAACCGCGTTTTCTCATCCCGACTGCAACGATTAAGGCGTTTATAACACTCATGGGGGCGACAAGGGAATCGGCGAACGAGGTCATATCGCTCCTTGCGATAATAACGTTATCCGCATATTTTACAAGCGGGGAAACCATGCTGTCGGTTATGGCTACGACTCCGGCGCCCATACCGGACGCAAACTTAAAAGCCTTTACAGTATGCTTAGAGTATCTCGGAAAGCTTATGCCGACCATAACGTCGCCCTTTCCGATGTTCAGAATCTGTTCGAACATTTCTGAGGTCGACGTTGTGTGAACAAGCCTGACGTTTTCAAACATCATGGTAAAGTAAAAAGACATAAAGCGAGCCAGAACCGCCGCTGACCTCGCTCCGATGATATAAATCCTCTCAGCCCGGCACAGGGTATCCACCGTGGAATAAAATTCTTCGCGCGAACCCTCTTCAAGGGTTTTCTTAATTTTGTCAATATCCATATTCAGGATTTTCTCATATACATCCCCGTCTCCGATACGGTCATTCATAACATCAATCCGCTGAACCGCGGTTAGCCTGTTGCTTGTGACTTCCTTTAAAGCGCGCTGAAGCTCGGGATACCCTTCAAATCCAAGCTCCATAGCAAACCTTACCACCGTCGACTCGCTCACTCCGACAACGGAACCGAGCTTTGAAGCCGTCATAAAAACCGCCTTGTCATATCTTTCAAGGATATAACGTGCGATTTTTTTATGCCCCTTTGACAGTTTTGGTATTAATTCATTGATTGTGTTAAAAAGGTTTTCATTCATATTTGTAATATTCCTTTGCTTTAGCTATTCAAACAAATCATCTTGTAATTTTATTATTTCCGCACGGCGTTTTTTAGCGGCGTTTTTATCAACGGAATATGTTCCGTCCGCATTCAGGACAATTATATCGCCCTCCCTGCAGTTCCTGTCAACCAATCCGGGAGGGATATTGAAATGCGAATCCCCGTCTTCAACAGTGATAATATTACCGTAGATTTTTTCAATTATAAGCATGCAATAAACAATTAACAATTAATAATTAACAATTAACAATGGCGGTGCCGCCTGTGGCGGCGATTTTAATGATATTCGCCGGCATTAGGTATCTTTACAAAAGTAAATTTATTTAATTATTGTTTTATATTTTGTATGGCGCGGAGAGTTATGAATATACATTTTTATTAATTTTAAATCATAACGCCGAAGGCGTTATTCCGACATTGTTAATTGTTAATTATTAATTGTTAATTGTTCTTCCCCCCTCCTGCGATAAATTAGTTTATCCGCTTTTATTCCCCACTAGTACCTTATAATATCTAAAAGTCTATTTATATAATAAAAACATACCGCCGCAGGCGGTATACCTGCAATGTTAATTGTTAATTATTAATTTGTTAATTAATACTAGCCGTTACTATTTTTTCGCCGTCGGAGTATACAATAACCGTGCCGTCGAGGTCGTTGCGGTAAATTTCAGCGTCAATCGCATCAAGGCGTTCAACCGCCGCTTTATTGGGATGACCGTATGAATTATCGGCGCCGCACTGGATTATGCAGATATCAGGACTTACCGCTTCAAGAAATTTTTCCGTCGAAGCGGACGAGCTCCCATGATGACTGACTTTCAGGACATCGGCGGATATATCCGCGCCGCTTTCTAAAATATCATCTTCGGCAGGCCTTGAAGCATCCCCGGTGAAAAGATATGAGGTATCCTTATATGTCAGCCTCATAACAACCGAGAAGTCGTTAAGGTCGTCGTAACCGTCAGACTGAGGAGATAAAGGGGCAATAATTTCCATAACTGCGGTTTCATTGTCATCATACTCCGGCGAACCGGGTTTTTCTGATTCGAGAGTATAGGTCTGCCCTGCTTTTGCGGCGGTTATTTTTTTGCCTTTATTTCTCAGAGCCACTAGAAAGTTTTCGTAAGTTTTTGTAGTTGGGGTCATTTCACTTGAAATACGGGGGGCGATTACCGTTCCGGTATTAAAATTGTTAATAATGTCGGGAAGCCCGCCGATATGGTCGGAATGCGGATGGGTGGCAATAATATAATCAATATTCTCTATCTCCAGACTGTCAAGGTAATCACTGACGCGTCCGCCCATATCCCTTTCACCCGCGTCAATCAAAACTGATGTTTCGCCGAACAGGATTAGTGAGGAATCGCCCTGTCCCACATCAATATAGTGGATTTGGAGCCTGGCGTCATTCTCAGTAAAGCTCTCGCTTACGGCTTCCGGAACCGGCGTGCTGTCTGACTCCATATAAACAGCATATGCAAGCCCCGCAAGAAAGACCAGGAGTATTATAATAACCGACGGTGATTTTTTCATCGCTTTTTTAGGGATTTTCCGTGATTGTGAGCTCTTTTTCGGCGGACGTCCCCTTGCCGGTTTCCTTGCTGCCATTTTAACTCCCCCTTTGCTGTTTTAGCTTTATTGCGGCTTTGCCCGGCATGATACTCCGCGTCCGGTCTGACAAGGCAGCCGGGGGCATTCCCGATTAAATCGGTGCGGCCGGCTTTGAGCAGGGCTTTAATAACCATGCGGCGGTTCTCCGGCTTATAATACTGAAGCAAAGCCCTCTGCATTGCTTTTTCTTCATTGGTCTTCGGTACAAAAACCTTTTCCATGGTATAAGGGTCAAGCCCGGTATAAAACATACATGAGGATATAGTTCCCGGGGTGGGGTAAAAATCCTGAACCTGTTCGGGACGGATTCTGAGCGATTTCAAGAACAAAGCAAGCTCAACGGCTTCTTTAAGCGTACTCCCCGGGTGCGACGACATCAAATACGGGACCAGGTACTGTTCTTTCCCGATTTTCCCGGTGTAAGCATAAAATTTATCCTGGAACTTCTTATACGCTTCAATATGCGGCTTGCCCATTTTATCAAGAACGGCGGCGGAACAGTGCTCGGGCGCGACTTTCAGCTGACCGCTCACGTGGTGCGTTACAAGTTCGCGGAAGAAATCGTCGTTTCTGTCTTCCATTAGGTAATCATAACGGATTCCCGACCGGATAAAAACCTTTTTAACCCTGGGAAGTTCCCTTATTTTCCGAAGAATAGCAAGATATTCGGTATGGTCAGCTTTAATAGCCTTACACGGAGATGGGGCAAGGCATTTTTTCCCTTTGCAAAGCCCCGCTTCAAGCTGTTTTTCGCAGGACGGCTTCCTGAAATTTGCGGTGGGTCCCCCTACATCGTGAATATACCCTTTAAAATTCGGCAGTTCGGTAAGAAGCTTTGCCTCTTTCAATATGCTTTCCGTGCTTCTGACGGAAACTTTCCGCCCCTGATGAAGCGCGATTGAACAGAAATTGCAGTTTCCGAAGCAGCCCCTGTTATGAGTTATGGAAAACTCAACCTCTTCTGTTCCGGGAACGCCGCCGAGTTTTTCATATGAAGGGTGGTATGTCCTCATAAAGGGGAGTGAATATACTTTATCAAGCTCTTCCGTAGTGAGGGATAAAGCGGGCGGATTCTGCACCAGCATCATTTTGCCATGGCGCTGGATAATTGTCCTGCCGTATATTTCATCCTGCGTCATACTGCTGACGGCAGGCTTTTGCATATAATTCCTTATTATCCCTGACCTGCTCAAAGGACGGGTTTTGTACCGCCCCATATGGAGTGTTTTCGGGTTTAGTAAGGTATGCCGTCCCTCTTATGTCTTTGAGTTCCCGGATTTTTTCGCCAGCCGCAAGACGGACGCAGATTTCGGTAACCTGATGCTCACTCATTCCGTACATTAGCAGATCAGCTCCGCTATCAAAAAGAATCGACGGCATTACGCTGTCCGACCAGTAATCATAATGGGCAAAACGCCGCAGCGACGCTTCAAGCCCGCCGATGCAGATTACCGTTTCGGGATAAATCTCACGCAGCTTTTTACAGTAAACCATAACCGCTCTGTCGGGGCGTTTCCCTGCTTTTCCTCCGGCGGTATAGGCATCTTCGGAACGCTTTTTTAACGCTGCGGTATAATGCGCAACCATGGAATCTATATTCCCCGATGTCACAAGGAAAGCGTATTTCGGCTCTCCGAGTTTCATAAAATCCTCAGTTCCGCGAAAATCAGGCTGGGCTATAATACCAACGGTAAATCCAAGGCTTTCAACCATTCGGGAAATAATTGCAATCCCGAAGCTTGGATGGTCGACATAGCTGTCCCCGGTGACGCAGATAAAATCAAACCGCTTTATGTTCTGTTCAAGCATTTCCTCCCGTGAAACCGGTAAAAAAGGCATATAACCTCCTACTTAATAACCGAAATATTTCAATGTATATTCATCTGTATTTTGTATCGGAACAGAACGTTCCCAGTTTAAGTCCGGCATTCAGCCATCTCCAATCTGCACCGAATATAATTTATATTACAAATCCGCAATCCAGTTTTCAGCTAGTTCCTCGCGAAGGGAACAAAACATATTGTAATAAACTTTCTTTGTCAATGCTATTATTTCAAGAGCAATATCCTCATTATAAGTATGGGCGACATTATTCCTTGAAACAAGGGCGTTCAGCCAGGCGTTTTCATCCTTTATAATATGCGCCTGATATGCCGTTTTGATTACCTGACGGGGGGAACCGGTCTGCATACCGGTAAATCCGTTTTGTTCAAGGACTTCCTTAACAGCCTTCCATGACTGTTCATAGCAGATTTGGAACAGGTTTACCATTCCTGACATAATGATATTGTCATACGGTTCGTCATAATCGTAGATAGCTTTAAGGTTGTCAAGCGCCCTGCAAAAGTTACCGAACTTTTTCATAAATTACCTTACCGTCCCTTTTAATTGAACTCAGCAGTTCATACTGAACCGCGCCGTCAAGGTTTACTATATCAAAGAATAATAGCGTGCTTGTTTCCTCACCGACGGCAAGGGAAAAATTTACGGTATCCCCTCCGCTCACGGCAAGGTCAATATCGCTTAAATCCTTATAATCCCCCCTTGCCCTTGAACCGAATATTATAACTTTGCATATATTATATTTTTCCGCTAACCCGCATATTTCATCCAGTATATTGTCTGACAGGCCATATAATTTATCCATTTAACAAATCTGCCCCCTTACAGACGAATAAATAATATCAGCTTCTTAAGGAATTTCACCTTTAAGATTCCAGTTCCCAGAAGCCAGTTCCCAGATTTATGTCTAAAACGCAACGCAACGCTGCGGCGCAGGGCGTCGTTCCCTACAAAAGAGGAATGAGGAGTTAGGAGTACAATGTCAACAACTTAAGCAGAAAACTAATAACTTTCTAATCATAAGCGGTCAGTGGCCAGTGGTCAGATTTCTGGTAACTGGCGTCTGGAATCTGGAATCTTATTGTAAAGTAAAATTTCTTAAGTTGTTGTCATTGGTTAGGAGTAAGGAATCAGGGGTTGCGAAGCCAACTAACTACTAAGAACTATTTTCTAACTGCTATATGTCAATCCTGTCCTGATTAATAAGCTTCCTTTGCAGCCACATTTCCCTGGAAATAAGCACCTGCCTTGGTTTAGCCCCTTCGTTCGGACCGACGACGCCAAGCTCCTCTAGTTCGTCCATAACCCTTGCGGCTCTCGCGAAGCCAAGCTTCAGCCTTCTTTGAAGGAAGGATATTGAAGCCTGTCCGCCCGATGTAAGAATATCGACAGCCTGGTCGATTATATCGCTGTCGCCGCCGGGTTCCTCGCCGTTCAAAGAAAGCGTTTCACCCTTCTGCACCGGTATGTTCTTTTCAATTTCATCAATAATTTCACTGTCATAAGAAGCGGTTCCGCCGTTTTTAATAAATTCGACTACGGCTTCAACCTCTTTTACCGAGCAAAAACATCCCTGAACGCGGACAGGCTTAGGAATCCCGCTCGGATAATAAAGCATATCGCCGTTACCGAGCAGCTTTTCAGCACCCGCAGTATCTATAATTGTACGAGAATCAATCTGGGATGAAACGGTAAGGGCAATCCTTGACGGAATATTCGCCTTTATAAGACCTGTGATAACGTCAACGGTAGGACGCTGGGTTGCGATTATAAGGTGCATTCCGGCGGCGCGAGCCATCTGCGCGAGACGGCAGATTGAATCCTCGACTTCCTTCGCCGCCGCCATCATAAGGTCGGCAAGCTCGTCAATCGCTATGACAATACGGGGAAGCGGCTCGACCCCTTCGTTCTGGGAAGCCATTTCATTATATCCGTTAAGGTCCCTAACATTGCAGTCGGAAAAAAGCTTATAACGTTTAAGCATTTCCTGAACCGCCCACGACAATGCTCCGGCGGCTTTCCGCGGGTCTATTACAACGGGAATCAGCAGGTGCGGAATCCCGTCGTATGTTTTAAACTCAACCATTTTAGGGTCAATAAGCACAAGACGCACTTCGTCAGGCGACGCATTGTATAATATACTCATAATTATACTGTTTGTACAAACCGATTTTCCCGAACCCGTCGTTCCGGCTATAATGACATGCGGCATTTTCGCAATGTCGCCTATAATAACATCCCCGTCGATATTTCTGCCGACGACAAAGGTAAGCTTTGAATTATTTTCGGCAAATTCCCGGCTTTCAATCAGCTCGCGGAAGGTTACTATATCCTTTACCTTATTGGGAACCTCAACGCCTACGGCGGCTTTTCCCGGAATGGGGGCTTCAATGCGCACCCCTGCCGCCGCCAGGTTCAATGCTATATCATCGGACAACCCCGTAATTTTCGATACTTTTACACCCGCGCTGGGCTGAAGTTCATACCTCGTAACGGTAGGGCCCCTGTGAATATCGACAATACGGGTCTGAACTCCGAAGCTTTTCAGGGTATCGACTAAGGTATCGGCATTGTTTTTCATTTCGGCTTCGGCTTCCTCAGCGTTAATTGAATTGTCAAGCTGCCGCAGAAGCGTCACCGGAGGGAATTTATATACGAATATTTCAGCCTGCTGTTCGATAATTTCATGCTGTATATCCGCCGCCGTGGGGGCGTCGGGCATATCAAGCTCATCGTCGGTCTGAATTTTATTTGAAGCAAGCGTGGACTGCTTTTTAAGCTTAAGCTTAGCGTCCGCTTTCGGCGCGAAAAATGATTTTTTTTCCTTGCTTTCGGGAGCTAAAGCCGCTTTTTTGATAATATCGCTGAGGTCGGCAGGCGCCGCGCTGTTTTCTATACCGGCTGAGACCTCATCGAAAACATCCGAACCGGTGTTTTTAGTTAATCCGGCAGGTTTTTCATCAAGACTAAACGGAGGGGTGAAAATATCGGCGGGTGAAACCGTTCCCGCGGTATTTATGCCATCAGTCATATCCGCTGTTTTCGATTTTTTATTATGTATTGGAATGTCAATATTAAATCCCTTTTGTTTTTCAGCCGCGATTTTTTCAGGTACGTCAATATTAGGCGCCGCGGGCTTTTCGTTTTTTGCCTTTGCCTTTGCTGTCTTTGCTCCCGGCGGCGGGATAAAATCTTCAGTCTGAGCGTAATCAGGATGTTTGGAAAACGCCGAGCTGAAAAGTCTTTTTACGGCTTTCAGCAGGTCAAGCACCGTTTTGTTTGTCATAAGCATTACAAAAACAAAAATCAGCAGGATGATAATTATGGTGGCTCCCGTCTTCTTAAACAAAGCTAGCAGGGGACCCGCAAGAAGAATACTGAACACTCCGCCTCCCCTGAGTTCCTTGCCTTCTTCATAAAGGGAGGGGATAACCTCATTGAAGATATTTTTCCCGTGCAGGGTTCCCTCAAAGACGATTTGAATAAATCCGCACAAAAGGAAAATCATTATAAAGCACTGAACGACCTTTCCCTCTACGGTGCGTTCGGATTTATCAAGAGCTATTATAACGGATACGTATATCAGAATGACAGGCACAATAAATACAGTTACACCGAAAAGTCCCAGAAAAATATTATGTATGCTGTTCCATGCGGATTCGCTTTCAATTTCAATAAGGGCAAAAGACATAACAAGAATGCCGATTGCAAAAAGTATTGCCGACCACAGCACCCTGTCGTTCTTTTCTTTTTTCTGAAGCTCGGCTTTTGTAGGAGAGCCGCTTTTTCGTGGAGCCAATTTAAACATCCTTTTCTTAATGAGTTTGGAGAGCAGGTAGTAGTTAGAAAATAGTTATTAGTAGTTAGTGGACGAGGATTCAGGCGTAAGGAGGAAGGAATAAGGAGCAGCGTAGCAATACTAACTACCAATAACTATTTCCTTACTACTACAAGTCCTTACTCCTTACTCCTCATTTTAACCATACCGCCGAAGGCGGTAAACCGACATTGTTAATTGTTATTTGTTAATTGTTAATTATTACAAGCCTTACGCCGGTGATTTTTTCATATATGCCTATACCGATAACAGCAATTCCGAGCATAAGCGTATAATAGGCAAAAACCCTGAACTTTTCAGACATAACAAGGTACTTTATTAACCTTATTGACAGATAGCCAATTACAGCCGAAACTAAAAACGCTGCAATTACCGGTGCGGCTTTCAAGCCCTCCGTGCTGTTGCCCATATCGGCAAATTCCGTAAGCGCGCCCGCAATAATAACGGGAATCCCCAGTATAAAGCTGTATTCCACAGCCTCCTCTTTTTTCAGACCGCTTAAAAGTCCGGCGGAAATCGTCGAGCCCGAGCGTGAAATGCCCGGAACCAAGGCAATCCCCTGAAAAACGCCGATAAACAAAGCCGCCCTGACTGTGGTTTCCCCAGCCAGCCTTTTCCCCTCTTTAACCCCCGTGCTGATAATGAGCAGTGCGGCTGTATATATAAAAGCGACTCCCTCTACGATAATATCGGCGTCCGAAGCAAGCCCCGCGAAAAAATCCTTGAATATGTAAAATAAAAATAACGGAAGTATGGATACTATAACCATCATAATAAAACGCCGCCGCTGATTCATTTCCTTCCATTTAAACCTTCCGGTGAAAATATCCCTAAGCATGGAAAAGGCTTCGGTTACAAGCTTTTTTATGGTGTTCCAAAAAGCGATAAAAACCGCCGCAAGGGTTCCTAAATGCATAAGGATTGTCATCGCGACGGCATTTTCGCCGTCAATGCCGAAAAAATGCTGCGCCAGGGATAAATGCCCCGAGCTTGAAACGGGAAGAAATTCGGAAAGCCCCTGTATTATACCCTGAACAATAGCCTGAAGTAATGTCATAATTAAAAACTAACCTTTCTTTAGAGTGTGGAGAGCATATAGTTATTAGAGAATAGTAGCTAGTAGGGGACGATGTTCATATAGTAGTCCAATGTAAACAACTTAAGCAAAAAACGAATAACTTTCTAATCATAAGCGGACAGTGAGCAGTGGTCAGTGGTCAGATTTCTGATAACTGGCGTCTGGAATCTGGAATCTTATTGTAAAGTAAAATCTCTTAAGTTGTTGCCATTGTATAGTAGTCAGAAAATAGTTGTCAGTAGCTAGAGAATGTTTGCAAACTCGTCATTTTGAAATAAAAGTGCAAGATTCAAGGCAAATTTCCGAAGGCATACTTGACTGTATTTAAAGCGAATTAAAATTCGCTTGGAAATTTAACGGTGTAGATTGTGATTTTTGGATAAAATTACGGATTGAACGGGTTTGCAAACACCCTCTAGTGCCTCATAACATCTAACAGTTTATAAATGATTAATTAAAATCATACCGCCGCAGGCGGTATACCGCCATTGTTAATTGTTAATTTTTAATTGTTAATTGAAACTGGTTTGCTTCGCGGCCCCTTACTCCTTACTCCTCATTCCTCTGTATTCCCGCCGTAGCGGATTTCAGTTTCCTCAATCATTCTGTACAGCTCCTCAAGAGCGTCGGAAAGCCCCCCCAGTGAATCAATAAGCCCCTCATTCACTGCTTCAGCTCCGTCAAGCGTCGTTCCGATATCCATAACAAGCTCGTCCGTTTTCATAACAAACTCATTAAACCGCTCCGAGGTCATCGAGCTGTGCGAGGTTACAAAATTAATAATACGCTCCTGCATTTTCTGGAAATAATAAAAGGTCTGCGGAACTCCCAGCACAGTCCCGTTCATTCTAACGGGATGTATCGTCATGGTAGCGCTTGGCACTATAAACGATTTCTTTGCCGCTACGGCAAGCGGAACGCCGATTGAATGACCTCCGCCCACAACAATTGAAACGGTGGGAGTTTTCATGCTGGCGATTATTTCAGCAATGGCAAGGCCGGCTTCGACATCGCCGCCGACGGTATTCAGTATTATCAGAAGCCCTTCAATCGAGCGGTCCTGCTCGATTGCCAGCAGCGCAGGCATTATATGTTCATATTTAGTTGTTTTATTAGTTTCCGGAAGAATATAATGACCTTCCACCTGTCCGATAATAGTGAGGCAATGTATAAGATGCTTTGAATTCTGGGATACTACCTCGCCAAGATTTTCTATAAGCTCTGATTTTTCAGACTGGGTCGGTTCCTCGCAGGATTTGTTTTCGTTTTCGCTTTCGGAATTAAGTTCATGGCTTTCGTTTGATATAACGGGCATAGAATAAAGTTCCTTTCGCATATATCATTAAATACTGGTTTTTTGCACATAATTATAATATATACCGATAAGAAACAACTATACATAATTCAGACGAACAATTCTTTTAACGCAGAAAAGCAAAACTATAAACAGTATATCCTATTTTATAATTAAAGTCAAGTAATCCAGGTACTCTCTGCACGGTATTTTAGCGAGTGAACAAACTGTGAACTCACTGAAAGTTTTACTCAATTTTTTTCAAAAAATTGCGGTTTCCAAAGGCGGCGCCTTTGGTCGCCG